>Ga0179593_1647816_pt1 | contig 14844 bp, 23 predicted proteins | sample CZODoug2_1_08_16_FD_185931 | JGI IMG/M metagenome (GOLD analysis project Ga0179593, IMG submission 185931) | Vadose zone soil fungal communities from Angelo Coast Range Reserve, California, USA - CZODoug2_1_08_16fungal (PacBio error correction) | ecosystem: Environmental > Terrestrial > Soil >... | reverse complement strand
AACTTCCTGGGGCGTACGGGAATTTTTTCGGGGCAGTGAAGGCCGAAGCGTACCCGTTCGAGTCTTGTTGTTTTTCCCAGGTTTGTCCCTGGAAGGGCAACTTTTCTTTCTCCTTTGGATCCGTTCTGGCGTTCCCAGTGCTGAAGGAATAAATTTTTTTGCGGCACTTTCTCGCCCCCCCCCCCTATGTTGCGGGGGTGCCAATCTTAACCAAAGTTCTTTTGGCAGTAACTTCAACCAGAAAAGATTGGCTGGCCCTAGTCCCCAGGTGGTCCCCTCGGTGGCGTTTCATTTCCTGTGTGATGTTTCCCCCTTCCCGTTCACCTTTCCCTTTCTTTTTCTTTCCACAAAGGAGAAATTCCCCCCAAATGGTCCCCTTTTCCGTCGTCGAGCCCCCCTTTTCGTAATCGCCCTACCCATCGGTTTTGTTTTTTTTTTTATAGTCCTTGGGGTCGGTCACGCCCCCCCACCCACCAACTTTCCCCGGACCGTAGTTGTCCGTCGCCGCAGGCATCTTCTTTTTTCTTGACAGGTTTTCGACGGGTCTTTTTTTTCTCCGATCAAACCCTTCCCTTTTTCGTGGTTTTCCATAAGGGAGAATTAGGTACTTTCGGTTTCCGCGGGGTGTGGAGGACTTTCCCTCGGGGGCGAAGATTTGCCTCGGGGGTATCGTTTTTTTTTTTCCTTGACCCCGTGCCCCTTTTTTTTCTCTGGCAGGACACCCCCCCGCGTGGCTTTTTTCTTTCCTTAGTTCAGATCGCTCCGTCTTTATACCTGGCCCCCCGGAGGAACCCCTTTCCCGGAGGAATCTATCTCAACCTTCTTTCCCCGGTGCTGCGGGTGTTGGTTTCCCCCCAACAAGTTCCCACCCCTTGACAAGAACGCAGACCCCCCTCTTGTTCGGGTGCCCCTTTTGTCCTTTAGGTGGCCCTATTTTTCTCTCGAAAATTTCCTTTTTTTGTCTTCTGTCGGTCGAGGCTTTTTGACGTGGGTCGGCGATTTTACTTTTTAGGTGTCTCCAAAGTCCCCCACAATGGACTTCCTTTTTTTTCGTTTTTTGCTCACAACTTCGCCCAAGGCACAATGTTCTGGGAGGGTGTGCTAGGTAAATGTCTCCCACTGCCTATTGTTTTTCTGGGAGCCAGTGGTACCCTTTCGTCCCATCCCCAGATAGAGGCTTCTTACACCACCGGGGACCGTACCTGCTTTCCTCCCCCACGGGCAAGCTTCCTTTTCCTTTAATTTTCATTTAGATTGTCCCAATCCCTTCTGAACACCGTCATTTCCCCCGCCCATATGGTTGCTGATGCGGTAATTTGGCCGATATAGTTTTCTCTTTCTATGTTTTTTTTCCCCCCCAAAGGTTCACCCCGGAAAAAAGTATCTTTGATTAGTCTTGCCCTTAGGAACGTTCGGGAAGTTTCCTTCCCGCACGGCGAACCCTCAGGTGATCAAAAGTAGAGGGGTTTTCCCGTTCCCCCGAAGAGTAACTTTTCCTCTGCTTTTTTCCCCAAACTGTCCCCCGGGTTTCTCCTTTGCCTCTTTCCCAGCAGTTCGTTTTTTGCCAGCTGCTCATGTTCCCTTCGCAGGACCATTTTGCTGGCGCCCCCCCCCGTCCAATCTTGTTTCTTCCGAAGCTTCTTTTCCCAAACAAGGGCTCGTATGTACGTACCTGTAAGATGAGTTTTTTTCTCATTTGTCCTAGGGGTTCTTGTGCCACCCATTTTCTTAGGAGGTCCGAACTGAACGGCCTTCGTGGTCCTTCTTGCAGCCTACCCCTTCCACGCATCCTTCTCTGGACCTGATGAAAGTTGCTTTTTCCCGTTACCCCGCTTTTTCCTTTTTCCTCCAATGGTAGAGAACACCCCCTTACCTATGGGAATTGATGGCTTTTCCACGAACCCCAAACTCCCTTTCCCGTAGATAACCCTTTCAGTTTGGCCACTGGACGGCGGCAAGCGTTTTTTTCTTTCATTTTTTCTGAAAGGCTTGATCTTCCTTTTTTCGATAAAGTTACGTCCCCAGTAGCTTTGAGGCGGCGCGTCCCCCCCACTCCTCCCCCTCTCTAAGGCCGACCCCCTACCTAGCAACTCGTTGTTTTGTCCAGGTGTTCTCCTTGCCGCCTGGTGAAAGCTCACTCCCATTTCTCCGGGGAGTCCCAAGAATGGCTCCCCAGTTCCTGTTTCTAAACCAACGCGCTCGCGGACCTCGGAAGGACGAGATCCTGTTCTGTGAGGGGGCAAGGCCCTGAAACGAAGGACTGTTCTTCCTCCACCTTGGAGACGCGCCCAGGTTTTTTAGTGAGTGTGTTGCTGATTTTGATGGCCGCCAACTTCGGCCGCTTGTCGTTCAGTTGCAACCCCAAAATCTTTCTTTTCTGTTTGGCGTGAGGCTTTTTTTCTTTTTCCTGCTTTGATCCCAAAAAGAACGATCTTTTTTCCTTCACTGCCTTGCCGAGTTTTCTTTTTGCCAGAAAAACACCTCAACGAGAACAAGCCCTGTGTTTCTCTGAGAAACAGGCCTTTTTTAGTTTTCAAGACTTCTTCTTGATACCCCACGGGTCGCTTTTGCAGTTTTTTTTTCCTCCAAAGTTAAGTCGGCGGGCTTGCCCTTAGTTTTTTCGATTACCTCCCGATGATTCGCCAGGGATTCTTCCATCTCGTTTTTCCCCCGATGCCCGGTGAATTTTTTTTTTGTTAGTTAACTTCGGCTTTGCGGCCTGGGTTTATTCCTCCGAGACATTTTTGCTCAATAGGATTATTCCCCCCTAATTAGTAGCTCGCTCTCCCTCCCCTTTTTCTGTCATTCTGGGTCCCCTTTGTTTTTTTTTTGCCTCGTTCCGGTTTTTTTTTCCAGTCACCTTTGATCGGTTTTTTCGTTTCACTTCTTTTCTGTGAACGGGTTCGGTCCCTGACCGCCTGCCTCTTCCCCCGGCGTTTTTTTTTTCCTTTTTTGTTTTTAGCGAAACCTCTTCCCCTGCCCCCAAAATTTAAAACTAAAAATACGTTTTTTCAGCCCTATCAAGGGAATTTCTCCTTCAAGGGTGTTTCATCAGATGATTACCCCTTTTGTGCAGTGGCCTTGTGCTTTTTTATTCATGTTTGGAGCGTTCGAGTTTTTTTCCCCTCGGACTGTTCTTTTTTTGCGGGATTATTGGAAGGGTGCTGTCATATCTTGGCGAGACGTCTTCCTGCTTTCCCTCCCCGCTGTTTTCCCACCCCCCTTCTCCCCATCTCTGTTGTTGTTTGAGCTGGGAGATGTAAGAGAGTTGTTTTCCCCCCTGTCGTTCGGCGCTTCCGGAAGGCAGGGGCAAAGAGGCACCCCTTCTTCCCCCCCCTTCTTTCCGGATTGGTTCTTTCTTGCAGTTTATTTCCCTCCCCTAACCGCGAGTTTTCGGAAGGTTGTCTGATGAAAGCTTCCCCGGACCCTCTGTAGAACCTTTAGAGGCTAGAGGGCGGTGCCCGTATTTTTTGTTTTAATGGGCCTTTTTTCGGCGAAACCTTTCCATCCCCCATCCCCACTGGGGGGGCCCGGGGGGCCGATGATGGCGTTTTTCCGTTGAAAGCACATTTCACTTTGCTCTTTTTCTCCCAGCGTCACCGTGTCACCCCGGACCGCGTTCCCCTTCCTATACATCCTATCTAGACTTTTCGAGGCTACTAACCTTATTTTCAATCTATTCTCCCCCACTTCCAAATGGTCTCGGAAGGATCCCCTGCCCCCTCCCCTTTCTTCACTAGGTTCCCTCGGTAATCGCAGCTCCCCCTGTTTGTTTTAAACATTAATGCGAATAACCCCTTACAAGCACCATTTTTCTAATTTAACTCGTTTGCTGTTCTCCCCTCCCCCCCCCCAATGGCCCTCGCAGCTGAAAAACTTCCCCTACCTCGTTATCTGTTATTTGTATCGGTTTTTTTGCCTGTTTTCTTTTCTCGCTTTTCCCTTCAAGTGGAATCCTTTCCTTCTTTTGATTAGGAACCCCTTTCCAAATGCCTCTGACGCTTTCTCGATTTTGTCGCAATCGATTTTTGCCCCCCCCCCGATGAAAGAGCCGAAATTCCTCCCCTCTTCATAAGGGTTTTCCTATCAACCCTCCTTTCCCCGTGGCGGTCAGGCGCCGCAGGTGCCCCTTTTCTTTGGCCAGGTTTTTCTTTTTTGTCCCAAAAGCATAAGGATTCTTTTTTCCTTCCCTGCGTCAGCTCCGGTTTTTTTTTTCTTCGACCTTCCGTTTGCATGTTCTGGGACCACACTCTGCACTTCCTTTTGTCCCAACACGGGCTTTTTCCGGGGAGACCCTTTTTCCCCCCCCACGAGGGCTCTTTTTTTTTCGGGGTTATCTATTCGCGTTTTTCTTCCCCCAAGACAACCTCGTCCTCTTTTAACTCCATGATTCAAGCCCGTGGCCCCTGCCGTGCATGGGCGGGAAAATTTTGGCTTGATGCTCGTGTCCCGAACGATGTAGCTACGTCTCCTTTTTTAGTTTTTTTTTTGGGACCTGGTCCTTTTTCCCCCAGTTTACCCCACCCTTGCTGGGCCCAAATGGTCTTTTTCGAGGAACCATGTAGCATCGTTTCTTTTTTTCAAGGAATTTTTTTCATCGGTTCGGCTCTTTCAGTGATGTGCGTGTCTTTTTTCTAGGAGCACTTTTTTTGGGGGCCCCCGATGATCTTCTTTAACTCCCCCCGGAGTTCGTTTTCCGACCTGATTTTAGACGCCCCGTCCCCCCCCCTGCGGTTCCTCTCATCGACGGTTTTGGGCGAAGCCGCTTTTTTCAAGTGACACATTTTATTGCTCGCGTCCCCCCAAGCAAGGTTCCCTTTTTTCCTTGCCCGGCTGGTACCCCATGCTAACCTCCTCAATTTGACGGAGGGCGGACCTTTTCCCTTCTTTTACTCGGCGGTTCCCCCTTCCCCCGGCTAATGATCCCTTCTTTTTAAAGAGTGCGTCGATTCCGCTTTCTTAAGCTATTCCTTCCCTCTCCGCGCAGGGGGCACTTTGCCCCAACAAACGTTTACTTTTTTTTTCACAAGGACGCCGTCTCTTCCCCACAAAGACCTTTTTCTGCGATGACCTTAACAGTTTATTTTTGCAAGCGTTTCCCCCGGCGCCCCCCTTCTGTTTAGGGCTTTGCCCTTTTTTTCCGATCTCTTCGTTTTGAACTTAGTCCCCTCTTCTTGAGGAGATATTCGTCGATCACCCTCCCCAAGATTTTGTTTTTTCTTACCGGACCGCCCTCCCTTTCCTGGCTCATGATTTTTTTCTGAGCATGCGCTCTTCCCTTCGTTCTAACCTGGGCGCGCACCTGTCTCGGTACACTTTTAATATCGAAAGTCCTCGTCCTTTGTTTAGATCAGCGATTTTCTTTTCAAAGACGCTTCTCTTCCCTTGGGGAAGAGGGACCTTTTCCCTGTTAGGGAGGTGTTCTCTTTTTTAAGGCGCTCGAGACCCCCTCTCCCCCGGCTTAAACGTTTTCGATAGATCCCCTCCCTTGGGGCATAAGTTTTTTTGGCGTATCCTCCTCCTATTAGGCCCCCTTCCTTTTGGCGCCGGGCTTTTCTGCTCGCCGACCAAATCCTGAATCTTTTCTCCACCCGAGGGCCCCCTCCACCCCGGAACCTTCCTGTGCTGATTGGACATTCCACTCTTTCCCAAAAAGGGCCGGGAATTTCTGCATTCGTTGCAAGGTCTTGGCCTCCCCCGGTTGGGTCTTGGATCCGGGAAAACTTTTTTTAACTTCTTGCGACAGTATCGTGTGTCCTTCTTGTCTTTTTTCTCCCCCACCATCGACGTCTTTCCGATGTTTGGTGGTGTAGTTCGAGTTCCCGCCCCCCCACCATGATAACCACAACACCCTCTTTTGAATCCTTCCCCCGGCTCGACGTTGCTTTCAGCTCTACCCCTTTCAATGGTACCCGACGTTGCCTTTTTTTTTTTAATTTTTGGGAAAGGTTTACCCAAAGATTCCCGGGAGCAAGTGGAAAACCCCTTCCGACCGCACCCCTTTTCCCGGATACGACTTCCGCCCCCCCCCTTTTCTCCCCTTCCTTGAAGGCGGGTGTCGAGTTCCCAATGCACTCCGGGCTGACCGTGAGAGCTTCCCCCTTTTCAGACCCTCCCTTGCGCGATGGGACCTTTTTTTCCTTCCCCTTTCACGTTTCGCCTTCCAGACCCTTTTAACCTGTTGCTCACCCCAGACTGATCCCCCGCGGTGCGTCCCCTCCGAAAAAGCTTGACGTCCGCGGCTTTTAGAGGAGGTTTAATCCTCCCCTCCAGGTGTTGTGTTTTCTTTCGGATTCTTTTAGAGGGCCCTGCCTCCTGGCCCGGGCCAGCTTTTCGCGTCCGGAGTACGGCGTTGCTCCTTTTTTGGTTGAATCTGGCTGTTTGGTCAACTTGGCGTGAAACTTTTTTTTTTTTTCTGCCAGACCCTCTTTTTTCAAAAGTGCTGCCCTTCACTTTCTAAATGCCCAACGGCCTTTTCAGTGGGGCGAGTTTCCACATTTTTCGTTCCGTTTGGGAATTTTTTCGGCGGTTTTCTTTTTTTTTCTCGGCCTGAGCGTGTTTTTTGACAAATGGAGCAGGTACCTCGCAGGGTGGCCTTCCCCAAACTTTTTTTTTCCCATTCCCCCTGCAACTTTGTCTGCAAAAACCCCCTTTCTCTCGTCGCGCCCGTACTAGACGTTCTTGCACCCTTTTTTTTTTGGGTTACTCTCCCCCTTGGTTTCCCCCCGCCTCCCTGTTTTCACCCACCAACAGATTTTTGCCAGTCGGGTACCGGTATTTCGCCCTTCCCTCCTGTACACGATTTCGGCTTTCCCCTTTGAACGGTTCTCCCTTCCCAATCCTTTTCCCTCCGAACCTTTTTTTTTTGCCTTTGTTTTTCCTAGAGGCGGCATCGGCAATGTTGTCTCCGGTTAGATTGCCCTGATCGGGTTTCAATGCTTCCTGGGCGGTGAGGGCTTTTCTTTTTTATGCGCTTGCCTTTTTTTCGCTGGCGTGGGAAATAGGTCTTTTTTCACTCGGCTTTCCCCCGATATACTCCCCCGGGAGGCCACACGATAAACCCCCCCCTCTTTTTTCTCACCCCGGAACAGTCCGACCTTCTTTTTCGTTCGAGCGATTACAACCCTTTGGACCAGAACGCTGGTCCTTTCAAATGGGTGAAAGATGTCTCGGTCGTTCCCAATTCATTTTTTGCGCCTTTTTTGCGCCTCGGCTTTTTGGCCTCTTCCGTCCCCGATATCGTTCCCCGAGTCGTTTCTTTTTTTCCCGCGATCTCCTTGTTTATCGAAAGTCCAATGGACTTTTCTTTTTCCTAGCTCACTCTCGCCCCCCACCTCCCCCCCCATGAGCGTTCCTGATATACAACGTCTTTTGTCGTTGTGCCTTTTTTTTTCTTCCCGTGCTCTCCTCCCCCTCCCCATCAAAGATAGAGGCTTTCCCAAACTTTTCGGGGGCGTCCATCCTCCCTGTGCATCCACTTTCCCAGCTTCTTTTCCTGCGGCGATTCCCCCGATGACACACTCCCCGGGGCACGGACCGTTTTTTTTCCGCCATGCTCTCTCTTATCGTTCATCTTTCCTATTTGGGAAAAACGTGTCCAGACCCCTTCCCCGATTTTTTTTAGGAATAGGCGGAAAAGCTTTTTTTTTTGCACTCCATCGTCCCTTTCGTAATGAAGGGATCAAGTAGGGTCTCCCCCCCGGGCGGACTTGAGTTACTGTGCAGATTTTTCCCCCCTGAAAAGCTTTCCTTTTTCCGCCGTCATGCTTTTCATTTACCCCCCAGCAGTCGCCGTTTAGTTTCCCCTTGCGGGTACCCATTTCTTCATTTGAATGATGACTTTTTCATTGGCGGGCTCTCACGACCCAAATCTGGCGTGCGGCCCCAAACGGGGCAGTCTTTTTTATGACGTTCTTTCCGATGCGTTTCTTTTTTCTTGCCCCGGGGCGGCATATGTTTTTTCGGGTCCTTTTTCAGAACCCCCCCACCTTCCTTTTTCCCGCCACTTCCGCCCCTCTCATTTCCCCCCCCTCCTCTTGAGGCACTCTTCCCCACCGTTGAACCTTTTTGGAACCCATGGTCTCTCCGTCGTAGAGGCTCCCATTGATCGAAAACCAGGGACCTTGTCCTTTGGTGTGCCGCTTTTTTGTTGGCTGGAGACCCCCCCCTTGTCAAAAGACCGTTTTTCCTTCTCTACATAGGTTGGCCACGGCGTCATGCACCTTTCCCCTTCACCTCCCCCTCGAGTTTCCTCTTGAAATCATTTCGATTAAGGTAAGAATTCTTCCTCATTTTTTCCGCGCCCTCCCGCTCGGCCGAAACACCACCTCTGGTTTTGGATCCCTTTTTTTGCGCCGCTTTTTTCCTTCCCCCCCTAAAGACTTTCCTGGTCCCACCGTGTCTGTCCCCGGAAAAAATGCATTTCCTCCTTGGCACCCTTTGGGCTTGAACCGGTTCCTCTTCGAAGTCGGTTTCCCCCCTTGGGTAGGCGGGTGAAGGCGGTTCCCCCCCGGAACGGTAAACTTCCCCGGGCGGCTTCCTTTTTTGTTTTTTTCTCAAGGATGCAAGTTTCCCCTCAAGTAGCTTTTGTGTGGAGGATAGTCCCCCTTTTCTGATTTCAGAGGTGGGTTCTCTTTTTTTTTTTTTCATATTCCCTTTTTGGGATGGTTGTTCCTCCAGATTTCCTTTCTTCACTGCCCCGGGCGACCCCCCCCCTTCTTCCTTTTGCAGTGAACACACTCACCAGAGAAAAGAGGAGAAACTACCAGAGAAGTCTGTGGTTTCTTTTTTTTTTGCTTCCCAGTGATAACACTTTGTTCTGTCTTTCCCCAACCCCCAAACGTTTGCTTTCCTGTGGGATGGTAAGAACACCCCAATTCTGGAGGGACCCTTGCTTAGCGTGGACATCGTTGATTCCATGATGTCTCCCCCCTTTGAAATATCGGCTTTTTTTCCCGATGCCGGTGAAGCTGTTTTTTCTCCCCCGATGTTTTTGATTCCTTTTTTTTTCTTTTGCATTGGTCAGATTGTAGAATTTCGATTAGGGGGGTCTTTTTTCCTTTTCCCCCCTCATATCTAGATCGTTTTTTCCCCTCCTGGAAACCCCTTGGCATTTTCCCGGTGTTTTTTTTGGCCAGGTCCCTTTGATCCCCCCGTTCTGAGTTCGCGGATGGAAAATGTTTTCTTCACGGTTCTTTCGGACGATAAAGTCCTTTTCTGTCTCTTGTTCTTTTTTCAAACAGGTCGGACTTTTTTTCCCCCAAACCAATACACCTGGGTGAAGGGCCGCTAATTTTTCCCGGGGAATTTTTTTTGTCGGGCATTCGATTCCCCTTTCAAACCTTACGTCCATTTCGAATGATGCGTTGTATACTTCCTTTTTTTTACAGGGGAATTAGTTCTTCTTCCTCGTCCTTTTTTTTTTTTCCTGCCCGCATTGTGTCTTTTTTGAAGTCTGCCGTCTGAGGAGGTGAGCTTTCCTCGCTTACTTCGTAGGACACTTCCTAATCAGTTGTTTGTTTGTTGGATCCTATTTTCCTCTTTTTATTGGGTGAAAGAGGCTTTTTTTCAAGTCTTTTCTTTTTCCCTCCCAGAGCCACGCCCCCCGTGCAATGCGCGGCTTTTCCTTTTTTTTCATTGGCTTCTTTTTTTTCTCCTTTTGCAACATTGGCGGATGGACCTTTTTTTTTTTTTCTTTTTTGACGCATCGTCGTTTTTTTTTCCTGCGGAGAACAATCTCTTTGGGCCCACCTGTACTTTTAGTTATTTGGCATGTTCGGCTGTTCCTGAAAGAAATCCACGCCCGGGGTTCCCTTTCCCTATTTATGTCAAATTTCAGTCGCGAACGTTTTGGCCTTCCCTCTTTCAACCCGGTCCTGCTCCCCCGGGAAGAGGCACACCTTTTCCCTATATCCCCTTACTTTTCATTAGCTCGCAAGATCCTAATCTTCCTTTCTTTCCCCTTTTTTCGGCCATGTTTAGTTTGCATTTACAACTCCTATCCCCACCAGCACAGACCCGTTCGTATAGCGCAAGATTTCAGGGCTTTTATAGACAGCCCATTTCAGAACCAGTAGGAAGGGACTTCCTCCTCTTTTTTTTTTCCAAGAAACCTGTCCTTGCCTTTTTTCTGAAAAAACTTACCAACCCTGTCTTTTTTTTTGTTCCTTTTTTTCCTTGTTGCCTGTGTGTTCTGCCAGCCCCCTCTTTTTTCCATCTCCCCTTACCCAGTAAGGACTATAGTCTTCATTTTCGTTCAAACCATCGGTGTCCCCCCCCCTTTTGATACGCCACGCTCGCTTTCTATTTTTTTGCAAAATATCCACTTTCCCCCCCGCGGCCTGTTATCCGCTGATGAATAAGGGCCATCCCACTATACTTCTCTCGACGGCGGTCCGTCCTCCCCTTCCTCACTGCCGTGTTGCGGTGGCGGTCCCCCCCCTTTTCTTCGCCCCCCTATTTTGAAGTAGGAGGTTTTTTCCCCCCTTGCGACCTGTCCCCTTGTTCCCCCTGCCCATTTCTTTTGTTCCCCACGTGGGACTTGCGGAATTCACCCATCTTTTCGAATTTTATTTTTTTTTTCCCCCCCTTTTCATTTCCCAAACCCTTTTTTTTTTTGCCTAGGCCTTTCTTCTTCTCAGTTTGTATCGCGGTTCTTTCTCCCCCCAACACGCACCCCTTTTTCCTCGTCCAACTTAGCACTTATACAAATGCCTCCAGCCGTTTATGCCCCACCCCGACGGTGGGCAAACCTTCTTTCTGCTCTTTTAGGGGAAACGCCTCTCCTTCTTTTCCGGGATTTTTTTTTCGTTGGGTCCTTTGAATGCGCCCCCAAAAGGTTTTTCCCTGCCAGAGGTCTTTTTTTTTCTTCCCTCGAAACCTTTCCTCCGCCATCTTCGGCCTTTTTTCCCGCCGGTCCCGCTTTTCATGGCGGGGTATCTCTTTTTTTCCTGAGGCAACTTTTTTGCTTTCCCGTTTTGTTCCCCCCCCAGATGGACGGGCCCGACCTTCCTTCCACCGCATATTCCGTTCATCATCCGAAGGGGCCCTTTCTTTTTTCGCGCATTTCTAACTACCCGATTGACGGTGTTTAGCCCCTTTTTTCTCCATTTCAATAAGCTCTTTTTCCCGTTCTACCCTTGCCCAAATGACGGCCCAACTCCCCATGAAGGCGGGTTCCCCTCCTCCCCCGGTATCGTTTTTCGTGCCTTACCCCACTTGATTTGCTTTGTTTTTACTTGGAAGATATACGATACCTCCCTAATTTCCTTTTTTTCTCTTGGACAGGGTTTTCTTCCAACCAGGCTTCCCCTTCTTGTGGACTTAAAGCATTTTGCCTTTCCCCCAAAGAAGGTTTCCCCCTTCCCCTTTCCCGATGGGGGATTTCAGGTATTTTTTGCCCTTCTCGAGTCATTTGCGGGAAGCGCAGGGCTTTTCCTTTTGGAGGATGGCCTTTTTTCTTGGGACGCCATTTTCCCTAAAGCCTCTATCTTTAGTCTTTTTCGTCCCCTCTCCCATTCCACAACGCCTTATCGCTGGACGAGTTTCTTATTGGAGCTTGTGCCTGTTTTTTCCCCCCGTTCCCAATTGACTTTCATTGTTTCTCACTGGGCGTTCTTTTTTTTGGCTCCTTGCGCCAGTCAACGTACCCCGCGTGAGCTTCGGATTGGGGCTTCCCTCTGTCTCCGGGATTTTCTTGTAGCTGGCCGTTTTGACTCTTCCGGCGGCTGCAAGAGGTATTCTTGTTTTTCTCTTTCTATGAAAAAAACCCGGCGGACTTGTTCCGGTTTTCCTACGACCATTGGTTATAGTTGGGCCTCTATTCCTCCTTATTTTCTGAACGAGTGCGTTTTCCCTCTTTTCCCCAGCACCCTTCGGCATCGTGCCGTTGCCCCCCCCCCGCAAGCAGGGAAGGCCACCAGATGGGTCCAGGTAGCCCCCTTCCTGACCTTTTCGGAATGCCCTTTAGGGCCCGGTCGTGACTTGAACTTTGTTTCTCGTTCCCCCTGAAAAAAGGGTTCCCTTCCCTCTGTGTCAAGCGTCTTTCCGTTTCACTCGGACGTCAGGCCCCTTTTTTTTGTGCAGGCTGCGGATTCCCTTACCGCTTTCCCTATACCCCAAACCACCCTCTTTCCCTAAGGAGTTGATCCTGCTCGACGTCTTTTCAATGTCCCCCCTCCCAAGAGTGACGGGGGAATTTTTTTTCACCAGCCGCCCACGCTCCGTGGAAACATCACGTCGCCTGTTCCTTTCCGTCCGTTCCCCGGGGCCAGCTTCCGTGGCACTTGTACTCTTTCCCCCTCGGGCACGCCACTCCCCCTTTTTTTTTTTTTTTTTTAGCGTTGCCCCCTATTGTCGCCCCCTTAACCCTTTTATCGTCCAGGCTTTTCCCTCGCGCTGCCGCCCCTAGCTTCACGCCAAATTTTTTTCAGATTTGTCCCCAACCCCCCTTGAGTTTGCCTCCGTAAGTTTCTTTCCAGACCCCTTGCTGGTCTCCGCGGCCAGTTTTTTTTTCTCCCCTCCGGTTTTTTTTTTCTCTTTTTTGCTCCTTCTTTTCTCAAAGCTCCCTCAGGTTTTTGTCGGACCTTCAGTCCCTTTTTTTTTGCTTTTCCTCAGTCTGTGGTTGAGCCAGTTTTTTTTTCGCGAGGAATTTTTTTTTTAAGGGCAACTTTTTTTTTTTTTTACCCACTCTTTCTTTGATCCTCCAGCCCCCAGTTGTTTTTTTCATTCCCATCAAAACTCGCGCACTTCGATCCCCCCTGCCGTGGCGGTCCTTTTGGCTTTTTCCCCCCTTTTTTGTCACTTTGCAAAAGACATGGGGCTTGAGTTTTCACCCCCGTTACTGAGAGGCCTTACCCGTTTTGATGGTTGTTACCCCCCTTCCGTTTCCCCCCCTCAGCTTCCCCAATTCAATTTTTCCCTCCCCCCTCTGCTCAACTTTTCCCGAAGCGCACGTCCTTCCGTTAAGACTTCGTTTGCACAATAAGGTTGTTTTGGGGTTCTTCCCCCCCCCCGGGTCACGCCCCCCCACACTCCCGCTACCCCACCAACAAGATTTTCCCTTCCCGTTTATTGAGTTCCTTTTCTCCCCCCCGCTCGAAACTCTTCGACAGTTTCCGACGTTATCCCCGTCATCACATTTTAAACACCCTTTTTGCGTCTGTAGAGAGGTCCCCTTTGCCTGTTGTTCTTTGGCGGACTTTCCCCCCTCGGGGTCCTCAAGGCTTTCACTTCCTTCCGTTCCTCTTTCTTTGCACTAGCCGCTATTTTTTGGAGGACCCCCCCCCTCCGGGCTGCACTCGTTCCCGTGGAGTCTTCCTCCCCCTTGGAGGGCCACAACGATACCCCTTTTTCCCCTTCGACTTTTTCTTTCCGCCGGGTGGGTCCCTGGTTTTTCCTGGTTCATCTGAATTTCAAAACACAAGTCCTTTGAACAACCGAAACTGAAGCTTTCGGTTTAAGTCCCTTCAGACTCTCTCTACCGGCACTCTTTTTCCATCCGGGACTCTTTCGAGAGGGACCTCTTGACAGGCCGGTTTTCTTCTTTTTCAGGTGGCTTAACAATGGACTTTCTCGTCCTCTCACTCCCTCCCCCTGTCCCATGCTCAAATGAAGCTTCTCCGCTATACAAAACGCTCTTTTTTTTTTCTGGGAGCAGTTTCTTATCTCCCATCTCATCCTCTTTCTCCAGCCAACCCCTCCCTCAGGGTCTTCTTGAAGACGTCCATTTTTCCCCCAAAGGGGGTCCCTTCCTTGCAGTCTCATTGAACCTTTTGATTGGAAAACCCCCCCCCAATCGGAAGGGGCAAGTCCCCCTTGTGTCAGACCCTTTTTTTTACATTCAAGCTCTCTCTTCCCCCATCGGAACCTGCTGGAAAAACGTTTGTTTCCCCACGTACTGCTCTTTTTTTTCTTTTCCTTTTGGGGCCCCCCCATCCCCTCCTTAGCGGGCTCAATTTCAGTCCGTTTTTCCGGACCCCCCCCGGGTTTCTTTCCCCTCGGGTAGTGCCACCTCCCGGTTCCCCTGATCTCACGACAGAGTTTTTGATTCGTTTAGAAGAAGTCTCCGAGTCCTGTTTATTCCCGCCTTGGTGTGAAAGCGCTTGGCCTGAATGATTAGAGAATTTTTTTCTGGGTTTTGATAAGTCAATTCGTTTTGTCCCCTCCATTAGTCCCCCCTTTTTCATGCACGCGGCACCTTCCCCCCCTCGGTTACGACCCCCCCCCCCTCAGCCACCCCCCCAGCTCGATTGGCCTCGGGGCCCTTTACGGACCCTCAGGGAAGGCCCCCTTTCATCTTTTTTTTTCTTTTCTCATTTCCAACCAACGTGGGCACTCAATTCAAAGTCCACCCCTCGGCGGGAACGTTTTTTTTCCCTTTCCCGGGGCGGGAAAATTTCCCGGGTTCCTCTGTCTTTCCAAGATTTTTTTCCCCCCCAACGTTTCCTCTGGACCCTTTTCGCCGTTGCTTTTCCCCCAGTTTTCCACACGACCGTTTTCGCTAAATCTTTTTTCCACGAGTCCCTCTTTTTTTTTTCTTTCACCGTTTTTTCCCTTTCCGCTCGCTGCTTTTCCGTTGATTGAATGGGTATTTTTTCCCTTCAAGGTATTTTTTTCTCTACGAGGTGGATTTTTGATCTTTCCGCCCCTTGCTCGCCCTTCTAGAGGTCTCCCCCCCAAGGACTTTCTTTCGTGGTTGGAAGAACCCCTCCCAGCCTTTGTAAAGGCCTCCAAGGGCCCCCTTTTTTTATCGCGTCCCACGGGCCGGGGCGAACATTTTCCGCGCTTTTTCCACGACCCAGTCCGGTGCTTTCTTTTCGTAATTTGGGGCGTTGTCGGTCCCCG
>Ga0179593_1395818_pt1 | contig 14844 bp, 23 predicted proteins | sample CZODoug2_1_08_16_FD_185931 | JGI IMG/M metagenome (GOLD analysis project Ga0179593, IMG submission 185931) | Vadose zone soil fungal communities from Angelo Coast Range Reserve, California, USA - CZODoug2_1_08_16fungal (PacBio error correction) | ecosystem: Environmental > Terrestrial > Soil >... | reverse complement strand
TCGGTGCGTGGGATCACACTGTCCTCCTCTGGTGTCCTCTTGCCCTTTTTACCTACCTCATGCTTAAGTTGATGACTGAGCCCTCTGCTTCAAGTCCTTTGTCATGCAATCTGAACCTCCCTTTCGTTTTTCTCTCCAATGGCCCCTTGTTATTTGGTACCCCCCGGGAGTTGGGCATAAGTTTGACCCGGTCCTCCTCCGCAACCAGATGTGTGATCGTTCTCCTCGACTGTTACTTTCTCCTGTTGGGTCCAGTCAATGGTTTTAAGCCTGTTCGCTCACAAAAACCCTTTCATTTTTTTTTTGTGAACCTTTTTTTGCCAGGGCTTTCCTCCCAACGGTAACCCCCCTTCACCTTCCCAAGTTGTTTTTCCGTGCCATGAATTCGGTGTTTTTCCCCGCCAAAGAAAATTTTTTTTGGTCCCGCTTCTTCAATTGCCTTTTTCAGGCTGCGGTAATCACGAACCTTTTTTGCTTTTGCGACAGGTCGACCGGGCTCTCGGGCTGCCCCGTCGACGGTTTTCCTGGCTCGGCTTCTTCGCCGCCCCCGAATTATTTTCCTTCCGTCTTTTGTCCTTCAAGTATCCACCAGTACAAGCGTTTCATCGGTGAGGTTGCCTCTTTGTGGTGATTTTCCTCGGTTCGGTCTTCGGTTCGAAAGCTTGTCTGGGCCTTCGTTTTTCTCTTGCTTTTCCTTTTTTTGGTCGTCCTTCTCCGTGCAAGTCACTGCAGTTTGAGTGCCCTGACCCACATGTCGTATTTGGAGTTTACACACGGTCCGGTTTTCTTCTTTCTTTTTATTTATGATTAGAAGTGGACCTCCGCATCGTCCGTTCCTTTGCAAGGGTTGCCTTTATTTTTCTCCCAATTTTTTGATTGGAGATAGGTTCCCTGCTCTAGGTTTCCATGCGACTTCTACCGTTACCCAGGGCCCTGTATGCCCCCCAGAAGTTTTTCTACACTCCTCCCGTGCTTTCCAGGCCTTGTGCCAGTTTTTGCTCGGAAACCCCCCTTTTTTTGCTATCATAGCCCTGAACCCGATCGCCTTCCCTCGGTTTGGCCCCCTTCCCTTGGGTGATTTTCATTTTTTGGGCGCGCCGCCCTTCCGAGCTGGGTTCAACCATCTATTCAGTGACCCGTTGGGCCTTTTTTTTTCCTTTTTTTTTACACGTTTGAGCGCTGCGCTTCCACTGAGAGTCCGTTGCATCTTGTATTTCCCTCTTTCCCGACTGCGCCCGTCTCCCAGTTTTGGAAAATTCCTACTTTTCCCCTCTTTCTTCAGAACTTGCGGTAATTTCCGTCCCCCTAGAAGACCTCTTCCTCTTGCCGACTTCTGTCGGCGCTCTGGTTGAGTTGTTTCTTCCTTTCCAAAGCACATCTTAGTCGTTCGCTTCGGCTGTTTAGTCAACCGTGTTTTTTGGTAACCCTGTTACCTTTGGTGCTCGAACACCCCTGTCGCGCCAATTTTGTTTGATTTCCCGAATTCGGAGGGCTCCCAAAATGTAAGTCCTTTTCCAATTCGGAATTCCTGTGCTCAGTCACACCACACTTCTGAACCTGCCTATTGATCTGCGGGCTTTTTCACTTTTTCCGGGCCAGGTCATTTTTTTTCTCAAAGGCCCACTTTAGGAGATCGTCTGGAAGTTTTTTTTTTTTTAGGAGGAGACACCTTCTGGATTTTGGTGGAGGACGCGCTGTGGCTTTTGGGAAGGTCCCCCCTCCTTTGTAGACCTTCGTCAGGAATTGTGTAACATATCTCATTTTTCTATTTTTCACCCACTACCGTTTGTTTGTTGAGGACCCCATGACCCCCAACTTACTTACGATACCCACTTCTAGTCCTTCATGCAAGCTTTTCGCATACCACATGCGATGTTTTTTGGCACCCCTGGCTTATTTCCAAAAAGATCATCCTCATTTCCTGCTTTATTCCGGATATAGGGATCGTGTCCCAAAATCTTTCTCTAAGATTTGACTATTTTTTTGCCTCTTGTTTTCGTTGAGAAGTGTCTTGACCGAGAAGGATCCCTTGTTGTACAGTTGACCCCGTCCAGGGAACTTACTCCCTCCCTTTTGGAGGATTTGAGCTTGCCCTCTTCTGAAATTAATTCACCTTTCTTTTTTCCCCCCCTTTTTCCCTCACCAACCGAGATTTTTTTCTTCGTCCACCACCCCCCTTGCCACGCCCGGTATCGGTACCCTTCGTTTTTAGAGCACACAGCCGACCCCACATGCTTTTCTTTTTTTTTTTCTTTCTTTTTCCGCATCGTGTTTAAGTTAGCCCCTTCCCGGGCCGCTACCGTAGCTTTCCATTCTCCCCTAGCGTTTCTCACTCTTTTGTTTCGTGTGATCGGGGATAAATCCATAATTTTGTACCATCCTGCTTGTTTCCCTCCCCGTTTTAGATTCTACCTGACCTGGTCTCCCCCCGTTCGGATTCTTTGACCTCCGGGTCCTTCCCTGATCTTGGTTGCCCCTCTTATTGGCCTCTTTTGTTTTCGAGCTATCCTCTCGCTTTCTGTTGGTCCTTTGAAAGGCGGTTTCCGTCTTGATTTTTTTCGCCAAAAGTGGTTCCGAGCGGCCTTTTCCCGATTGAGCCCCCTGTCGTGACCTGGCTCGCCTGTTTGGTCATTTCCCACCGTTCTGGCGGTGTGCAGTTAGTCATTTTTTCTAGCTTTATCACATAGTCCTTGTCCCATTTTTTCAGTTGACGATCGGATTGTCCTGTCTGTCTGACTATCCAAGCCCTCCAGTTTTTGTTTGGTTCCACCCTTACTCCTTCGGGCCTTGTCGCTGGCTCAGTGACTTGGCACTGCAATTCTTCTCCCCATGCTTTCGATTGCTACCAGTGCTTCTTAGCCACCCCGACACTTCTCGACACCCTCGCCCTAGCCGATAATCCCCTTGCGTCCGTTCCTTGCTGAAATTTTTCCTTGGTTTGTCGGAAAACTCCAGGATATAGTTTTCCCTCTGCGTTTTTGGTTTCTGTTTCCCCCCCGCCTTGTTTTGACCTCGTTTAGCCTTTCCCCGAAGGTCCGTCAACGTCCTTGAACTTCCCCCCCTGCCCCCAAAACCCCAATTATTGATGTCCCCTCTGGCAGCAGCAATTCCTTCCTAGAACCCCAGTCTACACCCCACAACCCCTTCTGTTGTTCGCCCCCCGTGCCTTCGTTTTCCTGAAGGCGTTTTTGGGGGAAGGCCAAACCCTCCTTTTGAGTTTGAGGGTTCCCCTGGTGATTTTTTCCCCTTTCACTCTCCCCACGTGTCCCACCAAACTCCCCCCCTATTTTTCGGTTGCTTTCGCCTACTTCACCGTTTTTCAACACATTAGACTTTTACCGTCTTTCCACCGATTAAGGCTCCCCCATCTTTTTCGCTTCGGTTGACCTGGGGTTCGCCCCCCCGGCTTATTGATGCCCCCGCCGTTGAAAACTCCCCAGTGCCATTGCCGATCATAGCTTCGACCAATGTGTCAGATGGAAGGCATTGGACACCCGGCTTTTTCCCATGTTATCCTAACCCCGAGTTCTCTCTCCTTTGCCTTACCACCTTTTTTTTAGTGTGTTTGCCTCTAACCCAAGGCATTTTTTTCTTTAGCGTTTATAACCCCATCGCGCAGGACATCCAGCGGTGCTTTTCCACTCCTTTCTTTCTTCTCTCATTTTTTCTAGGGAACTCTCAGGTTGTCCCGGCAAACCTCCAATCATTGGATTCTGTTTTCAACCACTTGGAAATGCTCAAACCCCCCATATATGTGGTTCCTTAAAGCAAAAACCGTCTTTACTGATCCTATCACACTTTAGCTGATTTGGTAGAGAAGTATTGTTGTCGCCAACAGCTTTTTCCTCTCCGCCAACGGTGGGCCTCATAGATGCATTCCTTGTTTGAGCGGCCCCATTCCTCGCAATCTGCTTCGGTGGAACGTTTTCTACCTTGCCACGCCCTTTGTCACACGTCACCCTTGTGTTTAGGGATGTTCGTTTTGATAAATATCGATTTTTTCGTTTAGCCTCTCCCCGGCCGACGGCCCTCCCGCCTCCCCCTCGTACTTTGGTAGTGCACTTATCAGAAGATCTGACCAAACCACCGTCCTCCAAATTTCTTCCTAGGGATCTCCCCGGTCACCTTCTTTTTCGCCTCCGCAATAGGGTATTTACCCCATGTCATGCTGTGGAGATAGGTGCAGAAGTCCTGCCCGCTGTTCTGCGTTCCCCCCCTTCTTCGAACCCACAGGCCATTAGGAGGGGTTTCCCTGTTTCATACATCTCACCCTATGGAAAGGCGGGGTTTTCGGCACCCAGCATGCCTTTTTTTTATTCTTGCGTGTACTGACTTCCTAAAATCGTAGTTCTTTCGGACTTCCCTGTTTCTACGAAGTGTGAGTCACCTCTATGCTGGAATTTTTCTCCCCCACGTTCTTCCGTGTTTCTGGAGAGCAACCCCTTTCTACAGGGCAACCCTCCAGGTCCCGCTGCCCCCTCCCCCCCAGCCTTTTCGACTCCGGGCACATTGGCCCTTTTCGGACCCCTTTCTCTCTGGGTAGTGTGTTATCCTGCGGCGTTTAACGTTACTTTACGCACTCGCTTAATTCGTCGGACCAACGAAGTTGTACCTTCGACGATGTTTTTTTTCGGTCCGTGAACGGCCCCCCTTTGTCCGCTAATCAGTCGGACTTTTTCAGACCATTTTTTCACGGTAAGAGATATTGGGTCTTTTTCCACGGCCCTTGAATGGTTTTTATCTTCGTTTCGTGTCAGTCTGGCGAAAAATAGGGCTGCGATCCCACTCGATTTGACCTACCAAGACTCCGGTCGTTTTTTTTCTTGACGCCCCCTCTTTGCTTTTGAGGGCCGTCCCCTTTTTTTTTTGACCGTGACCGTTCCTGACTTTTTGGTTTCGTTTTTTGGTAGACTTTTGGGGGGGGGCCCCTACTGCCCCGCCCAAGGCCTTGAAGCCTCCCCCGTCAGAGCGACCCGTTAACCCCCCCCTTGGGTAGTTTTGTGGTTCGCCGTCGTTGCTTCAGTTTTCCCTGCTTTGAAAAATCGGCCATGCAAAATCAGCCCAGCCCCCCCAGACCAGCTAGTTTTTTCTGTTTCTTTGTACGGGAGTGCCCCCATAGCTTTTAAAGTTCCCATTTTGTTTAGGCACTCAACCCGTTTTCTCCTCCAGTCGCGCCCAAGAGCCCTGATCAGTGCACCCGTTTCCGACTTCTGTATTTTTCTGTTCGGCCACGATTTTGCCCGATTCCCCGAGCCACTTTGACCTGGTTAGCCAGTTCATTGGTATCCCCAAAACTGTCCCATTAAGTTGGTGAGCGTTTGAACTTCGTGCCGAGTTTAAGTTTTTTTTTACTTCCTCCATTGACTTCTTTCTTTTCGGCTTCACGCCCCCGGCCAAAGCGGGCGCCGGGTTAATCCCCGCGTTAGTTTCCGCGTTCCCCAGACAAAGGCATTATTTTTCAATCCCGGTTTTTTTCGGCGGCCTCCGGCTCTGATTTGGTGGTTCGTCTTTTTTTTCAGTTCCTCCCAGGGCAGTTACAAGGGATTTTGTTAACTCTTCAATTTGCGCTGTGCCTCCGGTCTCCTTTTCTTCCGCTCCGTTTGTTTGTGTTTTGTGCTGTTCTGAGATGCTGAATTTGTGTCCTGGCTTCGCACCTCAACTCCCCACGTTGTAACGTGCCCACCCAAGGGCGTATCCCTCTGGGGCCGCCCGCGTGGTCCTTTAATGCCTTTTGCCTGGGAACCCTCAAGTTTCAGTGCCCGCGCCATGGCGTTTGAAGCCCTTTCCTCAAAGTCTTGTCTTTGTGTCTTGGGTTCGCTAGGATCTCCGTTGCTCCGGTGGCTCCCGTTCACCGGTGTTTTCCCCCCGGCCTGTGACCACCCCTCGTCTTTGCTCGAACCCGCCCCATTTCTTGGCCCGACTTTCGTTGAATCTTCACGGTCACCTTTTTCCCTCCGTGATCTCTGGCAACCCGTCCGCGTTTTGAGTGTGCCCCTGATCCCAAATTGACTTGTTAGTTTCCGAGTCTTTGCTCTGTTCTGCCCGACCCTTTGGTGGTCGGGTCCCCTTCTTTTCGCCGTCCCGGACAAGTTGTTGTCCCCAAACTCCCCCCCCTTGACTTTCCAGTTTCAAGTTGGAGGCTTCCGGTCGTCGTCCGTTAGGGACGCCCCTTTTGTGCAGTCCCCCCCCCGGCTGGATTACACCCTACCCCACCCACTGGGCGGTATGATTAAGTCATTAGTTATTTCTTAGTTTTCCCCTCTGACCGTCGGCATGTAAAGCAGAACTATGGGTTGCTTGGTTTTTTGAGTGGGGTGGACGTACTATCGGTCAATTGTCACTTATAGTTAGGGTCCAGATGCAGTAGTAAAATCGCCGGGATTCTGTCGTCTTTTTATGGGAGAGCCTTATCTTCTTTCTCAAAAAGTTAAAACAACGCGGCCCACTTTTTCTTGTTTACTGGTCCCTTCATGTCATTTCTTCGAGATAGGTGACAAGTCCGAAACCCTGTATCCTATGTCCATAGCACCACGATATTCCGTTCTTTTGACGTGCAGTTTGTTCTTTCATCTCGAAGCATCTGGTCTCGAGGGACTAGGGGTTTTTTGGGAGCATCGGGTTTCCGACACCCCCCCCCCCCCAGTGTGCGACGTTTCGCTATTTTTTTTTTCCCCCAACAACCCCCCGCGCTTCCCTTTTATAGTGGTCCCCGTTTTGGCTCCGTCGGAATATTGGCTTCGCCCGGGGTGCGCCTACTGGGTCTCCGGCCGCCTTGGTACTCGGTTTAGGATGGTACCGGAAAAACCCCCCAATTTGACGCCTTTTCGCCGGACTTCCGCCGCCCCGCGTACATCGGTCACCACTCCTTTCTATTAGTCGGATATTACTACCCCCCATGCTCTTATCTGCTCTTTGTAGAGTTTCCGCACCCCGTACCCTTGATTTTGGGACTGTTTTTTGGTGAGTAAAAGTAGCTTCCCCCCCATGACGGAAGACTTCTTGGCGTGTCGGATGTTTCTTCGTCGCGAGTTTTCAGGTCCCCTCCAGCACTGTTTAGTTACTTCTCAAAGAACCCTTTCCCTTGTCCGTTTTAAAATGAGGGTTATGCCCCCAGGGGCCGTGCCCTTCCACCTCCCCGTCATTCTTCCCGGCAAGTTTTGCTGACGATAGTGGTCCGGAAGTTTTCCTCGTTCTTGCCTGAGGGGTGCAGTGAGTCAGGACCTGCTTTCCCTCTTCGGTCCGGTGCAATAGCCTTAAGTCTCTGGGAGGTTCAAATTCCCCCGACTGTGGTTCGTTTTTCTCATGGCACAGGTCCCTACCGTTCGGTTCTTTGCCTGCGGCCCCCTGTGCCGATTCGACCGACCGGCTTTTTAGTAGTATGCTCTTTATGTTTGTGCGCTCCAGGTCTTTGGGATGATGGCCAAGATTGTTCCGTCTACCCCTTCCAAGAGTTGGTGCAATTTGGTCGGAACCTTTTTTCTGCAACGTGCTTTTCGTAAATTTCGATTCCAATTTTGTTTATTGGTACCGGAGTTTTCTTTTTTCCAGACGCTGCGTACCGGTTCCCCCTCTTCAACGATTTTGACAGCGGTCTATCGCCCGTTACTTCTGAGGTGTCTTTTTTCCCCGTTGTCTTTTTTAAGGGAGGGTCCCTACCATCATCAGGGGGTTCTTTTTTTGATGATAGTCTTGGAATCCCCTTGGCCCCAGTTTACCCCTTTTTTCCACTCCAAATCGTTTTTTTGCCGGCGCCCTTTAGAACGCAATCCCTTGTTCTCCCTTCGCGACCCCCACAGCATGTTTCGCGCCTCATGAGGCACTTTTTGCTTGTTTCCTCCCTTTCAATTTGGTGTTCGGGAAGGCAGGTTCCCCGTGTCTCTTGCTTTCACCTTCGCATTTCACGTGTTTTTTTTTTACGACCCGACTTTTTTCATTACTTTCTAATGCTTATTTGTGTCCGCCACCATCCCGCTCCAGCCCCCCAGGTAAGTCCGCCCGAATCATTCTTTTCCGGGTCCTCAGGTGATCTTTTTAGTTCGTTTTTTGCGACAAGTGGTTCCTTAGGCATCCGGTCTTCTTTGTGAGCAATTGCCGGCCAATTCCACCCACCGTCTCCCCCGCACATGTTTTACTTACCCTCCAACCTTTCTGTCCTCCCTTCTGGAGATCCTAAACGCCTTTGGACATTCCGTCTCAGCGTGGACCAAGCCTTTGGTGATGTCAAGCTTCTTTCGGCTTGCTACTTCGGCCACGCCTTCGGCTTACACCTGGAAACAATTTGGCACCACCTAGTTCCCGACCCGTTCCTCTCTTTTGCCGGATGACAGGCTCCGGCCCCCCCGTTGCTTTCTCTGATACAAGAACATGACATCGTATCGGCCCCTTTTCCCCCGGCCAGCGCCCTGGTATTATGAGTTGGCCCCTTTTTTTTTTGCGCCGCACGCATTCCATCCTCTAAGACTTGTTTCACCCTTGATCATGGAGGACCCCCTTTCGGTCTTTTTCCGAACAAGCCGGGGTGAGACCGTTTTCGATTTCCCAATGTATTTTTTTTTTCAGCGAGAGGTCTCTAATGCTTTGGTTTTATTACCGTTATTTGTCCATTTTTCCCCATCCCTGCTGCGTTTGTGCCTCCCCCCAAGGTGAAAGCACCGCCCGCCGTCGTTGTGCACGGCCGCTACCAATTTGGTCCGATTGATTCCTTGACCTTCTGGTTTCCCCCACTCCGTCACCAGTCCCCCAACAATCGCTTTTCTCGTCCCCCCTCTGGGGTCATGGAGATTGCGACTTTCAGGGAAAGGCGTCTGTAGGAGTGGGCCGTGCCCGCGACCAGTCGGATTAACTGAGTATGTTCTTATGATTCCAAGTTTCTTGCACATTTCGGCTTTATTGCCCCACAAGGTGGGCTCCCTCCTTTCGGCCCGCGCCCCTGTTTTTTGTTGCTCAACGCGGACGAGTTCGTTGATCCCCCCCAAGGGTAAGGTGATTGATGACTTTTTAGTTCCCAATCGAGAAGATTTTGGTTTCGGTGGCCTGCACTTTTTTTTTAAACGAAAAACGCCCTGTAAACGTCCTCCATTTTCTTGAGGGCCCCCCCATATTATCCGTCCCCCGTATGCCCCGCTTGACCTTGTTTTAGCGACTTGTTTATTCTCGCTCTGAGGGGAGGGGGGTTTTCCTCTTCGTTTCCCTAACCGCCTGTTCTTTTCTTCCCGCGCCCGGTCGCAATGGAAGAAGAATCGAACTGGGCGCCTAGGATAAGTGTGGTCAATCTTTTCACCTCCGTTTCATGTGTTTTTGCCGGTTCGTTCTTGGTTTTTGGTGCGATGAGCGCTCCGCACTCACGGAGAATCTTCGTCTCCTTCACCTCCATCGTCCGAGTTTTCTTTTTCTCCAGATTTCCTCGATTTTAACCAACCATTTTATTTCCGGATTGTCGTGTACGACCAACCCGTTACCGGTTCTGTGGCACCCATCAAAATGTCGTGTACTTGACGCGCGATTATGTAACCCCCAATGGGAGTGGTCGGGGGTTTTCGTGGTTGTCATCCCTCTTTGCCAGACGGACTCATCGAACCCGTTCATTGCGTTTTGGGCCTTTATATCGTTGGCCCACCCGCTCGCTTTTTACCTCCGGTTCAAGGCATTTTTGGTTAGGTTCACTACTCCTAGATGAAACCTGAATTACGCCGCCGTTTTTAATAGCCCTTCCTTTCCCTTTTCTGAGGTAGCCCCGACCCAACTACCACCGTTTGATCAACAAATTGGCTTTTTTGTTTTTTTTTTTTGAGTTTTGTCCCCTTCTGTTGTTCGCACCTATTTCCTTGGGATTGCAGGCTTTCTTGTGCCCGCCACGGTTTTTTCACCCATATATCCCCCGCGTTTTTTTGTTCTTTTTATTTTAAGTTGCATTTCCCCATGCACCTCCTGCTTCATATTTTGATGCTGAACCCGGCCGTTTTTTTTTTTTTCCGTATATTGAAGCTTTTTTTTTTTTGGATTTTTTGTTTCTCTGTGCATTCCCCTTGCAAGTTAGTCCTAAGTTTTGACCGCGACTCTTAGCTTTCAGCCCTTCGATGGCTGCCTCTGCAGTTCGGGCATTTGGGGCCTCTTTTTTCACCCCTCGTTTTCACTCAATTTACATGGTCTCCTACTTCCTTTTTTTTGTGTTGTTTCATTCGCACGTGGTTTTTCCTTTACTTTTTCTTTTTTTTTTTTGTGTTTTTCGCAATACAGCCCGTTGGTAGTAATTTTGTTTTTTTTGATTGGTTTTGCCATTTCTTCTCGTTTCGGCCATTTTTTTATTTTTTTATTTGTTGGTTTTGGTTTGCGTTTTTCTTTATCATCCCCCTCTTGTCTGGTCGACCTTTGTGGGCCATTCGCTGAGCCACCGGATTCTACTCTCTACTTTTTTCCCTTATCTACTGTTGGAAGTGTTCTTTATTTGCCTTTTTATTCCTCAACGGGGTTCTTTCCCTCCCCCCTTTCCTCCCTCGACCCTTATTGTTTCCTTTCTCTTTTTCTTCCCTTCTTTGCTTTCTCCCTCTTTCCCTCCCCCCTCACCCTCCTTTGTACCACGTTTTTGTATTTTGTGATCAGCTCTACAACGTCTGATTTCCTTTTTGTTTCGTCGCTTGATGGCCAGTCTCCTTTTCTTAGTGCTTCATGGCCTCCTCTCATTCTTCTCTTCTTGTTTTCTCATGTCTCCACCCTCTTTTTTTTTTTTCCAGGGTCATTCTTCTTCTCTTTTTTTATACTTTTTTGTAAGTTTTCTTCGCCTTTCGACCCCTCTTCTTCGTCTAAGTCCTGCATTAAATATGGCCTTTCGCCTCTTTCGTCTTTGGACCGATGTGTGCGTGTTTTTCTTTTTTTTTCGACTTTTCTTCTTCGTCCTGTTCCTTTTGTTGGTTCTTGGGTTTACGTCATCTAATATTCTTCACTTGGTCCCTCGACTTCTCTGCTTCCTTGGACTTCCCTTTCTTTTTCTTTTGGTCCACACCCAATGTTTTGGGTATTTCTTACTTTTTTTTTTTTCTTTTTTTTTTTTTTCCTTTTTCTTTTTGTCTTGTGAGGCCAGTTCACTCCCAGTGTGACTTTTCCTTGGCTCTTCAATTCTAAGTTTTGGGGTCGCTCGCTTTACCTCCAGTTGTCGCTTTCTGGCCCCCCCTCCATTCCTGACCCGATAAATTCTCGTCCTTCTTTCCCTTCCGCCTTTCTCTCCTTTCTCTTTGATTACTTGGACTGGCTCATTCGCCGTGGTTTTTTAGGCTCTCTCTTTTCGAGCTCCAACTTTTTTCCCTTGTCCCTCCTATCCCCCCCTACATCTCACCCGACTTAGCACTTCCTTAAACTTCTCTTTCTCGGGCTCTCCCCTCTTTTTCTCGAATTTCCCACACCCTTTTTCTATCCCTACCCTCCTCCGCCCCCTCTTTTACTTTCTTTGGAATCCCTTTTTTCTAGTTTTATTGTTTTTCCCATCTTGTTCTTTGTACTGTTTTTCCTTCCCCCTCTCCCTCTCTCTCACTCCTTGGATCCCTCTCTCATTTCCCACATCAAATTTTAATGATTTGTTCACCTCTTGTCGACCTTCCTCTCTTGGCCCGGCATTGTCCGCCCCTTTTCCCCATCTTTCCCCTCCCCTGTTATCTTCAATCTAACACCACCTGGTCTGCTCTTTTTTTTTTTTTTTTTTTTCTTCTTTCGGCAACGAATTTTTCTTTCTCCTTTCCTGTCCGTTTCCTGCTTGGCCTTCCCTTCTACCTCTCCTTATGATCCTTTTTTGTATGTTTTCTCTTTCTTTTTCCAACCCCTTTTTGGATTTTTTTTCCCCCCGTAACCGATACCCTTCTTTTTTCTCACACCACCCCTCTTCCCCCATCTATTTCTTTGTGTCCGCTTTCTTTCGTTCGCTTTTTTTCTCTTTCAACGTTTTCCTCCTTTCTTCGTTTTCACGGTTTCGTCTACTATCACGACTTTTGTCCTTTTCCCCCTCCCGGTGTTTCCCCCCCCCCCCCCCCTGATGTTTTTCATTTTTCTCCTCTTTGTATTCTTACTCGGTATTTATGTATTCTGCATTTTGTTATATAAATTCACCCATCCCGTGCTCCTTCTATTTTCCGACTTTCCTTTCTTTTCTCCCCTCCTTTCTTTCGTTTTATTTAAGTCCCCCTTTTCAGATTTTACCCCGACTTTTGTCCCGATTTTTCTTTTAGCGTACCCCTTGCCTTGAACCCAGCTCCCCCTCTTTTTCCATTCTCTCCACCCTGAACCTCACATTCTTATTTGTGTTGCCTTTGTCCATCTGGAATTTCCGCTTTCTCACCTAGCACTCTTTTTTGCGTCTTTCTTCATAACTTTAGTTTCGCCTTCCCTTGCTTTTTTTCCTATTTGGGATTCAGGTGGCGCACGCCCTCGATAATTCGTTTGTCCCATGTTTCTTTTTGTTCAATTGGTCCCCCTTGTCTGTACTACCATTTCACAAACTAGGTTGGCTGTGAAACGATTTTCTCTCGGTTGTTATTTTACTCTTGCTCGATTCACTCTTCCTCTTGCCTGAGCTTCTTTTTCTTTTCTCTCTTCTCCCCCCCCGAGCCCCGCTTCCCCCTTAGCTAATTTCTTGTCTGGATTTTACTTCTTCCCGAATAGTCCATGGTGCGGTCCCTCCATTTGCGATCCTCGAGGTTCTGCCCATTCCGTGTATGCATTTTCTTTTCCCCCCCCTTTTCCTTCTTTCTATCCTGCTCGGTTTTCTCTTCTTTGTTTTTGAAAATGGCCTCTTATTCCGCCCTTGACACGGTCCTTCTTAGCCCTACCCACTGTTTCCCCAATTGCGACTTTCTTTGTTCAACTCCCCTATACCCCTGTAGTTGTTTCTATTTTTTGTGTACACATTTCCTTCTCGTTTTGTGTTCTTTTCCCCTTTCCCTCCTCTTTTTGTCATTCTTTAGACGTAATCGCCCGTTAGCTTTCTTCGGTCATTCTCCCTTTGATCAGTGGATTCCTTTTCGCCTTTTCCGACATCCTTCTTCCTCCCCTTCAATGTTTTCCTCCCCCCCACTTTTCCTCTTGTTCAGGTTGCTGGCCTTTTCCGTTTTTCCCGTTCCTTGATTATCTCCCTGTTGAACTTTAGTCCGCACTCACCTCTATCTCTACGTGTTTTTCCAGCGTAAATTCATTCCCCCTTGTCCCGTGAATTTTCTTTGACTCTCTTGCCCATTTTCCCCCCTTTCTGTTCCCTCCCGTGACAACTTCTTCTTCCTTTAGCGCATATAGTTTAACTGGATCGACCCCACTTTTTTTCAGCCTCCGACTTTTTATTCACTCTGGTTTCTTCTCCTCAATAAATGTATATCTTTGTATCAGTTTTTTTGTTCGCTTTCCACTACTCTTCCTTCTCCTTCCTCTCTGGTGTTTTTAATCCCATATAACCCAGTGAGTTCTTCCTTTCTCTTTTTTCCTTGATATTGTTGGGCCATTTGGCTTTCTTCCATTGACCTTCGCACCTTTTGTTTTTAGAGTTCCCACTTAGACTTCCCCCGTTCACACAGGAAGACTGCTGCCAGATTCCCTCTTCCGCTTTTAGACTTTTACCATTCCCTGGTCCTGGGCTTACCTATCTTCCTTTATCTTACCCGCAATTTTCTTTTGTTCCCTTTTTTCCAGCTCCTTCTCTTTTTAATGTCGGCGTCCCATCCTTTCCCCGGTAGTTTGTGTTTTTTCTTTTTCTTCCTCTTCACCCCTTTTTTTGTACTTTCTCCTTGTGTGTGCGCCACTTCTTAATACCTTTCTCGTACTTCTTTCTTGCCTCCCCCCCCGCTGCCCTTTCCCACCCCCCTTCTACTAGCCATTTTTTCCTCTTTTCTTCCTTCTTTCTGTTTGTTCCGGATTTTTTTCGATCTTCCCCCTTTTCCGAGATTGCAGTTGATCTGTTTTCTGACGATTCTTTGCACCCTTTTTTTTCTCCGCTCGTCCCATGACCTTGTTTATTCTTTCCTTAGTTGCCTCTCTCCTTCCCTTTTTTCTCTTCATCTCCCCTTTTCCTTCTTCGGCCTGATTTTTTTTTCTTTTTCTTTTTGATTCTCTTCTCTTTCCTTCCCTTCCTTTTTTCCCGTTCTTCCTTCTATCATCTAGATCCAGTTCTTCTTCCCTGTCGCTACAAGGTTTAATCTCCTTCGATGTCTCGTCTTCGGTGTTCAATCTTTCTTACGTTCTACCTTTTATATTTTCTCTTGACTGCTTCTCGATTTTTTTTTTCATTTCTCTTCCTTGGTATTTTCGTTTATTTTTTTTTCCCCTCTTGTTTCTTTTTTGTCTCCCTTTTTTCTTCCTCCCCCCCTTCCTACCTCTCTCGGACCCCCCCCTTTCCGTCCCCTTTCCACCTTCGGACCCCTTCTCTTTTGACTTCTTGATCAATTCGATCGCATTGTTTACTCCCCTCGTCTTTTTCTTTTTCCTCCGGACGGGTCGCTTTCTCCTCTTCCTTCTTCCTCCCTCTGCCGGTACTCCCACTTCTTTCTTTGCTTTCCCTTTCCTCCCTTTCCTCTCTCCTTTTTTTCCCTTCCCATCCCTTCGTTTTTGTTCCCTCCTTTCCCTTTCTCGCTGATCCCTTTCTCTTTTCCCCCCCTCCCCCCGGCAAACCTTTTCTACACCATGCTCCCTTTCCCCTTCGCATTTGTCCCTATCCCTTTTGGGGCCCTCCTCCTTCTTTCTATCCGCCTTCGGTAATTCCCCCCTCTCTCTCGTTGTGATCTTTTAACCCTCCTCGATCTTTCGCACTAATTCAAGTTTCCCCTCCTCCTATTTCCGTGTTTCTTTCTCCTGCGCTTTTTCCCTGCCCCGTACACA
>Ga0179593_1383560_pt1 | contig 14844 bp, 20 predicted proteins | sample CZODoug2_1_08_16_FD_185931 | JGI IMG/M metagenome (GOLD analysis project Ga0179593, IMG submission 185931) | Vadose zone soil fungal communities from Angelo Coast Range Reserve, California, USA - CZODoug2_1_08_16fungal (PacBio error correction) | ecosystem: Environmental > Terrestrial > Soil >... | reverse complement strand
GGAGCTTTTTTTTCCTTTTTCTTCGTAGACCAACCACTGGGCCCCGCTTTCTGGCAAGATGTTTTCTAGAGCTCTTAAATCCCTCCCTGAGGGCGCCGTGATCCCCTCCTCCCACCGGTTCTACTGTCGACGGCCAAATTTCCTTGCCGGGCTTGATCTTGTTATCTTGCCCCGAAGTACAGAAGGTTGACGTTTCTACTCGACACTCTTTATGGTTTCTTTCCCATACGCCCTCCTCCCCGCTTTCCGCGGGATCAATTGGGCTTCTTAACATTCCGTGTAGCTTAGGAGGTCTAGTTTCCCCTTACGCATCGGTGATTTTGACCGCTTTCCATAGTAAAGTTGCGTCTTCCTACTTTCCTTCCACAAATTAGTTTGTGTAACCCGAGAGCGTTGCCCCGCTCCGCAGCGGTCCCAACTTCCTGGAAGGAATATTGCACAATTATTTCCTTTTTTTCCGGGTCGGTACGGTCTCAATACTTTCTTTGTCTGATGTGGGGGCCTCGCTTTCATTTGATGATTCTCAGCAAGAGTAGGTACATGAGTATTTCGGCTATTTTTTGTGCTCCGTGAAGCCCCGTGAGGCTGTTTCCCCTTTCAGCTTTTTTACGCTCGTCTTCCATCCGTTAGGTGCCTTCTTTAGTTGTGGGGAGATAGGTCTTTGATTGTCTGTAACCTTCGGGTTCGCTTCCTTGACGTCGAGTTCCTGTGCTCTGAGACGGTCGACAGCAGGACACTTCGGAACCAAATCTTTTTGCTTTGAGGGCGGAACTCTGGGTTTTTGGGGGGTTTGGGTCCCCCCCAAAGTTATCGCCCGCGACGTTGGGTCCTGTATTGTGGGTACCGCAGACCGGAGTGCAGTCCCCCAAACCATCCTCCTTGCTCACTAGCTTGTTGCCGGCCTTTGTAATGGCTTTGACGTAAGGTCGCCTCCTTTCAGAATGTTTTGCCCAGGCGTTCCGCCCCTCTGAGAGGATGCCCCTGCTCGAGAGCAAGAGAAAAGAGCACATGGAGGGGTGGGGTTTGTTGGCCATCCCCTCACCCACGTGCGTGACGTGGATGTTCCAACGCCCATCCAGTCGATCATCGGCCCCAGTTAAAGTTTGTTGGCCTTTGATCCTCGTACTTCCATATTTTCTGTATCCTGTGTGTAGGAATATACTTCTTCGACTTCGCTCTACTCCACCCCCTGATCATTGAAGGAGCGACCTTCCATGAACCGGCGTTCCCCTATCTCTCACACGGGAGGCTCATGACTTCGACTTTAAGTCTCCCGCCCCCAAAAGTTCTTTGTGTAAGTCCCGGACTGCAATCGGTCGTATCAGGCCGGAAATACTCAGCTTTACGGCCCCTCTTTTACTTGCCATGGTCCTATTTAAAACCTTCAGTCGTCGCGTTTCTCTGAACCCCATCATCCCTTGGATTGTGTGTCGAGATATTGTCCCCTTAACCCCGACCACCCCTGAATAAGGCCGACGACAGCCCCCTCGGTCAATCGCCGCCCATTTTTTGGGTCAGGCTTCGGTGCGACCCTTTTTATCCGGCTTGCCCTGTCCAACCCACGGGTCCCTCAGACTACCTCGTGCCCCAAGACCCGCGTCGAACCCCATTTTTTCTTTCTCTTATCGCAGGCTACCCCCCTTATACTCCGTCCCAAGATTCTAGGTCTCTCTCAACCCCCCTTCGCAGAAGCCAATTGAAACGCGCGGATTCCCCCTTTTTCTCTCATTCTGGGAGACCTTTCTGTTCATGCTGCTTGTAAAATCCATTGCGATCAGCCCTACACACAATTTTTTGGTCTTCAATATCCCTTTCAGGACTTTGATGTTGTTAGCTAACCCTTTCTCCTTTTTTTTGACCCCTGCGCATGTGAGGCGTTCCAATTTTCTGAGCCCATCGAACCGAGCCAATCCAGAGCAAAATGTAACTCTATGGCTTCACCTAGTCCCGTCCTCACTTACTTGCGTCTCCCGACTGCCTAGCTCCCGTTACCTCCTGCGATTTTCCGTTCAACATGCAGCCCCAACGCCTCCTTTGCTGGGCGGCGAGTCCCTCAGCCCGTCAGGAAGCTTTCAACACCCCGAAGGTTGAGTGGTCGTTCTTATTCTTTGCTCAGGTGTTTCTTGTTCGTCCGAGGATTTTATCCTTCTTGACTAGATTGCCGTCCCTGAGTTTCCCTTCGAGTCGCTTAGATCCCTCAGAGTGTCTGACCATTTTCATGAGTCCGGAAACCGTGAGTTGACGTCCCCGCCCCAAAACCCTATTGTCCATCTCTAGGCGACCGGTCACCGCTGGACCCCACACCCCCCTCTCCATCTTGGTTCTTTCCTTAGGTTCAAAAGAGAGGACATCGATTCCCCCTCCTCAACTCCCGTCCCTTGAACTGGGCTTGCAGGCGCTGTGATTATCAGTATCCCCCCCCTACAACTCTGGTTTTTGATTAGCTCCGGAACGGAGTCCGGGTATTTTTTTTTTTTCGAGTTCCGCGGTCTCCCGGTCAAACTTTTTGTATTGCAAGGACATGTCCCCGATTTCTAAAATGTTCCTTGACCTACCTCCCCGCCGAGCTCCTTCCATTCTCACGTCTGTCGGTCCCTGCCCGGCCAATGATAGATGTTAAGTGGTGGGAAGACCTTTCTCTGCCGATTTGGGCGTAACCAATAAGCACAACTCATCCCGAACAAGTCCCATGCTGCTCTCTAGAATCCCGAAGTGGGCGCATTAGTTCTTCTTTTTCTTTAGTGGGGTTCCTAACGGTAGTATAATCGACCCTCTCCCTGTCATCCCTCCCCCCTAATGAAAGGATGGTTGGGTCAGGAACTTGACTTCCCATATTGAGCACTCGGTCCTACGCCTTCCTCTCAACCCAGATCTTGACGGTAACGTCTTCTCCTGTGCCACGGCGCCCCCGTTGGATTACCAGCTGCATAGCATACTTCTTTGACTTTCGGCCATTGAATTGCCACGAACGCGTCCCAACTTTCGCATTGCCCTCAGTTAGTGCCCCCCCTCCCCCACCCCCCCCCCCCCCCCCCACCCCCCCCCCCCCCCCCCCCCCCCCCCCCCCCCCCCCCCCCCCCCCCCCCCCCTCCCCCCCCCCCCCCCCCCCCCCCCCCCCCCCCCCCCCCCCCCCCCCCCCCCCCCCCCCCCCCCCCCCCCCCCCCCCCCCCCCCCCCCAGCTTTCGTGACGAGTTCCCTCCCTGTCATTAAACAGTCCAATTATGACCGTAAGATAGTTGCAATCTCCCTTAGAGGCAATTAGAAGACTCTTCTCCTCATCGGCATAACCCATGAAAATGCCATTCTATACTTAGACGCGCCGCTTTTGGTTCGGACAGCGTCTTCCAGTCCAATTAGCGTCCCTTACTGCAGATCGATGATTAGGGATTTATCTTTCGGGCTGCCGCCTCCGAGGGCGATTGACTTTTTCTTCACTTTTTTATTGCGAGTCATGACGCTGATCCCCCCGGCAGATCGGGACCCTCCTTCCTCTTTTTTGATGACCGGCCCCCTAGTTGGACAAAGCGTTCTTTAGCGGATACCTGTAGGACCCTAGATTCTCCCCTCCCCCGCGCCACCCCCATACCCAAGCACTCGGTCGCTAGCGGGCTTTCGTGCCGTTCCTGGGTAATTCGTGCATGATTTCGACGGTTCGTACTCCCGCGTTCGTCGTCGGACCAAAAGAACTTTCCTGGTTCATCCCCATTAGTCTCTTCTCCCCTCCTTGTGCTTCGTCTACGCGGCTTATGAACGGCATCCTTGCTCTTCCACCACATCCTTCCCTGCTGTCTTGCGTCTTTCCCCCTCAATCAATGCTTTTCTCTTTTTCAGTTGTGGCTACCAAGTGCACAACCGACCCTTTTTCCTCTGTGAAGCTCCAAAAAAACCGTCATTCTCACCAAAGTTTTTTACGGGTGGCAATCCCTTGGTTGAACTTTTTTCACTCCCTCAGACTTTCGTTTCTTCGGCAGCCGACCGATAGCCTCTGATTTTAGGCCCCTCAGTTGTTCTTTTTGTTTGATCTATACGAATCTTTTAAGGATACTTCACTTGGTTCTCTTTTGTCCTGCAAGCTATTCCTCCGGCAATTTGTTTCTTTTGTCACAACGGCCAGGGATCTTTCTTGTTTCTTTCCCTTTTTTCGCCACCGCGGATTGGTTTTCCAAAGGGTTCTCCTGAGTACTCTCTCATTACCCTTTCCTCGTTATATTGACCGTTTTTCCCGTTTTTGGAGCTCTCTATCGACCCCTCAGTCGTGTTTTTTAGCTGAGATAACTTGTTGTCCTATCCTTTTGTCATCCCCTTCCCCTCCTCCTTGCTTCGCCCGTTCTCCAGGATCTGCAACGCAGCAGGCCTAAGTCCTTTCCCTTCCCCCCTCCCCTGAAACTCGCGGGGCTCTGGTTGTTGGTCTATAGGGCGATTTGCGATGACTTGACGTCTTTCCTTCCTCTCTACAACGCTTTTGCTATACATCAGTTTGATGAGGAACTATTCCTATCCCTTCATTGAGTTTCTCTCTTAGCCCTTAATATGCAGGAATTCTTTACCTATCTCCCCTTTGGAAGATACCTCCCCCCCCAGACGTAGATTATGATTCCTTCTTTCTCCTTTCGGCCCGCGCCCTTTTTTTTTCCCCCCACCATGCGCTGTCCCAGGCTTCTGCATTTGGCTCTGTTTGACTGCCCTGATGGGCTTTTTTTCCGATACCCGTTCCTCCTTGAGGACATTTTTTTTTACTAATTCTAGCCCAGCTCTCCCTCTTACGGTCCATGATTTCTTTTCGCAACGGGACATGACTGTCCCCTTTTTCCTCCAACGCCGTTTACGGACATAGAAATTTTTCCTTTCCCTGTCGCCCATCAACATGGACGCACGCGCTATCTGATCTTACAAGCTGATCCGTTCGGCCCGGCTGTTTTCCTATCTCCGTCCTTCCCTCTTTCCGGGCGCTTTGACCATGGGGACCTGTGGCACCCTCCCCGACATGATGACATGCATCTTGGAGGACCACCCTCTTTCTTTCGTTTGCTGCCGCAGTCCCCCTACAGTAGGAGTCCGCACCCCTCTCCCTAGAACGTGCTTTCTCGTTGCTTACAAAGACTTTCCGTTTTTTTTCCTCCTGCTTCCCAGCCTTTTATTTCGGGCGGCTGTTAACTCAAGTAGTGGAACGATGTTCGTCTTACCCCCCCCCCCTTCCCGCGACTCCTTGTTTTGTTACATTGACCCTTAGTCGAGAGTTTCCCCCGTCTCCCCTTTTTTTTTTTCGTCGGAGGTTCTTCCCTGTAAGCCATTTTCGCCCCCTTTCCAATGGCTTCGGGTTAGCCGTCTTAACGTTTTCACGTACCTAGCTCGAACAAATGACCCTATCTTTTCCTTGCTCTCCCTTCCCCCACGTGAGGCGCTTCTCTGATCGCATTAAGAGAATCAGGATGCCGGGGAGTAGCCCATTTTTCCCCCCCCGGCCGGCGGCGTGGGTTGCCTAAGAGCGCGTGTCCCTTCCCTTCCCCTCCCCACGTCTTCCCTTCATGGGGTTTTTTTTTTTTTTTTTTTTTTTTTTTTTTTCTTTTTTTTTTTTTTAGATTTTTTTTTTTCTTTTTGTGTTTTTTTTTTTTTTTTTTTTTTTTTTTTTCATTTCTTTTTGTTGTTGAGAGAGCCGCCTCCTCTTTTCCACTCGTGTCGCTTGTCAGTATCCTCTACCTGTTTACGACCCTGAGGCGCCTTGTATCCAGCCGAGTTCACTGTCCAATCCTCTGCAACTTTTCCCCTTTCGATCCGCGTACTGAACCTTACCCTTCTCCTCGCCGTCTCCGCCCGACGCAAACCTTCGGTGTTTACGAGGAAGTGTTCACTTTTTTCCTTGTGTGGACACGCGAACGTTCTCAGGAGGAGTCTTGCTCTATTCACGGACCCTCCATGTCCATTCCTCAATAGGTCGTCGGGTTTACGCAGTACTTCGTCCGGTGTATTTGCCGAACTAAACGGGTCGTTGCGCCTTTTTCTTTTGGATTGCTTCGCATGTCGCAAATGCTTTAGTGGACTTCTCACCTTTCGTCCCTTCACAGAGTTTCGTTGGTAGGTGAGAGACCCAGGATTAGATCCTTCATTGTCAAGAGTTTTCTAAGGGGTCGAGGAGCAAGGGATTATTCCAGCCCGAATAAAGAGTGGGTCTAGCCGGTGTTCCTTCACACGTGATCCTTTCCTTTTTCTCTTCGTAATGATTTCGCCCTTTTTTATTCCGGATCGGTGGAGTGCTGCGATCTGGGATGGATCTGTCCTCCCTTTTCCGCGTCAATAGGGACATGGTGCCAGAGGAGGTCCTTTATTATCCTTTTCCCTCTCCCCCGGCCCACCTTCAAGCTCCTTCACCCCAGATGCGCTGATGTTCGATTCTTATTTTTTTTCTGTTACTGGTTCAACAGCGAGTAGCAACGCCTTTTGATGCATTATTTCATCCCCCTGACTGATGTACGTTTTTTATTGGGGGTGCCTCTTGACTCTGCCCATTTCCTCTTATTTCGGCCTTTATACTTCCACGGGGCTCACGGTCAGGAAATGATAGATTTGGCTTAGTCGGTTCTCCTCCCCCCCCTCCCCTGAGTGCTCCTTCACGTATATGGTACCGCTGCTCGGTCCTCTCCTCACGCCTCGACCTGAACATTTTTGAAGATCGCCAAGGAGAGAGCCGGTCCTCCCCCACCTTTTCTCTTCAACTCTTCGCTTCGTCCCTCGCGCTGATCCCCTTCGATGGGTCTCTTTCCCTCGATCTCCTTTTTTGGTCTTGCCGCATTTCTCCGCCTATAGTTGGCTTGGGCAAACATCTACTGTTCCTGGAAGCTTTTCAGTTCCTATACCCGTCGGACTTTTGAGTTCCTTCTTTTGTGGATTCAATAAGTGAGCTTAGCCCCAAAACAGGTTCTCCCCGCCCCGCATCTGGCCTCGTGTGTTACGGCCCCACCCCCTAGCGCCTCTAGGGGTCGCCCCCACCTATGGCAAGGCCTCCTTGGCGATATGTTCTCCTTTGCGCTTAGGCAACCTTCTACTAAAGCACCGGGCCCCCCTCCCCCCTCGACCCCCCACAAGTTGAAGCACCTTTTCTGTGACTTTTCTCTCCCCCCCTGTCGCAACCGAGGCTTTCAGCACCTTCCTTCCGTCCCACGAGACCACTCCTCCCTGCCCATTCTCCTTTCCTAAGTCCTGCCCCGGATACATCAAGGCCATCCCCTGCCAAAGCCGCATCAACCGTTCAGGAAATAGTCCTCCTGCGTCCCCACCACCCGCTCAAACTCCCCGGCTCTGGCTCCACACTTGACCGTCCTTTGCCGCTTCCCGGTCGGTCCTCGAACGTTTACAGGCCCAACCCGTCTTTTTTTCACTTCAATGACGCCGCCTGGCTGAGCGGCCGACTGTAGGCCCGGACCCTGACCTCCTCTCCCCCCCCCCCTCCTTTACAAAGACCAGAAGGTCCCCTTCTTGAAGCGGCTAGCTGGCCCCTTTCCGCTATTTTCCCCTCTTCCCGCAGACAGTCTTCGCGTGAGGAACGGTATCCTCACGCACCCCTTTTTTTTCCCCCTCCCGTTTCAGAAGGACATGTGTTCCATCACCACGTTCCTCCCCTTTCCGTCTCTTTCTTTCTTGAGTTTGAAGCTAGTCGAGAAGTTCTTGATTCCCCTTTTTTTCTTGCTTCTCCGAAAGGTCCCCCCCAAGCCAACATCACTAATCCTCGTGTTTTTTATCAATATGTTTCTCTGTGGTATTCTCTTCCCAGAAGCGTACCCACTTTCCTCTTTGGTAAATTTCTCTGGCATTAGATGCGGACAAAACTACCTTGGCGAGGTCCTTCCTTTTTTTCCCCTTTACCGGTTATTTTCGAAAGTATCCGGTTTCTCTTTTCTCTTCCCCCGGTAGAAGTGCCTTGTCTTTTGTCATGGTATTTCAGATTTGACATCTCTCCCTGCCAGCTCCCAGATTTCCGTGGGATACGGTCGTTGTCCAGATTTTCTAACGTTTGGGAGGGCTCCTGTCAGATTACAGATCTTCGAATTCCCCCCCTCTTCTCCTCGTCACCTGGCCCCCTTCTGGCGATTCCCCCCCACAGACTCGCCTTATACCTTTTCTCATCCTCCTACGCCGACACGCAGACTCAGAATGGTGGAAGGAAGTATTTGTTCAAAGAGGCTTTTTTTAGAGTTTTGTCGGTTTTGTAATATGTTTCATATGTAGCAATGTTGATTAGCTTGGGCCGATTTCTTATGAATCCCTCCATCTTTCATGCTTTGAAATGATCATGCAGGACTGAGAGTTTGGTTGCTTTCCCTCCCCTTGCGGGGTTGGTCCATTAAGCTTTTTGGACCACGTCGATAATAACCTAGGGTTGACCATGTATGTGTTTTTTTTCATCTTTTTCTTGATGTTTGGCCTCCGTCTCTGCTTTTGTTGATGCCCTCCGGTTCTCCCCATCTGCCCGTCGCCCCATTGGCCAGTTTTGATGTTACCTTTCCTCGCGTTTTTTTTGACCGTCTACCAAGACCCAATGCGGTTCTGCCTTTATTTGTTGGCGACCCTCAGCACGGAAGTGCAGCCCACCAAGCGAATCGGATTCAGCGGTTTCTTCCTTTTGGTTATATGGCCTTATCCCATTCCCCCGTGCCCCTCCTTGTTGTCAGCGTCCCCTTATTGCTTCTCATTTTTTCCGACCTAAAACGTGCGGATCGGGTGTTGAGGTCCCCCTCGCCGTTTCTCCGCGTCCCCGAGGGGGATCTCGTCGATCATTTGGCCGTTCCCCCCAGGGCCTGGTCGATCTCATCAGTTCTCGATGCTTTTTTGCGTGCGCCTGGAAGTTGTGCCCCTATAGTCCCCTTTTTCCTTTTCCCTTCCTGCCTAAGGAATTCTGATAAAAGAATCACAAAAGCGGTCCTGAGAAGGTGGCTTTCCCTTTTCCGATATGCCCCCCCGCTTCAGCTTCACGGCCGGTCCCTCCTTGCCCTCCCTTTTCTGGTCTTGCACCATTCCATGCCCGGCTGCTGGTCGGCTCTTCAGGACCCCTACCAGCTATAGGGCCGCTCACATCTCCGTTCCGCCCGCATCGTTGGTCGTTCTGCTTATTTTCTTTTCTTGCCGTCTTTCCCCCGTGAGCAAATCATTTGGCCTGCCCATCGACCAGCCTTTTTCTCGCTCCCCCCCAATGATGACGTCGATCGCTTCTTACATAGCTGCCTTCCCCGGTCTTCCCCCCCCCCCTTTCTAAGAATCCCAGTGACCCAAGCCCGATACCGTTTTCCGAATCCCCTCGTTATCTCTCTGTTACGATCGCTTTCCATGAACCCTGCTCATGTCCTTGAAACCCCATTCTACCCCCTTCTTTTTCCTTACGGCTCTCCATCTAACGTTGTTAGCTCACGCCCCCCACAACATGGCGCTTTTTCCTCTGACCGGTGAGCCACCATACTCCTTGCCTACTAAGCCGGAATTCCCTCCAATTAGAACTCTACCTCCCGATCCCTTTCCTTTTCTGCCCCCATATCCACGCTTGTCTTTCGTCATACCTCACTACCTTTCTCGCAATGGCCGGTCCCCTTTCCCATTCCACCCTCCGCTCGCGGTTCTCGGGCTTGGAGGTCACTCCTCCCACTATACTTAAGCTTGCAACCCCCCCGAAGGATGTCGCGGATCTGTAGCAGTTGTTGCTTTCCCTGTTCTCTTGACTCAGACTCCTTTCCCCCATGATTGAACGGTTTAGTCCCAGTTATCCCTTTCCGCTCCCCTTTAAACCTATATTTTTCTGATTTCCTACCCGGTGACTAGTAGTCCCCACCTGTTTCTTCTCGCCCTCCCCACCGACTTTTACAGAGATCAGGCTGACCCCTCTCTCTCCCCTTTCGTCTGTCCCCCCCAAAATTCAGATAGGGAGGCCTTTCTCCCCCCCCTTCTTGGCAATCTGTATCCCGCCTCTGTGGCAGGGAAATGTTGTACTCCTTCTCTTTTTGATGCTGGATTCGATACTAGTCCTCCCCTCACCTTTGGGGATCTCTGCGACGTTCGACCCTTTTAGTGTATTTCTCGAAAGTTTGCCCCTCCTCTTTTCTCTACCTAGTTAGCCAGCCCCCTTCCTGTGCTCCCCCAAATGTTCGAGACCAGCCCCCCCCCGAAGTACGTTGCGGTCACAAGAAATGCTCTTAACTGTTCTTTCCGTCATTTTTCGCTTTAGGGGGAGCGCTCTGCACGGAAAGTTTTTTAGGCTGGTTACCAGTAACCCTCCCCCCTCCCCCCCGTACCCCTTTTTTCCTCGAAGCGAAGGTCCTTTTTTTGGTCTGAGCTCCCTTCTAGGGTTTCTCTCCTACTGTGTATTCCTCGCATGCTATAAAGCTCCTCAAGCGGGTTTTTTTCCCCCTTCCATGTAGACGATTTCCATCTCTCGAGCTCACAAGAGTTTCCTTCACCCCCCGCTCCTACATGCGGGCATTGCCTGTAAAAGTGTGAAGCTCATTCTCGTGGAAGACACTCCCCAGCTAGCCCTCATCTCGAATGTGCGTTCCATGTTGATGTATTCACATTGCCCACCCCTTGGCATGCTTGCGCTGTAAAAGATTTGGCTCCTCTTTTCCTTTTCCCGTAACGTCCTTTCAATATGTCGTATTTTTTATATTATCCCTGTTCTGTCTCCAGTGAATGGACACCATGTCCTCCCCATCTCTTCGAGACGGCTCTCCCACTCCCTTGTCCGACGGCGTTCCCTCTTTTGTTCGTCGCTTCCCTCAGGACGACGTAAGAGTTCTCCGAAGCCTAAGCGGTTTGATTATCTGTAGCTCCCGCTCTGAGGCCGTATAACTGTGTTTCTTTCTATCTCAGGTCTAGGATAGGCAGATTCGAGAATAGATTGATGAGCTGTTCCTTTTTTTTCCCCCCCCTCGTTTCTTTTTCCCTGATACCGGTTTACCACGACTCCCTCCGCCCCGGCCGACACCCACCGAAGCCGTTCTGAGCGGACTTTTTCTTCTCCGGCGCGGCGTAATTTTCTGATTTGATCCCCTTGTGCTAATAACTGAGTAGGTCTTTCCCTCTAACTGGGACCTTCAGAACAAGTCCTTCGCCTTCCTCTATAATCTGCTTTCGCTCCTTTCTGGAGCTGCAAACTTTTCCGTTGGAATTAAGCTTGCTCTTTTCGCCTTTCCACTCTGCCTCCTGGTCGCCACTCATGTCGCCATTCCCCCAGCCGAAGCCTGGGCCTTCGTTTTTCCTGAACGTCTCGCACCAAAATTTGCTTCTTTTCTCGTATGCGGCTTTGTCACGAACGCAGATTTCTCTTTCCTCCTACCTCTCGATCTCTTCTCTTTTCCTTCATTGCGAGTCTTCCTCATCTGGTTTCTTTCTTGCGCTCTAGCCTCCTTTCGTGCCACGGTTTTTGTATGTTCCCGGTCACCTCGGCAATTTTTTTTCAGCTTCAAAACGAAGGGTCCTGTTTTCTGTTTCTTGCACTGGTCGCCCAGTGCTTTTTTGACACGTTTGGCTCGGGATTGCTGAATGCCCGTGAGGCCCCTCTTTCTGAGGCTGATCCTTTTTGCCGCGTTTTTTGTTGACGAGATGATCGTTTTTTCCGCAAGGTGAGCTATTGGATGACGTCAGTTGTTAATTTTATTGTTGACGCTCTACGCGGTGATTTTTTTCCCCAGTCTAAATCCTGGCTGACAGCGCCCGGCGAGATTACTTCTATTGGGGGTTCGGTTTTGTTTTTCTTTTCTTGATCAACTATTAAGTGCCCGATCAAAGATTTGACATCTTGCCTTTTCCTCCCCCAGCGGTGTTCCGATCTGACTATCCTCGTCGCTGCAGACCACCTTCCCCTTGCCTTCCGATCTCCTTCTCTTCCTGACCCTTCCCGAACGATCGATGCGACCCTTCGGGCGATCGTCTTCCCCGAGTCCGCTGGACTCACCCACGAGGCGGCGCGAGTGTTTTAGTCTCGGATTTTTTTTTTCGCGATCTCTTCCCCCTTAGACGGATGCAGGACATTTCGACTTCTCGCCCCGTGCGGAATACCTTTCTTTTACGTTTCCTTTTGGATCCTTGACCAGTGCAAGGGACTTTCCCGCACCTTTTTTCACGACTAGGTCCTAGTACCCGTGGCCCGTTTCGATAACCGGGCGCCCCTTCCCCTGATGAAGCTTGATCTTTGCCCTGACGCCTCACCGTAATCCAGCTTTTGCGCTTTGAACGCGCTGATTTTCTAGATGTCCCTTCGGCGCCCTGCGCTTTTTCCCCCACAGCCCCCTTCGCTCTGCTGCTCTCGAGTATACGACCGCTTCGGTTCCAACCCCCCCCACACTATCCCCCCAAGAACGTGTCGTCCGCGTCGCCGCTCCCCCCAAGGCCTTTCTTTCGCGATCATTGGTTGGACGTTCGTGTCTTCCGCCATTTTTGTTGCCGATTCGTTTCCCCCCTTTACGGAGAGCGACAGTCTCATCCCGACCTCTTCTTTGCGCTCCTTCCAGCGTCCTTCGTTGAGTTTTTGCTTCCCAGGACACTCCCCGGCGGCCCCCTTTCTCGTTTAAGAGGGTAAAGTGCGCGACCGAACTTGCACCTTCTCTGACGGCTTATCCCCGTGATAGCGGGATCGCGATTCCTTCATTTCCCTATCATCATGAGGGCCGTTCGCCTCCCGGCGTCGGGAGACGATTTTCCTTCGCTGGTCTCCTCATCCCCGACTGATATGGGTTTGACCTCCCCTTTCTGAGCGCCCTAGTTCCTTTCTTAAATATTTTGTTTCGCCCTCGGTAGTAGTACTTCCCCTGGTGCTCCCCTTGCTTCCTCCGGCTGATAGTCCCTCCCCCCCCTCCCGCAACTGTGAGTTCGGCAATCAGATCCCTGGCAGGCTGATATTTTTCCCCCCCCCCCCCCCCCCTTTCACAAGCGGAAGAACCCCCCACCTCGCAAGTCTGCTTGCTCTAAAACATTCGGGGTTTCTTAAAGATTCCGCTTTACTTTGGGTTAGGGAGTGTTCCTCCCTAGACGTTATTTTTTGCTTCCTACGGAACCATAGCCTGTGCTCCACTAGGGTTCGGGTTTCCTCCCCGTCTCCGGATGGTTTTACTTTTTTAGACCTTTATCTTCTTTGGTCCCGTCATATGGATGGCTTTTCGTCTTTTTGATCATCTCAATGGGATGTGAAGGCTTCCACCCTTTTGCTTCAATCCCATAGGTTTCGGTGATCTCCACGGTCGAGTCCGTCCATGCAGCGTTTATCCCCAATTGTTTTCGAACTTCTCCTGTCTTTTTTTTCCAGTTCCACCCTGGCGTTGTAACGCTGCGGAACTGCTTTTTGTGCGCGTTTTCTGGGTATTAGCAGGGGATTGCCTCTCTTATCTTTTCTGGAGGCTTCTATTTATGGAGTGATTGCGGTTCGAATTAATTGGGAGCGCGTTTTTATCCTCGGTCTGGGTCGTGAGTTGATGTAGACTTTTAGCCCCTTTACCCTCAAGCGAGGAAGACCCATCGTCTCAGGCGATAGCATACCTGCCGACCCCTTTTCCCCGTCTACCGAGTTGTCTTGCCAGAGCGCCTACAATTTTCCTTCATGTTGTCATTGTTTCAGACCCCTCCCTTTGTTTCAAGTCATGAAAATGGCCTTTTCTTTTTCGTGCCCGTTCCCCTTTAGTGCTGATTCTTTCAACTTTCCTACCAGCTTTCCTTCAGCTTTTTCGGCTGTCGGATTTTTTGCGCTTCCTGAGGCCGCCGTGATGCGATTTTCCTGACTTCCTTTACCGCCGCCGGGAATGTCAGAGTAGAACTAATATCCGAATTTCCTTGAGATCCTACCGGTTTACTCAGCTCGGACGCACCTTTAGCGCCCCCTTTAGATCTTCCAAAGCTTAGGGAAGTTATCGTCGGATTTGGTAGCGTTCATATCCTCAGTGAGGTGTAGGGTACCCCGCCCATTTCTTCTTTCCCGGCGGCTCAGCATGGACTTCCCGAGATGCGGCATTCTTTTCGCGGCACTCACCGTTCGGCGCTATTGCGCACTACTTTTGGTGGGACCGCCTCCTTTTGTTTTTTCTCCCCACAAAGTGCTTCCCCCTTCTCGACTTGGATCGTGGGACTCCAATTCCCCCTCAGCGCTCGTTCTTCTCACGGCCCCAACCCGATGTATCGCCTTGCTCTTGTCGCCTGGCGATTTATGCTCCACGTTTTTTTCCGATTCCTCAAGTTGCCACTCCTGCCCATCAATAAACGTTTCGACACTCCCCAGTCAGAACCTCAGAGGTTTCTTTTCACCACCGGTGCTATGGACCCGCTCCTTTCGTCCACGAGCCCCCACCTCGCAGCCTTTTACCGTTTTGAATCAGCTGTCAGTCATTCACTAGCACCACCCTCCGACATAACCCTTCCCTTACCGACCTCTGACCCAAAAACGCTACAAGTCCCTCCCCCACGCTGAGGCTTCCCCCTCCTCTATTGTCCCCTTTTTAGACACGGGCGTTCCCGTTTACCGTCCCCCCAAACTTTTTGTTTGAGGCATCCCAGCGGACGAGCCTTTCCCATTCCTGCCAAGTTCACCCCTTACCGCCTCCAGCACTCCTCAGCCCGTCCTTTTTCGAGCCCGCCGTACCTTTCGGAGACCAGATTTTTTGACGCTGTGCTTTCCGGCTTTTGGTCCCTTGACGCCCATGACAGTCTGTCGCTTGTCTTTCACCGTGGTTGCGAAGCTTGTTTTTTTACCCATCTCCCTGACCGGGCACGACTCTTCATCGCCCCCCACGGTTTTCTCCTTTTCGTGCCCTGGGATCCTCCTCCCTTCTTCGAGCCTTGACCGGCGGCCCTTTGTTTCTGCTTCGCCTTAAACCCAGTTTTTTA
>Ga0179593_1542559_pt1 | contig 14845 bp, 20 predicted proteins | sample CZODoug2_1_08_16_FD_185931 | JGI IMG/M metagenome (GOLD analysis project Ga0179593, IMG submission 185931) | Vadose zone soil fungal communities from Angelo Coast Range Reserve, California, USA - CZODoug2_1_08_16fungal (PacBio error correction) | ecosystem: Environmental > Terrestrial > Soil >... | reverse complement strand
CAATGTGTACCCCCACACGATACCTTTTCCCTTCTGAACTAGTAGTCAGATTCTTGGGAACATTGATAATATTTTTTCCTCCCCCCCCCCCCCCCTACTTTAACAACTTTTTTTTGACCATAAATCGGCTTTACAATTTTTTTTCGTCTTTTTAACCAGGAAATTCTAGTTGGTGGGACATTACTTCACAAACTGCCCTCCTGTCATTCAGGTTCACCCTTTTTCGCGACCCGTGTCTCCCCGTTTATCTCGCCAGCCCCCGATAGGGAAAGGCTCTCTGCTTGGACCGTCCTTTTTTCTTCCTCGTATCCCCTCGACTTTTTGTATCTACCCCATCTGTTTTATATCATCTGTACGTCCTTTATTGGACTACTTTTCACGCGTCTCATACCATGTGTACTACGGGGTCTCCGTGAGTCACTCCCCTGTTTTTTCAAGGGATTTCGTTTTAAGACCATCGGACCACCTAAGACAACATGATTCCGTCCCCTCCCGTTCCATCCCCCGTTTTAGTCCTGAGCTCTACCCCCCTTTCTTCCGCCAAGCTTTTTTTCAAGAACTCTTCTTGGGGCTAGGGTGTTATATGGAAGCGTCACATCCGTGCCTTAGCGTCAACCAACCTTTAATTATTGATTTTTTTTTTTAACAGTTTTCATCCCCTTATAATCCCCCCCCAGCTACCAACCCTTTATTTGCAGCCTTCGCCACACATTCTTGTGAGTGCCCTGTTTGCCAAACTCTCTAAACCTGGTCTATATAAGATCCCCTTCCCGCCCGCTTGACTCCATCGCATGGTACGTATCCTGTTCTGTCTCCCTGCCTATAATCCCCAGTATACTTACAATTTTTTCCCCCCCCCCCCCCCCAACCCCGGTTAGATTATGTTTGCAGCACCGGCAAAAGGATCGCGGCCCCTGCGCCATAATCAATTAAAATGTCTTTTTTATGTGCTTTTCTTTGCTTGGGGTTTTTTTTCAGGGGAGTCCCTTAAAGGAATAGTAATTTGGACGGTCTTTGCGGTTGTTCTTCTCTATTCCTGGTAGATCTGTGTCTTTCCCCGGTATTCCCCTTTTTTGCCCCGCCAAATAGTAAGGGTTCGCCGTCCTGACCCAATAACCTGTCCCCTCTCCCAGCTAGCCCGTTGCGTTTCCGGTCACGATCCTTCCCACGCAAATAATCCCTGTGTCTTCTCTGTTTTGTGATAGCGTGCCCACACTGAACAGTGGGATGGGGACCTTTTGCAGTGACGCGGCTTGCTGCTTTCCATGCGGTGACGGTTAAGATGTAATTACTAATTGGCGGATGGATGAGTGATATTCGGTCCCCCAGTGACGCGTCGACAACTTTTTTAGATAGGGTTCTTACATCTAACCGTTTCGAGATTTCGCATAACCCCAGATTTTTAAAACTCACATTTTTTCTTTAATCGTGGCGAAGTTTCATTTTAAGTTACTCCCTGAGCAGATGCTGTTCTGATCCTCCCCAGCCTGCCCCCCCAGCGCATGTTTGCGATTGGGTACCTCGCCCTAATGCACTGTGTATGCAGTCCTTTATCTTTCTCCTTTCGCGGTCATTAAGTTTCGCTTTTTCCCCTCCAAATAGAGCAATTTGAAAGGACCAAACCAATTTAACTTCGAACTCCAACGGCTTAGCGTGACCCATATCTACCCCCATCCCTCCTTTTAAGAAGAACTGAAGTACCCCAATTTCCCTTTCCTTACTTAGGATTTCTGCGGTCTCGTAGCATTTTTGAAGGTTGCCCTAGACATCTAATTCGGTGGTTTTTCCCCCCCCACTTCACGTTCTCCTTTTCTTGACCAGATCTTGGACAAACTGGGTGCACATTCGAATTAGTACCGAGAACCCGGTGGGCGTGTTGAAGGTCTTCGCTCCTCTTTCCATTCCTGCCCCAGATATTTTTTTTCTTGAAAGTGCTACGCATGACTCGCATCAACCAATTGCCTTTTTTACCAACACACCCAACACAAACAGCCACTTTCCCCCCTTGTTCGCACCACCATCAGATTCAAGGGGTTGTATGTTTCTCTTATTGGGCTTTTTTTGTTTCTCCTTTTCTATTTTGGAAGGACCACAGCCCCCCCCACCACTAACCTGTTTTTTTCCTAACCCATCGCACGACTACTAAACCCCCAAAGTAGCCGCCGCTGACTTCTTCTCACCTGTGGTAAACAGTATCACATATAGAGAACCCCCCCGGGTCCCCTTATAATAAAGGTTCCTTTACCCCCCCCTCCTTGTGTGTAGTCTTGTACTCCTAAACGATTCCTGTCCCCGATTTTTTCCGACTGTGATTTACCCATTTTCGAGACTTTTTTTCGAGACGGTTACTTTGGTTAGGTTTTTGCTAATTGATTTTTTTGGGACTGGACCAATCAACAGGTTTTTTCGGGTTTTTTTAATCAGATCGCTATCCACTTAACCATTCCCCTCTCACCCTTACCCAGGACTAGAGGAATGGCTTTTGTAGACGGTTTTCCCCCCTGTCGTTGTTGTGTATCTGATTCACGAATATCTTGTTAGTCCGGTTTTTTTTGGCGCCAAACCCTCACCCCATCCGTCCAAAACATCTGCACTTTCTGAGTCTGACTTTTCCACTAAATTTCTTGTCTTGCCAAGCCTGTTTTGCACCCTCTGCACAAAAGATTTGTCCCTCCCTTTCCGTGATGGTGGGAGCCAGAATTCGATACTGCCCCATCCTACTTTCCAGAACCCCGCCCTTTTTTAGACCCCGACTAATGGCGGTCTAACCTCGGGTTAGCTTGCTGCGGTATTTATTCTCAGATCGTCAGACGAATCGTTTACTACCTGGTTTTGTCCTTCTCCCCTTTGTCCCTGAGGTAACCTTCGACGACCTGCCCTCAAGATCTTGGCCCAATTTTATACCTTTACTTTTTATTTGACTCCTATCTCTGGTAAACTTTTTCCACAACAGGGGAAGGAACCCCCTATCTCCCTCGTTTCTTTTTCATGGGTCCTAGTCTCAAAACTACTCACCAGTTACAGAAAACAGATGGCGTGGGTTGGTCCCTAAAGTAGTGGTTTCGATCGGGGATCGATGGAACGAGCCCTATTCCTAGTCCTCTTGTCCTCATTCCTTCGCCACTTTTAAACACGGCAAGCCTCCTTCAGTAAAAATCTGTTTTAGAAAGAACACAACAAACTCCACTTGACCCTTCCCACCACTCCACTTTGTCGCGTTAGATCCTCCCTTAACCATAGGGCGCTTAGGCCTCTTTTCGACCCCAATAATAGTCTTGACGTCAACGGGTGAGTTAGTGACATGGATTCTTGTTCTTCTGAATTTTGACTGTCTTATGATCTTTTTTCCTGACACAATCCAATAATTTCCTCCTACCAGGGAACTGCAACCCGAACATGTCGTCCAAATTATTGTACTGAGCAGAATACCAGTTTTTGGAAACGCCCTACGACAACCAAGGCCCCCCCCAAAACCCCCCAAAAAGCAAATATACAGCAAATCAAAATTAGTCTTTAGGCACGAGCTTCTCGAATCTTGTTTATGGGTCGCCCCCTCAGGGGACATGTGACAACCACTACCCTGCACAATTGCATTTGTAAATGAATTGACGCGAGATAGTCACCCCCGTCATGTGCGTATTTTGCCCGCTTTCGAAGCTTTTCTCCATATCTCTGGATGCTGGACTCTCCACCATTATCTATTGGTCCTCTGTTCAAGGGGGCCCTTTTCTCGACAGAGACTGTTGCTGTCTTTATGTACTTTTTTTAGCGTTGGAGCATTTTGTAAGTAAAGTAGATGCTCCCCCCTCCCCTACCTCATTTGAGGTTTTATCTATGGTATAAGAATAAACCTACCCGAGTCCTTTTCATCAGATGTATGAGACCCTTGGGCTTTCTTCTTCCCGTGGGATGCCAGCTCCTTGTTGTCCGAAGGTGATCCCCACCTTTGTCTTATTTAACTTCAAATTTTGTCCACCCACCCTCTAATATCTTCTTTTTATTCCTACACTATCTTCTCTGATCTGTCCTTTCCCCCCTCTCCGAAGAACGCACAAATTAGGAGTGAGAACGTCCCTAATTCAAAAAAAAAATCGGATGACCGCTCTCTACCCCCCCTGATTTTTGTAGCACTTCTCTGATTATCCTTTCTCGCTTTGAGAGCACTGCTATTTTTTTCTCAGCTACCCCTTTCTCTGACTCGCTGTTGGAGACCGTTCTTCCCCACCTCAGTTGAACTCATACCGTTTTTTTCCTTGCTTAAGTTAAGTTCTGACGCCACCTTTTTTGGGCCCAGTTTCAACAACAATACGACAGAAATCCCTTTTGAACCCAAACAAAAAGTGGTTAGGCCACATAAAATCCGGATTTTTGGGAGGTACAGTCAGGGTTCTTCCGGCCGATCACATTCTTCCCATATTACATCTTACCACTTAGCCGTCGACCAGTCTTAGGATAATCTATATCGATGTTTTTAAAATGAAGATATATTGTCTTCTCCGGTTTGTTGTATCTGAGATCAATTTTCCCCACACCCTCTGAACTCCTCCTCGCTGAGACGCGCTTCTTGGAGGAACCCCTCATACGGCCCCGGAAGGGCGAAATGAATTAGTTACCTTTTTCATGTGACTCCTCAAACATACCATAAGGTAAACTCGATGTCTTCGTTATATATAAAGACCTAAGGAATCCGCCTTACCACAACTTTGGGTCTAGCGAAAACGACAGTACCACCAGAGTTTTAACTATGGTGCCCCACACCCCCCCTGTAAAAGCTTACTCACGTTTTTGAGCGCTGGTTCACCGACCTAGTTTTGGATTTTTTCCATCCCTGCTAAAGTATCTAGCAGCCCTCGTCCTCTTTTCCCCGCGTGGTCTGAGACTATCGAAGTTGCTCGCCTATCTTAAGCTCGGCCCCGACGACTTTTGTACCCCAGCGGGTTATATAGACTTTTACCGTCTATTCTTTTTTGTACTAGCGCTCCCTCTCCACTTCCTTTCCAAGTTTTACCTGATTTTTTGACATACACTCGTGAGAAGACTGCTCCCCGAAGGGAGTCGTTGTTTTTCTTCTTGGAAGTCCCAACGCAGATTCTTTTTCGTCTTTAAAAATTGAAGTTTACTCTCCATGACGGAGACTCTTAATACCCCCACGCTATTATTCCCGCTACCCCCCCTTTGTCGACACCCCAGCGTGGGTGGCCCCATAAGGTCTGATTTTCCTTCGTTCTTTTACTATGGCGTAGAGAACTCCAGAGCAGTACACAAATCTGAGGCCCCCTACTTCCCCTTACTTTATCCAAATTTCTCCCCAACTTACCAACTTAATCCCATTTTATTCGCCGCTTTGTCGCCCTTCCTCCTCCCCCCTCTTTTTTAGCCCCCCCTTGTTCCACTCTAGCCAACAGTTTAATAATACAGATTCCCATCAACTGACCTAATTTTTCTAATTAGCCATTCCCCAATACGCACCCAGTCGTTCGTTCCTCCAATGCCTATCATCCTTCTACTTAAATCATTCCTGTGTCGACGTCTTTTTCCCACTCACACTCGATTCCGCCCTTCCTCCTTTTCTTGGCCCGTCGGCCCCTTTCTGTATGATGGATTCCAAAGTGGTTGGTTTTTTTTCCCGTGCGGTTTCGTCTGGCTTCCCTTCGCCCGACCCAATTGTTGCCATTCTGGAGTTTCTCTTCCCGTTATCTCTTTTTTGCTTTCCTTTGGTCTTTTGCACGGTCACTTCTGCTTTCCACGTGACGAATACTTCCCCCTCACAAGGCTTCCTGCCCTTTTCTCCGTGCAGCGTCCGATATTCCTTTCTTTCGTTGCCAGAAGTGCACCCATATATATTTTCTGCTGCCGTAGTGAACCAACTGCTCCTTGTGGTATTGGTTGGCGTTTTTAATTTTCTTTTCTTTGGTGTCGATGTCTTCAGGCTGGAAGACGCTCCAGTCGACTGCATTGGGGTATTGAGCCTTTTTTGTAAATAGTTTCTGGAGAAGGTCCACAGGAATAGTTGTTCTGCTTTCTTGTCCCATCTCTCTCCGACTGATTTAGCCACCTACTTTCACCACCGCCGTCTGTTCCCCGGGTGTCTAGTTTTCATGCGCTCTCCTCGACTATGTCTGAGTGTCATTCCCGTCCTTCCCCAGGCAGGTGTTTCCCTCTGTTTTTCAACCACGTCCCCTACCTTTTTTAGGGATACATTCAGATGAACCCTTGCCCCAGTTTTTTTTGTATATTTAGCAATTCGCTTTAGTCACCGGTAACATTGACTTACAGCCCCTTGATAGCCGTCACAAGGAAAAAACAACTTGAGTAATTCATTCTGCCACTCAAGCTTATATCAAACATTATACCCCCTAGGCAGACTGCAGCCTTCCCATTTCATCCATCCCTTCCGGGACTTCTCTGGGTTTACTTTTCTCTTATCTTTCTTGCATCCCTTTTAATTACCAGAGATTCGTTTGTGTCAACCACGTTATTCTCCCTTGTCTTTGACAAGAACCTCTTTTTTCCCAGGTGTGCAACTCCAAGTTTCTACGTTATACTAAGAACTTTGGGAGGGTTCAGCCTCATTTTACATTACTTCCCACATTGCATTTCTGATTAGTCATTTTGCCTACCTCGTCTCGAACTTTCCCCCCCCACCATCGTGTAGGGATCTTTAGAACACACAGCATTGTCCCTTCGTGACGCACCCCCATTTTATATACCCTCCCCTTTCCAGTGAGTCGCTGGGTGAGCTTCTTTTATTTGTGATATGTTCACGTTGATTTTTTTTTTGTATTTACAACTACCCCCCCCCCCCAACCATCAACACTGTCCTGCCATCCCAAAATCTTAATCCCAGACTGACAAAACACGTACGTTTTCCCGGAAGCGAAGTCCACCTTGTGATACACAGCTCCCCCCACAGCTCCTAACACTCGAGGACATTTCCCCCGGTCCCAATTACGTCACCTCTCTCCCCTCCCGTTGGGTTAGAGATGATGTCCCTTCCCCCCATTTTTGGACGTTAAGTCTAAAGTTTAGCCTTTTTACTCTTCTGAGCGGTTATCCCTGGGTCGCTCGGGCGGTTTCCGGAACCGACTAGTTTTTTTTTTCCATTCCGTTTTGCTGCTACGCTTGGCTGTGGTTATTACATTCACAGTGTGTTGATTTTGTTCTGGGTCGCTCAACCAATCACTGGGAGATCTAACCCCCCCCACAATCAAAAGTCCCCTCCCGCGCACCCCTGGTTGTTCTGATACCTTGTTGTGGCTCCCTTTTCAGGTTTCTGCCATGGCTGTTGTTGTGCTTATGACTGATTTCCAGACTTGCGGTTAGTTTTCTATATGGTTTTTCACATGCTAACCACTTCCTGCCCAATACCCCCCGTTGAGGCGGACTTGAAAATTTCCGCTAGACCCCCTCCCCCCCCAAATTTTTTTACCTGTTCCCCCTGTTTTGTGCCTTTCCACGTTCTTCAATCTTTCTACGTCTGTAGTGTGTCCCACAAAAAGCACCGAATCCCGCTTTCTCTGCCTACATTGCCATGTCCCAAACCCGCCTCCCTTCCCCGCACCCCCTCCGCCCGAACTCCCGAAGCCTGGCGGTGACTTGGTAAAGTTCGGTTCTCCTCCCTTTTCTGCGTTAGGTGCTGTACCTCATCACAGCGGTTCAGACTAAGATGTCCCTCACATTGGTGCCTTGTCGATCCGTTCTACTATTGTAGGTTCCAAAGAGTCCCCAGTTTAAATGCCCTCGAAATTTATAAATCTCAACCGCTCTGTGTGTTGGCCCCCATCCCAGTGCTTCTACTATCCCCTTTCTCCCGCCCCCCCCCAAGAGTGGTCCGCGTGTTGCCCTCCGCCAACCTCTTTGGTCCATTTAACCGCAATCAGAATCTGCTCTCCTGGTGATACTATATCTGTCCCCCTCTCGCACCATTACAGAAACCCATCCCTTGCATTTGTTTTCAAATCTTTTTTGCATGCTACACCTTTCTATATTTCTGGATCTATGTGACAGAGAAATGTCCTTCCCTCTCTATAGATGTTTCGCGGTTTCTTTTCCACAGATTTAACAAAAGAGCTCACCCTCCGCCAATGGCCGTCCAAATTAGTACTTCGCGCTCCGCCTTGATCCCCTTCCACGCGCAACCCTTCCCTCTCCCCTTCCCCATACCCACTATTCTGACTAGAACTACCCTCCCCCCCATGTATTAGTGTTTGATATGACGCGGTCCCCTCACTGGAGATCGATTTACTCTCCCTTGACACTTTTCTCTCTACTTGGTATGGGGGTTGATTATGTCGTCGACGACCGTTTCCCTCCTATCTGTTGGCTCAGTTCCCGTCCCAATTCCAGTCTCATCCTTTCCTCGGAACCTTACAATACCCACTTTCCTTCACAAGTAGTACTGCCCCTCCCTTCCCATGTGACTTCATAAGACACCCTTTTTCAACTTTCCTACCCCCAACCCCCATTGCACTTCACAGCAATCTACCATCCAGACATTTCTGCTTCGTTTTTGGCGCGGGGGACTCTCTAATTCCTTCTTGAGGGTCATCCTGTGTGTTTCATTTTGACAAACACACTTCTCCCGAGGTCCCATGACTTTTTCCCCCGTTAGACGGATATATTCCCTTTGAGAAAGAAGGGACTGGTTTTTCCCCTTTGGCGAAGAGTTCTCCACCTTTTAGTTTTCGGACTGATCTTTTTTATCTATAACCCCCCCCCTATATCCCACTGTGGTCTAGAGGTTGTTCTTGCTCCCCATCTGTTAGGATTCAGGGCTCCCCCTGCGCGCCCGTATAAATTTCAGACTCCTTGAGGGGAAGGTCTCTTTTTGAGATGTTTTCCTCCCTTCTCGGGGTCTCTTTCAACGAAATCCACTCCTAGGATTTTTGGTTACGATTCTGCTTTGCTGGTGGACATCTGCCCCCCATAGAATAATACCCGCGCTTCCCACATCCATACTTCAGTCTTCCCCCCCCACGGCTGTGGTCTCCACTTTGGTTTTCTCGCTTTCCTTTGTACTCGGGTTCTTCCGAAGTCGCCCCCTTCTTGTGCAGATGGGATCTTAAATTTTCCCCCTTGAAAACCTCTTTCCTCTCTTACCGTGGACTTCAAGCCAAACCTCTTTTCCTTTCTTTCCTGCCCTAACTCCCTCAGTTCCTTTTTCGAAACCCGACTTACCTTCCGAGTTGGCCAACGTCCTTCAGTACAAAATCCCCTTCCTGTACGTATATATCCCCCCTTCTTTTGTAGTTCCAAAAGTCGTCGGTTTTGCGATTCCTCTTTCGCCTCTACCTCCCCGTAGCAGCCTCTCTCCTGTCAGTCCGGATGGCTTCTCTCTCAAGGGTCCACTTTTCTGCAATCCCCCTCCCCCTGATCTTTTCTGTGAATCAGCGCGCCAACTTTGAATTCTACCCACACTGTCTTGAGTAGCCCAGTGTTGGCTCCCCATGTTCAACACCCTCCTCTGTTAAGAAAATCCCCCTGGTTTACTCGACCCCCCAAACTTTTCCCATGCAATCACAGCCATGCTGTTTTCTAACGCAATCCGTGTCAGACCTGATGGGTATGGTAGAGAACCGTATGATCAAATATTACATGTCCCATAAGACTGATATACCCGGCTCCTATTTCGACTCTGCGGGAATCTTCTCCATCTTGGACTTTTCATCATCCACTTTTTGTTTTTTTCTCGATTTGTCAATGGTTTTCCCCACCATCTTTAGAGTCCCGCAGATCCTATAATCCTTAGTGATCCTGTTCCTCGCCGTGGTTCTCATCTTTTATTCCCTACCAATCAGTCCCCTGATTGCGTGTGATACCTCCCTAATGGATGTTTTCCCCCCTTTTTTTTTGGTAGTCACACAAGGAAATTTTATTAACTCTTTGAGTTTAGTTGACAGTTGTTTCGCCCCACAACACATTTGCTTCTCCCCGGACAATTTTCCCTTTTTTTGTTCGTAGTCCGTAGTTTGAGCTTTCAATAAAAGGGCTAGTTTAGTTAGCAACCCAATAGGTACGGCCCTTTTCTCACATTTTCGCCTTAGCCAGGGTCTCCCCCGTGATGAGAGCCTCGAGCACACTATCTACTACGAGTCAGTTAACCGTTTTGTGGCTCTCTCCCTCCTCTCTGTCCATAAGAACTTTGGGAGTCTACGGAAGGGACTCGTCGAGGGAGGGGGGATATGACCGGGTTAGAACGACGGACTCGAATTTGATATTTCTCACGATGGGGGAGCTATAACATTTGCATCCGGGCCTCAGGAGTGGAGAACACTTATGAGCCATGTATTCAGGGTCCTGTAGGGCGAGGGACAGGACCACAATGCTATGATCCGGGAGAGGATGGACAACCGTTCCGAATTTGAAAGAAGAAAACTTTGAACGCCCCCAAGGAACTGCTGACAAAATTTAGGCCCGCACCGTGGCGTGAGATAGATAAAAACTTTCCTACTAACACCTCGGCTTTTTTCACCAGAATCAGTGATTTGATTCACCTCCGGGTGAGTTGTATTCCTAGGTTCAGATTTCAAAACAGTCTCGCTCAACACCACGACGCACCTCTGGAGTTTTTTTGACCTCCTTACCCTCGACTTTTACTCATTCCCACTTGCTACCACAAACTTCCTCCTCCCCACCGTTTGTTCCTCCCCTCTTGTTTCCCTCCTTCCCAGTATGTTAACGGTGCCAACTCTTGACCCCAACCCCCGGTTCTCTCTTGTTTCACAGGCCTCACCTACCAGATGCTTATCACCCTGACAAAAGGACTACATTCCTGCTTGGCTCCTTCCCCACTTTCCCCCAGTCTACTTACCTTCATTTACTGCTGTTTTGTTTTCTGCAGACAACACCCTCTTCCCCCACCCCCACATCCCAATACTCTTCCGAGCCCCCTTCTTACCCTATCAATCACTTTTGTAGGATGTTTTTTTGTGCACCATTTTTTTTTTTGGCTTTGCACGTCGGTTTTTCGTATTTGTTAAATGGTATTTATACTTTCCCACCTAATGACCTTATTAGTTGGTGTGAGATCTCTGGTAGCTCCTTTAGTTGCTCTTTTACTGGAATACCGCACGGTAAAAAATTACCTTACCCTGCCAAGGTAGTATCCATAATCCGACCATCAAGGGCTCTTTTTTTCAAACCTTTTTTTTCTCTCTTGACAGCTTCCCCTCATACAGTACCCCCCCCAACCCCAACCCTATGCGTCTCCGCGTCAATAAGACTCATCCCCCCCCCCCCTGGTTTGCTTTCTTTCTTCTGAGTGCCCCACCTGATAAGGTTTTGTTTGGCGTTGTACTTTTGCTTTGTGGCTGTGTCCTTTTTTTCTGCGGGTTTTCCGCTTGTAAGTTAATTGTCTTGACTTGGATTGGGGTGATAGTTGATGTTTTCCAATTGGTCGCTAGGACTGAGACCTATAGGAATCTCTTCGATTCCCTATCCTACTAGATTTAGCCTCCCACATACTTTCTCTCCCCCCCCCGCGCCAAGTTTATTTGTTTTATTTTCCTTTTTTCGACTTTTTCATTCGTAATACATGACTAGCGTATGATGCCCTCTTTAACCCCATCCCTAGAAGTGTTCCCTTGGTTTCCACCAAACCCGCGCAATAAGGTCTTCCCGACCTATCAAGGCATATCCCATTGCCCCCATCCTGTCTACTACAAATGAGCCTTTACTTTACCCCCTGGAACGATTCCACCTTACCCCCCCTAGTCACTTCCTTCGACCCCAACCCCACCATTTTGTCTTTTCATCTTCAGGCTTTTCTAAACTTCTTAGATCCCACTCTCTCTCCCCCCCTTTTTTTAAATTAAATTGGATTACCCCAGTCACTATTTCCAATTGTAAGCCCTTCTTTCTTTCTTACTGAAGTTTTTTCTTAGCGGTGCATTTGTTTCGACATGGGCCGAGTTTCTCCCCCCCCTATTACGGTGCTTTACCAAAAATTTACACTCTCCCATTGTGCCCCCCAATCACACCTTGTTCATTTTCCCCCACCCCCCCCTGTCACGTCCTACGACCCTTTTCTTTTTCCAGTTAGATAATATTTCCTTTAAGAATCCCTGGCCCCCCATTGCATTCTTCTTTTTTGAGGAATGTTCTGCATTTCAGGCCCGAAGGCTACCCCCTTAAACCTGTCGTGATCTCCCTAACCCACAACGCCTCCCTTCGGCCCTTTTCACACCCCAGCAAATCCACTCTCTCGATGATGTGTCTCGGCTGTTTATTGGGTTTCTGATCCTCTGGATTGTTTAATGTCGTACCCCCTCCCCCCCCCCCATAACCCCCCCCCCCTGTTGAATGTAATCCCACCGCACTATTTCTTCAGCTTACACCCCCACGAAGTTCTCCTTGACGCCCTACCCGCTAACGGTTACAGATAACCATATACTTCCCACTCGGGACCTGATTAACCCCACGGATTCCCCCAAAGCCCAGCTCTTTTCCTCCCTCGTTTGTTTTTTTTAGCTATTGGAGTACCCCTTTGACCATCCATTTTTCCGAGGTTCCTTCTTTTGTTCCCAATGGTTCGCGGAAAGAGCAGTCCGCCGACTTGCCGTTAGTTTTTTTAATGTAGCAGTCTCATGTATGGCTGGGTTATTACCCCTTCAAATGTGTGTTCCGGGCTTGTTCGTCCTTCCCTAGAGACAGAACCCACTCCCCCACCCCCCCAGCGACTATTGAGGCTTGGATCCTGTTGTTTCCTCCCGACTTTTGCCTGTTTTTTTATCGACGGAAATATATTGTTGCAGTTGTGATAAGTTTTGCGTACCAGTCCCCCCACCCGCAATCAAGTGTCAGGACGGGAAATCCATGCGCTTTACCTCTCATGTTCTCTGATCATAGCCCTGGGTGCACCAGTCACCTTTTTTTCGTCAAGCCTGGGTCAGGCCTTGGTGGAAACCTCCTGCACTACCTCTCTGTTTCTGCATTCCCCCCAGTTTTCTGGCAAAAACATGACCCCTCCACCTCACGCCGAAATGAAGGGCTTCCATTGGTACCGATTCGGGTGCCTTCCAATTTTATGGATGGTATAAATATGTTCTTCTGTTTTCGTCCTGAAGATTTCTCTACATGTTTTTGATTCATCCTCTTTTAGGTGCAACCGCGTCCAGTGGTAAGTGTACATGAAAATTGATACACTCTCCCCCCCCCCCACATCTCTTGAAGTGCCTATCTGGATAATTCTGACCTTTTGAAAATGGTCGGGAAACTAGATACACACGGCCAGAGGAGGATTCAGTGAAGTAGATAAGCCTGGACCTCGAAACATCCCCAAACGGAAACGAAAAAGAGCTTCTTTGACGTCTCAATTCGATTTAGTATGGATGTGACCAGTGAATTCCCCCCCCCCCCCCCCCCCCCCCCCCCCCCCCCTTCCTATAGTTGTTCATTCCTAAAGTCACCCCTTTTACCACCCCCCCACTACGCCCCTGCGTCCCCGCCCTGAGCTTCCGCAGCAGCACGCGCCACAACTCAGGGCCACGCCACCCCCATTTCGGCAGTGCATCCCCTCCCACAAACTGGGCGAGTTGGCTTCCCCTACTATCTCTCTTAAGCATTCTCCAACTTTTTGTCTAGCCTTTTCTCTGTGGCGATTGTTGTCGTTCGACTTTGCATTATGGTTTTGTCCGTTTCGTACTTTTTTTTCAATTCCAGAGCCCCTCAGAACCCCCCCAGAGGACCATCCAATGTTCCCCTTCAGCGCATACCAGGGGAAACGCAACGCAAAACTAATGGTTCCCCCCCCCCCCACCTTGCAACACGTCATACGACCCCCCCTCACCTTATTTGTTATTCGGGGCGGGGCGCGAGATGCATCGGGATGGGTTGCTCGTGTGCTCCAAAAACGCCGAACCGAAGGCCATGACTTGATCTTAGATCAATGATTAGATCCTTTTTTCTCCGCCGATCTCGGTTTTTCCCTTCTTTGGGTCCAAATCTTATGATTTGAGGATGTCCCCCTCCCCCCCCCCATCTTTTTGTCCCCTCTTGCCCCTCTAACAATAGTGGAGGAAGGCGTAAAGCTTCGTAACAGTCTCTTTTCTCGATTGATGATAAGTTTCTAGGGGGGTGGGGGAGATTTTTGGGCAGTACTTGAAGGTTCCTTTTTTTCCCCTCCTAAATTTTTTTCTTTTCTTTGGGACAGAGTTCCTGGATGTGAACCCCCTGACATCTAATCACCTACCAAGTCGAGCCCTCCCCTATTTGTTAACCCCCCAGGCGTTGGGCTCTATAGAAAAGTCATGTTAGATTCTATATCGGGGAGTACTACCGTCTCCTCCTGGTCTTGCCTTTTGTCTTTTTTTACCCCCCCCCTTAACCCAAGATTGAGTGGACTTAACCTACACCAGACAATACAACCGCCCTCTTCCCTTTCATCCCCCGAGCTATCAGGGGTTCCTTATACCCTTTTCCAAATCTCTTAAAGTCCAGTAAGCACCAATAAATAGCTGAAATACACTCTCTTTTTTCTCCCCCCCCCCACCCCCCTCTCGGTCCGATTTTTTTCTTCCCATTCGCTTATCCCCTGATTCTACGTGACTTCTAGATAGCGGAACCTCCTCTTTCTTTCTTTCTCTCCAAGGGAGACACGTTTAAAGCGACTCCCCCCTTCGAGCTGGTTACTCTCGATCCCAACGGAATTAATTTTATAACGCAAACTTTTTTGCTCTACCAACTCAGAGAAGAATTTCCTTTGTCTCTTTCCCCCCCCAGTGTTTTCCCCCCAAGACCTTTCGTCTCCGCAAGCCGTGTTTCTTCCAGGATTGGTTTGGGTATCCATTCAGGAAACTGCTCCCCCCCCAGAAAGCCTATCGGTACTCCAGAGTTTGATCGACTGACT
>Ga0179593_1524529_pt1 | contig 14845 bp, 21 predicted proteins | sample CZODoug2_1_08_16_FD_185931 | JGI IMG/M metagenome (GOLD analysis project Ga0179593, IMG submission 185931) | Vadose zone soil fungal communities from Angelo Coast Range Reserve, California, USA - CZODoug2_1_08_16fungal (PacBio error correction) | ecosystem: Environmental > Terrestrial > Soil >... | reverse complement strand
CCCCCTGTCCGTCGCCCTTTTTTTTTTTTGTTTCCGGGAACCTGATTAGAGTTACTGAACCTTTTTTTTTTTCCCCCCCTCACTTTCTCCTTCCGGGTCTTCCTCCTTAGAAATCCCCCTTTTTTTTAAACTGTCATGCTGACCTGGTGCGATCTTTTTCTGCCCCAATTGTCTTTCCCAGAAAAAGGTTTTGTGCTTTTTTTTTGCCTGTATAACTTTTCGCTTTGCCCTCGGACCTGGTCGGGCAAAGTGCCCCAAAAGACTCGCCCTTTTCAAAGATTTGGGCAACCCCGGTGTTCTACCCCGAGGAGGGGTTCTGATGAACAAAGGTCCCGTCTCATGGGTTTTTTTTCCCCTTTTCCTGCAAGACTGCTCCCGTCTGAGTCCCTAGCGTGTTTGTTTTTTTTTCCCATTTTTTATCTGCTCCCTTTCGAAAAACACATGAGAGTGAACTTAGGAGACGACCCCCTGGTAGTCCTCCGCCTTTGCGGGTTTTTTAACCTACCCCTTGCGCCCAGTAACCCCAACAGTTTCCCCAGGTGGAACCTTTATCTAGTTTTTTCCACGACCCAACCTCCCCCTAAACCCCTTGGAAAGAGAATTCTCCCCACCGATTTCCCATTTTGGTACACCCCCCCTTCTCAAGGTTTTAACTCTGGGTGAGATACTTGTTGGAATAGAAGAGGCCCTTTGTTTTTTTCGATAAAACCCCTTTTGCTAGTTGCGGTCTCGCCTTGGTAAGGCCGGTCTTAGAGCTTTTCCCCAGGGCTTCCCGGGCCTGTCTAATGCGTTTCCCCCCAGTTGTTAGCGCATCGCAAACAATAGTCACACCCTCCTGAGTCCCTGGTATGCTTTCCCGGGAACATCTTGGGATTGTCCTCAACCGGCTTCTAATTGATCTGCACCTTTTGAGAGGAATGTGTGGACTTCTGGGGACCATTACTCATTTTCTTGGTGACCTAGTCAACCGATTTTTTTTTCCCGCGGTCCCGCCTCTTGGCCAGCGTCTCTTTTTGGTCTGTTATCGGCCGGTTTGTCCTTGAGAACACCGGCCGTTCGCAGAAGCAGGGCGTTTTTTGAGAGGATTTTCCCAGTACTTTTCCCCAGGAATGGCCTTTCCGGTCCTTTGCGTGGAGAATACGCAAAGCGATTAGAGACAGCGGCTCTTCCCCCTGGGTCTGGCTTTTCTAAGTCTTTTTTTCGAGGTCGGTTCTTGGGTTTTTTTTTTTTGTGATCTCTTCCCCACGAATCCGCCGAAAGAAGCTCCCTCGTCTGGAAAACGTTTTCCCCCCCCCAGTGGGTCTTCAACGACCGTTTTTCGACCCCCGGGCGAATATTACCCAGTAGGTTTGTTGTAAACATTCCTTCTTCCGCTTGCCGATCCCCCCCCTTGGGGGATCGTTTTTTTTCTTTTAAGTCCAAAGTGCGGCCTGACTCTTTCCGGCCAAGAAGAGGAGAGATGCTTTTTTTTCCCCGGATTTGTTTTCGGTTGCGCCCAGCCCCAGTTTTTTTTTCCTTTTTTTCTTGCAGTTCCTGACTTTTCCCTCTCCAGGACGTGAGTGAAAAGAAAAATGGGTTACACCCCTCCCGTACGAAGCCGGCATCTCCGTTTTTTTTTTTTGAGCGCCTTTGCTACCAGCTCGCTGCGGTCCGAAACAGCGGACCTCTTTTTCCCAGGGTTTTAGTCCGTAAACCGTTTTTTTTTTTTTGGTTTGGCCCGTTTGCATTTCCCTCTCTGCAGCCCGGGCGTGCGGACGTACCGGAAAACCCCGTCCCTTGCTCGTTAGGGACCCCGTTGCCACGTTTCTTCTCTTTTTCTCCCCTTTACCCTTTTTTCTCCGATGGTAGAGACTCCTTTGGAAATGGATTTTCCCTTTGGAGGCGTACTAGATTCCCTCCTTTTTCAGGTACGTTCCTGGCCTGGCGGTTTTCTCTCACACCCCCTTCGCTGCCCTTTTCCTTTAAAGCCACCCTTTGTTTGACTTCCCTCTTGGGGAGGATGGACCGAGCTGGTAGACCCTTTCTCCCTTCTGCACGCTTTCCTTATCGTTTTTTGACCCTTTGTAGTACCTTTCGAGCAGGAAACTGCTGGCAGGAGGGTGGTTTTTTCCCCCCTTTCACCAGGAAATCTTTGGGCCAGCATCCCCCCCCCCCCCGGCGGTTGGGCACTTAGGATTTTGGGACCCAAGAGGTCTCTTTTAAGAGTAGATGTTTCCCCCCCCTTGAAGTTGCCCCCTAATTTTTTGGGATCAGACCACCACTTTTTCTGGGTGAGCGGTCGGGAACTTTCTGATGGGGAAAGGACGATTCTCTCCGGTTTCTTTTGGATCGTTTTTTTTTTTTTTTTACACCCCCCCCCAGATGCGTTCCCACTTATTCATAATTAATCTTGTCCCTCCAGAGGTGGAGACATTTGGCCCCTGAGGAATTATGGGAGTATCCACGTCCCAGTGTCGGAGGCCTTTCCTGTCGGGAGGTTTTCTTTTTGTACTGCCAACCCCTTTTCTCTTGATGAGAAGACTTTTTTGGTAGAGTCTCCCCCCCCTTTCCCACCGGGTTCCTCCCGCTCATTTTTTTTTTTTTTCCTATGTAACGACCTGTCCCTTTTGCGGGGAGGGAAGGCCTTTGGAGGTGAACTTTATTGTAATAGATCTTTTCCCTTTCCTTCACGGCCCAACTCTTTTTTTTTTTTCTGACTCAATACTTCTGAAGTGTAAGTAAGAAGCCCTTCTCAAGGTGTGAAACGGGTCTTCCTTTTTTTTCCCCCCCCCGGGACGCTTTTTTTTGCCTGGTCGTTCCAGCTAACCCCTGATTCACAGGGGCTCTCCGAACGCCATTTTTTTTGAAAAAAGAAGGCCCCCCCCCCTTAGACCGGACTTTTCCTGAATTGCTTTTTTTTTTTTCATTCCCCCAAACCATTTTCTTTTCTATGCCAACGATCTCAAAGTAACTTCTTGAAGTCGTAATAGGAAGGCCTTTTTCGGTCATGGCAGGAGGGCGTGGATGGTGGTCGGTGGGTCTTTCAATCGTTTGAGTGCTGGTAAAAAGGATTTTTCCCCCCTTTGGTGGTCCCGTTAAAGCGTCGATCATATTCACTCCCCCTCTTCTGCTGGAGGCCCCCTGCTAGAATGTGGTTTGAGAACCTTTCTTTCTGCAAAAGGGCGTATTTCACCTTTAGGGCCCTTTCTTTCTCGGGATGTCGGTATGTGCCCTTCCCCCTGAAGAATTGCCTTTTTTTCCCTGACGACAGAAGCTTTGGAGTTGAGGCCCCCGTAGGTTGTCCCCCTGCTTTTTTGCTGGTCTCTTTTTTCCGCGGGAGAGTTCTTTAAAGGGACCGTTCCCATTTAAGCCTTTCGAGGTGTTGCCGGAGGGCCCCCCAAAATTTTTTCCCCCCTGCCGTCTCCTTTTTTCGAAAAAAGGTTTCTTCGTAAAGTTGCTTTCTTCTTTATTTTCTTGGTGGTTTTATGCCTGCGTTGCCCCGTGCCGCAGAGGGAACTCTGGAATTTCCCCTCCCGACATCATCTGGGTCTGTCTATTCCCCTTTCCAGTTCACCGGTTTCTATATATTTTACTACGTTGTTGTTGTTCGAGACCCTGATTCCCCCTTTTCCTTTTTGGCAAAGGCTGGTCTTGGGGAACAGTTGAACTCTCGAGCCCTTCCCCCCCTTTGCCACCCCTTGAAATATAAGAGCCCCCCGGTATCCCCACGAAACTGGAAACTCGTCCCTTTTCTGTTTGGATTGGAGTTTTTTGTAACTTGGTTTTTCCCCCCAGTCACCGGGTTTTTTTCGGAGGGGAAGCTCAAGAGCTCGGTATGGTCTTGCAGTCCCTTCAGGGTCCAGACGAGGAGGAATAAACCCTCCCTCCCCGGCCTTTTTTGCAAACCCCAGGTTTTTCCCACCTTTCGGGATGAATATCACAAAGCACCTTCCCCCTTCCCTGGTTTTAACGGGCCCCCTCATCCCTCCCCCTCTGGGCGGAAAAATGGCCGTTCGGTTTTTCCCCCGCATGTACCGTTAGCCACCCCCAAATTTAGTCGTGGGCCAGGGTGTACACACCGTGGTTTTTTTCCATTTTTCGGCCAACGTGTGTCCTTCACCACCCCAACAAGTTTTAAAAAAATCCCCCCTTTTGTAAATTCGCGGTTTTACCGGCCACCTCACCGGGGCCCCTTGAAAGCACGAGTTTCCGTCGGACTCTCCCCGTCGTTTCTATTGTGGAATGCTCAGTTGGTCATCCTCGGAACACCTTTTCCTGGTTTCTGTTAACCCCCCTTGGCTAAAAATTGTTTTCCCCTCGCGTCCGTTTCCGTTTTTTTTTGTGAAAGGCGTCTGGCACACCCCCTTGCCTGTACTCCCTTGAGTTTTTTTTCTCCTCCATGAGACCACCTTGTGACAGACCTTTCTTTTTTCGTCCCCTCTTTGATTTGTTGCCCTTGGCAACTGGCTGGATGAGAATGCCCCCGGCGATGGGATAGTTTTCCATATGATCTGGGGCCGTTATATAGTTCAACTTTTACGCCACCCTACCCCCCCCCTTCCCCTTTCGGTCAAAGGCCATAGTGACCACTTTCCCTTTCCCAGGTTTCCTTTTTTTGAATCGGGTTTTTCCCTTTAACGGTAACTCTCCTTTTTTTCCCGGACGACCGACCCCCTCTTCTCCCCCCAGCTCGCCCCCCTTGAGTTTTTTTTTCAGTTTTCCCTCGTTCTTTTCCGAAACAGTCCTGGCCTTTTTTCCTGCAGCACGGCGTTTCTTGAGAAGCCCAGTTTATAGGAGAAGGCTCTTCTTCCCCCACACGCCTTTTAAGGACGTCCCTACCCAATTCCGTTCCGGTGCCCTGATAGGGGAGTCTTTGGTGATCCCCCCTTCCCCCTCTCAATTTCCCCCCCTCAACGTGAGAACTTAAGCATGGGGCCTCTCTGAATTACTTTGCAGTCACCGGATCACACTCCCCCTTGGTACTTCTCCAGTTTCCCCCAGGGTTACAATTCGTTTTGCCCCAGTCCGGCTTTTCGAATTCAGACATAGTCCCTCTTACCCCCTTTAGTTTGTAGTTTAAACCCCAGTCCTGAATAGATGCCAAAGAAGACTTTTCTTTTTCCTTTCCCCAATTTATTTGTACGTTTGGCCCCCCCTTTCCCCCCTGAGCTTGCCGTTTCCTTAGAGAGGTCTCTTCAGGGAACTCTGAACTTCGTTCCTTGAGCCGCTCCTGTAAGGTAAGCGACTGTAAGACGCGGGCAGAGTCTTTCCCCGCTAGGCTTTTCAACATCTATCCCCGCCCCCCCTTTTTGGTGTAGAGTACCCCTTTCTTACAGAGTTGTTAGAGAACAATGTTTTTTGAAGTCCGTTGGAGAGGTGCCGTGTTTTTCCTAACCCGGGCCCCTCTTTGGGAGAGGAGTCTTTCTGCCCAGGAAGCATTCAGTTCCCCCCTTCTAGATCTTTTCTTTATCTTTCCTTCTTTTTTTTTCTCTCCTTTGGTTAGAGGATTTTTCCCTTGGGAAAATGTCTCCCCTGGGGGTACTACGATAAAGGTTCTTTTCCCTTTTTTCACGGTCTCCCCACGAGGTCTCGTTTTATTCACCTTTTTCGAAACCGCCGGCCCCCCTTTCCGATACAGCCCCCATGGACGATACGGTTTTTTTCCTTCCCCTCTTGAAAGGCTTGTACGAAAGTTTCTATTACCCCTGTTTCACCTTTGACCCGGGGGTGTTTTTTCCGCTTACTCCGCGCGGGCTATTCTCTCCACTGCAATTGTCCTTTTTTTTTTTGTTCTCACTTTAAACGGTCCCCTTTTCCTGAAAGGGGGACCCCTCCTCGACGTCACTCAGGTTTTGTACTACTCTCCCAGTGCGGGTTGAAAGAGTCCTATGCAGAGGAGAAGGGACATTTTTTCACAAACACCTGGGTACCCTTCCCCTCTTGGTGTGAGACAAACATTTTTTTTTCTTGGAGACGGTTCTTTTGGATGTCCCGGCAGAGGGAGCAGGATTTTTTTTTTAGGTTCATTTGTAGACCCCTACAGAGCCTACCTTTTTCCCAGTCCTCCCGGTCAGCGGTGGTTTTTAGGTTCGCGATCTGGGTGTTTCAGAAAAAGCCGTTTTTCCCCCCCCCCCATGCCCTTTTCGGCGGCCTTTTTGCTCCCCCACAAGGTCCCCTTTTTTTTTTTTTTTTTTTCAAGGCCGCCGGGGTTTTTTTTCTGCGGAACAGGCGAGTACCTCCCCCTCCCCAAGGATTAATCCCCTAATGGACATTTGTTCCGTGATTCCCCCTTTTTGTACCCCTAGTTTCACCTTTCGGTAGGTTCCCTTTTTCGCCACCCCTTCTTAGAAATAAGTGCACCTCCCTTTTCCTGAAAGTTTTTTTTCCCAGAAAGTTTTTTTTTGGACGCTCATCCGTTTTTCCCGGCCCGGTATCGGCCTGGGCTTTCCCTCCCTACCACACCTGCTTTTTAGCCTCCTTACTGGGCGGGGACCCTGACGTGAACGGCGACCCGTTTTTTTACGAATTCCCGCCTTGAGGAAAGGTGGTCCCCTCCCCCCCCCTTTTGACAAACTGTCCAATTTTTCCCGTCCCCCCTCCTTACCTTTCGGAGCGTCTTTCCCTCTTTTTTTTCTGAGAGGGGGCGGCGGTTTTTTTCAGGGGAGGTGAGTAGACCCTTTTTTTTCCCTCTGGTGAGGCCACCCCCCACCGTGATTCCCCTGTTTTTTTGAACGGTCTTTTTTTAAGAGTGTCATGGAAGACCCTTTTTTGTCTCGGAGAAGAAGTCCCCCTTCCTTTTTTGGGGAACTTCTGCTTTCCCCCCTATTTCCCAGTTCCCCCCCTGCAGAGGGGGCTGAGTCCTTTTTTTGGAAGGGTCTGCCTTCTTTATCGACAACTCCGGTTTCCCTTTTCTTGAAACACCCCCTCCTGGTGTGGGATAAAGAAAGGTTTTCGGGCCCCCTTTTCGGGCTGGGTTGCGAGGGACCGGACTGGTCCCCTTTCCACCAGGTCTCGGACCTTTATCGTCCCCCACCCCCTTCCTGTGCTTGTCCTCTTGCCACGATCATTGTTAGAAAACAACCGGTTTTCACAGTCCTCTTGTCGAGACCCTATCTGCACCGTGTTGCCCTTCTTCAACAAAAAACCCCCCAAAAAAAATTAGAGCCCTTTTTTCCACGAGTAGAAGAATTTCCCCCCTTTGTCAAAGAGGATCTCTGTACTTCCTTTTTTTGTTTTTTTTGAGTATACTCTTCTAAATGTTCCTGATTTTTTTCTTCCCCCCCCCTGATGATGGCTGTTTCTTGAAATGCTTTAGAGTTACACCTTCCCCCCTGGGAAATTTTTTCCCCATTTTTTTTCCCACTGGTGACGCTGGTGTTTCTCTGATCGGCGTTCTTCCCGTCCCAACTTTTTTTGTTTCTTTTTTAACTAAGCTTGTCGCTTCCTTTTTTACGGGCCAAGGAAAGGTCTCTTCCCATTTGAGTCCCAAATGACCCTCCCCGGAGAACCTTTTGAGCACCAAGATTCTTCTTTTTCCACCCTTTCGCCTTTTTTGTTTTTTTCACCCGGCCCGTCTCTTTGGGGCCTGCTGTCCGCCGCACGCCCGCGGCTTCTCCCAGATTGTTTTACCAGCATACGATGCTCCCCCACTCGTTAGAAACCCCCTGTCTCAGGAAGGTTCCTTCACTTTTCCCTTTTCCCCCGTTTTCCCCCCTCTTTCTTTCACGTAAACACACAGCCCCCCAGGTGTGTAAAACTTCTTTCTTAAAGTTTTTTGCAAAGCCTTTTTTTTTTTTTTTTCTAACCCCCCCCCTACCCACAACCTCCCTTTAATGAAGCCAACTTATCCCGTAAAGATGGTCTGGATAAGGAGAAACCCCCTTTGTGTGCTCTCTTAAGTCCTTCGTGTTCAATTTTCTCTTCCTATAACAATTGTGATCCCCAACCTTGTCTAGAATTTTCTCCTCCACAGGTGGATATTTTTTCTTCCAAATTGACCTGCCCCTCGCCCCCCCCCCCCTTGTAATAATCCCCCCTTTTTTGAGTGCTCGTTTTGACTACACCTTGCTTCTTTTTATCGTAGCGTACCGGTTTTCTTTCCTTTTGCTGAGGACCTTCCTTGATCGTTCTTTCCGACATTTTTTTGGGAGGAAGTTTTTTCTTCGGGACCTGCACGGGATTTCCCCCCTCCGGTAAAACTTCTCAGGCCCCCCCCCTCCCTGGTCCTTCCAGTTTTAATTTTTTATTGCTTTTTTTCCCCTGAAGGCCCAGAAGACTGGACGCCCCCCCTTTTTTCCGAGTTTCCCTGAAGCCCTTTTTTGTCTCTGACTTTTTCTCCAGCCGAACATGCATGGCCCCTGAAGACACGTTTTCCTTCTAATCAAATTCTTCGACTGTCCCCCCCCGTCCCTCGGTCTCTATTCGTCTTTTCGGCTCGGTTTTTTTTTTATAGAACCTTTGATCCCCCCCCCGTTCTTAACGGCGTCTGGAAAAAGGACCCCGTACTTGCTCACCCCTTTTTTTTTCTCTTAACCCCCTTTTCCTTCGTACCCCCCCCCCCCTTACTTGTTGTTTTGTAAAACTTATTCCTTTTTATCCCCCGTCATATTCCTTCCTATTTAGTAGCCCTTTTTTTAATGACACCCCGATGAAGAAATGCCTCGGAGATTTTCCCCGGAACCCCCCCTTGTGCTTGTTCTCCCCCAAAACCGGCCCTCTGAAGTTTCCTGCGACCCCCGATTTAGCAAAGCCCTTGAGAGATAAAGGACCCCTCCTGCCAAGACGGTAATTCTCTTTCAAAGACGAGAGGAGGGTCCTCACAAAGTCTCCGTCCAGCCCTTTCTTAGTTTCTATCCTCTAGGAAGGAGGTCCTTCTCCTTTTTTGACCCCCTGGGAGTTTCAGTCTTTTGACCTTTCCCCTTTCTTGACCATTTCACCCCCTTCGAGAGGAAAACAAAGTTGCATCAGGGAAAAGTCTTTTTTCTTTCCTTCTTATTTCCCCTCATACTTTTTTTTAGTCTCCCCCCGTTGAGTCTCTCTCCTTTCCCTCTCGTAATGGGTCCTCGCCTTTTCTTGTGATGTCCGTTTTTAAGGTATTTCTGGAAGGAGGCCGGGCTTCCTCCCCCCCCCTTTTTTTTTTATTAGTACTTTGACCCTTTTACCTCTTCCCGCACCCACCTCCTTTCAGTTGGGGTGCCTCGATGAACGAGTCTTTCCAGTCCGAGATCCTCCAGATGTTCCCCCTTTCACGTTTTTCTTGTTTTTTTTTTTCCCGGGCGCTGGTTCTTTTCCTTTCAAATGCAAGCGTCCCCTTTCTGAGGGTGGCGAAACTTTTCCACCCCCTTTTCCCCTAAGGCTCCCCGCAGATTCTCCGTCCATCGATCCCTTGCCTCTTTCCTATCCCTCTTTCCCCCCGCTGAACCAGTCATTCTTTTGGCGTTCTTTTTTACCACACTCCTTTACATCGTCCCCCCTTGGGACGTCGTCCCCAACCGGTGGCTTTTCCTTTTTCGCCGGAGTTTTCCCACCCTGCCCATTTCCCTGGTCTTGTACGTTGCTGTGGAGATTCCACCCCCCGTGAAGATTTCCCTCTCCACTCCTGGTTCCTTCTCGTGGCTTCCAGAAGGATTTCTGTCTTCAGCACGCCATTTCTGGACGAAATACTGTTTTTCGGGCGATTCTTTTTTTCCACAAAACTTTCTTCTGAGTTTTTCCTTTTCCCGACCCCCTTCTTTATGACCCGGCTTCTTTAAATACGACCTCTCCTGAAAAGAAACTTCCCTTCCTGTGAGGGGCAGGGATTTTCCTCCTGGTGAATTTAGGCCCTTTCTGCCCCCCTTACCTAGCACTCCTTTTTGAAGATCCTGTCCTCTGTTGGGCCCAGTAGACCTTTTTTCCCCCTTTTGATCAAGGTTTCCGCTCATTTTTCATTCGGGGTGCTCTTTTTTCTGAGAGACCCCCCTTTCTCACCGCTTTTTTTGATAGTACAGGGCTATCTTTCTTTCCCGGAATGGACCTTTCCCTTTTCCACTTTTTTTCGACCCCCCCCCTAGACCAGTTTTATTTACCCTGTTCCCAGGGAAATGGGGACGCGTCCTCTCTCTTCCTAAAACTATGACCCTTTTTTTTTCCCGGCTTCCCCTTTTCCAGTTTTTTCCTGGCCTTCTGGGACAGTCTTATGGGGAGGTGGTGCCTTTATTCCCCTAGAGGGATTCTTTTTCCCCCCCCAAAAAGTTGGTCCCACCTTTTTGGTTTTCGTTACTCAGTTGCATCTCGTTCCTGTAGCCCCCGGATGTAGGCTTCCGCCGTTAGAAGCACTTTTTTTTTTCAAATTTGCAATCGTTCTCCCCTCGGGACATTCCGCGCGGGCATTCAGGCCTTTTTTTTTTTTTTTTTTCTGCCTTCCCCCCTTCGGCTTTTTGAAGACCCTCCACCTCTCCTTTTGTAGGAACAACGCTTGGATACCGGAACCCTTTGGAGAGGAGGGAGTCCTTTTGGCGGCTCTTTCCCCGGGTTTTTTTTTTTTCCCAGTTGGACCGAATCGTGAGTGTTTCCCAGAGAGGCGCGTAGAGGTCCTTTTCCCACTTTTCCGCTACAGTTTTTGACGTCTTTTGCGTCCAGTTGAGTTCAGTCCTCGAGACGGTGGACCATCGTGAGATTCTTTTGGTCTTTTTCTCACTCATTCCCCTTTTTTCAGGTTAATTTCCTTTGCCCTTTTATGTATCAAGGAGGAAAGTCTTGGATCTATCTCTTTTTCCTTTCCTGTTTCCGAGATTTAAAAATAAACTGATGTGTGAATTTCCAAGGGCTTTTTTACAGTGACCTCTCGGCTATACCCCATGGGCACTCCTTTGAGGAAAACCTTTCTTGGAACAATTAATTTCCACGAACCTTTGACCCTCGGTCCTGATTCTTCCTCTCTTAAAGGGACTCCCCACCTGGTTTGAAGCTCTCGTTCACATACGTCCTCTTTTTTGAGGAGGGACACTAATAGAGGGAGTTTAAATTGTTCCCAGGACCCTTCCTCCCCCTGGCTGAAGAAGCGCCCCAATTTCTGGGAGAACCACCCCCCCCCAGCAGGTCTTTAACCTTCTTTGACGGCTGTTCTAAAACCGGCCCTTTTTTTTTTTAAGAATGGGTTCCTTGACACGGGGCAGACTTGCCCCGATTTATTGCGGGACTTCCCTCTCCCTTTTTTAGATGTCCCTTTCCCCTCGTTAGACAACCCCATGCTCGAAGCTCCCCGACATCTTTTCCCTCCCCTGGTGGCCACGCGTTTTCCAAAAAACCCCCCGGTGTAACACCCCCTTACTCACGGTGGATAAGAGTTAGTCTTTTAATACACATCCCCGCGAACTCGCCCTGATAGAACCCCCCGATTCTCCTTTTTTCTTCTCTTCTAACCCTCGAGTTAAGGGTTTCTTGCAGTTTTAAGCATTTTTTTTCCTTTTTGTACTGGTAGGGGTATGTCCCGAATCCTTTTGCTACAAAGGGATCTTTTGCGTTTTTTCTTTCGGTTTTGGCACGACCTTTTGTCGTTTCAGTAGGACATTAGAATGGTACTCGGGCGTGTCTGGTTGTCGCGTTTTTTTGCAAAGAGCCCCTCCCTCGCACCCCTGGATTGATTATTAGACCTCTACGGGCACCCCCCCCTTTTCTTCTGGTCAGCCTTTTCCACCCCCTTCGGATGATCGTTCACTTTCCGGGGCTCTTCAGCCCGGTTTTTTTCCACTAACGCATCCGATTTCCTTCGGTCCTCCCTCTTGGAATTCTCGGCCCGCACCGACCGCTGGCCAGCTCCCGTTGTACAAGTCTGATTTGCCCTTGGTAATACGAAGGTGCAGCCTCCTTGGCTGTGAAAAAAACTTCCTTGTTCCTTGAGTCAATCCCCCTGCGATTTTTTACAAATTCAGAAACGAACCCCCCAGGAGGGAATTTTCCCCTGCAGATTTCTTCCGCAAGAAAATCTCGTCTCGCATCCCTCCCCACACCAGCTGCTTGCCCTTTGAAGGTAGGAAATTTCGAGTAGGCGCTATTGTGATCTCAACCGATCTGCCCCTTCCATCAAGAACTTTCGTACCCCCCCCCCCTTCAGGCAAAACTCTCTGGACCGGCCCCCCCTGTGTTCCCCCAGGGCGAATGTCCCCCCTTTTTACCAAACCCTTTTCCCTTCTACGAAAATCGCCAATTTAGGTCCCTCCGCCTTTTAATAGTTCGGCGCTTTTCTCACCTCCTCCTTCTTTTATGAGGGCAAGGCCCTTTATGGAAGTTGGTGGAACAGTGTCTCTTGAACAGGTCCCTTGATAAGCCGCTCCCCCTCAAGCCCCATTACAAGGGACGTACAGGAACCCTGTCACCCCATTTCGAGGTCAAAACAGAAGGTTTTTCTTTCCTGATACCTTTCCAGCGTACTACCCCCCCCCACTTGTTGGTGTTGGAGAGTTCAAGTTTTTGGCCGTAGTTCCCTTTCCGACGGGTTTCTTTCCCCCGAATATCCCCCCCCTGTGCTGCTTCCATCCAAGGCCCTCTTTCATGGACCCCCAGGACCTTTTCCGAAGAGAATCATGTTCGGATTTTCCTTTCTATTTTTCTTCCTTATACAGTTGTTTTGTTTTGATTAATACTCATTTGTTAGGTCTTAAATAGTCCTGGTTTCCCTTCGGGTGATTCCCCCTTTCGTAAGTAAAGGACACTTTCGATGAAAAGCGTCCTTTTTTCTATGTAAAACCCCTTTTCCCTCTTAACCCGCGGCCCGATACCCCTTCGATTGACTGCTTTCTTCCGTCTTTTTTTCCCCGTGAAGGGTAGCACGCCCCTCTCACTTTAAGCTCCCTTCCTCGACGTCGCTACTCCTTTTTTTTTTCCCCGAGGACATTACAAGCCTGTAGGTGACCTTCCTTGTTGAGTCCCTGGTAACCGTTCCCTTTCCTGGGCGTGTTTTTTCTTCCGAGGTCAGTTTTTTTTGCTTCGCAGATTTTTTTTTAAAAGACGTCTTGAACGATTCAGATGTCTTTTCTGATTCCCTCCAAACCCCCCTTTTAGATCCTGCCAGGTTGGGACGTATGGGAAAACCTCTTTTTTTTAGCTTTTTTCTGTTCCCCTTTCCTTTAGGTGGAAGGTTTTTTTTTTTTCGGGTTTTCCTTTCAGCATCACCCCCCCCTTTAAGCGCCGTCCCTCCCCACCCTTCTTGGCGGACAAAAGGCATCCTTTTTTTTTTCCCGGCGCTGCGCCTCCCGTTTATCGCCCTTCCCTTTCTTTTTTTTCCCATAATGTCTTTCTTTTTCCTTCGGCTCAACACCCAACCCTTTGCTGGCTTTCCTGTTTTCCCCCGGTTGTTCTCCTCTTGTGATTAAAGACATCGGGCCGATTTTAACGAGCCTTTCCTTGGCGGTTTCCTTGGTCTCCTTTTGTGACCGGGGTTTTTTTTCTGTAGGCCAGATCCACCTTCATAGACCATCGTGCCAGAAGAATCTCCCCCCTTTGGCCCTCCCTCCTCTTCTCCAGTGCCGGGCTCCCCCGGAAGCAGCCCAGGTTTTGTTCGCTTTCGCGTCCCAAAAAATGTCCCCGCCGAGGAGTACCATCCTCTTCTTTTTGCCGAGGGCCTTTTTCCCCCCCTCCGGTCCTTTTCCTCGAAAACCGCTTTTTCCGTGGATTAGTGCAGACCGGCTGGTTTTCAGAGTCTATGCCCTAGCTACACCCACTAGCTGAGCGTACACTCTTCGTTTGTGGCTTCCCCTTCCCACTGTTTTTTTCTTTTTTTTTTTTTTTTTTTTTTTTTTTTTTTTGTTGGGGCGGAGGCTTTTAGGTGGCGTAGACTTTAGGGACTTTGATCATTTTGTTTTTTGTTTTGACGGCTATTTTTTTTTGCCTGGATCGGGACCGACCACTATTTTTTTCTGCTTTTTTTAGCATTTTTTTTTTTTTTTTAAAACGAGTGTCCCGCGTTGCGGGACACCCTCGGGAAGTCACCCTTTCCTGTGAGTTTTTTTTCCCCATTCTCCCTCTCGGGTGAAGGAAGTGCCTCTTTTGATAAAAAGCGGGTGTGGTCCCGGCCCGGGGAGTCTCTTTAGTTTGCCCTTCTCTTTTTTCCCTTTCCCCCCCCCCCCGAATTAGAGGTGCCTTCTGGAGTAGAGGGAAAAACCCCCCCGGCACCAACCCTTTTTCTTTGCCGCCAATTGTCCCCACCCTTTTTCCCCCTCTCCGTCAGTTGCATTTTTTCCCGATGGTAGAGGACTGGAATGTCCATTGAAAAGGTTTCTAGTAACTCGAGCCATTTTTTCCCCGACAGCTTTAGGTCAGGTATCGGTTTTTTCTTATATTTACTAACTTCCTCCGTTTCTTTGTCTGTGAGTTGCGAGATCCCCCGATGATTTTTTCCCCCCTGAGAACTTGAGTTCCCCCTTCTGCTCGAGTCCAACGGGGGAAAGCATATACGAGGCCCCGGTTAGTCAAAAATAGATTGAACTTCCCTTTTCCTCTTCACCCGGTGGTTTCTCATTCCCCTGGCCCCTTCAAGACACCGGTGTTTTTCGGTGGGAAGATAAGCCCCGTAAAGGGAAATAGATTTCTTTACTGGTACCAGTTTTACTTTTCTCCAGCGTCTTTCTGGATAAGAAGCCCCCCCCCCAAACGGCCGTGGAGAAAAACCCCCTCCGTGTTCACCCCTCCCTCCGGAGTTTTGCAATTCGCCGGGAATGCTTACCCCCCTGCCGCCGGACGCTTGAGGTGAATTTTTTTGTGCATTTTTTTCAACTTCTTTTTTTCACACTCGTTCCCTCCAAAATGCTCTCTCGGAGGAAGACTACCGGGTCCCTACGCTCACCTTAAGCCTACCCCCCTGCTATAACCTCCTCTCCCCAACAACCCT
>Ga0179593_1497057_pt1 | contig 14845 bp, 16 predicted proteins | sample CZODoug2_1_08_16_FD_185931 | JGI IMG/M metagenome (GOLD analysis project Ga0179593, IMG submission 185931) | Vadose zone soil fungal communities from Angelo Coast Range Reserve, California, USA - CZODoug2_1_08_16fungal (PacBio error correction) | ecosystem: Environmental > Terrestrial > Soil >... | reverse complement strand
TTGAATCCCGGCCCCGTTCTTTGGTAGTGGTGGCACGCAGCGTCCCTCTGGGGACCCGTTTTGGTCTCTGTCCTTACGCCGCTAACCCTTTTCTGTTGTCTTATGGATCCTTTCTGGTCTGTGGTCTTTGTTGTGCACCCGCACTTTTAACCCCTTGAGTCTCCCAAAGTATACTACGATGCGACCTCTGGAAGAGAATGCGGTCTGCCTTCCCTAAAGGAACACCGTTGGTCTGTCTCTACTCCGTAATTCTTCGTTCGTCCCCCCGAGGCACGTTCAAGGCTCCTTTTCATAGTATTTTTCCCGAGTCTACGTCATAGTCCCTTTCCGTCACTAAGAGTGCGTCGTGCGGAGGAAAGCCCGGCTTTTTCACCGGATACCCCTTGATCGTCTTCAGCTCAGGTGTTTTTGAACTTTTGTATTGTGCAGTCGCCGGCAGCCTAATTTTCTTCCCCTCATAGGCGTCTCTTTTGCCAGCTATTTCGAAGACACGTTCTCCCCTCTTGGTCCGCGCTATTCCTGATTACAATTCTTAACGCCGGCTTTGGATGCCTGCTTATTTTACCCGTTGCCGTGACTTTCTTCCCCCCTCCCCCCCCTCCTATCAGGCTAATAGGAGAAAGCTTCAAGAGCATCTCGGATTTGGACGCAAGACCCCCAAATCGAGCAGCGATTCCAGATTTAACTTTGCTAAAGGCGTCGACTATGTCTGCTGATCTACAATCCATTGAGAACATAGCATGACACTTTATGCCGCTATCTGCTCAAAGAAGGGATTTGATTCAAAACTAAGTTGATTGAGTTTTTAACATGACAAGTGCCCACCTGATTTTTGATTATGGGCCCAACTCATTTTTCCCGCCGGACCTTTTTACACCGGTTCGGTTTAGGGGTGCCTACGCCTTTGGTATGCTTTACCCTCTTACGGACCTGTTGTTCCTTGACCTTTCTACACTTTTTTCGCAGAAGATTACGAGCTGTCGAGATTTTTGTCCGACGAGGCGAGCAAGCTTCTTTAATTCACTTTGTCCCCAAGGTCCGCCGATGGTTTTCCTCGGCCTTGATCTAATTTTCTCGCCTTCTGGTCGCAAAGGGCCTTCTGCCTCCACCTCTCTGGCGAGGGGAGGACTTTTCTGAGTTGAATTTCCTGGCATGGCGGGCTTTTACTCTTTTTTCGTTCATTTTCGATTGCGTTCTGAGCTGGTCCAGGCCCCCCATGTTGCCTGTCGGCTTTTGACGTAGTTCGGATGGTACCTTTGCGATTTAGCTGATTCCATCGCTACACTACGCGTCGGGATCGGCAAATGGCATGGATCATTTTGCAGCTGCCTTTGGACATCTCTGTCTCTTTTTTTCTGTTCACGCTATAAGTATAGAAGATCTCAGTCCCCTCTCTATAGCTTCATTCGCAGGTCTTCATTCTGAGATGGGATCAATTGAGTTTTCCCTCACGAGCCTAACTCACTCCTATACCGTCAAACGTCTCCCCCAGGCGGCTGATTCTGATAGACCGCTGGTTGGGGGCCCCTTTTACTTTTCGCCCTCGAGAAAGAGGCCATCCCTTTAGACAAACTTTCTCCCAACGACGTCTCCACGACCCCCCTAGGCCGAAACAAGCATGCGTGAGTACTCCTTGGTTTTCTGTGATCCGCCTATCTTCTCCCCCTTCTTTTTGAACTCAAAAAGACCATGGCTCCCCTAAAGAAACGCATGAATCGCAACCTGACCTCGGCTTCGCTTAGCTCTCTGTTCTTTAGGATCATCTGAGATAGAGCTCAAGGGCGCCAGGGCCTCTCACTACGTTGAATTTTCACGTTTCGAAGAGGATGAGCAGGGAACCTGTCCCCGCGAAGTCTTTGCTCTCTCTCCATGCTCCAAGGTCCTGACTGAACATTCGGCATGTTGTTGGCCTAGCGGTTTCTCCGGTGCTTGAGTTCGAACAGAATGCTTCATGTTGAAAGCGCACGATTCGTGAGAGCGTGTTCCCTGGGCTTTGAGTCGCGCCGCACGGACTTGCATGGTGACGGGATTGCTACCTGTCGCGGGTCCCTATGACGTGGTCCTCAGGACCTTCCTGAGGGATTTTAGTTCTTCCCGTAGTGTCTGTTTTGCTATCCTGTTTGGCCGCGGCCGCGCTTTTGCTGATTTTTGTGATCGCGCCTCTTGAGGTTGCGATCCGCCACCCTCCGTCCAGATGCTTACTTCCTACCGCCCTGATGAGTTTCGTAGCGACGCCGCTGCTCGAGTGATCAACTTTGGTTGAAGGAGCTAACGCGGGTGTTAAAGTGTTACGCTTCCCCTCCAGCGTTGGAAACACTTCAGACTAATCCTTCCTTGTTGGAGGCCGGCTTCCTTCATGAAACTCAGTGTCTCCCAGATCCTTTCCCTTTTGTCCGGGGTGGTGTGTCTGGTCTGAACTCCCACCCTTTGTCTTCTTGTGTTGTTTCATTTGGAGAAAGGGAATAGATTCCTCCCCGCGGCCCTGTGGTGGATCGCTTGTCTTTTCCTGTCGGCTGAGCTTGAGCCCCTTAGCTGTAAAAACACCCCTGGCTCCCGCTGGAAAGCCGGGGTTAATTTCGGTTTTTTCTTGTGCCGCAAAAACACTTGCTTCCGCTATATAGAGAAAGCAACTTTTCAATGGAGAACGACGAGAAGGCGACTCTTTCCCGTGCAGTCTTCGACGAGTTCCTTTCACGGCTCCTGGGTTAACACCTGGGATCGGGCTGACCCCGTGAACCCTGACCTCTGAACTCGTCCACAGTGATGATAGAGGCGAAGTATTTTGACCCCCGGCCGGTGCGCTTGGTATTCGTAACTATATTCTTTTTTGTTTAGAGAGATGAATCCGCACGGCCATGTGCCATTCCCCCGCTGCACCTTTTCTCTGGACGAGAAATCGACTCTTGATCCATCTTTGCAAGCATAGCGGTCATGGGTTCAGGATCCCTAAGCCCCGATCCCAGGGTTCGTAACCCTTTCCCGCCGTGACTTTAACGTCATCGGCGTTGAGAGTTAGAATTATCATCGTTCATGTTCGTGACGTGCCCCGGGCTCCGAATTACTGCACAAATCTTTTGTTGCGGCTCCCGCCCTTCCATTAACCGGCTTTCCAGCGGGCTTGCTTTTTTTTTTACTCATGCTGCCGTTCACTCAGAGCCCCTGGCGGACCCTTACCCCAAAAGAAGTTCCGCCTTAGACCCGTTGCTTCTCCCCTTGCTTCCCACAACCCATCATTGACCAGAAGGTCGGCTCATGACCCTTTCCCCTGTTCCATGCTTCGGATCTTCGTCCGGTATTGACTTGACATTCCGCATGATAAGACAGGAGTCGGTCTTGTACTTGCGGGCTTAGAGTGATTTCCCCTTTGGGAATTTCCTCCGACCTGGAGACTTCCCAGGAAAGAAGCCGCTTCCCCCCAGTTTTCTCCTTTATTCCCCTCCCCCTGACGAAGATGCCTGGATATTGGGCGGTAGGCCAACTTCCTTCACCGGTTGACCTTGTAGGCGTGGCTACCTCGTCTCTCCCTTGGAGCTTCCCAACAAAAAGCGGACACACACAGCAAACACTTCCTCTTACTTTCCTTGCGCCACCGAGGTACCTGTTAGACAGCAAAATCCCCCCCTAAGAACAACGGCAGGGTTGAGCAATCGTTTTATCAATAGTAACGCGGGAGGACCCAATGCGGCTCCGGCACATGAAGAACGAGGACCCCCAGCTATAAGACGACCCCGCTGGTCCTTAACAAGTAAATGCTCGGTATCCCACCCCAACTGCTGGAGAACATGGGAGAAACCAGACTTCCGAAAGAAACACAGGTGACGGTTACCGACCTTGACGTAGACGCGCCTTTCGCTCTTCAAATTGGAGACCCAATCCCTGACGCTCAAGACCTTTTCTAAGCTTTATTGACAGGCAGTTCCCCGGCACCTTCGACCTTTTCCTTCACTAATTTCCAACGCTTGACATCGAGTTCCGACCCAGAGAAGGCCTTCGCTGGCTCGATATTTAGGTTTCCTTTTTCTTTCGACGCCACGGGCTTTTTCATTGGCCCTGTATAGAGCACACTAGTACATTTGCGGCTTTTCTTGCTCTAGTATTAGTTTGCTATTAGGATCTTTGATGGGGCGCGTAGGGCTTGGCCGTCCTGGTATTCAATCCCCCAGACGGGCGAACCTATTCTTGTAGCCCTGCCTCCGTAGGAGCAGTGACGGTCCTCTAAGCTTGGTTCGGGCTCCTCTTTTCCGGAGAATAAAGTCGGACTTATTCCGAGCGCGTCGCTCCATAGATTTGTTTGCTTCTCGACTTATCTAGTTTTTGAAACAACCCCAACCCGCAGAGCCAAGAGCCCAAAGCCCCCTTCTTTACCAAAGGCCGCCCCCCCCAACTGATCCCTCCATTTTGTGGCCCGTCTTTTTTTTTTTTGTTTTCTCCCCCTCTTCCCATCTTATCTTGAGGAAGCCCAGCAAGACGGCAAGCAGTCCCCCCCCCCGTAACGTCCAAGCCTGGTCTTCCCGGCAACCTTGCACCCCCGCTCCAAGACACCCTGCCTTTCCAATAGTTCTAAGACAGACCATCCATGGCATATTGATGACGAAAGCCACCGCTCCCCCCCAGCCATTGATTTCCCTGATCCGTTTCGACCCCAGTCCCCCTTTCCATCTCCTCCCCCTCCCCCGATAAGTTAGATTGCCCCCAAACCTCCTAGGGAACTTGGACAAAGGTCTTCGCCATGCTCAAGGATTGAGCTTGGATTTCAAGACCCATTCCGTAATCTGCTTCGCCACTCTTTTCCTGGATACGATCCCGCACGGACACCGTGAGAAGCGGAACCCAAACTTTTTTGTTTTTAGAGTTGAAGGCCCCCGCGGCAGCGACTTCTTCACTCGTTGACACTGATTCCATCCGACCAAGGCTGACAAAATACATGGAGCCCTGATTGTCCGCCCCCTCACGCACGGCTTTTTGTTCTCCACGACTCCTTGAGCGGAGGCCACAGAACGGAGTGATCGTTACTCTATTTCGAGGATTCCGATGTGCCAGGCTTTCGCTTAGCGGTCGACTCCTGTAGCCGTGGTAATCGCTCTCGATTTGTTCGGCAGGCAGAGGCCACACTTCCGGATTGATATAATGACTTTTGCAGCCTGAGGCAGTCTAAGGACGCGAATCTCGCTTCTCCTCCAGGTCCCGGCCTCCTCCATGCCATCTGAGCGGCTGTATTTGCTCTGATCTATCGCCTTTCAAAGAAGAGAGCCCCTAACAAAGAGGTTTTCTGATCCTCGTGCATTCCAACTCTTTGGAGCCTCTGCATTCGTCAACAGTGAGCCGGGTCCCGTTGAGGCACTCTTTCCCGCACCCAAATGGTTTTTTCGTGCTCTAGCATCCCCTCACGAGAGCCCCTGTTCCCCTTGGCTATTGCGGAGCCAATGGTATCTTCTGGGTTTAAGTCCCGGCTTGGAAGTCGTCGATGGCCGCGTCCTCCTTTAGGCGCTTGATGTGTGAGCGTGCCCCTTTTCAATGTCCAACCTCCCCTAGACCTGTCATCGTAAAGCCGAGGGTTGTCCTGAGAATGCCTCCTTTGTTCCTCGGCACATCGGGTGTCACGAGGCTACCCCTTGGTAGAAGCTCTGTCCCCGTGCAGTGAAGATTTCGCACAAACAATCAGGTAGGAATCTCACAGAAGTCCCCAGAAATCCTATCACAATGGTGAGAAGTGAAAGGAGCAGCCCGACTTTTCCCCCGCTTCTTGAGGAAAAAAGAAAAGAAAGCAGGACCCTTCCTTGATACGATATATCTATTTTAATCCGTTGTGGGGGCTGAGAACTTTAGTGAAGGAGTCCCAGGTAAACCCCCCCCCCCACCCCCCCCCCCCCCCCCCCCCCCCCCCCCCCACCCCCCCCCCCCCCCCCCCCCCCCCCCCCCCCCCCCCCCCCCCCCCCCCCCCCCCCCCCCCCCCCCCCCCCCCCAACAACCCACCCCTCCTTTTTCCACCCCCCCCCCCCCCCCCTTTGGACGGCAGCCTCTGGACCGTTTTGGTTAGGCTCTAATGTTTTCGCGCCGCAATGTGTCTCGTCGTGCTGGGGCGTCATGTGGGACCTTCCTTTTCCTGTCGTGTCTTGTTGAGTCCCTCCCTCTGGCCCAAGGAGCCTTGTTATACAAATACCCTCTGCCGGACCCGATTATTTCCCCTTTATGCAGTCCTCCAAGGAACATGTTCTATTTTTATCAATTTTTTTCGCGATCCACAGCTGCGTTTCCCTAACCGTAGGTTTTAAGATTCAACCACGTGCATTAGGTGAAAGCGGCTCCCGTCCGACGTATCGACGACCTTTTCTTACGACCCAGTGCGTCTGGGGCAAGGGAACCCTCCCCGTCGTTTTTTCCCTATGGATCTTGCTGCTCGCCCAAAGGTGGGGCTTTGCGCTTTTCCTGTTACGCGGTTGTCATGGACTCCTTCCATAGTTGAACCCGCCTCTTGGCCCCTTTCGCCCCTTGCCCGCTGGTGCGATTTCTTCTTGGATACTTCACTTCAGGAGTGAAGATGGGCTTTTGTCAACTTCCCCGTGACCTTCCGCGCACGTATCTTTGGAGCCTCTTGCAGCAATATGATATCGCCGATTTTGGGAGTTCCTCCCCCCCCCCCCAATCGTATCCCGAGTCCCTTCCATGGCTTCTGAAATAGTAGTAAAAACTTTCCTCCCAGCTGAGAATCTTTCCCCATCGGAAAGAGATTCCGATATGAATAGTCAGGCGGGCTTTTAACCCCCGCGTGGGTGGATGCCCCCTTCTTTTAACGTGGAAGATTTGATGGCCGAATCTTGGTCGATTCTGGCCCATACATTTCAGATCATTCACACCGTTGTGGGCTTCACTTATACGCCCTCTTTTCTTCTTTTCCCCCTCCTAATCACTTCCCCTGGTGTGTAACGGTATTGCTATTCAGCACCCAACCCGACGGTGGCTTCGCATTTATCTAGGACCGCGAGGCCAGAGGCGAGCATCCCTTTTTTTCGCCAATGTGCTAATTTGAACTTGTCCTGAAGAGAAGTTGTGTCACTGACTAAGCGTGATTTTCTCGCTTTCTGTTTCCGAGTTTTGCGCCCCCACGGGCATCTTGACCCGCCCTCCCCTGCTATTTGCGAGGAGGAGAGCGTGTCGTCCGGTTCTACTCACTGGCCATGGCAATTGGCTGTTGTTCTGTTCGTCTGACGAGTTGGAGCGGTGCGCTCCCTTTTTTCCGGTCGGCCTTCCCGTTTTCTAGTTGGTGCCGTTTGATCCTTGGATGCGGTACGATCCGATTCTTCCATCGCCCCCTCCCTCCCCCCTGACCTTGGCCTCCCTTATTCAGTGGGGCGCGGCCCGTTGCCCCCTCCCTCTTTCTATTTTAGCCGTCTTCATCTTCAAGTAGAGAAGAGGTTAACTACGACAAAATTATGGCTCGTCTTTCCCTCCTGTTTACCTGCTTCTGCTATCGCTCGTCCTTCATCTGGGAGTTTTTTTTTTCCACTCCCTCGGATGATCTACGTCAATTCCGTTCTGTTCATAGCAAGCAGCTTCGCCCACCGCTGAGGAGTTTCCCTGTCTGGGTAGTTCCGTCTCCATCAAGCCCTACCGTCCGTTCCCCCCCCCAATCCGAAGCGCACTGACTGACCGTTTGCCCCCTCCCCAACGGCATGCGCTTTTTACCTTTTTAACCGACCTTCTTGAAACCTCCCATGAGTGCCCCCTAAAGATTGCGGCTAGGCGAATCTCCTTACCCCCCAGAAACCGGACCCGCGCGTTATACTAGTCTGTCGCACGACCCTCTCCTTTTTACTTTTAGACGCAGTCAAGAGCAATTCGCGGCCCTCCTTCCCCCCCACTTTTTTGCTGAGCCGTCTCTATGTTCACTCTGACTAGCATTCTTCTTAACCCCGTCAGGTCGAGGAATCCTTTTTCCTTTGTTGTCAGATTTCTTGCAATGCTTACGGTAGACGCTTCAGGTCTTGTCTGCGCCCCAGGCATGGCGTAATTAGAAGGGGCCGTCCAATCGCTTTGACTGAGGTTGATAGGATTTGAAGCTATTCGGCCGCAGAATGGTTCCTTCTCCCTCTTCGAGGCCTGATTTTTCTGCCCCTAGATTAATTTTTAGTTCTGACCGTTCCATGCAAGGTTCGATCCCTTGATGCCGCGGCCCTCCCCTTTGTGATTTTTGTGATCTCCCGTCTCCTTTGCGGCGAGTTTCCTTACATGTCCCCCACCGCGGTGCCTGAAGTGGCCTTTAACTCCCCCTTTTTCTTCACACCCCAGGAATAGCGCTCTTCTCTTCAATTGCAGAGTTGCTCGTCCCCGTTCTTGCTCCGGAGCCCCCAGATTTATGTCTAGAAAGTGAAAAGCTTTTCCCACCACTATCCCCCTGTCAGTTTGCTCTAGTTTGACCCTATCTAATCCTGTCCAACTAGAAAGATAAGCCCCGCGGGGTGCGTGTCTTGAGCGGTCATTTGGTTCCCCAACAAGTGCTTTTGGGGATCACCGTTATGGTTCAGACCAGGAGTAGGCACGTCCTTGGTTGCTCGGTTCTTGATCGCTCCTGCGCAGCCTCGTTTTCCCCCAAAAACAAGCGGTCTCTGGAAAGCCTTTTTTGCGTTGGAGAAGCCAAATTTGGTTGTCTATCCTACTATCGAGCCCCCATTTTTCCCTGCTCACCCCAGGAGGTAATAAGAGAGGCCTTTTAACTCGCACGCCCTAGCACTTAGACCTTTTTCCACATTTCAGTTCTTCCCGACAACCGGGATAGGATGAGTGATGGAAAACTGTTACTTTTGAATTGAAATTGCTCTCCCTTTCCCCCATTTGCTCAGATTAGTCAACCCCCCTCCTTTGAGCGTACGGATTCAAGCTTCCTTTTACCCATTACGGTGTTGTTTGAGATCACTCCTCCCTTTCTGGACTCAACCAGGAAGTGCCACTCTGCGAAATCGATCGTTCAATTTTCCCACAGTCCGAGTCTCCATTGTTCAGGGTTATTTCCCCCCCCCCGACGCAGACCAGGGGGTTAGCCCACACAGTTTTACCGCCGTTCCCCCCTTTGTCCCTTTGGCGAAGCCGTCTATTTCCTTTGCTTTTCCCAGTCGTAATATGTTGCGGTCTGGCTCGATAAGATTATCGGAGCAAACCCAAAGGATGGTCGTTGCAACCATACAGTCTTTCCAGCGGAGCCGGTTTTTTTTTCCGCGGCTTTTCGTCACCGCTTTCATGAGAAAAGGAGGACCTCTTTCCACCAAGCCTGCCGCCAGTCTAGCCTTTGTAAAACATGGCCAACACATTTCCCCCAACAGCTGATCCCTTTTTGAACCCTCCTTTTTTCTAAGAAGACAAGCCCTTGACTTATTCGTTATATCTCGACACGGCGTCTGAAGGAATGCCTTACTGATGACCAATTCCCCCCCTTCTAATTATTTATGGATGTGTGTCCCCCCCTACTGGAGCGTGAATTCAGAGGGCCCCACCCCTCGGTAGCGGGCCTCATCTCCGAGTATACTGCAAGATGAGCCCCATCTTCCCTCGAGCAGTTTCCCCCTATACTGTGGCATCAGGGCCTTTGTTTTTTAAGGTACCCCATGCCCGAGTCATGGAGGCGTGGCTCGGTCCGCCTTCCAAGAGTAGACTGATCCCAACACCCCGCAACGCGCCGAGTTTTTCTCCAAGGGAGCCCCCCTTTTTCATACCGACCAAAGAAAGAGAGCTTGGCGGAGCCGTCCCATTGACGAGGGCCCTCGAAAGCTGGTTGACATGGAGGGTAGTAAATGATGAGTTTCCCCTCCCGATACGCAACACATCAGTCCAGAGTTTCCCCCCTTTCAATCCAGGAAGTCTTGGTACTCCCCAGAGCGACAGCACCGCTTTTCTTCGCCCTCGTGACTGCCGACAAAAAGTTCCAAGGTTTGTCCTACGACCTGAGGACCCCTCTCCTTTCAGAGATCTGAATTTCTCTTACCATACCCTAGAGCCCAGTCCTTTTCGCCGAGTCATTTCCCGGTCCCCTTTTTTCTCGGCCATGCCGCCACTTGATCGCAGTGCCTCTTAGGGTCGAGTACTCTTTTTTCACTAGCCCAGAGAGGTCCTGCGATGCACGATCTTGTTTACCTCTGAACCGATCTCGGGTGTCCCCTGGGTTTCTTATAAGGAGAGGTTATCGAGCCCAAGCGGTTCACTGTAAGCCTTGGTTTCGGCCTCGTCGTTCTAGTGCGGATTGTGCGGATGGTTACGTTTAGGCTGGCCGCTGCTTCTCTCTATTGCTCGGTTAACCACCCTTCCCGGGTCCCCAGAAGAAAGTGGCCCTCTGCTCTCGTTTACCGCCTGCGCCTTACGGTCGATATCGTTGTTTTTTTCCTTGATGACGTTAAGTAGATCAGGTCAGCAGGAATGACGAGCTGACTTCCTCTTTATTTTTTGTCGTATCTCTTTAGATTTCGTTTGAAGAGGCTTCCAGTCCAACCACACCTGCGCTGTCGCCACTTCCCATGATCCATCCATGTTGGCCTGAAGGCCCGGTGGTTCCTTTTTCTCGGCCCTTGCGCTATGAGGACGCTCCCGGCCACTCTATCAGCTTGACCATCCGCCCCAGGTGGTCTTACGGCAACAGGGCTGAGCGTGCTCCCCTTCCGAACCCTCTTCAATAAGAAAAGTGAGCCCGCCCGCCCGCTGGCCATTACCCCAGGACGAGCAAGCTCCCCCAAGCAGGAGATGGATGCTCCAGGATGCCCACCTGCTCCAGAAGTCGAGCAGGCACGATCCGATCAGGCCCCCCCCCCTATAACCTGCTCGGGCCTGACCAAAGGTCTGGAGCCCTTCTGAAGACTTTTTGGCCTTTGCAAGATCCCCCACGCCGGCCTCCCTTTGCGGCCACCGTCTTTGTATTAATTACACGTACAAAACCAACGAGCGCGGAAATTCCCTTTTACCCCTGTTTCCTAGAACATACGACAGCCACGACAGTGTTCACGCGTCGCACGTATGGCATCCCCCCCAAGCTTTCTGCTCAATAAATATACTTCCCCCCTCCCTTTGCAGCCCCACATGAGGCGGTGGGGGAGTGGAAATTCCAAAGATAATGCGGATCGATAAGGTCCCTCCTTTTGAGTTACCTTTCTTTTTCGGCATGGACTATTTCCCATGGTTTTACTCTATGGTCGACGCCTTAGCCGTGAGCGTCCGACCCCCCCCGCTTCAAGACGCCCTACTTCGATGATCTCACCCACCTCTTCTCCGCACTTATTGGAAGATCTTAGCTTGGCTTTCGATTGACGGTACCGGGCCGTTTAACCCATAAGCAGGCCATCCATCTTCCCTTTTTCCCCCGAGATGCCTTTCTCGACTGGAAAGGCCTCGCGCGTTTTAGACTGCCAGAAGTGTGATTAGATTTTCCAGCATAGCACGCCTTTGTCCCCTCTTTCCCGTGAAGCACTCCACACCCTGGTGAGGAAGCTATGGTTTTGCAAGCACTTGAGTGGACAAAGAAGGCGTTTCCCTCCTACGCCTCCCGACACTTTTCTCTTTGAACTTCGTACGATGTCCCGTCGTCGAGCGCTTTCTCCCTAGGCGCTGCTCGTGGTTTCTTTTTCCCATCTTTCCGTCCAAAGGCCCCCGCGAGCCCCTTGATCGACCCTTCTTCCCTATTAGACAGACAAAGGGTTCCTGAGGAATGAATAACTACCGCGGGCTCAGGGCGACAGCGAGGATACCTGTAAGCCTCTTGTCGGCCTTCGGTTTTTCTGGTCGCCCACCCCCCCCTCCCTTCACTGCAGGCTCCCTCATTGACGAGAAACATTTTTTCGCGGCTTCGACAGCCCAGAATAAGTGCCCCCCTCGGACTGTCCAGAAGGTTTGGTTTTTTTTTTTTTTTTTTTACTGCGTCCCCCCCTGGAGGCAAGGCCCTTGCTCGGATCTCTCTATTTTCATCCCTTTTTTTTTGACAGTTTTCAGTATCGCGGTCGGCCGCCCAGCTTAGGGCCGTCTCTTTTTCCCCTTCGTCTTGCTCCTGTCACCCTTCAGGGCCTCACATGGTCGGGCTTCATTCCGCTCCCTGCAGTTCCTGGGTCTTTTGCGTGCCCTCCCTTGCACCTTGAGAAGAGATTTACCAAACGTATCCCGCTCGTTTTTTACGACCCCGATTGAGGCGCGCAAGAGGGCACCCGTTGTCTGCTATGCGATCACGGGGCTCGCGTTTGCCATTTTTTTCCCGTAATCCGTCTCCACCCCCCCCAGAAGCGCATAAGGCTTTCAGCGCCGAACTTTAGCCGACCTTTCCTGCCGACCCCGTGCGTCTTAGGGCAAGGAGGAGCCCGGCGGGCACCGGATACTTTTTCCCCCTTTTTTACCGAGCTCGTACAGGTTTCCTTTATTGTAGAAGCCGTACTGGAAGCCTGGTGTTTCGAGCTGGCCCGCTTCGTAGGCGCCCTCTGGCGTGTAGGCGAGACACCTCCCCCTTCCCGATCGACATGTTTTTCATCTGCCTGCTTCTTACCCGAGCCCGGTCCCCTAGCTTTCCCCGCTCTCATCTTCACAAAGAAGAGATCACTCTTTTTGGCCTCTGTCGCCGACCACCCTTCTCCTCCTTCTGCGAGTCCTCCCTTTTAAACCTGACGTCCCCCTGCCATCCCAGCATAAATGTTTTTCGAAAGAGAGTCTTAAAAGGTATGACGTACCTTAAGTCAGGGTGGATTGAATTTTCAACCACTGCCTTGTTGCGTGAGGGTGCAACCTTTCTCAAGTGTTATGTTCAATCCCTTGATTGTCAGCGGTAGGGACCCACAAGTCAGACCTTTTAGCAATGTCGTGGTGGTTTGCTGCATTATACGCCTCATTTTTTCTTCTTTCAATGGCAAGGTGGTGCGTCCGGTATCGTCCGACCAACGACGCTTCTTCTTGATAAGGCTCTATTCTGCCAGCGGAGGATATGTCCATGGTCTCCCCAGCCTTTTTGTTCTAGCGGTATCTAGGCCTTTTTTTCTGTTAGAATTATGGAGCGCTTCCTTCGAACTTCTTTATGATTTATCTCCATCTCTGCCTCTTTATTCTCTTCGTCCCGCACGTGAATGCCCCGGCATGGGAGGCGTCCCCCTTTTCGGCATTTCGTGGAGATTTGCCGTCAGGCGTCGAACTGTTGCCGGTGTCCTCCGGATTTCCGGGCCGTATCCCGGCCTGGCCGATCTTTTATCTTCCTCATAGCGCTGGCAATCGTACCCCCCCCCTCCCCTTCCCCCCCCTCCCGGCTTCCTTCAAAATGCAAGCTTTTTTGGCCTTGAAGTGGAGACAGCGCTTTTCTGCGGCTCGGACCCTTCCTTCCTTAGAGATCGGTTACTACCCTCCACCCTCGCGATCAGGCGGTGCTCCTGCTGCTCTGGCTTATTTGTGTTCTTTTTCCTTTTCCTTACTCGGAAGCCTTCACTCCTCTCTTCTTCACCGTCAAAGGCCTTTCGAAGGCTCATTATGCACGAGAATTCAACGCTTCGTCGAGGGTCGGCAGTCTTGGTTTTTGAGCCTCTGATTCACCCTTTCCCGTCCCCTCAAAATCGCCACCCACTGCAAGCCTTCACCGACCGAGGCCGCCCCACTCAAGGTCCGGATGGTCGAAACCGATCAGAACCTCCCCCTCCCATGGCAGACTTTCCCTGGATAGCATGACTCCCCCGACCAGTTCTCCTTTACGACAACCGACTCCTTTCCCCCGATATGTAGAATAGTTGTGACCTCTGAGGACTGGCGCGGGGAGACCCCTTTTTCAGGCGACTTTGAAGGAAATCTAGGCCCCTCGATTCGGAGCGTCTTCCTCTTTCCTTTCCCCGTTCCCGAGCGATCCTTATTCTCTTCCCCCCGTCAGGTCCTGAGGAACAGGCCCGCATTTCGCCTGGTTCCCTCTTGGGTCGCCGGCAGCCGGTGAGTCGCTTCGGCTTGGGACAGCATTCAGTCTGTCTTGTCCTTTTACGACAACGCTTTTTCTTGTTTCTTTTTCCCGATTTGGAGAGGATTTTGCCTGCCGCTGATCCGTCGCCAGGTGCTGGCCTATGATACCTGATTAATTGTCTGAGACGTTACGGCTCTGGATTTTCTGCCCGATGGGTTCCTTCCCCTTTTGGCGCTCTGTTGATTCCGCTTAGGTGAGTGGTGTGGTGCCTTTGTCTTGTCCCCTCGTCTGCGGCGCTATCGCCAGTACTACTAGGTGCCGGTGATACCCTCCCTGCTGTCCCCCCCCCCCCTGCATCCGCTGTAGCAGAAAAGGAGATTTGCTTCGCGCCTTTTCTTCTGCATACCGTGGACCCCAGTGAATACACGCGCGTGGGAACCCCATTTTTACCCGACTCATCCCTTTTATTCAGTGCATCAGGCCTTTTCATTAGCCACCAGTGTCGAGCAGGATCCCGAAGCTGTAAGGGTGTTATAGGCTTCCCTTATGGTTAATTCCTGGTTGTTGTGGTTCATACTTGTGGGCCCGTCCTCCGGGCTCTTACTGGGCGGCCCAGTCTGACTGGTGATTACGCTTGAAGCGCTATTCCACCCCCCCCCCCCCCCAATGAGCGGAGCCTGTCAAATCCGGATCAGTTAAATTCCTTGGTTACTGTAGGTGTTGCGGTACCTCCCATCTTTGTTTTGCCTCAGTATTAAGAGCCCGCAGGACTGTTCCACCAAGCTGAAGACCCGCCTAGACTTCCGAGCCCGCTAATTTGCTACCTCACAACCGGAGTTTTCCCCTAACAAACTGGAGGCTGCTGTGCTTTCACCCCGTTAACGCTCTTTACTCTCTCTCCCCTGTCTCCTCGATGGCCAGCTTTCCGACCAACGCCTTGGTATGAAGGAACTTTTCCTTCTC
>Ga0179593_1276988_pt1 | contig 14845 bp, 22 predicted proteins | sample CZODoug2_1_08_16_FD_185931 | JGI IMG/M metagenome (GOLD analysis project Ga0179593, IMG submission 185931) | Vadose zone soil fungal communities from Angelo Coast Range Reserve, California, USA - CZODoug2_1_08_16fungal (PacBio error correction) | ecosystem: Environmental > Terrestrial > Soil >... | reverse complement strand
AAACTTCTCCTTTTTTTTCATCTCGCGGGACAGCTTTTCTTCAAGCATTGAGTCCAGCCCCAGCAACAGATGACCTTCTCCATCGCTGGACCGGTGAGTGCGGCTTTGATTGATTTGCTTTCCTTCCCCCCATGCTCCTTTTTTCCGAGCATTTTCATTGGCGAACCTGTCTGCTGGAAACCCGAGCCCCTTTTGTGCTCGTTTTTCCCAGGGGCCTGTATAAAGCCCCCTCTTTCCCTTTTAAGCGTCCTTGGAGCAAAACTACATCAATCCGACGTATCAGCTTCAACCCAACAATCGACCGTCAGCCATGGTCGCCATTGCCCTATCTTCTGTTCGGGCAATTTCCTTTACAAATGACGTCCTTTCGACTTTAATTTCGATCCTTCTTCCATGCCCAGCCACTTTCGCAACTGCAGACGATTGCCCCGAAGACCTTGACCACGTACTTCTTCGAAGGTGTGTGCAGGATATCTTCTTCAGAGCGTATCTCTCCCCTTTTCTTTTTTTTCTTTTTCCTATTTCGTTTTCTACCAAGATTTATTAATCCACTTGTGCAGATGCAGCGAATATTTGCGCATCGAATTCCAGATTCGCGCACCCCGTTCTCTGAGCCTAGGGAATTCTGCCCCAAGGGTCCATCGCCTTCTGTCATTCCTTTTGAGATCATGGCCCTTTCTTGTATTTTCGGCTGAGCGTCATGACCTTTCCACCCCCCTCCCGTTTTCCGTCCGCGCTATCGCGGGCCCTCTTTCGTTTGTTGGGATTGCACAATCAGATTTTATTCTTTTTTTTTTGCTCTGGATGAGGACACCCCCCAGCGTCTGATGACATCCTGTGCCGCGATCGAGGCGTCGGCCTCCAAGGCTGGTTCCTCGTTTCCCTTCTCTTGTTGCAGCTCTGAGCAGCCGTCTTTATTTTCCTCCCCCCCCAGAGTCCCCTCTTTCTCCCCCGATTCATTGCGCCTTTCACGGGCCACGACGCTCCTCTTTTTCCCTTGCCTCCGGACTCCCGTTCAAATCGATACTACTTTTGGTCATTCCTTTTGAGCGCCTTACCTTCCGGGAAGGATGGGAACATCATCCGGTTTTTCCGGCGTTGCACCCCGTTCTGGGTCGTCTGATGTCTGTCGTAACCAAATATTTCGGCAATCCTTCTTTCTCTGTTTTTCCCCCTGTTTGATGGATTCAACCAAAACTGGCCCGTCTGACTGCGTCTTTGTTCCTCTGCGACTAGGCCTCACCTTGCATCCTGCATTCCTTTTTCTTTCATGCAAAGCACTCAGCACCTCTAAAACAAACGTAATTTTCACCACCCCTCTCCGCTTGGTGATCGAAACTTGCGCTTCCGGAAACTTTCCCTTTCTACCCGTGAACACGTACTCTCTGTCCCGCGCATTCGCGCTTGCATACCGTTCCCTTTCCCCAATTAATGAAGACGGGTCTCTTTCAACTTTCTTTGCGTTCTAAGCTTCGCTATGACCCTGTGCTCGCGCAACGAATAGAAATTCTCTCTCTCTCTGTTGCTCCCGACATGCCCATGCCTCTTTATGCATGGGATCCCATTTAGACTCATCTTCAAGCGATTGCGTCTGCCGCCCCTTTTTTTTGAAATAGCCGTCGGTCCGGTTCTTTGCCCCAACGCAGCTTCGTTTTTTCCCCCTGATGTCTTAGGTCATCGTGTCGCATGTTTCCTGCGAGATTTGCTCTCTTCTTTCTCGCCCCCGCAACCCAGTTTATCGATCGGCCTTCTTTCACATCTCCGTTGGTTTCCTGGTTTGCCGTCGATCGCATGGTGGCGGACTATGGTGATGCACTTCCTCGCATGTTTTCCTCACATGCCGACACCGATCCCCTCCGACATCGCTTAACACTTTTCGTTGTTGCTATTCCTCGTACCTTTCGGTCTTCTATGCATCAAGAGTCATTCTTTCTTCGCTAAGGGACTTGTCATCCATCCACTTCTTTTTTCTTACAAGGATTTCGAAGCCGGATCAGCCTACGACTTTTTCTCCTCCGTTTTCGCTCTCCGGTCATCGACCTCGTTTTTCTGGCGGCACTACGTTCTTTCCCTCCCGTTACGAGAAGCTTGCCGCAGTCCCTGGGTTTCCAGTATTATAGGGAGGCGAGGTGACCACTTTTTTGCCGTTCACGCGGTTCCGGGTCGGTCTCCCTTCCCGTCTCGACCCCACCCAAATCTGGCTCTAGTGGGTCTTTCCTATTTTCTTCTTCCTCTTTGATACAGATCTCAGCAGGAACTGCCTCGAGCAAGCGCTCCCGCATGCTTCCTCCTTCGTAGTGAGGCCTATTTTTTCGTTCCCTGAGTTGGCTCGTCAAAGGGCATTTTTGTTGGATCTCCCTCCTTGTCCAACATACGTGAAGCGTTTAACCTCTTTTTCCCCAACGACTGGTACTTTTTTGCAACTCTGGCTAAACTGATTCTTTTGTCCTCCTTCCGGTCAGTCTCAGCTCGCGCAGGGTTGTTATTTTTCCTGGTAGCGATGCCTGTTGATTATTTTCTATGAGTCTTTACTGCCTTCCCCTCTCTTCATAAGGGCGTCTTCCTTCGTGGTTTCGCTGATGGGAGTCCTCGATCCGTTATTTCCTTCTTGAGTTGCCAAGGCGCGAATTTCTCCGATGAGTGATGACCATCCTGGGTCTCGCTTTTCACGTCCGCTCCTGATCCCCTGAAGAGGTCATCATTTAGGGACTGCCATCCCTGCTGATGCTTTTAGCCACCCCAAACCCCATCGACCGAAGCGCACGCTTCCCTCCGCCCTTCCTCTTCTGGACGGCCCCTTGTTTTTCTGGCACGTTGCCTTTCGCTATGACCAAGAAAATGTCGTTCCTTTTGATCCTCAATGAAAGCCTTTTGATCCCTCTTCGCTGACCGTTGTGCCGCATCGCTTTTTTAAGCTCCTTTGTTTGTGTTTTTGTTTTTTTGGGGTGTTTTTTTGGTGGGGGTGTGGTTTGGGGGTGTGCTGGCTCGGCGTGGAATTTTTCGAGCGCTCCCTTTCCTCTCTTCCCAAATCCCCCGTGCAGGCTGCCCTTCCTTTCTCCTCCATATTAGCATCGTTTTTAGTTCTCAACAATAAGATCGAGTGCGATTAGTGCTCGTGATCGGTCGGTCGCAGATGCCCTCCCCCCTCCACAGTGCTTTCGTTTTCTTTCCGGGGTGGGCTCCTCCGTACCGATAGCCTCGGTTTTTTTTAACAACCCAGTTCTGCATGGTCCCTATTCTATATGCCGCCCCCCTTTTCTTCCTTCAGTTGGACCCTTCTGTTCTGCCCGACTGCAGATTCCCCCTTTTTGCATCCCAGTTTCTTCGAGTCGACGTAGCTTGGGTAGCTGCTCTTTCTTTTTTTTTTTTTCGTACCTCCCATCTTTGTTCCGCTGTTTCCCTTTTTCAGGCTGCGTTCCCCAACCCTCTTTTTTTGATCCTTTCCGCGTGCCCCTTTTTGATTGCCCCATGGTTGGCACGGCTCCATTGCCACCCACTCTTTTTTTCGAACTCCCCTGCAAATCCCTCCCTCCCTCACGCCCCGTTCTTCGATGATTGTAAGCGTTGCTGTGAGCCCGGAGTTGAATCGAACTGCTCTTTGACGCACCCCTAGTGAGCGGCTCAGGGTATCGTTTAATACTCTTTCCTCCTTCTTTTTTTTTGTTTTTCTGATTCTAAACTGATACCTATTTGGCTAATTTTTTAGTTTAAATCGATTTTTCGTGCTTTCCTCTGGGGGCGACGCCCGCCCCGCTACCGGATTTTTTGCGTTTGTCTTTTTCTTGATTCATCTTCGTGGTGAAGCGCCGTATAGCCCTTTATTTTTTTTTTTCCCGTCCCCTGGCGGTACCCTTTTTTCACACAAGCCGGTCCTCCTGTCGTTGTGCGTCACCTGTTTCCGTTCATCAACTCCCATCTCAGCACCTCGAACCCTACATCCCCGATGAAGAGCATACGAACTTTGCTTCTAAGCGACCCTCTCTGGTTTGTATTCTCCCCGCGAGTCTTTGCACAGCACCATTTTTTCGTACCCACCGTTTGAGCGTTGAAGGCTTGGAACAGCACCGGGATTTAGTCTTTGTGTTGTTCAGAACAGATTGAAACAGCCCGTAACCCCCGTTGCATCGGCGGATAGTCAGCCTCAGTCTGTACCACTGCCTCCATTGCTTTTTCTTTTTCCCTCCGCACGAGCAGCCTGCTGATATGATTTTGCTAGTGTTGATCCCCCCCCCCTGATTGAGGAATCCCCTGATCAGCTTTCAACTTTTTCTCGTCTCATAACTTTGGTTTAACATGCGCCGCTCCAACAGCGTTGATCGTCTAATGCTGCCCACCTGTCCATCTCCCCGCTCAGGCCATTAATTCTCTTCAGTCGGCTCCATTTTTTCTGTTCGTCCCGCGTCGGGAGAACTAGAATTTTCTAAACCGACCGGTTGGGTCCCCTCTCCTTTCCGTCGGAGGGCTTGTGCTTTTTCGTCTTCTTGTTCTGGTTTCTCCACCGATAGGTATGGGTTAGCTTTACTTAGCTTTAACCATTCTTTTCCTCTCGAGTTCGTTCAGCTCGCCCTGTTTGTCACCCCCGCATCCAGTGGGTTGCCCATTTTGGTTTGTTTTTAGTCGCTTCTTGAGGTGAAAACTCAGAGAACCCCCCTCTTTTTCCATCCGTCGCCTGTCATCGCGGAATTACTTTCCACGACGTTTTTCCTGTTGTCCCTTCTGTTATTCCCTCCTCCTAATTAATTCCTTTTTCGGCAGGTGACCCGGTCCGCCGGAACATCATTTTCCTTTGAATCCGGAGTTGAAACAGTTCCCGGTTTCGGGTGTGGGGTGTTGTTTGAGATGCTTCGGGATTATCCCCCCACCTCGGACCCTACTCTTGCAAGTATTTTTCCGTTTCTGATTCCAACCCCCACCTGCCGGTGGACTGAGTTTTTGTCGCTCGTCTCACTCCCACTCCCCCCGTTCTCTTTCGTCGTTTAGCGTTGGACTGTTCTGCTTGACTGCGATCCACGAAGGCCAGAGCCCCAAATCCTGCTTTAGAGCCAGATTTTTTGCTCGTCGCTTTCTTTCTCCGGACCCTGTTGGGTTTCAACACCCTTTTTTTGGTTCCAGAATAGAAGAGAGTGTGCAAGGCCCACCCGTTCACCGACTTTTTATAGGGGTTCGGCTGTCAGGTTTTTCCCTTGTCGTCCTTCCGCTCCGGCTATGCATTAGTCGCGCCAACGTCATCTTTGTCGTCGGATCTCGTTTCTCCCCTCTTCTCATATGGCCCAATCCCCGGGAATATCAGTCCAGCGAATTTTGCTAGTGATGACCTCGAAGCCGGCGCGTCGAGGTCTCGCCCCTCTCTACCTCGTGGTGTTCGATTCGTATTTCTTGTCTTTTGCGTCCTATATTTTGGCGGAAGGGCATCCATTCCCGCCCCCTCTTCGACTGCCAAGTCGTCTTTTTTCTTTTTGTGTTTTTGAGATCTCTTGTTGGCCGATCGTCACCTGGTGTGGCCTCTGTGGTATCACTTCCGAATGTGCCTTCCATGCCGACCCTGCTTAGCACTCGGATTAACCCACGCTTTTCGTTTTGATTCCGTACTGCGGCTTTTCTTTTCTCAAGATGTCCATCGTCCCTTCATTTTTATGGACTTGGTTATTCCTCATTGCATTACCTAGGCCTGGTTTCACTTCCGTGTTATTGATCTCGACTTTATATTCGTTGTTTCTGCTGTTTAGGTCCTTGTGAGCGTTTTCTTCTTGCAACACAGGTCACCGCCGGACCTGCCTTCCGGTATTCCCTACTCGGGCGATGGTTCCGGTACCCCTTTTTTTCTCACTGTCACCCGCTCTTTTTGGTATCCTCCTTTCTCGACCCCCAATTGTTTTGGACACTTTTTTGTTCCGCTTCATCCACCTGCCACGCACTAAAGATGCCCTGACCCAGTCTCTACCGTTCCTCTCGCCTTCTACAGTCCTTCCGTCCTTTAGCGTTCCGTCTCTTTCTTTTTTTACCCCTGGTAACCCTGGCTTTCCGATTTCGTCTTTGCCTCGCGTTTCACTCACCACATCACACCTGTCGGCAACACCCTTTTTTCGCACCCACTCCGCCGCCCCTCCCCCCCTAGATGATGTGTTGAGCCCCCCTCTCCCCCGGCATTTCCTCCTTTCCCTTGCGCAGTATTTTTTTTCACTTTTTTTTTTAGATGGAGGCTGGGATGAAATTTTTGTTTCCAAACAGATTTTCTCGTCGTGCCCGTGCCTCGCTGTGTAAGCCGCTTGACTTTCGGAATTCGTTTGTTTTTTGCTGTGTCTTTCCCGCGCACGACTGCTTTTTGGATCTTCCCATATCTCTTGCCCATTCTTCTTTTTGACCAGCCTTGGGCGAGCTGCCTTCCTCTATCTCTCTTTTCCGTCATCTTTGGTGCTCATTTTTTTTTTCGTTTCTATTCCCAGAATTATTTGCGACCCTCCAATTACGAATCTCAGCGCCCTCGACATTTTCGCGCGGGACGTTACCAGGCCCTTTTTTTTTTTCCCCGTTCGGTTGGCTAAACCTTTTTATCTACCCAATGGAAGTGATGAATTGCCTGCGCGAGGCGTGCATTTTCTGTCCTTTCTGTTTCCGTGCCTCCCGGGTGGCGCCGCTGGAATTTTTTTCTCGCGATCACCGTTTCCTTTCTCAAACAGGTGAGCCCCATTTGATCACCGCCCATTTCCTGCCAAACATCACGGTCGATCTACTCGCGATGTCCCGGTCGGAGGCTTTTTTCCCTCCCTTTTCTAACCCTGTGGGACGCTGCCCGGGTGTTCTTCCTTTCATACACTTGATCGTTGCTGCTCCCTAAATCCCGTGCCTTTTCATGTTTTTTCTTCTGCCGTTTCCTCCTTAAACCACTTTGGACGCCTTTTGGTCCCGTTGTAGCTTCCTACATCAATGGGTTCGATGTTTGAGCTTTCCGTCGTCTATGGGTTGTCAGCTGCTTCCCTTGCCCTTGGGTCGGTGGTGCGGCCGCGCCCCCCTCCTTTTTGGATTTTCTGGCTGGAACTTGCTGACAAAACTCTCCTGGATTTTTTTTCTTTTTTCTTCAGTTTGCATGGCGCCAATACCTGCTTCCATTGCGGCCGGACCCCTTCCACCACCTCTTGGATAACGTCCTGCCCTCCTTTCTCCTAATAAAGCAGTTATTACGTCGAGTTTTTCGTGCCCCCCCACCCTTTTTTTGTTTGAATTACTCAACTGTCGTCCTTGCGACGCATCTTTTTTTTTTTGAGCTCCCCTGGCTTTTTTGAATTCTTCTTGTCTACCTCCTCTCTTTTTTTTTCTGCTCTTTTCCCCCGATCCCAGATTGCGGTCAGGCGTCTCCTGACGACCTTTTTCGGATTCCACCGCCTTGTTTTGGTCGGGAACCAGCACGTTACCCGGACTTCTTTCCTCTACTGATTGTTCGAGGTCTTTTGCCCCTTCAGTTCTTTCGTTGTTTGGCAATGAGCGTTTCATGGAGCATGGTCTTTTTGCCCCCTACCTTTTTTTATCGAGAGACCCCCCCCCCTCGCGTTTGTACCCAACCTCCTGTCAGAACATCATCGTCTCCCAGTTTGTCTCCCTGTTGCCCCCAACCGCCACGATCATTTTAAACCACCTTAGGAGTCTTTTTCTTTTTTCATTTGGCGCCCAGAGATGGCTTATCGACCGCGTCGTGTGCTACCTTCGGGCCTCCTTTGTCCGCCCGGAGGGAGAGGCTCTCGGTATGCCCGCCACGGATTTATTTTTTTCCTACCAAGTTTTTTTATTGAACCTGCCCTCCGTGCTCTGACGCGTGCCGAAAAACCGCCTCCCTGTAAAGTGATCGCACTTGCTGTTTTCCTCCATTCCTTACTCCAGTGTGATTCTTGCTCTTTACTTCCGTGATTGGTTTCTTTTCTCTACTCCTTGAGGCACCCTTCTGAATTATGCGTCTTTACCCGGTTCTCGCGCTCGCACACTTCCTCGACAGCGTCCCACATTTTTTAGTGAGTGCAGTCATGCTCCCACCCGGTCCACCTCCTTCCGGCCCCTTCCGACAGCGGCTTATAGGAGGTCCCTTTTTAGCAGTCCGCTCTCCCTGCTGCCGAATTTCCTCCCCTCCCAGTTTTTGTTCCGTTCCCGCTCGATCCCGTTTTATGGTTTTTTCTTGCTTCTTTCCGCTGGTCCAATCGAGGTTAGGAGGCTAGGATTTTTCTATTCCCCAGCGTTGCTCCTATGACCCTTGTTTTGCGCTTTACGTAGGTCCCTTTCGCTGCAGGATCTTCAAAACCTTCATGTTTCTTTCTGCAATAGACTAGAGTTTTGTTGGCGCTCAGTACCCCTCCATGTTAGGTTCCTTTCGGGTACCCCCCTTCCCTATCACCCACGATGTTTTTCTGAGTAGATCTTACTCTTCTTGAAGGAGAAGATAAATTGCTTTGACCCTTTCAGGTCATTCCGCAATCGATCTCTTTCCCCCACAAAATATCCTATGCGTATCTCACGAAATTACAATGTCCGGAGGGCTCGGTGCATTTTATGAAAAACGTTCCATTTTTATTTTGGTTTCTCGCGGTTTTTCTTCCCCAGGGAGAAAGCTTCCCTATGTTTTCGCTTTTATACCCACCCCCCAAAAACTCCGTATGACTGTCTCTGGTTCTATCAGATAGGTTCCTCACTACTCCGTAGTATTCTTCGGTTTTCTCTCTGTCTTCTTTTGCATGGACGCTATCCCCTTTTTGAAGACAGCCACACGTAATTTCCCCAGAGCCATCTTCTGTCTTCTTTTCTTTTTCCCCTTTCCCTTTCCTACCGGCACGGTTTCGCGACCGCCTTTCTCTACGCAAGGTGAGTCGGAACAGAGATTTTCCAAGATCGTGGTGTTCGGGAATGCCTTTCTTTTCCCCTCTTCGTTCGCTCGATGCTCTTCCCTTGCCTATCTCACCCCGTAGAAAGTTTGTTTCTGGCTTTCTCCCTCCCCTCATAGGTAATGCTACCCTCCCAACTTCCCCTTCAGAGACGCGTTAATTCGCCGTCTTCCCCAGTGCGTACGCTTGATGCCCACTCAGAAGCGGCTCTTTTACGAGGTTCGCCAACGCACCCCCCATAGCGTGGTTTATTCTGGACAGTTATGTTTTGATCGGTTCATTTCTCCGTCATCCTTCATCTCCGCCCCCCATGCGCTTCTCTTTTTTCCATCTCTCCTTTCTCCTCCTTTTTTGTTTTTTTCGCTGGACCTTTGACTTGGCGATCCGATTTGTTTAATATGTCGCCTAGTAGCACCGAACATTCTGTTCTAAATTCAACCTACCTCGGTCCTCCACCCCGCGTTCGCTCCCTTTTTTCCTCCTCGTCCCCTGCGCGTGCTTCGATAGCGCTGCGCCCCTTCTCTTATTCAGAGTCTTCATGTTATCGCCCGCATCCTTCTGAGCGTCCCAGCGTGGAGCCGATCTCCTCTACCTGCCTTCTCTCTTTTTCCCTTTTTGTCATATCTATCCTGCGCTTCGCCCCCGTCAATCAGACTTTTCTCCCACGGATCTTGGACCCCATTGACGTATTGGGCCTGGACCCATTTCTCCGTATGCCAATCTTTTCGATGCTTTTTTACACGTTTGGTTCCTCCCCGCCCTTTCGGGAGCCGCAAGTCTCCCTCTTTCCACAATCTGGCTCTTTTTTTTTTCTCCGGTCTTTATGCTCCCCCCCTCCTGAATGGTTTAAGTAACGAAGCAGTCGAAACAGTCGATCCTTCCCAGCGCGCCCCTTCTAGCCTCTGGTTTTTGAGTCCCTCTTTTAGGTCGGCCAGTGTTCATCCATCGTCTTTTTTGACCGGGCAGTTTTTGGCTCGTTTGGTGGTTTGACCTTACTGACTCTTCGCTTTCCCCTCTTTGCGTCCTACCCGTTTCTCTCACCTCCCCTGGCACTTTGGCCCCGGTTGAACTATGTTCGCCTTTTTTCTCCATGTCTCCCCCAGTGAGGATTAGTTTTATTTCTGATTTGGCTGATGCCAGGTCCCTATTTTCTCCCTTCTTTCCCTGATTCCAGGTGAATCAGCGGACGTCCGATGTTTTTCTCTGCTGGCTCGTCACGCACGTCTTTTTTTTTTGTTTTCAACCCTCCCTTCTTCCTTCCCAAAACGGATGGTGTTCCCCCTTCTATTTTTAAGACCCTAGATCTCGCCCCTTAGTCAGCTTGTTTTTTTCCTCAAACGGTCTCCTCGCCATCCCTGTCTCGATGCTGACAATTTTTCGTCCCCCATCCTTCTTTGGAAGTACCGGGTGTGCGTTATTCTTTCTCCCTTCGCGCGTTGCGAAACAGCCCGATATTTTAACAGTGGAAGCCCCGCTTTCTTCTCCATTACGCCTTTCGTTCTGGGCTGGCCCTTTTGCCTCATGATTCTTCTTTGTTGGTTCCTGCGTTTAGCGTTCGGCAGTTTCTCGCCGAATAACGTCGTCCCTTCATGCCGGTTCTCCTCAATCTTTTTCTCACCCTTCTTCGAGCACTGCACCCAAGATCCCTTTTACTAGTCATCTCATTGAGCAGTCTCCTCAAGGTTTCTTTATCCAAGGTGTCGTACTTCGCGTTGGCCCCCTCTTTGGATCGGTGTTTCCCCCCCTTATTCCACATGAAATCTTCTTTTTTGGATAGAGCTTTTTTGCTTTTCCCCCCCCCCCATCTCGACACTTCACGTTTTTGCCGTCTTGGTCCTTTTGCCCTCTGTACGCTAGGTCCACCCATATCTTTTGGAGAGGGTACTCTTTTAGATTTGATTTCCTTTGTCTGGTAGGGGTTGCTACTTTTTATTCTTGCGTCGTCTGATGGTCGTGGTGACAGGCTGTTCCCGACCCCATCTCCGGGACCTGCTTTCCGTTTCGCCTTTTTTGTGATGGAGCCAATGACCCCCCTGTCTCCATTCTTTCACGGCTATTCCAACCCCCCGTTTTGGGCTGAACTACCTGCACTCCTCCTACTCCTCTCTTTCCCCCCGGTAGTTGAGCTCCATTTTTTGAATTTCCTCCCTTTTTCTTCCCTTGCGACCGCACGAGTTCCCTTAAGGATAAGTGTCCCTCTCTTTTATCCCTCCCTTTTTTTGGACGCGATTAAATTCCTGCGGATATATTCCTAACGGCCCCCTCCCTTTTTCATTTCCAACTCTGGTGCGAGCTTTTCCTCAACAGTCCCCTTACTATCGCTACTGCTTGTTGCGTTGTTGAAGTTCTTTTTCATCTTTTTTTGGAAACATTGTTTTGCTAATTTTTCAGCTATGGAGCCCCATTGCCTTGGCGCCATCCCTGACGGCCTATAGAACCCCTCCTTGCGAGGTGTTCTGTTTTTTCCAACAAGAATGGTCCCCCCGCAAGCATCATCGGCGCTCTATGGTCTCCTTCTACCCCCTAACCTTACTCGCCCTTCCTTGACACCTCTACTAGCCGGCTCCATCCTATCTGGTCTGTTCCACCGCGATCCATCGTTGAACATCCCGATGCGTCCCGTTTAAGGTGATGCTTCTCCGCCTCGTAGGGACCTTTCATTCAACTGACTTTGCCTGACCCTTTGAGTTCAAAGACTACCGTGCATCGGGGCGAGCCCCACCTCTCCTTTCTTTTTTTAAACCTTGAATCAGCACCTTGTTTTTTTTGTTTTTTACTGTGCATTCTCCCTTCTCAATCTCCGAGTTTTTGTTTTTGTGTCCTCTTCTTTCATTGCCGTTGATCCCCCTCTTTCTTCTTCACCTCTGCAGCGTACCTTTTTCATCGGCCGAGCATCTAAAGGGTCTCGATCCTCAATTCCACGTTTTTTTCTGCGTCAACCGGGCGTGAGCCTTCTGCGGCACCACGGGTTCTTATCTTCTCCACAGGCTTCATTCGATCGAGCGGTATGTTGGTCTTTTTTCCCTCCTCCCGAATGCCTCGGATTCAACGACCTTTTTTAAAGTTCTTGTGCGGGGCGGTTTTTTTTTCGTTCATTTTGGGTCCCATTCTCCTTTTGCCAGCCTCGGTCGCCTGTGGGAACCCCCCTTCGTGTTTCCTGCCTCGTTCAGGGAGTCAGTTTTTAAAGTCTTTTTTCACAACCTCTCGTGGCACTTTTTCTCCCCCGCGTTTTTTTCGTCAATCTCGCCAGTCGTCATCTGTTTTTTCGCCACTTGGCGCTTTTTATTCTTTTTGAAGGTTCTGTTTTTTGACCTCTTTTAATCTTTTTTTAATAAACTCCTCCTCGCAATCGATATCATTTCCTTTTTTCCCCCGTCCGCGCTGCGCGTCGGCCATGAATTCCTTCCGGGACACATCTTGTTTGAATCTTTTTTAAAGTTCTTTTGGTCTTTGGTGATATAGTTTTCTTACCAAAGATGCGTTCATTTTCTGTCCAGTATGTTTTCCTCTGTTGACTGATTTATTCCCCACCCCGTAGTGATTCTCGTGATTCGACCTCCATACTTTCCTAGATATATGGTGAGACTTGCTCTCTCTTTCATTCTTCTTTCCCTCTCTTCAACGATTCATGGCCAGAAGACCCCCCCGTACTGCCTGCTCCCCCCAGAGCCCCCATTTTCTCTAGTCTTTCCTTTGGATACCCCTTCCCAGGGAAGGGCCTTCCCCCGTTCACTGCTAGTGACCCCGGCATTTTATTAACACATGTCTCCGTCTTCCCGGTCTTTTGTCCCTCCCGTGGTTTCTGTAGGCGTTTAGTGCCTTTTCTCACGTTGCCTCTCGCTTACCAGGGAGTTCTCTCCCCGCGACTGTATGGTGCTCCTTAATGCATTTTTAAGCCCAACAGACCATTGACCCAGACGCCCGCTGTACTTTCACCGAAGGAAAGTACAGTCGGTGTTTCCTGTTGTGTTTTTAAACTCCTTCCTTACGAGGATACTCACCCCCACTCTCCTAAAAGCGTGGTTTTTGTTTTACGATTTCCTTCTCATCCGGGGTCGGATTTGAGGCTTCACGCTGAAGTTGTCGACCTTCCGCCCATTTTAGATAGAGGTTTCCAAGATTTTCTCTATCCTCTTTTTCTCCTCTCGTGTTTTTGTTGCTCTCTCTGGTGCCTTTCCTCTATCGTCAATGGGTGGCTACTTTTCGATGCCCCTTGTCATCGTGCATTCCCCCTTTTCTGACTATGTCGGATTTACCCCACTGCTTTAAGATCGTTTGTCCATTTTTTCCCGGCGCGGTTCATTTTCATTTCGATGCTCACTTTTTTTCAGTATTCCTCTGTTTTCTCCTGGTGCCTTGGGATTTCGCCTGATAGGCAGATTCCCTTTTCAAAAGGGATTTCCTTTTTATTTTTTTTTGCAGCTCCATGTCCAAAGCGATCCCGTTTTTCGACGGCACTATTTTTCTTCCGAAACGGTCTCTTGACCCCCCCACTGCTCTTTTTGCATTTTTCTTATGGTTTTTCCCTCCCTTCCTTGTGACCACACTCCTTTGCCTGTCACCGTTGCCGAGGGGGAAGGGGTACGGCACCTTTCCCTTTCACCAAATATTTGATGTTTGTCGCCTGCATTACGTTTTTTCTTTTTCTTCGCGTGTCCCCCCTGATTTTTTTACAGATTCTCTCCTTGGCTACTACTTTGGTCTGGCTCTTGAGAGAGGCACTAGGACAGTCATACGGCATTTTTTTTGCATTCGTCCATTGCGGTTTTTTTGACACCCTTCCCTTGCCCGATGTAAGCCTCCTTTCATTTTTTTTTACGGACCGGTCGATACATCCCCTGTGAATTCCACTCCGTTTCACCCGGTTGTGTTGCAGACTTAGGCAGGTTCTTTTTGCCGCTCCGCGCGGACGGCAGGCTTTTGATCTTCTTTCTTTGCGTTTAGTTTATGGCATGGTCAACTCTTCCCTTTCTTTCTGCCTTCCGAGATCAGCTGGCGCCGTCGACTTCGTTTTTTTGCTCGTAGGCGCTGGGCCCCTCTGGACGTTTTTTTTTTGAGTTCTTCTCCCAAAAGGTTGAGCGAATCATGTGGACAGTTTTTGATCTTCCCCTGAATAGCTTGGCACGAGGTCGCCTGTTTTTTTTGGTGTTCCTCATATTCATTTTTCTGCTCGGCTCTACTCTTACCCACACATGTTACCCCGAGATTCTTACGCCGACATTAATTACTCCCCTCGGGGGAGGCCGGGCGGGTGAGTTTTTCCTTCGGCGCATTCGTTTTCTTGCGAAAAAAGACTCTCCTGAAAATGGATCGTTGCTCTCATTTGGAGAGTTCTCTTTTCCCCGTTTTTCTAACGCACTTTTTGATTCGACGCGGTTGTTGAGATGCCTTTGTCCTGCTAGCGTCTTGCTTTCCCGTGAACTCGTCTCTCAGTTCCCTCTTCCCCTCAGTGTTTCCTCCTCTGTGATCCCCGTATCGGCCCCCCCTTTCCCCACAGTTCGTGCTAGCGTCTTCGTGATAACTTCGTCAGGATAGCAACCTCACGTGCGATTCCTTTGCCAGACTGCTCGCGTGTTGTTTTTCATCGCTCCCTTTTTTAACCTTGGATTACATAAATCTGGGGGCGGGATCCTCCTTCTTGGCCCGCTTCCTCCCTGAACTTGACTCATTTTTTTCCACCCCCTCGTTAGATCGCGGTCCCTCCAAAGCTTTTTGGTCAGGCTACCCTTGGGTTTAGATCGGCTGATTTATGTTAAAGCGCTCCATCTTTGCGCCGCCTGGATTGCTTGAACCTGGTAGGTTCGTCCCCACCCCTCTCTGTGTGTGTTTTCCCGCTAGGTGGCTCCCTTTATTCACTCTGCCCTTTACTAATACCACCACCGAAGCAATCCCTGTCATACTTGGCACTAACCGCTCCCTGATGATTCTGGCGCTTTTGTGAGTTTTCTTTTAATATTCTTGACGCCCGATGGCCAATGTTTTTT
>Ga0179593_1810652_pt1 | contig 14846 bp, 14 predicted proteins | sample CZODoug2_1_08_16_FD_185931 | JGI IMG/M metagenome (GOLD analysis project Ga0179593, IMG submission 185931) | Vadose zone soil fungal communities from Angelo Coast Range Reserve, California, USA - CZODoug2_1_08_16fungal (PacBio error correction) | ecosystem: Environmental > Terrestrial > Soil >... | reverse complement strand
CTCCTTCATTGCGTTACAGAGGAACGCGCTCCCATAACCGGGAGGTAGGAGGGTTCAGCTCTTGTGTAGGGTCCGCGCACCCAGGCCTTTTTTCCCTTTCGCATCGGTAAGCATTAATTTTTTTTTTTTTTTGAAGGTTCAACCTTCCCTTTCCCTTCTTTATTTTTCTCTTTTCCCACTAGTCTTTCGGGTTCTTAACGGGGTTGCCGTTTTAGGAACAAACATGGACCTCCGCGTAGAAACATCTCGGCCCCCCCTCCATCCCTTCCTCTCCACCGGTGCATTGAAAAGACCTCCCTTCTGCCGCCGAGCACAGGTAGCCCCCTTCTCCTGAAAGAGATGTGGCTTTCCAATCCTTCTGCTGCCTCCCCCCCCTCGAGAGTCGGCAGTCGATTTCTTGTTCGATCCCTTCCTTCTCGGCTATGACCCCCTCTCGTAGGTCCTTCACCTGTCCGAAAACAGGCCTTCTTTTTTTCGAAAGTCCCCTTTCATCGGCGACTTGCTTTGCTCTTTTTTTTCTTGGGTTCGGTGCTCTCCTTCTTCCCCAGGTTCGCAGATATTTTCTCCCTCTCCCCCCACAAGGATCACGATTGTATTTTTTCTTGAGTAAGACGATTGACTTTTTTTTCCAAGCTGAATCCGTCGGTTTTTTTTTCTTTTCTCCCTTCGCTCTCTTCCGCAGTAGCGGACCATTTTTTTGACGCCTCGGACATTTACTTTTCTCGAGGTCGAGCGGCGTTACTCTTCCCCCGTTCATCTCCTCGCGCTACGAGAAATCGAGTCAATTCTTTTTCTGAGAACAAGAGATCGGAGCTTCGTGTCTTCCCCTGCCTCAATGAAATTAGTCCTTTTTTTTTCCTAGCAGCAGCCTCGTTTATTCCGGTTCGAGCCCATTTTCTCCCTTTCGTGTTTCAGAGGCCCATACCTCTCCAGCAGTTCACTTTTCTGACGGCCACTATAGAATTCTTTCCCCCATTTGCCCCTTCCCTGCTTCGGCAAATCTTTCGTATAAAGGATGAGGATACCCCTTTGGGGTCAATTTCCACATTTTAACCCGGGTTTAGACAGCCTCCTTTCCTCAAGTTTGGTCGAAGGTTCGAACTCCTTCTCTCTCCCCTGTAGTTTCGGAACGATTGCCCTCCCTTCAAGGAAGGTTCGATACCGCCCGTTCCCCCACACGATAGCCGCGGGGAGTTTTTTCCTTTTTTTTTCTTCTAGCTCCTTATAGATTGTCATAAGACGACGCTTGTGTTGTTGTTCCCATTCAACCAGTGCTATTTCCCCCTTATTTATCTGTTCTGGTCTTCGCCGGCCAGGGATCGAACTCTGAATCAAGCGTTCCGCCATTTTCCTGGCCCCCCCTTCCCTGGAAGAGTCGAACATTCTCTTCCCTGCCCGAGGCACGTGCGCTTCTTTCGAAACGGTGTCGACACCGTTTTTCCCCTCCCTTTCGACCCCCCCCTCCCATTTCCCCTTTTTTCAGACGACGAAGAGCGGCTGTTCAGAGAATAAAAGATTCTTCCTTTCTCTATTCGCTGCTCTCTCCTTTTCCCAACTTTTTCCCCTGGACTTTTAGGAATTATTTTTTTTTTTTTTTTTCTTCCAGTGAGCTACGCACCCCCCCCCCCCTGGCGGGATCGAACCAGCTCTTCTTCTGTCCTTGCTTCGAATTCATTGAGCAGAGACCCTGACGCGGCCCTCCCTTTTCTTTCTGTGTTTCTACTCCTCCCTTTTCTGCCGAGACTTCTCCCCGGAATTCGAAACCTGGTCCTCCCGCCGCTCGACCGGCGAGTTTTTTTTTTTCATTTCAACCTAGTCAGCGTGAGTCCTAATGGCGAGAGCAGGATTTACCCTGTCCCTTCGCCTTCCCCTTCTTTTGGGGGAGACGCCCCTTTCAGGAATTCAGGCAGCCCTTACAGACAGTCCAATATGACCTTCTCTCTTTTCCTGATTAGAACCTCTCGAGTTAGGCACCGACGGTCCCCGTCCCCTTCCCACCCCCCCTCTATATTGATAATAAAGTAGCTCTGACTCGAACCCCCATTTTTTTTTTTTCTTGTTTTTCGAGACAGTTCCCCCCTTTCACCCAACTTTGGAGTGTCCTAACTCATTTCTCAATCCCTCCTAACCTTAAACATTGAGCTCTTTGCCCTTCCTCGTCGAGCCCCAGTTAGTAAGGATTGAAACGGTCCCCCCCCCACATATATTACGATTAATTTTTTCTCCGTTGAGAACCGTTCTCTCGTCCCAAAGCTTATGGAGTGCAAATTTTCTTTTTCCCCCACCCTTACTCATTAGAAGGGCGTTGCCCTTTCGAATGTTCGAAAGCACCTTTCCCCATGCACCCCCTTTTTCTTGACCGTCCCCCAGGAACACGAGTGCGATTTAGTCCCTTATGCACCGGGATCCCCCCTCTTCGTTTGCTACCGATGGAGAAAGGTCTTAGGGCCGCAGAGTGCGTCCCTTCCTCTCTCTTTCCTCGATCCTCCCAACCATGAGCACGTGACCGACCTCCCGGTTATAGGCGGGTCTCGCAGTTTTCAGGTTTTCCCCCCCACTCTCTTTTTAAATCCAGACTTTTCCGAAAGGGGTGAATCTTCCTTGTCTTTCTCGCACGCTTTCGCCAGCTTAGAGGCGTGGTGAATGGTTGGGTTTTCTTTTCCCGCATGAATATCCCTTTTTTCCATAATACCAAATAGCAGAGGAAAATCTTCCCTTTTACTGTCATCGTAGGGTGCGCTTAGCGCCTCGGAACGCGTGCGCTTCGCACCCTCCCCCCCTTTTCTTTCTATAGATTAAAGTTGCGATCCTTTCGGTGTCTTCCCCATACGAAATGAAAGTACCAAATTAGCTGTTCTTCTTCTCTCCCTCGTTCCCCCAGGCGTTAGCCGAAGAGGAATTCATGTTCCCACCTTTAAGCTGGGCCATTTCCCCCTTCCAGCCTCCTCCCCCCCTTCCGGCTTTCCGATTCAAACCATTTAGTCTTCAAAGATAGGCCTCATCTCTGCTTGCGTCAGAGGCCACTTTTCCTCTTTCCCCGGCCTCCCTTTTTCCCTGTTCGATCTCTTTTTTTTGCGTAGGGTCGCGCTGCGGAAGCCCCTGAATGGTCCGCCACTGCGGAACCTTTTTTTTCCTTAATTGGATAAGCCCCGTTCTTCCCTTTTCTCCTTCCCCTTGTCTTCCATGACTGTATTTAATATAATCGAACGCTTTTTCCGTTCTTAACCGGCGGGTTTTTCTGGTGCCTTCAACACCCTCAAACGGTTGGAGGGCCGGCCAGCTCAACGGTCCCCCCCCCACTCCCTTCTTAAGGAGTAGTCCCCCCTGTGAACCCTCGCGTTTCCCCCCGAGCTTGGCCAGAGCCGTTGCCTTTTAATCCTCCTTTTCCCTTTCCCCCGGTTTTTCCGGCAGCTCAGATCGGACCTTCCCCGAAGCGAAGGTTTCCCTCCAACGCTGATAAATCCCGCTTCCTCCCTCGTTTCTTGTTAGCCTAAAATGGTGTTAAAACACAGGCGGCGCCTACATGGCGGGTTCGAGTCCCTTCTTCTTTCAATGAGTGGTTATTGCCCTCCCACGGGACTTTCTTTTTTTCGCATCCTCACCTTCACCTTTTTTTTCTGAGACACAATGTGAGTTCTTTTGGCTGGCGCGTTCAGCTCGATCGTTTCTTCCAAACTCGAGGGATCCCAGTCGATTGACCGCTCCCAGTCGCGCGACCATTTTTTTCCTTTTCCGGACCATTAACGTATCCCCTGTCGAGCGGCGGTCTGAATCTGTTCGATTCCTGTCCGGCCCCCCCTAGAAAAATACTCTAACCCTTAGTGGCTTTCCCCATTTTTGGTCGCATAATGCGCCTTTTTCTCTTGCTCAATGAAATTCGTCCCTCCATCTGCCTTGTACCCCTGCTGGTTCGACACAGCCCTTTTTGCGTAGCAAATGGCCCGTCTCATAAGCCTCGGTTGCTGTCCCCCTTTGTCGAAGCCTCTTTTCCTAATAGAGAGTAGAAAATCTTCTCTTTTATCTATGCCCCCGTTTTTCTTCTTCCAGGTCGATTTCCTTCGGGCGATGTTGGTTTCCGGTTCTTCTGAAAAAACGGTGTAAGACCCTGTAGTCCCGTCGGGAATAGGGCGAACTCCTTCAAGCTGATTGATCGTTTCTCTTCAAATGTCCCTCTTCCACATCATTGACTTCCTCATACCGGAACGGAGCGCCCTCCGAGAAACATCTTTTTTTGTTGCAGCCCTTCTCCTTTTTTTTCTCTCCAGTTTTCCCTCTCTTTCTTTTCCTCATCCACGTTTTTTCCCCGGCCTCGATCAGATCAACAATTCTCTTTGCGGCAAACTCGCCCTTTATTTTTTCCTCCCGAGCTTCTTTCCTGATAGAACCTGCCCTCCTGCTTCGGAACCGACGGAGCGCCCCCCTGGAAGGATTCGAACCCCGAGGCACGTGCTTACCTCTTTTACGTCTTTCCCTATGATACCGGTGGGAACCACATAGCCCCACAGGAAGGGTATCTCCCCTCGATCCCTTTTTTTCCCCGAGCCGGTCAGAGATGAACTTCCACCTCTTTTCTACGATCTATTAGTCTGGCAGTTCAGCCTTTTGCTTCGTGAGCTGCACCGGATTTCTCTAAGACCTGTGTGCAGCCCTGATTGAAGAGAAGAAATTCTTCAGCCTTTGGGGAGTTCCCCAAAGAGAACTATCGGACGGCTTCCTGACAACGGAGAGACCGATCTAACCTGGAGTTCTGGAACGCCTTTTTTATAACTCATCCCCACTCGCGACTTTGCTCGTCTCATCTGCCTTATTTTTTTTTCTGCCCAAATGGGAAGGACCCTTTAAGATTTTCCCCCCCCGCAGGTCTGACCCCTTCTTGTGAATAGAAGATTAAGGCCCTCCACCTTCAACGCCTGTGAATTCTACCTTTGAGCGTCAGTGAACAAAATGAGTCTCTTCGGATTTATTCTGCATCGAAGGTGCCCTTCTCATAGAAAAAAAATGTTTTCCCAACCCCTTCTTTTTTCTTCCATTCGGCGCCCTTCAATCGGATCTTAAAATGTTGCACCCGGGACTTTGTATGAGGGCAAAGATTTTCTTTTCCTTTTCGAATAAAATTTTTCCTAACCCTGCTTTCTAAGCCCCCTCCCTAAGGGAGAGATCCAGGAGAAGATTTGACTAGAACCTCCTGCTCCGCTAGACAGTTCCCCAAGTTCAGGTCTCTGATGATTTCTGATTTTACCTCGCTTGTTCATAGTCCCTTCACCTTCTGTTCTTGCTTTTTCTCCTTCGGGCTTCGGAGGCATTTCAACAGTCGTAGATTTGCCACCCACATATCTTCGCTTACCTATCTTGCTCTTTTTTTTAAAACGCTTTCTGGACGTGCAACCTCCCCCCCCCCACAACCTACTACTTAGTCCCTTTTTTGTTCAGTGAGTGCCGGTTGCTGTTTTTTTCTTCATAATGCCCCCCCTTTCTCTACCTCAAACCGCCAGGTAAGACCCCGCTCCGCAAGTGGCTACGGAGTGCTCCTCCCTTTACGACAGATTCTTCTCTTCGACCTTCCCCTTTTCCGGGGATTCTCAAATTTTCTTCGAAAGGCTAGGGTCCGCCCCCCCCTCGATCGATAGACGGTCCGCCTACATGATTTCCGACCTCAGACCTCCCTTCCTTCTTGAGATAACCCCTTTCGGGCTCTGGACCTCCCCCTCACCCCCCCTACTACCTTTCCTTTTTTCATCACGAGTTTTCTTTCCGTCCAGCCGGGACTTTTTAAGGGTTCTTTCCCGAAGATTCGGGCTTGTAGGTGAATGGTTTGGTTGTTCTTGAATATCCTATTCGGATAAACGCGTCCCCAATCTTCCGTAGGTCCTTGCCAATGTCCCTAAATATGCAGGCGAATTTCCCAGCGCCAAGAGGAGGAAACGTTTTTTTTATGAAGAGAACCCTTTCTTTTCCCCCCCCCCCTCATCTTTTTTTTTTTCCCCCTTTGCGCCAAGGGGATGCTCTTTTTTGATCGAGGGGGGGTGGGGGGGTCTCGTTTTTTCCCCACCACCCAACCCTGGGGGGGGGGGGGGGGGGTTCTCTTTGCGGGGGGGAGGGAGTTGGTTATTTTTTGGGTTTTTTTTGGGGGGGGGGGGGGGGGTAGGGGAGGGGGGGAGGGCGGGGTTTGTTTTTGTGGGGGGGGGGGGGGGGGGGTTTGGTTTTTTTCTTTTTTTTGTGGGGGGTTTTCCGGGTGGGGGGTGGGGGTTTTGGGGGGGGGGGGGGGTTTTTTGTGGGGGGGGGGGGGGTTTGGGGTTTTGCGGTTTCTTTTTTTTTTTTGGGGGGGGTGGTTTTTTTGGGGGGGGGGGGGGGTTTTTTTTTGGGGGGGGGGGGGGGGGGGTTTTTCCGTTTTGGTGTTTTTTGGGGGGGGGGGGGGGGGGGGGTTTTTTGTGTGGCCCGGTCCGCAAACGATTCCCCTACCCCCCCTCCCTTTAACCAAATTTTTCCTCCCCGAGTTACGCTTGCCTATTTGGTCTCTTCTTTTCTCCCGGCGTTTGCCGAAGAGGATACCTCCAAACCATTCACCTCCACTTTATTGATTCTTCTCAAGATAGACTCCAGCCCCTTTTTACGAATTCAAAACCCTTTCGTCCCCCCCACGATGGCCTCTTATTGTCTCCCCTCCACTGCGTCGTCTCCACCGTCCGATAAAAGGAGATGGCAGGAGGGTTCCCAGGGTGTGTAGTTTCTCGTTTCCCCCTGTCCCTCCTCCGCATCGTAGTTCCCCCGGTCTACGAAAGCCTTTCGAAGTCCTTACCGTTCCTTTTTATGCTCCAAATGGCGGAGCTTCCTTTTGCAGGTTACCCTTCTCTTTGAGGAACAAAACATGGCCCCCCCTGTGTCATGTCTTTTTACCAGGAGCACACGACCGGCGACTCTCTTTTCCTGAATACCTTTTCCTTTTTGCAAAAAGAGAGTTTTCCTTTTTTCTTTGGGGGTAAGCGCACCGTTCTTTGCGCCTTTTAAGCGAAGCGATCCCGTGCACTCCTTCTTTCTCGATCGGACGAGCTTCCTTTTTTCCGGTTGAAGGTTCGGCTTTTCCCCCCTGAGTTAGGCTCTTGAAGTCCAACGGATCATTGGTTTAGCCCCCAGCCAAACCCGTTCCCTCCTGGGGGTTCTTCCTTTGATTTTTTCTGAGGATCCCCCGGAGGGTTGGCCTGATTATTGCAACTCTGGTTTCCCCCGTCCGCTCTTGAAGAGTCCCCTCCGCCTTTTTGCCTAAAGGATCACGATTTACCCACACTTTTTCCAAGCCGATTGTCCTTGCGCGCCATTTCCATCGGTTTCCCCCTAGTACTTCCTTGCGTGGGGCTTCAGCTCTAAATCGGCCCTGTGCTTTGGTCAGAATCTCTAGACAATACCTCCCACCCTCCACACCCCCCCTTCCGCCTCGGCCACCTTTCCCTGGCGTTTCCCTTTCGCTTCGAACCTTCAGGTTCGAGTCTTTTTTTCTCGCATCTAAGCCTCTCTCTCAATCGAGTGGAGAACAGAAGCTTTTCCCCCGGTCGCTCAATGCGGTGCTCTCTCAACCTTTTGCCAAAAAACCTTTTTCCCTCCTCGTAAGCGGCCGTTCTTCGACCTTGTCTTTCTTGTGCTCTCCTCTCGAAGAGCAAACCCTGTGTTTTTTCCGAATCTTAACCCTTTTGGTCTGGACCCTAAAGGACCGTCGGGGCTTTTCTTATAGAGAGTCTCCTCAAAGAGGTTTTCTCACCTGCTTTCTTTCGCGCAAAGGATGATTTCAATCGGGCGATGTGGGTTCTTCCCTCCCCCTAAACACCGTTTGTCAGAAAACGTTTTTCTTTCGCGCACGTGCCCTCGGGGCTCGAAGGTGCGAAATTCCCCCCCCCTCTTTTCGCCCCCCTTTCTGGCGGAACGACTTGGATCCCCTCTCCTGGTTCGATCAATGCACGTTTCCGAAAAAAGAAATTTCTGTGTCCCCTCCCCTCCCTGTAGGCATGGTTGATCTTCTCCTTTTATCTCTCTTTTAATAATAATCCGTGTTTTTTTTGAAAAAAAGAATATTCGTTTTTTCCTCATCCCATTCTTCCTTTCGCCAGCGGCGTTATCTTAGTGCAGGGATCTTTGAATCAGCGTTCAGAAATTTTCCCCTCCTTTCTCCCCCTCGTCCTTCGCCCCTACACCGTGCGCAAGAGGCCTTCGCTAAAGTGGACGCGAAACTATTTTTTTTTCAGAATTTGATCGCTCTTTTTTTCTTTCCCCCCCCACATCCCCAGACGGGTATCCTCATCCCCCGAGAGAGAGCTTTGCGAGAGCATTTCCTTTTTTCCCATTCTGTCTACTCTCGAGTCCCTCTTTTTTTTTCCAAAACTGTTTTCCCGGATTCGAAACCCGCAAACTGAGGCTCTTTTCTTTTCCTTAGCTACGCAACCCAACTTTTTTAACCAGCAGACCGTTTTCGTTTCCCTTGCTACTACCACGGAGAATTCTTCCTCACAGGTGAGCGGCTTTGGAGCGACCCGCGACTTGCTCTTTGACCTGATTTTGATTCCCCCCTCTGCCTTATTTTTTCTAGATATCTTTTTTCAGGACAGGACCTCCTTTGGTATTCAGACCAGCCGCTCGCCCCCTTCCGTTCCCGCTTCGCGTTTTTTCCGGTCGCGCGAATGGAGGAGAAGGCCTTTTTACTTGCCGGAGACGTGCCCGTGGGGAGCGCCAAACGATCTTCCCCGCATTTCCCCCCCTTTTTTGTACCCCCCTTTCTTGACAAAAAAAGAGGAGGTTGCGGAACTTTAGAATAGTAAACGAGTTAGAACCTCTTTTCTCCCCCTTCCCATCCGGTGGTCCCTTTTCAAGTAGAAGATGAAAAGAGGAGGTGTCTTTTCTCTGTGCTGCCCTCCAGCCTTTTCTATCCTTTCCCCCCCCCTCCGGGAGGAGAAGGTGGATTCTCCTTAGCCTAAAGCCAATTTATAAAGATTCCCCTTCAACCTTCGGAGTCGGAGCCCCCCTTTCCTCCCCCTTCCCGCCTTTCACCGGCGGGACTTGACCCCCCAAGGCGACGGCTTTTTATGCGTTTCTCCTTTGCGCGACAGGTTTTTCTGGTCTTGCCCAAATCTCCCCCCCTTCCCCTTAGATTTTCCTTTCTGCCGGTGCGAATGTTCCTTTTTTCTTCTGGTTTCCATGTTCTTTGAACTTACCCCTTTTAAGCTACGCAGTGAGATACTTCTTTTCATTTCCTCCCATATTATTGAAACGGTTTTTTTTTTAATCACCGGCTTCCGGGAAGGTTCCCCTCAATTTCCTCAGTTTCTACCTCCTTCTTAGACGGTCAAGCAGAGCTCCCCCCCCCAACCATGAGATTTAAGGTTGAACCCCTGTTCCTCTGTTTCCCAGGCTCCTGGAACAAATGCAGGTTCCACCTCCCTCAGAGATGAGGCAATATTCCCCTTGGTTTTGAATAGTCAGACGGAGACCTTTTGGCTAGTCTCAGATCACTATCAATGCCGCTTGGCATGGTTTGGTTGTGAGGCCTTTTTCTTAAACGGCCGGCCCCCAAGTACTCTCCCCAGCGAAAATCGGAAAATGTATGCCTTTCTTTTTGCTCCATTTGTAGGTGAGCTCCTTTTTTTCCCGCGTGCGCTTGAAGCGCAACCTTCGTCCTTTCCTGTGGTTTTGAGAGCTTTCTCCCCCCTTTCCTTTTGTCGCTTCAGCGCAAGATTTTCACGCAAAGATTACGCGTGCGCTTGAAGCGCCTCCCCAAGTACAAATCGCCGAAATATTTCCCCCTTTTTTTTCTTGACTGACTTTTTTCCTTTCTTCTTCTCTCCGAAGAGGATCTTCATGACGGCCTTCCCCCCCAAACATTTTTCACATCAACTCCTTTTTTTCTGAGAGTGAATCTATCTTCCCTTTACCGTTGTTGCTTTTCTCCCTCAAAAACTTTCGTAAATCCTTTCCAGATAGGCCTCATTATCGTCTTTGTATGTTTCCAGAGGCACTGAGCTTTTCCCTTCTATAAGGGGTTTCTTTCTCTCTGGTGTACTGGTTCCGCGATGGCCTCCCCCCCAGGGGGGAAAATTTTGGTTCTCTTTTTCTCCTTTCGCCACGGTAGAGTTAATTTTTTCCCTCTTTTCATTTTTCAGGTTTTCCCCCTTCTAATAGTCGTCAAGGATGTCCTCCCCCCGCTATCTAAAAGGGCGGTTTCCCTGAGGGTGGAAGGTTTTTTACCCCCCCCCTTGTAACCTTCTTTTTTCGAACATTCGCACTTTCCTTCCAGAGCAACTAATCTTCTAAGGAGTATTTTTTTTCCTTGCATTGCACGCAAGAAGACTTTCCCCCCCTCGGCGAGCCGTCGCAATTTTAAGCGAAATTCTTTTTTTTTCAAGTCCCGCCAGGTGCAATTTTTTTTTTCCCTTGCCAGATCGCTTTTCCCTCATCATTTCCCCCGCAACGATGAGAAATTTTTTTTCTTGCGACTCCTCCAACGGCTCATTCTTTTTTGTAAGGCACCTGTATCTCCAGTCTGTCGTAGCTTTTATGAGACTTGAGTACCTTGGCACGAGTGCTTATTGCACGCTTTTCCCCGGTCGCAGAGTAGAATCTATAAACTCCGTCCCTCTGTTCTGTCCCCCCCTTTTTTCTCTTTACTTGGGCTGCCGAGAATGGTCAGATGGAATTAAAGATCCCCCTTTCCCCTTTTTTGGACGTTGCTTGTCGAGAAAGTAGAGGAACTTTTTTTTTTTTTTTCCTTGGTTCTCCTTTGCCTTTGTCAGCTCGCGGTCGAGCCCCTTTTTTCCCCGAAGGCCACAGGTTACGTTTTTTTCTAGCGATACGAGAAAAACCCGACGAGCTCAACCCCTCTTTTCTCTCTCCAGAAGATCGGTCTCTTTTCGCTCCATTTTCTCTTTTTTTTCAACTCGTGGGCAGAGCAGCCGCCTCGTCATTTCCTTCAGAACGCGGCTCAGTTTGGGTGTTTCTCCGAGGCCTTCATAAGCCTCAGGTTTTTTTTTTCTTTCCCAATTTTTCCCCTTTTCCTTTCGGAATAGAGAGTAGAAACTCCTTTTTTTTTCTTTTGCCCTCTCCTTTTTTCTAGTCGTCCTCAAAGATGAGGTTTTTTATTTGGTTCACCCCTTTTCCCCATTCTGAAAAACGTCCCCTCTTTTTTCAGCTCACTTTCGCACTTGGTCGCCTTTATCGTTTCGCGCCTTCCAATGGCGGACTTGCAAGGCGGTCGAGTCCCTTTTTTAGTCAGAACACGCTTCCTTTTTTTCCTTTCCACCTTTCGGGCCGGTTGATCTATCTCATCTATCTTGTCCTCACTCTTTTCTATTAGCGACGCTCCGCGAGACCTTTGCCAACTCGAACAGGCGTTTATGAGTGTTCTCCCCTTTGCGCCGTGAAGGGATCGTCCTTTTCCTACTCCCTTCCAACAGAAGTTAGAAAAGATTCACTCCCTCTACCCGTGCGCAGAGGCACCTTTTCCTGTTCACTCCCCTTGTTTTTTCAGAATTTGCATGAATTGAACCCGCCCAGAGGTGTTTTTCGAGAGAGGCGCTTTTCCTCTCTTCTAAATTAAAAGATATCCTTCCTCCTCTCATTAGATGATCTCCTCCCTGGAGGCATTGCCCCCTTCCCCTGTGAGGATTACTTTTGGAGGCCTATGAGATGCTCCCTCAATGAGGCGCGGGACTGGGATCTCCCTCCCCCTGCTTACGGGCGGCTGTCCCCCCCACCTTTACTTGTCTCCCTCTGTAGACCGCCTCCGCGAATTGCTAAAGATATTCTGCCCTTCTCGTCGGAAAATAACGTTCCCTCTGGTCCTTCCCTTCTCTTCGGTTCTTCAGTCCCGAAGATAGACCCTTCTCTTCCCTTCATAAATGTACGAGGAGTAAGATTCTTTTTTTTTATTTGTTTCTCGGCGGAGAAGGACTTCCTTCTTTGATATTAACCCCTTGTGGGTTTCTTTCAATCATTCAGCTGACCATTAGAGCCCCGTCCTTCTCCCGCTTCCTGGATCCTTTCTTCTTCCCCCTTTCTGTAGTAGAAACTATGCGAACCTTTTCTCCCTCGGTCGATTGCATCCCCTTCTTTCCCTCCTTTTGATGTGAAAAGAGGCTTTTCTTTTCATGGCTGTAACGACCTTTCCCCGTTGCCTTAACAGTTAGCTCCCTCTTACCGTTGGAGGAGTTTTCCCTCCTTTCCCCCTAACTCCAGTTATCAAGCTTTTTTTTTTAACCTTCAACCTCGCTTAGGATTTTTTCTGAGAAACAGTCGTCAGGATGTTCCCCCCTTTGAACCAAAATATCTTCTCTCTCTCCTTTTGAGCTCACCGGTGCCTTTTTTTTCGCACTTCCCCCGTGAAATGAAACGTTTTTTTTCCCCTACTCCTTAGAAGGGAGTTGCTCTTTTCCTTCTTTTTTTTTGCGAATGTTCGACAAGCACAGTTTTCTTTTTCTTTCCACGGTTTCCCTTCACTTTTAATAACGGAAGTACGCCCCCCTTCCCCTGAGTGCGGTATAGTAACCCCCTCCTTATGCACGGGAAGGAGTCGCCTTCCCCCCAATTAGTCCTCTTCATCTAGGGTACTCCTTTCCAGACGATCAGATAGACGTTTTTCTTGACCATTACCACTCCTTTCTCTCTCCCTATCCTTCTTTTCCTATGAGCCCCCCTAGTGCATATGGAACGTGCCCTTTTTACAAAGACGATAATGAGGCCTATCTTTTTTCATATCCCTCCGGGAGAACTCCTCTGTCTGATATGGAAGGTGCGCCCCTCCTCTCCGCGGGTGGAGGGGAAGGGTTTGGTTCCCCTTTCAGACTGGCACCCCTCTTATTAATGAACATCAATTATCCAAACCTTTTTTTTACCCCCTTCCCTAATTGCCGATTTGTCGCGCACGCGGAATCGGTGCGGTACCTTTTTTTTCGGCGAACTTTCAATCTTCTCTTTCTTTGTGTTGGAGAGATTGAATTGAACGACTCTTCTTTTTCCGTTTAGAGTCTTTTTTCTTTTCCGAAAGTCCAAATTCGCCGTTTTCCCGAATTTACGCTTGACCTTTTTTTTTCTTTGATGGCACCGGCGTTTAGCCTCTTTCCTTTCACAAAACCCCCACCCCCTTTCCCCTCATGGCGAGTGAATCTCGCTAGCTCCCGCCCCGATCCGGTTTTCTCCTGATGGCCGATTCAAACCCTTTTTACCTGCCTTTTTTATTTTTTCTTTTTTTTTTTCCAGAGGGGCACTGCGCGGTTAGATCCTCTCTTCCATCCGATAACCGGGAGGTCGGAGGTTTCTTCTTTTTAGGGTCCGCGCTGCGGAAAGTTATCGGCCTTTTCCCCCACCCATGAGGACCTAAGCCTTTTTCTTTCTTCATTGGATAAGCCCCCGGTCACCCCTTTTTTTCCTTTTCCAGGTGTATTTCCCTTCTCCCTTATAATCGCATCGGAGCTACACTTTTTTTCTTAAACCGGCGGGTTTTTTCAGGTTCAAGTAATGCCGGTTCCCAAACACAGGGCCCCGTGTTCAAACGGTGCGGGAGACTTTTTTGCCGTTTACCCAGAGAGCAACTTTCCCTAATCCCAACTTTTCCCCCAGCCTCGTTCCTGCGCGGCCCTCTCCTCAAAGGCAGAGAAGTTTTCCTCCTTGCGGTTCAAGTCCCAGCTTCCCTTTTGTTTCGTCAGGAAGAGCTTCGCCGAAGGTTGAAGGTTCTCCCCTTTCGAAATGGATTTAGGATATGACACTCCTTTTCCCCACCCTTTGTCCCCCCTTCTTCCTTCTCCCTCCATGGTTTTTTTTTTGGAGGCGGTTTTTTTTTGGGGTGTTTTTTTTCTTTTTTTTTTTGGTTTTTTTGGGTTTGTGTTTGGTAGGAGGGCATTTTTTGGGGCGGTTTTTGTTGTTTTTTTTTTTTGTTTTTTTTTTTATTGGTTTTTGTTTTTTTTTTGGTGGTGTTTTTTTTTTTTTTTTTTTTTTTTTTGGGGGTTTTTTTTGGGGGGTTTTTGTTTTTTTTTTTTTTTTTGTTTTGGTTTTTTTTTTTTTTTTCTCCCTCCGCCTTTTCATCGGCGCCCTTTTCTTGTTGGCAGAGTGGCTTATCCCGATTTGTTCTCCCTCTTACCATAAGATTTTTTTTTAAGATAAAGACCTCTCAAAACCTTTTCTTTCCCTCGATGCTTTTATGGTTCAGCGTCCCCCCTTCTTCCCCACGCGTACTGTTGGATTGTAGAGCACTTTCCTTTTCCGAGGAGGTAATGATAAGACCATCTTTTTTCCCGCCCCCCCTTCCGACATAGGACCTTCCTCCATTGCAGCTAGCCGACTGTCAGAGCTTTCCTTTCTTTCTTTTCAAGGTTAGATTAATGTCCGTCTCCCCCCTAGAAAAATAAGCAGAGTTCAGAAGAGCCCCTTCTTTAGTCTTTGATCACACTCCCTTCCAAGTCGACGGGGAGCTCCCCTCTTTCCCACCTGCTTATTCTGCTCTCTTTTTTTTTAGCAGAGAATCTCGGCTTACCCCTCCATTTGGTTCGTAGCTCCCCCTTTTCTTCCTCATACGCTTTCTTTTCCCTCCGTTCACCCATTTTGGTATGGACCCCCTCTAGCAGATTCTCTTCCCCAGAGTTGAAACCTTTCCTTACCGGCTATCGCAAAGCTCCCTCTCGTCGTCTAAAGGCTTTTTCTTTTTCCCTTTCTCCTCAATGATGAAAAACCTGTGTCAGACTTCTTAGCGCAGTTGGCATTTTTCTTTCTTTCGACTCTTCCTTTTTCTGCCGTCGGTTCAAAGGGCCGTCCCCCTCCACATAAGGAAAGGGCAGGTTATTTTTTCTGTCACCGCCGCGGCGAGTTTGCCGAAACCTTTT
>Ga0179593_1631747_pt1 | contig 14847 bp, 22 predicted proteins | sample CZODoug2_1_08_16_FD_185931 | JGI IMG/M metagenome (GOLD analysis project Ga0179593, IMG submission 185931) | Vadose zone soil fungal communities from Angelo Coast Range Reserve, California, USA - CZODoug2_1_08_16fungal (PacBio error correction) | ecosystem: Environmental > Terrestrial > Soil >... | reverse complement strand
TTTTTTGGTTTTTTTTTTTCTCAAAGGGTTGTCATGGCGCAGCAGCGCGATTTGCTCATTCGCTGTCTTTCTATACCATCCGCCAGGGAAGTCGGTTGTGACTCTCTTTTACTTTGTTCTGTTCTTTTTCATCGCTGATCTTCGGGCATTCTTTCATTATCAAGTTGGCGGGTGAAATCCGGAGGGCCCCCTGCACGTTGCTGCCTGCACGATTTTTTCCGTCCCCGCTTTCTCCCGAGACTTGTAATTTTGTGTGTGTTCCCCATTTGCTCCCGTCTCCGGCCTCCTTAGTTTTTAGTCCAGAAATTTCGTGGAGGTTTTCCTTGTCATTCAGTAGTTGCCGATTCTTCCCCGATGATGCACGTTTTTTTCCGCCATCTCTCCCCTTTTTTCCCTGCGACCAGACGTGATTCACTGTTTTTCGATTCCAAGAAGGACCTTAACCCACGGATGATGTTATTGACTGTTCTACCTTCTGTTTTCCTATTAAAGCTTTACAACCCCCCTCCACGTTTTGGTGCGTACGTTCTTTCTTTTACCTCCACGACATTCGAGAATTCTGGGTTGTACGTGATGTTCGGTTCCGGGCTGCCGGCCCTTCGAATGTGAAAGCGTGAGCGCAGAGTGTCTTGGATTCTGTTTTTACCCTTTTTTATTCCATTCGTGATACTTCTTTTCTCTTCGCTCGTGGATTTACCCCTTTGCCCTCCGTTTTGCAAAACGAATGATATCCTTCTTCTTACCTGCAGCGCTATATCCCCTTTTTCTATTTTTTCTTCCCCCACTAAGGACCTTCCAATCCCCTTAACCCATCCCGATCATGCCCACCTCCCTTTGTTTTCAGGGATCTTTGATGCCAGATCCTTGTGTAAGTCTTTTGGAAAGCCTTCGTCTTAGAAAATTCTCACCCCGTGGTTATGTGACGACCTCTTTCCCGTAGTTCTGCGCCCTTCATTGCATATCCCTTTTCCCCCGTAAGAGGGGGCTTTCACCATTCTCTTTCAGGGGACTCCGATCATTGCCTTTGACTTTTTTGCGGGGTACTGTCGGTTTGCCGCTGTTCGAAGTCCCGGCCAAACAAAGCTTTCTGGGGACATGGGGTCATGGTTGCCTACTCTTACCTTTCCCTCTTTAAATGTTTGCTTCCGATGATATCTTGGCGAGTGTCGCTTCTCAAACCTTCTCTTGTCCATTTACATAATTGCGACCTTTGCTTCGGGCGAGGGTTTTTTTTTGCTCTCTTCTTTCACCTCCCCCCTCATCTCTACTTATGTGTCTACGGATCGTGTTCCTCTTTTTCTCGTTTCTTAGGAATGTTTCGTGTCCTCCCTTCATCCATTCAACCGATGCGGCGCGAAGGGATCCCTTGGCCTGCCTACGATCTGTCCTGGGTCCCGACATTGCTTTATTTTCAGACGTAATCCTTCTATGCTGGGGACTGGTTTCTTTTTTACCTCCGGATCTGTCCTTCATCCCCCTCGGGATTTTTTAATTCGTCGTTCTCTCAATCCCGCGGACAATGAATTCATTTTCCCTCTGATCTCCTTAGGATAACGCCTTGTTTAGAGCTTCTTTGTCCTTTCCGTTCTGTTTTAGGTCCTGCCCCCCCCCCCCCCTACATCATTTTTTTCTGGCCCCTCTTTTTCTTGGATCGTGTATGCTTGTCGTATCTTTTCTTTGGTCGCCGCGTCCCCTTCTTTATCAAGTTTTTAACGGGACCCCCCCCTGAATACCTTCTTTTCTTGAAGCGCCGATCTTCGCTCTTTTCTTTTGAGAGGATTTTTTCCCAAATGGGTTCTTTTCCTGATTGTTTTTGTTTCTGCCTCCTACGATGCATTTCCCTCCCCCTCTTCGATGGCTCAAAGGAAATAAATTTTTTTCTTGATGGCCTACAGTAGTGACTGCTTTTGTTTCGACATTACCGGGCGCTGCTATCTTCAGTGCGCGTTTTTGATTCCTTTTTCTTTCTTCTTTTCGGGATTCAAAAGGGACGCTGTTTTCGATTCCTCACAACGTGTGGTCTTTTCCTGAAGAGGAGGTTTTGGTCTGAAGTCCAGGTATTGAACCGCTTGTTTTTTCGTCCATTCTGGTTGGTTATGATTTTCTTTTTCTTTCTTTTTTCCCCATCTTACGATTGTCTTCTTTCCCCTCCCCAGGGGCCTGATTCCTTTTGAATTCCCGCCTTCGCCCCCCCCCCGGCCCTCATATCTGTCTTCCCATAGTGAAGCGAAGATCCTACTCTCTGGCACTTTTCCGGCATAACTTTTTCTTTACTGTCCAGTCTCCACCCCCACGTCCCCCCCTTTTTGTGAAAATGAAGGCCCGAAAGTTCTTAGCGACTTAGTCCCCAGCGAGATGTCCCCTTTGGTTTTTACTTTCTCCGTGGTGTTCATGTTAGGATTTCTGTTCGGATTCGTGTATCCTTAGACTCCTGTTTCCTCTTTTGTAAATCATTTATTTCCCCCTTTCCCTCGTGTTGTTTTTTAGTAGCGTTGATTTTTGAACCTCCACTAGATCACCATTCTTTCAGAATCTCACGCCGTCAGCCATGATCCTTTCCCAACCATTCCGAAGGTGCCTGCTGGCCGTGTTGTCATCCCCCTTTCGCTTTTAAACTATTCATAGTTTTTCGTGCTGAAAGATCATCCCATATTATCCTCCTAGGTGGCCCCTTTCGTTTTCGGCCTGCCCATTTGATGGGTTTTGCCCCTCCTCGTCCTTGAGGCCTTTTAGCAGGCCGTTTATTGGTATTTTTCCCCCTTTTACCCCCCCCTAGAAGGCCAACCGATTTTTCCTATGGTTCCGTATTTGACACTGAACACAATCAATGAGCGGCCATCAAGTACCCCCCCCCCTCCCAGGAAGAGAACAGATCCCTCTCACCCCTAATTATTGCTCCACAGATCGTTTTTTTTCGGAACAGATAACCCCCCTCCCTTCCTTCCCCGTCAAGCCCAGTCCCCTTTCCTTTCCCCGAAACACAGGACCGCCACCCCTCTTTAGTCTTATACATTGAGCCCTTCATTTCTCTTCCCTCCAAAAGAAATTCCTCTTTCGGCCCTCTTCCAACACAAAGTTTCTGTTTCTTGTGTTTATGACCAATGAAGTTTCAAATCCGTATTTCTCATAGTTCTCTTCCCCAAACCCCCACCTCGTCAAAAGGAAATTTGCCCTCCCAGAGCTTCGTTCCCCGGGCGATTAGTCAGGTCTCTTATTCCCGAGTTCGAGTCCTTTAAGAACACTTTTTTATTCCCTGATAGATTTCTGGACCCAACCAACTTCTCTTTTCAGGAATACCCTGAGCTTTCCATTTATTTCCCCCTCCCAACTCTGATGATCGAGCTCTCCTCGAAACGCCACTGTTTCGAACATCCTCTGTCAGCGCACCCAGCAGTGATAAGCTCTCATTATCCCTAAGCTGCAATCTTCTGGAGTCCTGAGTTCCAGAAATGTGCCATGTCGTTTTCTTGCTTGCCCTTTTTACAAATTACGTTGCCCCACAGCCCGCCGGTCCTTTTTCAGGACCCCCCTTTGTCCAGTTATCCCCAACCTAAGAAGATTTCTTTAAAGACCCATGCACGGAGCAGGACCCTTAATCCGGTCTTCGCAATGTGCGAGGAAACCACTTTTCTCTCAGAGAAAACCCGGCTACGAACCGACCGGTTCCTCATCACCGACGTATGAGCCCCTGCTGCTTAGTATCCGCCCTTCCCGTATACCCCCACGAGCACGCTTGCTTTCAGCGCCACAATCCCTATTCATCTCCTCGGTTTTTTACCAAGGTTAAGGAGCCCGCGATTTCCTTCTATGTGCCCCCCGTTAGCATCAAGTTCCCTTTTCCTGTTCCCGCGTCGCCTACATGGCCCAGGTTCCCCAGACTCCCCCACTTGAGAACAAAGGGCATGTGCTGAGCTCTTTGTCGTCCGGCTTCCCCCCTTCCCGTAGTTTCCTCTTGCGTTCAGCACTTTATCCTGTACTTCCACCCCCCCCCAACATCCCCTGTTTCAGTTTCAGTGACGCCGTTTCCTTGACACGAAACTGGTCGAATTAGCATTTGAAACGACTCCTCTTCTTGACTGGTATAGCCCCCCCTAGGACGTGTTTTGCTTTTTTGTTCGATGCTGCGTGTTTTACGTAAAGGTAAGGGCAAGTGGTCTTCTCTTTTCCTCTCTCCAAATCCCCCCACCCCCCTAAGAAAAGTACTTCCTCGCTTTCCCCTGAATTAAGTTCGTCTTTCTTCTTTCTCGCTAAAAGTGATTGATTTTTTTTCTTTTTCCGTTTACGTTCTCACTTAACGTTACGCTGGAGTGACCCCCCAGGTGATCTGCCTCCCCCCTTAGAATCTCTTGTTACTGGTCCCTTTGAAGGCGGTTCTTATCGCGTCCCATTGTTTTAATGGGACTTTCCTTGAGCTTCTTTACCCTCACTCTCTCTTCGTCCCCCCCCCCCCCCCCCCCCCCCCACCCCCCCCCCCCCCCCAACCCCTCCCCCCCACCCCCCCCCCCCCCCCCCCCCCCCCCCCCCCCCCCCCCCCCCCCCCCCCCCCCCCCCCCCCCCCCCCCCCTCCCCCTCCCCCCCCCCCCCCCCCTCCCCCCCCCTCCCCCCCCTCCCCCCCCTCCCCCCCCCTCCCCCCCCCCCCCCTCCCCTTCCCCCCCCCCCCCCCCCCCCCCCCCCCCCCCCCCCCCCCCCCCCCCCCACCCCCCCCCCCCCCCCCCCCCCCCCCCCCCCCCCCCCCCCCCCCCCCCCCCCCCCCTCCCCCCCCCCCCCCCCCCCCCCCCCCCCCCCCCCCCCCCCCCCCGCCCCCCCCTCCCCCCCCCCCCGCCCCCCCCCCCCCACCACCTGCTTTTCGATGCCTTCGTTCCCCGTCTCGCGTGCTCGTTCCCCTCATTTTTTTCCTTTTCTAGTTCCGTCATCGAAGAAACTGGCACGTTACGAATTCCCCGACGAAATGGACCTCCTTTCCACCATTGCCGCCTCGACCCACCCCCCTTGAGAATGATTCCCGTCCCCCATGATGACAGACTTCTCTTTATCCCGTTACCCCTCCACAAGATTAGTCCCGAACTGTACTTCCTGAGAGAGAAGGTGTTTTTTTATGGCTGTTTCAGGAGTTGAGTCGCCCCCCCCCCTTTGTCCCAGTTACGGGCTTTTTTTCGTGGTCCCATTGCGCTTATACCCTGCACGAGTTTTGCTCCAGGTCTCTTGTTCTGCGGCCGCCTGTATACCAAGCCCTTTTGGTGTGTAGCCCTTGAGGCCCCCGCCTCCTCCCCATGATTCGATGGGGCGGCTCACCTGGGTGTTTACGGTCCCCATTCGTTGCATCGTCGTGCCTCTTCACAAACACCCCCCCGGGGATTCTTCCATGCCCTCCTACCCTGACCCTTCCAAGACCTAGCTTTTCCCCCCCGCGCAGGCGTCCGCACTAGGCCCACGCGTACACCTGCAGGCCCCCAATGCCTACTGGATCTCACACAGATCTCTTTATTTTTATTACTTGCTCCTTTTAGCCGCTGACTCCCCTCGGCCTCCGTTCTTGCGCCTTCTCCGGTATTCATCCACCAGCCTTCCCTCCTTTCAGACGAAAAAATAGTCCAAGACCTTCTTTTCGACAAACCCCGTGATCCCCCCCCCTCCCCTTATGTCTAGAAGGTAGGAAGTTTTGCGTATGACCTTTTGATGATGTTCAGCTTTATCGTCCCAGCGACTCTTTCCTCCATGCTCCAACCAGTTGATGAATTCCTCAATAGGAAAGAAACTCCCCTGCGCCGGCCCTTCAGTTTTTTTTCTTTCGACTTCTAGATCTCCCCCGGCTCCAGAGAAGTACGCACATCGAGTACCCTTTTCTTTCGACGTTTTTACAACCGAAGAGGGCTTTTCAGAGCTACCTATCTTTTCGTTGTTCGTCTTCTCTCGTGGTTCCACTCATCCGATCCCCCCGGTACGTCCCTTAGAAGATGATTTCAACCAGTCCCCCCCTCCCCTTAACATACGGCGATCTCCAAAGTTGCCTGTTAAGTTGCCCTTTCGGTCAAAAATGATATTCTTTTCGACTGACCTTGTTTCGTGTCGTTTATGTGGAAGAACAACTGGTCTTTGGCCAGTGTGATTCTTCGTTCCCGTTCCTTCCCTTTTTCCCCCTCTGATGCGCCAAAATTTTGTTCGTCCATCCCATCGCGTTTTGTCTTCATCTCTTTTTTTTGTGCTAGTCTCATTTTCCTTTCGTGCGGCCCCAAAGTGCTTGACTCTTAAAGGCGGCCGACGTTTCAGATCAAGGACATGGCACTCTGACTTCATCCCTAAGGAAACCTGCTTTCGCACACCTTCGCGCCCCCAGACGCGATCATGGGCTTTATCGTACGGCCATTTTGGAAATATTACGGTATCCCTAGTATAACGTAATTTTTTCAATCACTCGCGCAAAGATTTTGCCGGTTTCTTCAGTGCTGCTTGTTTACTACTCCAAGAACAAAGGGTCAATATTAATTCCTCCCGTTCTCCACTTCTGGCCGGTATGTCCAAGTGTGCCCCCCCCCCCCAACATTTTGAACTTCTGCATCTTCCTTATATGTCTTCGCCTTCGCTTCTCTGAAGTGAGTCTACAGCCTCCCCGTCACCGAGGGATCCGGCCTGCGATTGGTATTTTTTTTTTATTTGTCTTCTGGTCTGAATCCCCTTGGGTGGGGAGTCCATTTTCCCCCCCCCTTGCTCTTGGTCCGCATCCTACCCACCGTTCCATCGGCCCGACGTCTGAAGTACCCTTTTCCGTGCTCACTTTTTTTTCCGCAGTTCTTCTTCGGTTGTTTGGGTTTTCTTAAGTTCCTTTGTTTTTTCAATTCCCGGTTCGATGCGACTGCATGGGCTTCCTTTTCTTGACGATATGAAGGCCTTTTCTAACCTTTTTTGTGCTTCACTTTTTCGTGTCATCGGGTCTTCAGTCAGAAATGCTTGTTTTTTCCCCCCCATGTTTTTAGGGGGATCTGTCATCCGATCTCTCTACGCTCTCCCACTGACCACAATTGGGCGAGCCCGCCCCCTCTCCCTGACGTCGGTCCTCTTGATTCACGATTCTATGCTTTTCCTCTTAAAGTACTTCTCTCCCGTTTGTTTTACCTTTTTGGTCAGTCCTGGAACTTTCACAGTCTTGAGCGCCCCCTTATGATGCTTTCTCCCGAGAATTCGTTTTCCGTGAGGTAGCCCTGGTCTTGTGTGATTTCGGCAATCCCCGCAAAATTCTCTTTCTAAGATTTTGTTCTTTTCCTTAGTTTCCTGGCGTGCCTCTGGGGGACGTTCTTCGCTTTTTTGATTTACTGCACCGAAAAACTTTTTGACGCAAGCAACCAAAGTCCTTGCTTTCCTCTTAAGTTTTGTTTTTATAATGGCTAATTCCCCTCATGATTTCTCCTATCGCAGTAAGCCTGAAACCCTTAAGGTCAAAGTAGGACGGTGTTCCTTATTTTAAGAGAAAAGTTTCCCTTTTGGGAAAGGAAGACCCTAGTCTCGCTGGTACAGGACCAATTGGGTATTCCTCCAGAAAGTGATTCCCTGCCGGCCTGAGTCGCGCTTGGGCCCCTTTCCCGGAAGGCCCCCGCTCCTTGGAGGTGCCTGCAGCCAAACAAGGTGCTTTTTTTTTTCCGTGAGCTCGATCCCGATGATTTTTTTTTTTTTCGGATGGTTTTTTCGTCTTTTTTTACCTGATCGATTTTTGGTTTTTCCTGACACTTACAACAAGCTTCTGCCGGTGTTTCTAAGGTCCCTCTCCTTTTTCCGGAGATCGCTTTTTTATGTCCCCCCCTCTTATGGTGCCGATCTTGTGTCGCGCGATATTTTGATTAAGAGAATCCCTCTTTAACTTTAAATATTGGGATTCGCGTTCCCAGCGGGTGATTTCCTCCTTGGGGTTTGGACGTTCTACCTCCGTTTACCTCCTATCTGTGATAGGCGGTAGGAGGGTCCTTTCGATTCCGATCTGATCTCTCAGTCTTAGAGTCACCTCTTTCCGTTTGATTTCATTGGTCAGTCGACTGGGCTTTCCGCTCCCCATCGTTTATTCTTTTTTTTGGTAATCGCCCCTGCTGTTTACTGGTTTTGTGACATAGTTTTTTCAACGGCCCCTCGCTCCTCCACGCTGGCACATGTTCTCGGTTTACCTTCCCCCCGCGGTTACATTCATTTTCTCGGCACCAGTCTGCTTCTTGATCCACTTCCCCGTTTTTCGGCATTTCTGATTTTGTTATCATTCGGGTGTTTGGCTCTTCTCCCGAATCATTTTGTCCTTTCCCCCCCCCTCACATGGAGTTCCCTTTTTCTTTTTTGTATGGAGTCTTGATCGTTAGGGGATGCGATTTTGGTCGCTTTGTTAGGTCCGATCAAAAGTTTCTTTTTTAACGCGACGTTTCACCGGGTTGTTTACGTAAACCGTTTATGGCTTGGCGTCTCTGGTTTTCCCCCATTGGCGGCTCCCAGATTTGTTTTTGGTGTCCTTTTCCGCGAACGTCCTTTGCCTTTGACCGGACAGTTTCCCTCTTTCCATACACCCTTTGGGCGTTTCTTTTCTGCTACTGGGCGTTTGACATCTTGTGGCGAAATTTCCTGGTCTTCTCCGTCGACTCCTTTTTTTTTTGCATGGCAATTGTGATTTTGTGCTTTCCAACCTTGAGCCTTTCCCTGCCCCTTATTGATGGGCTGCGCTCGTATTTTTTTTGTCTTTTTAATTCTTACTTGAAAGTGTGTTTTATGTCATGTTGCTGTTCACTTGCTCCGTCTCCCTTATGGTCGTTCCAGACGATCCCGATGTGGACCCCTGCCTCTTGGGTTCTCATTTGAAGGGCGACTTCTCAAAAAGACCCCCCCCGCTGATTTCCATAGCTAGATTCAGGCATACCCTTTCCCATCGGAGTGTCCCCATTGATTTAGAGAACAACCACGTCCTCGACCACAACTAAAGACACCCCTTTAGGACATTTTAGAAACAGCGCTCCCTCACGCGCACCCTTCATGTTTGTTTTTCCTTCTCTCTCTGTATTGTGGATTACGGATATCGTTTCTAGATTCGTTCCCACGTTTCCTTCGTGAAATCATCTCTCTCCCCTCACCCGTTTTGTTTTTTCTCTCTCTCCATTTAAAACGGAGTTTGTGATCCTCCTACAGCTTGCTCTCCCGCCCAATTCTCCCCCCCTCTCGGAAAACCTTGTATCGATTTTCTTTTTTCTTGATGCATGCTTGGCCATTAATGTTGCTTTCTTTTCGTTGGTAGGAGCGTAGCCCTCCTTGAACCTCGATGTTCCTTTAGCTGTAGGCTCGTCCTCTGGTGCCTCCCAACCTTTTTTAGGGTTGTTTCTTGTTAGTCCCCCTTTTTTCTAACTATTCGGTCCTCCTTGTTTTTTTGACAGACCCTTGACAAATGATCAGTCCCCCCGTCCCCCTCCTTTACTGCGCCGGACGAATCCCCTAACTACCGTGCATGCCGGCTCACTTTTTAGTGGAGCTTCCTTCCCCACCCTTGGAGAACCCATAAATCCACGTCACAAACAAAAACGGGGTTTTTTCCCAAAAAAAATTCCCCCCATGCAACTCCCAGTGTGACCACCCCGCGGCTTCAATTGCTACTTAATTTCCGTCAAAGCCATCCCGTCCTTAAGGTAGTCCATCCCCTACCCCATGATTTGGGGCAGTGATGAACAATAAGGTTCCGGGAAATCATCCTTAGCTGCGACGCCCACCTCCGCCGCCCCTTTCCACATTCCTGCCCACGTATCGCGCTTCTCCCCCGATCCCCTCCCCCCTTCTACTTCTTTTCCAAACACTTCGAAGGCATCCCGCGCCAACCTCTTTTTTCGCAAAGATTTCGATACCTGCCAATCCACCGTTTTAACGAACATTTTCCTTTCTGCCCCCTCCCCCAAAAGCTTCTTCCGCCTTTGATGAGCCCAGGACACGCCACGCGGTTATCACCAAAATTCCTCGGATCGACCACGTGCTCCTACTCCTTCTTTTTTCCAATTATCCCCTCTTTTTCCCTTTTTTAAATGATGATACCTTTCGTGTCGCCCCCCTTTTACCCTTTTCTTTCGAGGGGTCGCTTTTCCAAAGCACCGATTGCTTCCAGTGAGTCCATCCGTCAATTCCTCCGATAAACTTTCTTTCCCCCCCAAAAGATCAATTTGGCTCTTACCTCCAACATTAACACTCTCCGAACACCCTCCCCCCGCTCGGCATCTTTTTTGAATTCGTGCTATTCCATCCAATCCCGTACTTAATGTTACCCACCAGGTCCTCTCCCCCGTTCCCCGGTTATCCCCCTCCTTCCGAACCTCTTCCTGCTTATCTACTTTCCCGTCTCCCGCCCTCCCTCCCTCGTACGGAAACCTCTACCTTACTGTAAACTTACCTGGTTTGCTCGGACTCCTTCTTTCCAATATTCCTTTTACAGTTTCCAGTTGTCATCATCCCGTCCAGTTGGAAGAAGAAACCCCCCCCTTGCTTTTTCGCTCTGTTTACGTTTTTTGCCCCCCTGTTTTTTCCAGCCGGTTCTCCTCTGTCCGCCACATCCGCAAAAGTGAAGCCCCCCACCTCCCGGTGATCGAGATAATACCAGCCCCCTCTTTTGCTTTTCTTGGTACTTCGTCACACCCCGATTTAGATTTTTACAAGGTGAAGCCGTACCCGCTAGACCCTACGTCCCCACGTTGGTTCCCCCCGGAAGCACCAATTTGTTAATTTTGCCTTCCCAGTTCCCCCTAATTCCCTTTATCATATCTGTTACCCACGTTGACTGTCCTTTCTTTGGATTCACGCGTCTTGGCATGATTTCCTTAGGAACACAATATGAATGGCGGCTTGCGAGTACACAACCCTCTTTGTAGATCCTTTGGTCTTCTTCCTCCTTGAGAAGGGCCACTTCCTATCTCTCTCCTTGGAAAGTACTCCCTCTAATGCCTAAAACCTGACCCCCCCCATATTGCGGCATTGTTTAGCCCGCCACTTATCTTTTTCTCATAAGTTTTCCCAGCATCATTCTCCATCGACCTACTGCATCGCCACCACTTTTTCTTTTTTTGGATTGACACACATGAGACGCCTAGGAAACTGGAGTTCCCTCTTTATCTAGACCTCCGTTAATCCTAACCACCTTGACCTTTGAGTTAATGGCTTCTTATCTGCTTCCCCCTTATGATCGCTCTTGATCAAGCCTCCTTGATCTGCCCCCCCCCTTTTACCACGTGACGCCCTAGTTTGACTTCGCCTCGGCTCTCTTACCGATGACTACAAACACAAACCCGACCATTCTATACCTGCGTCTTCCTTAGTCCGGTCCTCCCCGACGATTTCTGCGCGTACCCCGGGCTTTATCCCGCCTTACCGTCAATCCAGAAAATCGGACGATCAGTTTTGACCAACATTTCCCCCCTCCACCTTATCTCCTCCTTTTTCTACTCTTGCACACTACTGTTTTATTATAGGTTCTAGCCCCTTCCTTTTCTCCATGCCCCTCCAAGCGTTGATTCAGACCTCCCCCCCCCCCATGTACCTCCCCCCCACGCATTCTAGGCTTTTCTTTCGAACTATAGATCCAGAGACTCCGTCCTCCCGTCCCCCTGAATCAGACACTTGGTCAAGCCGATGTCCAGCACTGTCCTCCCCCCCCCCCAAAATATAATGTCACTCACGCACAAACTATTCCCTGTTAGGATAGTATTTAGCGAACAGCATTTCATTCACCCCCGTCTTCCCCTTTTCTAGAGCTATTTCTTTAGTCGCCAAGCACTCCCTTCGATCTAATTCAGTAATCGTTCGCCTCAGTGTTTCATTATCTCTTTTGGACCTTTGATCCTGGTTTTTCAACGGATTTAAGTTTTTTTTTCTTTTATCTTTGTCAGCAGTTTTCCCGGATTCCCAATTGGGCCGTAATGTTCCCTATCTCCTCTAATTTTGTTTTTTTTTCGAGAGATTGTGCCTCCATTGCGCAGATTCTTTTTCCCTGACGACGATGAGATCCCCCATCTTCCAACGCCGTGTCCTCTCTACGTCTTGCCCTCCTCGCAACCCCATCGAGCTTGCTGCCGGCCTCACAACTTTTTTTGACTTTACTCCTTGTCGTGATTTGGTTATTTTTCTTTTCGCCTCTGCGGAAAGATCGGGAGGTTTTTGCTGCTCGTCCCCCTACCCCGTATCCGAACACCGTCGTTTCCCTCCCCCTTTCGCGGCTGATATTTTTTTGGTCTTTTTTTTCCTTTTCCTACGGTGCTTCTGTTCCTGTCATGCCTTCTCTCGATAAGTCGTTCACACGTACATCCCTCCCTAGGCTGCGCTGGGTTCTTTTTCTACTTCTTTGCTAAACTTCCTTGTGTTGCGCCCTTTCCCTAGCGCTGGCCTCTCCCTCTACCTACCAAAAGTCTTTGTTTCGACGCGCTCTTTACCCCCTTTAATTGCTCACGCGGTTCTTTCCCCCTTTCGGCGATCTTCGTGCCTTTCGTATTAATGATAAAGTTCACCGGCTTCATTGGATGGACCTTTCCGATTTTTTATCCCTCCACTCCTCTGGAAGATGGAGATGACAACACCGATTTCTCCCCTTTTCCCTACTTCTTTTCTTTAGCTTGTCATTGTGTTGGGCCTGACTTTCCTTTCGGCCTTCTATGCGTTTCTTCCCAAACAATGTTACGTTTTTGGCCACCCAGTGGATGTTTGATGTAGCATCGTAAGGACTTGCGCGATTTTCCCGCGATTAACGCCTTGCTCCTCCGATATCTTCAAGATTGACTTTCCGCTGTAACGATTTTTATATGCGGTTTAAATTACTTCCTCGGGGGATCATCTCCCGTGCTGTGTTTCCAGCCACTTTAAACAGTAACTGTTCCTGTCTTCCTCTTTTTGTATTTCGTCCCCGATAGCATTCTCTTGCTTCCTTTTACTGGATTTCGCCCCCTTCCCTTCTTTTGTCCGGCGGCGGCCTCCCCCAACGCATTCGATGGGTCCCTCTTTGTCTTCTTTTTTTCAGTTCGTAGCGTCTTTCTTCTCGTTCTATTCCGTTTCCTGCTGGTTTTTGTTTCCATTTATTCGGCATCCTCCCGAAAATGATCTCCGTCCCCCCATGACTTTGTACTACGAAGAGCCTCTCCGCCGGTTCTTTTGTAATCCTCATTCATTATTGCTAAAGTTACGCTCCTGCCCCCTAACTTTCCTTTTTCCCTCGGTTGTGTGAGATAATTTCCTCCTTTCATTCAGGCGTCAGCTATAGAGTCATCACCTGAGCCAAGTTATCCTTTTTTAAAACATTGCGAAACTTCCTTTCGTTTGCGTTTTCTTTATAATTCTCTTTTCCCACAGCGCCCCTCGTGGCTTTCCTTTTAAAGTAAAAAGAGTCTCTTGATATCGATAAGATGTTTTTTTCTCTTCTTCCCTTACTTTGGAGTGGACGACAACAAGGATCGAGTTTTCCAGGGATTTTGGTCTCTAAACTTACACAATCTATTAAACATGAAAGGTGTTTTATTCTGTCTCTTTGACGTCACTTTTGTTTCCTTTCTTGCCTTTCTTTTCTTGATCGGGGAGCTCCTCTTTTCACTGATCAGACGGATCTTGACCCCCCAATTTGTTCCAAAGCTTTCTGTTTCTTTGGCCGTGGTGGATACTTTTTCGTTCCCTATACTTTTTCACCAATTCCTCTTAGCATTACGTCGGTGACATCGATCAGTTTCTTAATTGATATTAGCTCTAGTTCTTTCGTCATTAATCTTCATCTCACAAGTGCTCTAAGATTGAATGGGTTGGATTCCCTTGGGATGATACGCTGAACGTCTTGAGAGATTTTTTCCTTTTTTTTAAATCACTTTGTTCCTTGGTGACCTTGAAAGGATTGTTTCAATCTTCCCTTTCTACTCCCGGCGCCTTCTCCATCCCCCCTTCTTTTTCTACCAAATCCCTCGTATACAATTGTTTGACTGGCGGCTGGTTTTTCTCCGTTAGGCTCCTTTCTAAAGGTAGTGTTTTCAAGCGTATTTGCGTTATATTGGAGTGAGCTTCTTTTTCGCGATTACTTATCTATGGTGCCATCACTGACGGTCGTCTTTTCGGTGCTTCGGTTGCTTAGATGTTTGGATAGGATTTCCTTCGTGCGATCCCCCAATTTTCCTTTGAAACTTACTCTTATAAGGGTTTTAGTACCCCCCTGCAGCGCCTGACGCATCTTGTCTTTATATTGCTTTTTACCCTTTGGGCCTGATTTTTTTTTGTTTCCTACTTTCATGACCTCCCCCTTTCTCATTCCATTCCCCTTCTGTTGCGTTTCCCTCCTTTTTTTCTAATATTTCTGTTTTCTTCCCACCTTACGTAGATTTACCCTCTACTCATGGGTAGTCCTTATGGTTATTTCGTGGGATTCCTTTACGTTCTTTTTCCGCCCCCCAAACCTCGTTCTTTTTTCATCTTTGTTTCAGTGCGTCAAGAGGTGTCGATTAGATTTGAAACTGTCTCGCTCTTGCTGTCCATTCTTTTTTAGTACTTATTCCCTTCTTTATTTCCATGGTCGCACCTTTTCTTTTTGACCGTCCCTTGGTTCTCTCATCTGGGAATGGAATCCTTAGACCACGCCCCTCAAACACATTCGAGACTAACATCCCGTTGACCAGCTGTTTTTGGTCCTCCAACTCCTTGTTTTTCCCTCTTTCAAATTTTGCTTTTCTCTCTGCCTCGCAACCCCCCCACATTACATAACCTCTCAACATAATCGTTTCAAGCCATTTTGGTACATGGCTCAAACTTCATACTTCACCCTTCGGGCTTGGTTTCCTGGCCTCCGGGAACTCCTTTTTTCGGCGTATCGTGAACGCTTTCCCGTCTTTTTTTTAA
>Ga0179593_1488215_pt1 | contig 14847 bp, 19 predicted proteins | sample CZODoug2_1_08_16_FD_185931 | JGI IMG/M metagenome (GOLD analysis project Ga0179593, IMG submission 185931) | Vadose zone soil fungal communities from Angelo Coast Range Reserve, California, USA - CZODoug2_1_08_16fungal (PacBio error correction) | ecosystem: Environmental > Terrestrial > Soil >... | reverse complement strand
TAAAGAGGCCCTCGCGCTTCGTTTCTTTTCACTGATCCTCCAGTCCCCCCGCACCGCGCTTAAAACGCTTCCGGCCTTGTCCTTGGATCGCCCAACTCCAAGGTCCGCGAGAGCTTTCCATCCCCTTGCTTTTGGGTCTTTTCAGCCTCTTCACAGCCAGAGCGAGGGTGGACGCCCTGACGTTTGAATTACCCATAGAGTTTCTTTTCCCCCCCCCAGACGGAGATGACCTCCGCTCTTTAGTTGTTTTTCTCTTTAAGTCTTGACTACCTCTCTTCTCGCTGTGCTTTATCTTCAGGTCTCGTTATACCCACAATTCTGCGTGTAAACCCCTGTGCAACCCTTCTTTTTCCCAACCGCCCTCGTGCTCCCTGCCTCGCCGCCTACTCTTTCTCGGCATGGTCATGCACCAGCTTCTCTTGCTGACGTTTTTCATGAGATCTGGACTCTTTCCCTAGTATACGTGCAGAAGCTTCTCCGAGTTAGGCGATTTTCGACCCCCAAGTAATTCTTTCGCTGATCTCCCAGTCACTAAGAGTTTTTCCCCTTTTCGGTAGCGGCGCCTTCCTGCCTGGGGAGGTTGGGTGTTTCAGGTAAAACCCCTTAACAACGTTTTTCTTTTTTGACGGTAACCGCGGATCGTTCTTGAGTTTATTTTTGTGATGGGGAGTCTGCTTAGTTGAGATGAGTCTGGGTTTTAGTCTGTCTCTTCCAGTCTGGGAGGAGCGATTTTCCCTTTGGGGATCTCTGATACCATGGGTAAAGTGGCTCGGATAGGGACCTCCAGCGGAGGTTTGGACGTCTTGCAGGCTGGTTAGAGATTTTTTTCCGCTTTCCCTTTGGCGTGGAGTAGTTTCTTTCTTCGTCGTATCGTGGTTTGGCGAGCGGCTCCGCGATTATGGGAGAAAAGTACAAGCTTCTAAGATTTTTGGTAGATCGCGTTTTGAACTATGCCCTTACCCATGGTTGAAGATACGGACTAGATCGGTGTGGGCGCTGAGTTAGAACGATTTGCCCTAAATTCCATGGTTGGGCTTTGTGATGTTGGAGGAGATGCGAGCAGGCGTAGCTATTCGCTTCACGGCGCTATTTTTTGGAGGTCATTTATACATTTCCGTAGTGCGCTTCCAGTTTGCCGTTCGGCAGTGTTATTGAGACGGACTCTGCGATGAAACTTCCCCTCTGCTCTATGTCATTCCCCTTGCTTGTTCCCGTGGCTATCTTCCCGCCCGCGTATTACAGGAGTCTTTTCTCCTCTTCCAGCGCTGTGGCTCTACCCCGATGGGTTTCTCCTTCCTAGATAGGCGTCTCACGTGTTTCGTTCGCCGCCAGGCTCTTTTCTTGAATGCACAACAAAGCGTAACTCTTGCCCCTCTGTCTCTTATTCGTGTAAGGAGATCCGCGCCCCTTTTTCTTTACCCCTTTGAACCTCTGGTTGTGAGGACGAGTGAGAAGACTTCCTTCGCTTCCCCATTCGAGAGTTCCAGTTTCCTTGACTCCTGCCGGGCCGAAGGGCTGCCACCCATCTTTCGGTTCTTTTTTCATAGTCCTCCTAAATGGAAGATTCCCATTTTCGGGTCTGGTGGTGTAAGTGTCTTCCCCAGGTCTGGAGCACGCGTCGACGGCCGATATCCCCCCCTCTCCTCTTGATGGTTCTCTGCCAAGTTGTGATTATATTTCTTTCTTCCCTCATTCCTTATTCGTAGTATAACACTTCCTTTTGGAGAATATAGCCTCGTCCCCACGACACCCGGAAGTGTTCAATAGGCACCCGGCATGTAGGATTTCGAATTAGCTATTGTTTAGAGTCCACCCGGACAGTGATTAGCAATTGACAGGGTTGCTCTGACTGATGTATGATGTTTTATTTTGAAAGTTTTCACATTTCCTTAAACTGAGCAGATTGAGAAAACCACTCCCGAGTGCTCAGATTTCCCTTCTCTTCTCCCAGTACATGTGAGATCAATGTTCCTTCCTCACCCCTATACAGTTGAGGACCGGTGCCATACTCCTCCCCCCACCTTCTAGGAACCCCTTTCTACTTCCACGACTTGGAAAATAGATGAACTCGGCCGGGCCTGAATTTCGTGTAGTTTTTTTTGTTCAGCTTGGTTTTGTAGACACATTGCTTCCCTTTTCGTCGACGTGTGAGGAGTGTAGAGCAAGCAAATGTGCCTTTCTCCTTTTTGTGCTTTTCTCCAAATTTGCCGTCTCCTATGTGAAGAAAGTTTTTTCTTGAAGGGATTGGAAGAGCTATCTTCTCTTACCCCACTCCATGCCTTTGAACTATTGAGACTGACTGGCCTGATTCGTTTTCTCTACCTTTGAAACGGACGTCTTACTACAGCTGTGTCCTCCTTCTGAATACTCAGTTGTTGTTGTTCGAGATATCATACCCAATTAGAGGATTACTTCCCATTTTTTTTTCCCCGTTTTTTTCTTTCTTAGCATACCCACTTAGAAGAATAGGCATTCTTTTATTTCTTCCCGGAGAAGAGTCCCCCCTTCTCCCTCCAAAGTTTCCAAATTTTTGCGTCAAATATACGCAATTTTCTCGACTGTTCCCGACATTAGCTCCATGTGATTGACAACTAAAAACTGTCTTACAACCCGGATGTTACGTCCGTGGCCACCCCCACACATCTCCAACAAGAGCAGATACGTCTTCTTTTCCATGTGATAAACTTCGCCCCTTGCCGGGGGATTCATCTTAGTGGAGGATCTATTCGAAGCCAGGTCCATTCCCTTTTTTGTCCAAAGGGGAAGCCACATTGCAGTTGACGAAATGCCACCGAGAGCATTTGAGACTCTTTCAGACCCAGGAGATGGGGCCCTTGAGTCTCAAATCCTCCTTGAGGAAAACTCATTTCCCTCTTTCAAAATTAAGAAGTCCATACCTCCTTAGGGTTTTGCTCTGAGGACCCCCAGGATAGAATTTTTTAATCCATACAGAAATGATGAAGCGGAAACCATTCCCCTTTTTTTCTTCAGATGAAGTTCTTTCTTTAGAGTCAGTCTAGAGATTCTCCACCCCGACCGGTTACAATAATCTTTCTTGTACCTAAGAGAGACCCGTCTTCGAACCACCCTGGCCGCCCCACCCCTGAACCTTTAGTGTCCTAAGGATATTTCTCGTTTTTTTTCTACAAAATGGGTACAGAAATCCCCAACTCCATCTTGCACTTTTTTGTAGGGCGGTAGTTTTTTTCAAAAAGCACCTTTTTTCTTCTTCCTGAATCAAGGTCTTCTTCCTGATTAACTTCTTTCGGAACGTCTCCCAGAAGCCTAATAGAAAGGTCCCTAAGTCATTTTCAAAAACTGGGTGAATTCCTTATTCCCGCCTGAGAAGACTACCCGATCCGGCGCCCTGCTTTAAGAATTTTTGCCTCTCCGAGAGGTGGTACCTTGCCAAGAACTTAGGGCCCCTTGAACAATTGTATCTCTCACAGCCCTACACCCTGTTTTCGCTCGCAAAGAAGGCTGTCCCAGTCCCCCCATTTACGTTGCCGTGTTTGACGCCGCTTCTTTCTATCCCACGTTTCCCCTTTTTAAAAGTCCCTGAAATAGCCTCGAGAGTAATTCCTCCGCTTCCTGCTAGCTGAATGCCCTTCCATTTCTCCGACCCCCTTTACTCGCCCCCGACCTCGTATTCCGTTACATGCTCCAGACTTATGACGCTTCTTCCTCTCTCCAAAATCACCCCATCCTCCCCCCACAGAGTGACCCCTTCTCCCAAATTCCATCATCCCCTCATAACAGGAAGTACCTATCCACTTACACTGCGAGGATTACAAACCTTGTGAGCTAAGGCGAGTTAAGAGGCTCTACCCCCCGTCCCTTTTCATCCCCATCCGTAAGTCAACGCTTTTTCCTTGCTAATCCAGGCCCAAAAAGATACGATCCTTTCATAACACTAACCGACTCCACTTCTGCCATTTCCCCCCCAAATTCTTTAAGGAATACCGCCCGAACCAAACGATTGGAGCGTCCATCCCTCAGCCCGCACCATGTTTTCCTTAAGAGCTTTTTTGCCCCCGAGCTGCTTCCCGAATTACCCTCTTAGACCCTTTTGGCGACCCGCGTAAGACAACTCAGAAACCCCCCCCCTCCCCACTCCTATCCCAAGACTCTTTCCTGGAGCAACACCTCCGGTTCTTGGATCCAAAACCCCCCCCTCCCCAGGACCTTTCTCTCTCACGCTTTTTCAACCATACTTTTCTTCCGGTTTCTCTCCAAAGGAGAAGAGATAATTTTTTATTTCTCACCTCTCTTCATCGTAATCCCTGTCTTTCCCTCCCTCTTTGGTTTTTCCATGCAACCATTTTTGACGTCTTAAGGCCACCAATTCCTCGTCATCTTAGGGCGATGTCGCACTTCTTTTGGCATCTTTGTTCTAATAGCGTTTCTTTCATCTTCCAAATACTCGGTAATTTTTGTCTTTTAGCCTCCACATTATGATCCGATACCAGACTTTCCTTTTCCCGAACTTGATCTGTGCCCCCGCTATCGAGTTGCATCTTCAAAAAAGACCTAAGGGCCTTTTTCCTCTCCCCGGGCAATTTTCTGAACCCGCCTTTGATGGATGAATGGGAGGAACTCTTGACCATAGAATGACCTCTTATCTCTTTTAGATTTCTATCCTTGCCCCCCCCCTTCTAGTGGATAGGTGATGAGAGAACGTTAGAGTACCACGATCTCGCACCATGGACCGGATCGTTTCCTGCTGTAGACCATCCCGGCAGTTTTTATCAAACTCCCCCTTTTAAGGACGGATTAGTCGCTCCTCCTCTTCCCCTCCTTTTTTGTTGTGAGTTAGAGCCACCTCTCATTTTAGTGGGTTTTTTGCCCGCCACGTCCCCCCCCCCAGATTTTGCTACCCATTTTTTGTACCCCCCAACCTCTTCTGCATGCATCTACTGCTCAAACCCCAGCAAGTGTTAAGAGCAATTACCCTCGTTGACTTTCGAAAGCATCTCATTTTTTCCATCTGGCCGCTCAGTTATTAAGAACGTGTATAAAGAAAAGAGACTCTCCGGGGGATAACACCTGCGTATCGGAAACAGAGGCTGAGGAACTCTAGGTTTTTTTCTTTCCCGCGGCCCGTCTAGGACCCTCCCTCCCTCCCTGCTCCCCATACCCGCTGCTCCCCCCCCCTTTCTTTACCCTTCTTCCCCCAGCCCCCCACCATTTTCCCTTCCCTCCCCCCCCCCCCCCCCCCCCCCCCCCCCCCCCCCCCCCCCCCCCCCCCCCGTTTTTTTTTTTTTTTTGGGTTTTTGGTTTGGTTTGAGATGAAGGGGAGAGATCTTCAGAGTTGGAGCGCCTTTTTTAGGACACCATGACTTTGTGTCCCCAAATATTCCTCTTCCCCCCTGGTTCTTCCCCCATTCCTTTATTTTCTTAAGCCATCATTAGACATCGGGCCTTTCCTTTATGATCGAATGAGTCCTCCATTTTTTCGCTCCTCTTGATCTGTCTTCGTCCTTTCCGTTAATCAAGAGATACGCTTTCTCGGCTGTAGAACCCCGGTAATAAGGGGATGAGATGTTTTTGAGACCCCGGAATCTATCTTTTCTGTGGTTGGCGACGGGTGTTAGCGAGCAAAAAATTACATTTTTTCGGATTGGGAGGGTTTACCCGCCCGACACCCCTTGCACTGGTACCTTAGCGTGGGGATGGACATTGTATTGGGTTTTGGATGGATTTTTCTTGTCTCATTGGTGTTTAGAGATTAGGTCCCGGGTCCTTTGGCAACAGTGGCTTCTATATTCTCTCTAGACATTGTGGAAAGGGGCTTGTTTCTAGGTAGACCCGTTTGAAGATTTCGATCGGTGGACTACTCTGTTGGTTAAGATGGCCCCTCTTTCGGTCTCTCTTGGCGTTTCTTTATAGTTTTTCAGCCCTCTTTTTCGTGTCTCTCGTGGATTCATTTAGTTTAACTTGGATTTTTCTCGTTTATTTTCCCCCGACTCTTCTACCCTTCTTCTGATGAGACCCCCTTTTTGCCAGAAGCAGTATTCATGTTATCTTTTTTTCTTTTCGACGCGAAGACCTCGGTGGCGTACAGTGGTGTCCTGGCTTTTGGGTGTCGGAGCGGTCCGAGCATTCTTCTTTTTCAGATATCGATTGAATCTACTTTTTGCCTGGACGACATTGGAGGTTCTTTCCCCCGTCCACTGCCCCCCCCCCCAAGAAAGTGATCAGTGCTTTTATCAACCTCTTCGGTAATTCCCCTTTTGTCTTTTTCACCGTTTAATTCAGTAAGCGCCGTGTCACCCCCTGAAGATGGATTCATCAGTTTTTCTCATATATACAACCTATGGTTTGTGGTAGGTTTTTCACTCAGATCACCTAAGAAAGTTCTGGAACGAAGGCAACTTCTTGATTCCTTACCCACCCACCTCTGCATCAGAAAAACTTTTTGGTCCTCATTTCCTGCTATCATCAGCATGGACTAAACTCCATACAAGCATGGTTTGTTCTAGGAGGAGCGGTTAGTAGTTTCACTTCATCCCAAAGGCTTCGTAAGTTACCCGGCATTTACGACCCATTCTTTTCCTGATTCGACATCTACGGTTTAGGTTCCTCTGCCGCCTCCTAAGATGAAATGGAAATTCTTTTTTTTTTCTTTTCTCACCTGTATATTTGTCGACCTCCTACTCCTATTCTACCGGGTGCAAAGAGGTGAGGGGTCTGGAACCCTGGTGTAATCTTTTTTGTCCTCTCAGCCTTATAGAACAAGGAATTGTTGTGGTTCCCCCCCTGCGACTGCAGAGTCGCCTCCTTCCGCTCCCACCAGTGGAACTAGGGCCCCTGAATCCCGTCGGATGGGAGGGAGAAATGTTTCGAACCAAAACCCTGACTCTGCCCATTTGAGGATTCCGGTTTTCGGGTTGCTTTCCCCATCCCCCCTTTTTGTCCTGCTCGCCTGTACAATTACCATAGAAGCACTTACACTCCCCGCTATTCTTCTAACGATAAGAGTTTCCCAGGTCAATGTTCGATCCAATGTTAGCTACTTTCTTTTTCGACGGAGATATACTCACCCCCTCCTTGAGACCCTTCGTGCTCATTTCCTAATGGCACTCTCTCCCTTCCCTTTCGAGGGTCTCTTTTTTTCTAGGGGGTTAGACCACTGCTTTACCTCTCTGGTTTTGAAAGTTGGGTTCGTGTACTTTACGAATGCACCTGTTTGCTTCTCCTTCGTTGCTCACCAGGTTTTTATCTCCGATGATTTTTTTTACCATTTAATTCTGACGCAGGAAGCACTTGCCAAGCATTCGAGAATATTTCGTATTTCATCGGTCCTTCGATCGTCCGTTTAACACTCTGAAGGGACCCTACAAAGACCCCCTTTTCTTTGATCTCTCTCTTTTAATAAAATTGTGGTGTTGTGATTCATAAAAGATGCATTCCGATTCCCCTACCAATGAAGCACCCCCCCCTCTCCTAACGAGTGATAGCCCCCCGAATTTCAGTGAATTTGCGGGTGCATTCGTCCGCCGCGGCCCAATCTGTTCCCCACTAAATTTAAAAGTACACCACGTTCCCCAAGCTTCCTCTTCCTCCCTTGGAGTCTTTCCGGCCCCCCCCCGACTTAGAAACCCGGTGTTTCTCGGCCACCCGCCCCCCTTTCGACCCTTTTCGCTTTACCTTTTTGCCCACCCTATCGCCCAAAACCAAAGATCCCTTGTTAACGGCTCCCCTGGATACCGTCTCCCTTGATCCTTGGGCGCCTGGGTTAGCCTGTACTAGTCGAGAGGGTACTTCTTTCTTCCCCTCCGCCGGTCGGGCTTATTTAAGGCCCTGGCTCCTCTGGTCCCGTGGTCGACCTCTGTACAGCCTTCATTTTTTTTCGCGTTGCCCGGCTTTTCGGGTGCGGTCCCATTTGCCCTGCTCTTCCCTAAGCGCATCGCCTCCACTCTTCCCTCCCCATTCACTGTCCCAGTCTTTTGGTTTTTCCTGGACACCGTCCTCACCGCCACCTCAGACTGTGACGGTTAAACCCCTCAAAAGTTTTCACCCCAGGATGAGGAGGCGATGAAGATTACCACAAAATTAGTGGTTCTACTGTGCACTCCTGATGAGGCAATCTCCTGATGAAGGATGTTGCCTATTACATAATCAGTTGCCTATAGCTTTCTTGATTTTTGATAACATTAATGGGGACCGGGCACAACCACCACAGCCTTGAAAGGGATCGTTCCAGGTCGTCGTTTGTGACCCCCAGCGACAGGAGCCAGGTGTTACCCTGCATGCATTCACCTGACCTTGCTCTAATTCCATTGTTCTTGTCCACCTTCATCCAGTGAGCCGAAGGTTACCGACCCTTCCACTGTACGTCCTCCCCAACCCCAAGGTATCCGCTTATTACCTGCTGGCCCATCTCTCTCCTGTCTTCGCCAGAGTTTTATGGCAGTTCTACTGGACGTATTGTTGTGGTCAAGGCCCGAGACTTCTTCCGGCCACCCCCACCAGTCTCTATCCTTTATAGGAAGCTACACAATTTGGGTTGCCGATCGCCAATAACGCCTCCCTCTTCTCTACCAGTAATACCAAGAATTCCCCCGTTCCCTCTTACCAGGGGAGTTTTGTCATATCCTCCCAAAAGATGGCCCCTTAAAAGCCTACTCCCTCGAATCCTTCGGATCGCTCCGCTTCTATTCAAGAACTCCGTACCCTTCCTCTATTTACTTTCCAATACTTTTCCTCCCCAACTGGCCCCATAGACTAAGATTTTTAATACCCTGTTATAATGATCGCCGTGCCTCCGCAAACTTGACGAAAAAAAAGGCCTTTCTCAACAGCTCCGTCCTCACGGACTCCCAGTTACCATAGCACCTCTTCATTGCTGCTGCGTCACCATGGTGCGCAGAGGAGTTACCCTTCGCATTAAGCTCCACATACGTCCGGCAATATGCATCCACCGCTAGTCCCACCCCCCTCTTCTAACTCTCCACAAGTCACCCCCCCCCAAATGCCCGATGCTTTGAAACTAAACAATTTCCTCTGCGTCCCTTCATCGCCCGAGGACAAACATGTCTTTCTGGACGCACCCCTCGAAGCATTCAACCCTCTTTGAGTACGCCTCCCCTACCTCGAGTGAAGCCGCCCATCCCCTGGCTCCATCCCCTGGCTTGAGATCTCCCACATCCTCCGGAAAAACGCCCCCCACAAGAAAAATACAACCATAGCCGCAGCATTTTAGACAGCGGTCTTACAATCCCTGTTCTTTTTAGGTGTGCAAAAAGACAATTTTTACCCCCATGCTTGTTGCCTTACGAAAGAGAACAACAAAATGGATTCCGTTGCCAAAAGAGCTCCCCGGAATGACGTTTTAACTTCTAGCCTCTTGAGAATGCTTCTTCCAAGTCAGAAGACTTCACCCGCGGAACCCGAAATGGAAACTTCGCGCTAGAGAATAGACAATGCCTGGCCGATGCTCGCTTCGTCTTCTAGCACGTAGGTAGAAGACCAACATTTCGGGTATTAAATGGTTGAGAGCACGGTTAGAACTCAATGGTCCTGTTTTTTTCTCTGACACGGACCCGCTGATTTCGCTCTCTTTTCACTTTTTAATATAAAGAGCTCTTTCCCAGCTCCAGGTGCGCGTGGACCCCCTCCAGTCAGGCCACCGAAGCAATCCCCCCTAGTGGCGCAGCACCAGGTGGACTGACCTGCTAGCTGGCCTTAACTGGAGGAATCCGAAACTTTTCATGCGCTCCCCTATTTTAAGCGTTTTGCCAAAACCAGTCTTTTTTTCAGTCTTCTCGGTCCTTGCGGCGTTGCCGGAGTTTGATGTCTCCTGATATTTTTTGAAGAACTTTTTCCCGTAGACAATCGTCGTATAACCCGCCAAATAACTATCTTCCTTCGGAGATCATTCTTCGTGGCATCCCTTTTTCCATCCGTTTTTTGTTTAGGTCCAGCCGAGGCCTGCCCTGAGCGCTTCTTTCCCCCTTTCCCTGGGAAATTCGCGCACCTCGAGGAAACCAAACGTTCCCGGTACATGCATTTGAAATTCCCCCCCCCCTTTCGTTACCAGAGAACAGAGATATCAAATAGGCTCTGATTCCCTCAAACTTATCGAATTAGTCTCCCTCTGCTGCTTTGGACCCTTACTATGCTCCCTGTCATACTTCTCGTTCAGTCGCATTTAACCTGGGCATTATCTACCCCCTTCCTCGGGAATTCGCGGTAGTTTTCCTCCCCGGACTGTCTGAGAGATATTTCACTGATGCCAAGTGCTTTGAATCATCCAGCCTCTTTGAGACTCTTCCCTCAACCCTGTAATCTTAGCGTCAAAAACGATGACGTCAACTTTTTTTTACCCACCGTTTCCGCCTTTCTCGCTGCCCTCTAAATCTTCCCAAGTCCTTGATAGTGAAAGCATTCTCAAAAGACTTAATGCGCGGATGCTCTTACCTTTCTTTCGTGCCCTCGAATCTCTTCATCGGCATCTGAGAGGTACAACCAAGCGGTTTTAGACTCCCTTTGCTCACCATCCCTCGGGTTGTTCTCTTTTCTATGCTCCAAGAATTTGAGGGCGGTTGTAGACCCGAACCCCCGGATGGAAGGGACCCTCTTTTCCCCCATATGCGTTCCTGTTTATTGTTTCTGTGTGGATGGCAGTTGATTTGACTCACGTGTGTCCCCCCTCGACGTTTTGGCGTCCGTTGATGATCTGAGGGAGGAGAGCCTCTGAGAAAATTTTTCTACCTTTGAAGCAAGAATCTGGCTTTTTTCCTCTGACCTGATTAGGACGAGATTTTGTCCTTTCTGGAAGAGTCTTCTGGGGATAGTTTTTTAGTCCTTCCGTATACCGGTTTTTGTTAGGCCCGGTGATCCCCTCAGCCCGTACGAAGTCCAAGGCTGTTTGGTCGTTCCCGGTACGAGCCCGATTGCGCCAATTGGTGACGCAGACGGTGCAAGACGGTCCTAGGTTTTCTCTTCTGTGCTCTGCCTCCTATAGTGAGAAAATTTTTTGGAGGGTGGGTGGGCGTGCTAGCACTCGGAGTACACTTTAGGGCTATGGCCTTTTTCTGAGTACCTTCTCGGCCCTTCCGGAAGGGGCTTGACCGCCTTCCCTCGGTTTCACTGCCCTCCTCGGCTGTTTTCTGGTAATGAGATGGGGACCCACGTGGTTTCGTACAAGCGGACTGTCGACGGCAGCTTGTAGCCCTCTCCGGTCTTTTTTCCCCCTCCTTACAAAAACTTGGTGTAGCTTCCGTTGCGATAGGCGCCAAGCTGGTTTTTCCGCGAAAGGTCCGTCTTTCTTGGCCATGTCCAAACCACAGAGAGTCCTCCCCCCCTCCCAATTAGCTGCGCAGATGCCTATCTTAGAGCTGGGCCTACATCTTTTTGTCAGACTCTCTCCGAAAGTTTTTTGATCTCGTTATGCCTTCTGATGTACGCAGGAACATTCTATTACGATGTATCCCGGAACCAGGCCTTCAGAAAGCCGGGACTGTTCCCTGGAGACACATCGCTGTCTTCGGTTTCGAGGAAGAAACTTTCTTCATGCACGATAGTCTGTTAGGTTATTTCCAAGTTAGAAATAGAAGACTCCAGATTTTCTCCCCCGTCGTCCCTTTTTATCGGCCCTTTTTCCCGTAACCCATTTTTTAGATTAGGATTCCAATAAGATTGTCCTTCAACCCGTCCTTTTTTTGGGAACCGTGATATAGAAGAGCGCCTTCCCGTCCTTTAACGATGAAATCTTCACCAGAATTCGGATGGGGAGGTTAATTCTCTTGTTTCCCTCCTCCTCCCCAACAATTACACTTAGGGATTTGACCCCCGGTCTGATGCAGTTCCTCGGACCCTCATGTAGTTCTTGACCATTTTCCATCGTTTCTTGCTCTCCATTTTTTACCGAAAGAGAGAGAGAAGAAGCCCCCGCTCATCCCTGATTCATTATAGCTGTTTAGTTTTCAAGGAAACATTTCGCGAAATGGGACCATAAGCAAGCCCCCTTTTGATTCCTTAAGACCCTACTCAACTCACCGTGAGTCACCAAAGGCGTTATAAGTCAGGATTTAACCTCTAGACCATGAAGGTTTAGAGCGGGCTTCTTTTTGGTTTTTCCTCTAGTTTTTTGTTTGTCTCCCCTCCTTGTCCCAAGAGGAAGTGTTCGCCCTGTTTCGCCTCTCCCGCCCTGGATGATACTTTATATAAACAGTTTCCGCGCAGATTGAAGCAAGTCTCGGTCCTTTCCGCCGTCCGCAATTATATCTCCTGACCAAAGACCTTTCCTCCTGTCTCTTTTTCATTCGTACCGATTTTTAAAACAGGAAGGTATTTCTCTTAAGAATCTTTTCTTCCTCTTTCCTTTTCTTTTCCACTAAGATTGATTTCATAGTGTCTGAAGCTTTCTTTAAACCCCCCACACCCCCGCCCCGTTCCCCCCCCCCCCCCCCCCCCCCCCCCCCCCCCCCCCCCCAAACACCCCCCCCCCCCCCCCCCCCCCCCCCCCCCCCCCCCGCCCCCCCGCCCCCACCCCCCCCCCCCCCCCCTCCCGTCAGCTTCTACCAGAAAGTGATGCTTCCGGCCTGTGGATGTACGAAGTTAGGAACATCTTCCCCTCCCCTTTCACCGTCCACGTTGGTTACCCCCTCCTTTCGGCTACGCCCTGTTGAGTATCGCTTCACCAATTCTCTTTCCTCACCTGTGTAGAGCGACCCACCCAGGCCGATGTACAGCACGGTGTTCCCCTCAAACATTTTTCTCCCAAAAAAATCGAGTCTAGAAAGTGATGGTAGCGGAGATAAGTCTACCTTTATAACCTTGCCTTGTAAGTGGCGTTCTCGGAAGTTGTTCTTCTCTTCTCCCTCCAAGGTTTTCTCATCGCTTTTTTAAGGAACCTTGAGAAACTGGAACGCTGGTTTCGAAACTTCCGTATCCCTCATCTCGATTTCGCGGCGTTCCGCCACCGCTCCGCTGTTTCCGGCCAGTAGCTGACCGCACCTCTTTCTGCCCCCGCATCTGTCCAACCATGACTCCCCTGCTTTTACGAAGTGTCAGTTGTTTTTTGATCCCCCCCCTAGAACCCATGGTATCGAGCCGGCCCATCAGAATTAGTTGCCATATTTCCACGGTCACGCTGCCTGACCTTCTGTCCGTTTTTCCTCTGATCTTCCAAAAAGGCCGTTTCTCCATACTTCTGCTTGCCATCAAGGAGAAGCTGAGACCCCCTGGCTGGCCGTATCCCCCACAAGTTTTAAGTCGATCTGTCTTTTCGGGTGCTACCTTCCCTGTTTCCAACCATGAACACCATTCCCCCCCCCCCCATGTAAATTGCATCCGTCCGTGAGGCCCTTGCCCTTTAGACGCCAGGAGATGTATATGAAGCCGTCTTTCTTCCTTCCAGGCCGTCGCGTCCGACTAGAGCCTGTTCATCCGCCCTTTCGCCAGGAGCCCAAATAAAACCCTTTTGCTCTCCTCTTATTCCCAGGCCTCTTTGGACGCTCTCCTTATCGGTTGCCTCTAGCGTTCTATTCTTCGCGAAGAGATTGGTTTTTCAATTCATCCTCTCGGGGCCACGCCCAGTTGATTCCCTTTCTGGGAACCTCTTCCCCCCTATGTTCCCCCCTCTTCGCCAACCTACAGCTCACGACGGCCCCGTGGTAAGCTTTGGAGGGGACTAATCGAACATCCAAGTCATGACCCTCTTCTCCATTGGTTCATCCTCCTCACCATTCCACGACGCACGTAAGGATCCAAGCCATCTCCCCCTTATTTCCGCCACACTGCCTACAGGATAAATCTTCCGACTCATTGCTCGCCGACCGCCCTCCCAAAGTGCCCTCACCCCACTCTGACCTTCCAAACATCCTCCCCTTCACATTCCTTCTGTACCTTCGACATTTCTTCCCTGCTTCGGCGTTTCACCTTGTTGCGCATCTTCTCGTTACCCGCTCCCTCAAGGAGAAAACGTCCCCCCCTTGTTTGAACTGTTATTCCAAGTCTTCCCACACCGACCGATCCAGAATCCCCCTCCCCCCTCCTATATGGCCCTCGAACCCACCCCATCTTTAAGGACATGCTCCCCACCGTGAAAAAACTCCCCGGTCTTTTCCGCAGTACCCCCCCTGATACCCGAGCCCCTTGCCCAATTTTTTCGAAAGAGCCCAGAGAGATTTTTCAATCCACCCCCTTTCCCCCAGCAAGGCGACAACCATGTAAGACACAAAAACGTCCCCCCCATTTTTCCCCACCCCTCTTCGCGTACCCTTCTCAGGCCGGGAAATCAAGCGGTTTATGTGACTTTTCTCCCCAACCACAATGTCCCCCCCTTGATAGAACCCACATAAAACTCTTTTGATGTCTCTCCCCCCCCACTTCGCGACCAGGAAAAGGGGTCTCCAGTTCCCTCTGTCCGGCAAGTACCGGACCGCGTGAAAGCCCCGCTTCGAACATGTGCGTTCCTCCCTTTCATTCAACAGGCCCCCCTTGTAACCTGCCCCGAGGGCTGCAGCCAAGTCGGAGATTTGAGATGTTTTTGAGTTTTCCCTGTTGACCCTGCTCATGTAATTTAACAAGTCCCCCCTGTCTGTCCCTCAAGAAAGATGGTTCCTTCCCCTTTTTTATTCCAGAAGCCTCTGTCTCCCCCCCTCCGGAAGGCTGCTCCTCTTCCTCGCGGACCGGTGGGACTGCCACTCTTCTATGTCCCGGGCGGTCCTTTCCGTAAGTTTGTCGGCTTTATTGTCCTTTCTTTCCCAACTTCCCCTTCTTTCCTTCTTTCGGTGTTTTATGAGAGGTGTATCCCCGAGATGACGCCGACCATCCCGTTTTTATAATATGCGTTCATTCGGAGTAGGGCCCACAGCCCAATAAGAGCCGACCCCGCTA
>Ga0179593_1356278_pt1 | contig 14847 bp, 11 predicted proteins | sample CZODoug2_1_08_16_FD_185931 | JGI IMG/M metagenome (GOLD analysis project Ga0179593, IMG submission 185931) | Vadose zone soil fungal communities from Angelo Coast Range Reserve, California, USA - CZODoug2_1_08_16fungal (PacBio error correction) | ecosystem: Environmental > Terrestrial > Soil >... | reverse complement strand
TTCTGCCCCGAGTGCAGGTCCTTCTCCTTTCCTTTGCCAGTCGAGTACATCGGCCACTTCGCGTGTGTCAGCTGAGGTGTACCATCCCCACATAGCTTCAAACTCCTCTGACTGATATCGGCGCCGCTGCTTTTTCTCTTGTGGGCGATCATGACACCTGATTCCGCTCTTCCCCTTTCCCTTCCCCTATGCCAGACTCCCATGACGTGAAGGAAGAATCCTTTCACCCACGCTCCTGAGATAATGTCTTTTTTCCTTGCTCGGGACCGAAAGCGCAGGATGCTCTTTGGTGGTTCCTTTTTTTATGATGTTCGGTCGTTTTGACGCTGAGCCTGTAAACTCGACCAATGGGATTCAAACGCCCTCTTTTGACCTCGCTTCGCCATTATCCGATCCTTGCCGCAAGCCTTTCTTTTTTTGCTCCCATTTTTATTTCAGCTGACGCCCTTTTCTTTGGTTATTGTTGTCGATAGCCTCTCTCCTTGCCTTACAGTCCAACCCCAGGTGCTGGTCCGTTCGTCCGCACGGTTCCGGTCTTTTGCAGGCTGAAGGGCGCCTGTAGCGCGGTTCCTTCTTCCCTAGAGCGCAAGTACAGTTTTTCCGAGCGCAGTGCGGTCTCCGATCTTTAGATCGTGAGGGACCAACCCCTCCCTCCTCCTCTGGGAATTCTATTTCCAGAGCACCTCCCACCCCCCCCTCATGTAGGTTGCATGTAAAGACAGGTCTCTTAGGCCCGATCCTTCCGTTCTTCAACCGAAGCGGCTGAGTTTTTTTCATATGGGTGCCTTTCGCAACTTCCACTTTCATCCGTCCTGAGACCACGGCATGATGTGCGCTAACTTATATACCGACACCTCCTTTCAGACTTTTTCAGGAAGTCTGGCCTCTGTGATTTTCTTCCCCTTAGAAAGCTCGTCCCACCATTTGATTGCCCCTTGGAATTCTGGCTTTTCATCTTCGAGCAAGGGCTCGCTTCCGTATGAGGAAGAGGCAAGTGGTGCATTTACCGCTTCCATTTCTCCTCACCTCCCCCCCGTCCTCTATAAGCGCGCCGACGACGATTTTATCGGGACATAGGTTTTCTCCTGGAGGGACCCTGCGATGCTGCAAGCTGGGACATGCTTGCCCTTGTGTCCTATAGGCCAGGCGCGTCGCGCTTTCAGTTTTCCAGGGTCGTGGCGTCCCGCCAAGACACTCCTATTTTTCGCGAAGAAATTTTTTGTTTGTCGGAGCGCTGCCTTCTGCCGCCATGGTGCGGCAATCTCCGCAGGCTTTTCGACTCTATTCGCGCGATCATCGAGCGAATGAGGCCGGCGATCGTTCCCCTTCCGCTGATTTAATTCACATCTGCTTGCATTCGTTTATGGATCCGGCTCCTCCGGACGCATCCACGCTCTCTGCGTAAACCCCCCCTTCATCCTCTTCCTTGACCTAACGCGCTCTGTTTTACAAAGCTAAGTGGGCGGGTCGTCTGCGATCGCCGTCTTCTTCGCTTCGCCCCTGGCCTCAATATTGTACGCAGTCGTGACGGCCGTCCGAGGCTAGCCAAAGTTAGCTGGATGCAGACCTTGGCTTACCCCCCCCCCACCCCCCCCACACACACCCCCCCCCCACCAACCCCCCCCCCCCCCCCCCCAACACCCCCCACCCCCCCCCCCAACGCGGCCCCACACCACACCTCCTTTTCCCTATTTTCGGCACCTCGATGTCCGGAAGTTTCCGGCTTTTCGAGATAAACGATGCTGATTCGCGGCGCTCATTAGTTCGGTCGTGCGTGGATCCTGACCTTCCTCCTCTCCGTATCTGTTTGCGCGACGTAGCGTTCACGACGGCCCCGAGTTTTCCTGCATTTGGCTGTCCGCTCGACATTCTAGACCTTGAGTGGTCTTTTCCTGTCAATTCCCCAAGTGCGCCTTACCTTATAGGCAAGTACTTTCTCCTCCTACGACGTTCTCCGCTACGTCGGAAGTTGCTTCGAGTTCGCCGGCGCTCTGTTCTTCGTAAAATCGTTTGCCCCCTCCCCATCTTGCTCGACAACCACCCTCTACGATCGTCTCGTCTTTTTCCCAGGCCTTTGGCGATAAAGCTCTCTAGCCTTTCCTCCGATTTAAAGCCATTAGATCTTAGTTCCCTCGTTTTGCCTCGCGCGAGCATCATAGTCTTCAAGAAGAATAAGGATTCTTGTTCCAGGCCCTTGCGTTTTTTTCTGCGTTCTCTTATCTAGCTTGTCGCCAGGTAGCTAGTTTTTCGTGGTCGTCGGCGCTTCTCCTCGAGTCAAACTCGTTGGGTTGTGCCATGAGCAGCCATTAATCCCCTCCAGGTTTGAGGTAATTCAACGGCACGGGCCTGCGGCCCTCGCAGCCTATGATTGCCGGTTCTGAGAAATCCTTCCAAACAAGTTGGTTAACAAGTCGGAACTGGTGAGGTAGACCCTCCCACTTTGAGTCGTTGGTCCTCATCTTTGCAAGTTGAAGAGTGAGGATGCACGGGTTTGGAAGTCCCCCCCCCTTCTTAGAGTCAGAGGCGAAACAAGGCCCTGAGCGCCCTTTTCTTGGGGAGAGAATTTGTTTCCCCCAGTGGTACTGAGGTCAGTCCCTACCCCTCACTTCGCTTCCCCAGAGTGCACAATGAGTTTATCGATACTGCCTCCGAAATGTTTTCACTCACCCCTGCTTGGGCAGCCGTCTGCTAAGCCTCACGCCGGATCTTGCGTGGGTTCGCCCTGGGCTTCCTACCGCTACGTTTTTCGCTAGGACGTTGACCTTCCACACTTGAAACTTTACGATCGCACCTTTTTCATTTCCATTTTCAAGCAGATCTTTTTTTTTCGCATATCCCGATTCCTAGACGTCCCTGGAGTTCGGGGAGGCATCTCCTCGAGCTAATCTCCCTTTCTAGGTGGGAACGCCCCCATGTCTTATAAACCACCCCTCAGTACGTGCGCTTTCGTCATACGGACCACCTCGTTTCTTGACCGCCAGGCGGCTTTGATGCAGCTCGCTTTATCTAATCTCCTGTCTTTTTCAGCGCATTCCGTTGCTGACTGAATCTACCCCCTGAAAAAAAATTTACTCCACAAACTTCCCCCGCACCCTCTCTGATAAGCCCTGCAGGCTTCCAATGCCTACTACTTTTTTTCAGAGCACCGTCCTTATTTCGGCTCGCACTCCCGAGAGGACCCCAGCTCCCCATTTATGAGTCCTTTTTCGTGGGAGCCCCGGTCACGAAGTGCTTTTTCGTTCTTGCCCTAAAGGCCAGAGTCGTCGTCCGTAGCCTCTCTTGTCCCTGAATTCCCCGTTTTTTCTCTTGCTCGTGTATATGTCTTTCGCGGCTCAATGCACACCCACACGTGTTTCCCGTAGAAGACTCCCGCCTCCCCTCCCCCCCCCAATTTTTAACGTGCGCCCGCTTACGTTCTTTCATACCCCTTTTCATTTCCCCGCCCAAGCCCTTTTGGGCACAAGCAATCCATCTTTCGACGTTTTGCTTTCTCTTTCTCTCACCCGTAACCAGATCTCCAGTCCACCAGCAACCTCGGCTCAGCTTGCGCGCCACCCGCGTTCCCCTGGAAGTTGATTGCGATAGCACTTTCCGTATTTTCGCCTGCCTTTTTTCACGCGATTGCCGACCGACCCCCAGTCCTGCGGCATTCGAAAACGCTGCGGCTTTTTGCATGCCGCTTCCCGAAGATGCTCGCGTTTCCCCCCCTCCCCCCCCGTGGGTCCTTGCGAGCATCCGGTCTCCCTTTCCTTTTTAAAAATGCTACAGCGCCCCCCGCCCCAGATCTCCCAATGTTCATCTCCCCCTCAATAGGCTTGTTTCGTTAGCAACCTAGATTTGCCGTAGTGGCGCTACGTTTCGCCACCCCCGAGATAGCTGGATCCGTGAATTTAACTTATATTCCCGTCTTCCCCGCCATGCGTCGCCGGCGTCCAGATTTTTTAGAGTAGCGCCAAATGTCGAAACTCACGGTCCTTCCTCCTTAATAGATTGCCCCCCCCCCCCCCCCCCCCGGAAGGGATGTATGTTTTCGTGCTTGGCCCCGCCGATGATTGCCCTACTGAAGTTTTTACTTTGGCAGAGCCTTTCGTCCCCGTACGAGTCACGTCTTGTTAAGCCAGGGTCGATTTCAAATGTTCCTCTTTATCGGACGTCGATGCGGCCATCCTCCCAGTCGCAGACCTCGCTGTCGCGAGGAAAACCAGGCCGGTATAGGGCCCCGATATCTGTGATCTATTTGGCGGGCGAGTGGCTTGTTGTTGCCGGATAGCCGGTTTTATCCATTTTTTTTATGAATGCAGATTTATCCGGCCCCTGGATTTTGGCGCCGATCCTTAGCGTCAGATTCCCCTTCTTGCTTTTTCGAGCAATCTGATCCCCTTCCCTGCCTCAGAGCAGACCCCTTTTTTCGTTAGGCGTTTTTTTTACTCCAGCCTCAACAATTGCGGTATGGCCTTAAATAGTTCGCCTTCTTCGTCGTTGCCCCTTTTCCTCGCCTGGGTCTGTCAACCTCTCTCTAGTTTAAGGTTGGATAGAGCCCCCTTGGCATGTAAGCTTCGTGGCGTTCCTGCCCCTTCGCCACGATTACAGGATCAGCTTCGTCGTCCTTTTTCGCGGAGCAGGAGGGTACTAGCCCAAGTGGATTGTTTAGGTCAGACCTGAGATGTTGGTCAATCGTGTAGACCCTTCACCCTTCCTTAGAGAGACTTGATTTCAAGATGAGAGAATCCCTCAGATCGGGGCCTCTGTTCTTGGCGCTAGGCCCCTTACCATGAGGATGAAAAATCACATATTCCCGACTTTGTACCCTCTCGACTTAGGTGTCCGTTCTCTGGATCCCTCGGTTCGAAACATTTCCTTTTTGTATTTTTGATAGTCTTCGACGGTCACACCCCCAGAGACACAGCCCCCCCTAAGTTAGGTGTGAGACGTCTCTGCGGGCCGTGCCCAAGTTGTCTGTCTCCGATCCCTTCCTGGGGCAAGAATCCGTTCTACTTTTCCGACTTCCCTTGGGAGGCGTTCTTTTAATCCACCCCTCCTCTTTTTTTTTTTCCTTCCGCAGCTTTTGCTGTCGCGCATTCCACTTTTTTCTATCTCGGCCAAAGGAGGATTCCCCTCTCCCCGGGAGCCAACTCATGCATGCAGCCTTGATACTCGTCACCACCGTTTTGTTGTTTTCCGGTTGTTTGCCGGCTATTTTAATTCTTAACAGTAATCCCCTTCGGTCCCCCCCCATGACCCCGGATTTATCCTGAGTTATTACCGGGGTCTTTTGACTTTTAACATCAGATAGTCGGTATCCATATCCAGATCTTTCTCATCCTATTCCCCTTTGATCCCCCCCGGGAGATGCCGTGTTGTTCCTTTTGCGGAGGAATCATAACTTTTCGGTCCCCCCCCCCAAGCCTCTGTCTCCAATCTCCTTTTTTCTTCGTCAGCCCTCGGAAGAGAGAGTAAATGATTCCCCCCAAGCCTGTTTCGGAGCGACGAGTTGGATTTGAGAGGTCTTCTTGCATCGGCAACATTGGAATATGTTTCCTTCTCCCGCCAATAGGAAAAATCCCTCCTCCTTAGCGCCCCGACCCGGCCAACTGTAAGCTATTCTTTCCTTGAGGAATATTTACACTAGCTGGTTTTTCAGGTCGACCCTTTCCTGCCCCGGAATTGGTGTCCTGGCACTCTTCCGATTCCAGTCTTTAGCATTCACTTTCCACTCCAAATCTCTATTAACACCGTGTTTTTTGTTCTCTATTGCTTGCGTCCGGAGGAAGAATGCGGCCACTTTCTCCCATTTATCTTCATTAACCTCCGTAAGTTCTCCCTATCTCGCTGTCCAAGCCAATATTCCTCTTCACCAACCATCCGACGCTTCCCTTTTCCAGCTTTGGCTGTCTCTTTTTTCCCTGCGATCATGACCCAGATTAAGAGGTGCCCCTGCCCTCCCCTCGCTCCGCGGTCGCAAGGAAGAATACCCCCCGCGCCCTGCTGCAGATCTCCTTGGCGTCTTTTCGGGAAATAGCATCCTCTAGGAGGAGTTAGTCGATTTTTTTGCCGGTCTGAGATCGGTACGCCATCCCCTCCTTCTCCCTCCTTTATAACAATTTTTTGTTGAAACCCGTCTTCTCGACTGACGATGACCGCTTCCCCCTGTCTCTTGATACCGTGCCGCAACGTCGCATCTTCATTCCACTCCCCCCCTTATTCTTTTATGCAGACGGGCATTGGGTTTCGACCGACGGGAAGTTTTCTTCCACCAGGTGCTGTTTTGCACCCGGTTCCCCTCACCTTTCGGTTGTTTTTTCGATACATGACGTAGTCTCCTGGTGCGTGAATGCCGCCGCTTACTCCTGATAAGGCAAAGTAAAGTCTCCATCCGCAGCTTAAGCCCTCAGGAGACTCGGTGCTTGCGTCCCCCATAAGCGCTCTTGTTAAGTCTTCATCGTCCGCACGTTCCACACCTCTTCGGCGAGCCTGCATTGCCAGGAAACGATGTGTTGCTGCAGGACGCGCGCGTACGTCACACCTGCCGGTCTGGTCTTCCGGTTTTCCGGAGCCTGCCCCTCCCACTGCTTCCACTCAAACGAGGAAAGGTCCTTTCTTTTCGACGATACATTCTCCTACACCCGCTTTCTAAGATTCATCCGAAAGTTTTTTATCTTTCATCCCTCCTTTTATGATCTCTTCTGACGTTAGACCATGCGGCACCCCTTTTTCTCCTTTCTGAAGCTAACTATTTTAGTGCAGGGCGCGTCTCCTTCATGCTGATTCGACCCCCATGAGTGACCATGGCTACCTTCCCTTTTCTCCCTTCTCCCTGTCCTCCATCCCTGCGCCGCGCGACGACGCGCTGTCTTCCTGGACATCGGTTGTAGGACATTGTGCTTTCCTAGATTCTTAATTGCTTGCAAAATGGGTTATCGATCTCCTCTGAGGATTCAGCCCTTGCCAAGTTCCTGAAAGGGAACGTCCCTAGACCATTTCCCTTGCTCAGGTTTCCGGTACTTCCTCCGCAGCGAACGCCTCTTTCGGCCTCTCCCCCCGTGCAGGCTCCGCCGGCGTTTCCGTCTCTATGGCGCGCGATTTTTTTCTTCAGAGCCTTTACTTTTGTTGGCGAATCTGCCACCCCCCTCAGATCCTTATGGACGGGCATTATACGAGATGTCTTGCCGTCCCCGTAAAGAGCAAAGAATCGCGCGCAATTTGGCTAATCCTCTGGGGGAGAGATCTTCCATTCCGAGATGTTTTTTCTCTACGTACCTGCAGCTGTCCCGCTGGTCTGCCGGACCTCCGTCGATCCGCGACTTTGCGCAAGTTTTTCCAGACCTTAAGAAGTCGTGAACTCGTCGACACTGGCTGCCCCCTTCTTGTTAGTCCTCCGGCGGCCGCCTCGGACAACCTCACGATCCCTTCCCCTTTCCCCTGTCTCCGATGCAAATCGAGGCGTATTTCGTTTTTTTAGCATGTTCTCTAATATTCATTGGTTTCTCAGGCTCTTTTTCTTCTGTACCTTGTCGCTCCGGAAATTCGGTCCTCCCATCGCCGACCTTTTTGTGGAGGAGGAATTTGCGACGGACCATCGAGTTACGCTCACTCTCCATTCGGGTTTTCCCGACGAAAATGCTCGTTTGACTGGTTTTTGGAGATGAGTTTTTCCCATTCACCCAAGGTTCACACTGTACTCGTCTTCCCTTGAATTTTTTCCTCTTTACGGGAGCCGCCGCACTCGGGAAGAAGTACCCCGCTTCCTCCGGCGATTCTTGCGCTCGCTCCGCGCTTTTTTAGGCGTGACCAGGATCCTCCATGTATTAACATTCCCTACCGTTTCTAAGAGTTGTTTCCTTTGCTGTGGCTTGAGGCCTCTGATCCCTTCTGCCTTCTTCCAGTGCAACTGAGAAGTTCACTTGTTTATTGCTTCCCTCCTCCTGACGGCCACTCCACCTAGTCCTCCCTCAGAAGACTGGTGCTTGTGCGCCAGTACCCTTTTTTTTAAGGCCTGTTTTTCTAACCGTTGTTGTACTGCCTTCAGGTCGCCCTGGTAGCTCTTTGTTCCCCCCCCTCGGGACGGCGGATGAGAAACCCACAACTCGTTTTTGTGTTAAATTGAGCCGCAAATCCTCTACCGAAGTTAGGCCTGAGCCGGTAATCCATTCCCCCCTTTCAAACATGTGCGGTAGCTGCAGGGGGCCTTTCACTCTCTTCCCTTGGGACCCCCACCTCAGACCAAAAGGGAACACGGATGGAAACCTGGTCGGTTTTACCCCATACTGTTGACTTGATTTCCTCCCCTCTTAATTTTGAGGAGCAGACTCCCTATTCTCACTGGTTCTCTTTTAATCTGAACCTCGTTCCCTGTGCAAGCCTTTAAAAAGTTTAGTCCTTGTTCCTTAGTGAGTGCGAATGGTTTGGGCCCCTTGGACTCCGAGTACTCCCCCGCGTCCCGTGACACTTGCCTTTCCCTCGTGCAAAGGAGATGTTGATCCCCTCTTCCTTCATCTCAGAAGAAGGAGTCCTCCACCGATTCGTTTGAGAGGGGGAACAAGTCCTCCGTTCGATCCTTCGGGTGGCTTGCGTACCCTAAGAGAAATTTTTATTTTCCTATCATAGGAATCAGTTGGAACACCTCCCTCACAAGTCGACTGATTCCACATCTCTCTCTTTTCCTAAAGTTGTGCGTGTCTCTCTCATGTTCTTACCTCACATAGGAGTTCTTTTTTCATTCTGCTTCGCTAAGCGAGTTCGCGGGTTGTAGTTGAACCCCATTTCTTACTCGCCACCAACCGACCGTACGTGTGGATTAAGAATATTCTTTCCCCCACCTCGTTGAGTGAAAGCAGTTCTGGTTCTCTCCCGCCTAGAAGATTCGATCCAGCTCCTTTTCCAGATTTGGACCAGGCTAGTGTCCGGTTTTCCTTATTTTCTTATTTATTACTTTTGCAAACACCCCCCTTTTTCTCTCCCCCCCAAGAAAGGATCGCCCTTGTTTTTTTTTTTAAGTATTGTCAAGCCTTCCTCGCCCCTTCATTTCCAGTTCTGCTCCTCATTTCCCGATTCCTGACCATAAGCCTACACGCTGATGAGTAGGTAGTGTCCCTAACAGGTTCACGGGTTCCTTTGTGCGGGGTTCTACCCCTCAGTCTCCTTCATCTTGACTTGGGACCGTCACATGTTGAATTAGACTCTTACGCGGCCGGCCTCTTTGGATGTTCTTTCGCGGATTACACTGGCCCCCCCAAACAACCTTTCCTTCTTGCCCAACCGTCTCAGACCTCCCCCGAAACCAGACCCTTTTTGCCCGACGGCTCCCCCGACACCGTTTCTCAACCGGCGGAACGCTCTTTCTTCTCACAATCAACCCATCTGATTAAGGGCTGGATTGCCTTCTTCTCTCTCTACATCCTAATCTCCTTACCGATCTCCCGTTCTTGAAATAGTAGACTGGCTTCTCGGCATCTCTTCATCTGACAGAGTCACATTGCCTTTTTCTGAGCAGAACCTTGTTGCTCAAGGTTTCCTATCCTGCTTCTTTGAATTCTACCTTTCCCTCCTGACGTCCCGCGGCGTCGACCCTATTCCCCTGAAGACTAGGATCCTCCCGTTCAAAGAAGATTTTTTATGTCCGTCGTCCTATGCTTAGTAATTTTTTCATTCCTTCGCCCTTTCCTTGTGCCGACCTTTTTTACTTTTAAAAAACAGACTCTTCCCATCCGCAAGCCATATCTGATCGTTCATCTCTTCCCGCCCGTGAAGGTTTCTGAGTTTCCTAGGACCCCTCCGTTTTACTCTTGGACCTGCTCACGCTCTCCCCCCTATGCCGTCTATTGGAGCGTAATTTCATTTAAGGATATTTTTACAAAGGAAAGAATTGCTCCTTTTTTTCCCCCCCCCAGTTCCTGATCCCCGGCGCAAAATAAATCTTTTCTTCTATACCTTTCTCCCTTACCCCCGTCTCCCCCTTATCGCTGTTCCCTACTTGTTATCTTTCCGAGTATGCTTGCCATGAAGGAAGATTCTTCTACATGTCACCCCCAGACTACTGTTTCCTAGACCTTTTTTCCTAGTCCCAATGACTTTTCCCTTCCCTTTTGATCCTTACAACTCTAAGTAGAGTGCCCTAGCCCCCCCTTCTCTTGCCGGACTCGACTCTCCCGTCTTTAGTAGAGCAAAAAACCTTCTCTTTATTTCCCCATTTCTGATCCGCCTTGCTTTCCCCGTTTATTGCTTCTTTTCCTGTCGACGCTCCCTTCTCTAAATTTATTTCAATTCTCGCTATAGGCCATGGCTTTCCCGCTCTCTCCGGTCAGATAGCTCTCTCCTCCTCTCGAACCCTTAAACAGCAGAGAGAAGAATTGCCCCCATGTTTTCCTGCTCGGAAAAGAAGTTAGGCTTTCTCCCTATCCCAAAAGGTGTGGGATTGACTGACATGCAGTTTCCCCCCTTGCCCGTACTTTACTTTTCCCTTTTCTTCTAACTGCCCTCGTTTGAGTGTAAAGTCCCTCTCTCTTCCTTAGGTATCTGCCTGTCCCCCCTTTGAAGCCCGTAATCCCCTTGCGCTTCTCCCCCCCTCCAAAAGACCCTTCTTCCTCTCTTTCTTCGGACTTAGAACCCTTCTTTTTTTCTTCCAGGAGCTTTAACGATTCCCCCCTTCCCCCTCTTCTCCGAGGAGCAGATTTTCTAGGTCTTCTCATTCTTTCTTCCTAATGAATAGGGGTCCCCTAATTTTTTGGAGTTCCTCCTCTCCTCCACATGAGGCTCCCCATGACGATTTTTCACAGGGCACAGGTTTGTCTTCCCTTTCTTTCCCTCCTTTTTCGCCCCTCAGTGATTGCTTCTCCTTAAAGAATGTGCTTTCGCGTTCGACTGCCCCCCCCAAGATTAGTCATTCCCCCGCGCTTCTGGGGATTCCTTCTCCTCTCTCTGCAGGACCTCTCTTTGTAGTACTAATCTCGACCAGATTTTTTTTGCCATCCCCGTGGAAGGTCGACTTGAATAATCCCCCTCTTGCTTATGGATTTTTTAGCTAAACCAGTATCTCCCTTCTATTCCCTCTTGAGATTTTTTGAGTTCCTGTACTTCCTTCTTTGGCAATTCTCTTCTGATGTAGACAGCCCAATTCTCAATCTTCATGCCCATTTCAGCCATCCTTAGAGTTGCATAATTTTTGGCCCTTTAGTCCATTTCCCATTTTCTTTCCCCTCGCCCTTTTTCTAGTCCAACTTGACGATTATCCCGCTTTAATGGTCGGGTCCTTTTCCTTCAAAACCCTGCCTTCTGGCCCTTTTTTAGTTTCCCCTCCCCCTTTTTGGAGCTTCGTTCATTTCGCCTCAATTTTTCTCCCTTTTTGACGGTGTAGACGTGGCTTTTCCCTTTTTCGGGTTTCTTTTGTCTCACAATTTCCGACCGGCCCCCATGAATAAGTCCTCCATGAGTACCGCTTCTGCTTCGCCTCGGGCCCTCCCTTCCTCTATCTCAAAAGCTTCGATTTCACGTATTTCTTCCTTGGAATTGGAGTCCTAGTTTGAATTTTAGGCAAATCGGTTTCAATCTTTTTTCCTTCCTCTTTTTCCCTCGACAACGCCGCCTCATAGTCCCCCTTTCCCTGAGTGGATAGTTTAAGATCGAGGCAATGTTCCCCGCTACAGGTAGATTGCGCCTGAAGCTTTTTTCTTAATCGAGATAGAGCCCCGGTCAGCCTTCGTCTTTCCCTTATGTTCCCCCCTTTCCTCCAGTTGGTGTTGTTTGAGTATTTGCGTTCGAAATGTCTTCCCTCCTCCGGCAAGGGCTCTATCTCTCTTGCGATAGAACTCGGCACTTAGCTTCTGACCTGTTATCTCTTGTTTTTGAAAATTTTTTTTAAGCCTCGATCTACTATCCTCCCCTTCCCCTTGGTTGATCCTTTTTGATCGGACGGTTGCTTATCTTTGCTTCTCTCCACCGCCTTTTCCCCCCTTCCCCTCCTCCTAATTTCCCTATGCCGTTTTCTGATGATCCGTGTCTGCCCTTAAAGCTCAAATAGTGATTTTAGATCGTTCTCCTCTAAGGATCACGGATTTGCATTATTCTCTCGTAGTTGTGGTTTCCTTGTCCTTTCTGAGTTCGGTGCACGTCCGATCCAGCACTTCTACAACCAGTTGCATTATACCCCTTTTGCGAATTACGTTCTGCCCTCCCCCCCTTCTTCCCTTTGCCCGCTCATGTGGGCCGAAATTTCCTCCCACTGTAGAACGGTGAGCAGGAATTTTCTCTAGCCGATCGCCTGGAACCAAAGTGTATTCCCGGACCCTCCCCCCCTTCCTCCTGTTGTTTTTTTTTGACGGAGAATGAAGTGGCGCCTGGTGCTACTCCCCCTCAGATCCTGCCGAGTGATAGAACAGGCGCGACTCTTTCGCGGATCTCATTTTTCTAAGTTCCCCCTCCACCCAACCTTTCCCCCTTCTGGTTCAGTCTTCATTCTAGCCTCACGCTTGGCCCACCATTTGCTCGCACACTCACAACCACACGGGTTTCCTCTTCTTCTGTCCTTTCCCCCGTGCTTCTTTGTTCTTCGATTGGGTGCCTTCGACGCGCCTAACTTCTCTGACCGCCGTTCTCTCGTGCGTTTCCTCAAAGCTTCTACTACACCCATAAGTGCCCTAAGGCCCCAGTGGCTTCCTTCATCTATTAGAGCGCCTTTTTTATTTTGAACCCTGTTTCCAACCTGCTTAATTCACATCCTTTCCTGAATGCGAAGGGGTCGCGCACTAGACTGAGCCTGTTGATGATCATCTCCTTCTTCCTCCAAGAAAATGAGTTCTCTTTTCTCCCTTCGAAGAATCCCGTACGACTCGTGATTGCATACGGTGTCTTCTGGTGAGTTTCATCGACGCAAGAGGTTCTGCTTTTGTGTCTTCTTTCCTAGGCATTTCGATCTTCCCTAAACGCGTCCCCTTTCTCCGGCCATTTCACGACGAGACAAGGTTCTTCTAGTTCCTTTCAGGCAGTACCTTTGAGGATGTCGCCTCTATTTTTCAGACCCCCCCCATGGCTGGTTCTTATTCGGCGTATATCTCTGCTCCTCTCTGATGATAGAGATCTTACTGATTGTTTTCCCGCAAAAAGAACCTGTCCTATACGGTCCCCCATTCATGTTATATTTCCCGCTCCCGGAGACTTCCCTAGACACATAAACAGTTCTCGTCAACCCGTTCCCCTTAATAATTGTTTTACGGCGTATGTTTTTTCTACGACATCTAGGGATCTGTTCTCCCCTGGCCTAGTAGTCCCCCTTTTTCGTCGAAGGATCAAGGACCTACTTTCCCTAACGAGACCATTTGTCCATTATGATGTCTTCAATCGCGGTCCTGAGGCCCACTGTCCGCAGAATATCTCTCCCTCAGAGTCCAACCCCCTCTTGACGTTCCGGGGGTCTCAATGGATGAGCGATCCCTTTTTAAACGATTTATTTTAAGTGTCTTCGTGAGGCACCGTTCGATCAGGAAATTCCTCTCTCATCGGTGTTGCCTTAGGTACCACGACCTTCCCATAGGGTTACTAAGCCTTTATCCTTTTCCTCCCTCCTCTGCCCATGAGCTTTATCCGGGCTTATGTTTAAATCACTTTCTCACCGCATGCATTGGACCACCCCGCGTCAGAATGCCTCCAAAGCGGATACTTCCCCTCCGCCGCCTTGCGTAGAGTTCAGAGCCTCTGTCACTGTCTTTTCGCGTGCGCGCTTCCCAAAAAGTGTCGGTCTTTCCCTTACACCTCGCTGTGAATATCTCTGAACTTTTCCCCCATGCCAGAGTTTTTTTTTTTGTCTATTATCAGTCCCCTCCTAGCGAGCAACCTAGTTCCGCAGCTAGAATGGATTGCCGCCCCTTTTCTTGTTCATGCTGAGATCTTTTCCGCAGTCGCGGAAACCGGTAGTCCTGGTGTTTGAGGGTAGTCTCGACGGCGGTAGTCCACAAATGTGTTTGGGTTGACGAAATCCCCCAAGAGACGATTTCCGGACACTTCTCTGATTCCCTCCCCCCTCTGCGAGGTCTGTTTTCTCTTCTTTTTCGCAAAAAAAATCACACTTCCAGTCGGAAGGAGTCCCACGCATTGCTTTCTGTCTAGGTAATCTGGAAGGGAGGCGAATTCTCGCCTACAGTGGTGTGGACCCCGGCCAAACCCCATCCTTTATCGGAGTGAGCCCGAGAACAAGGTGGCTGATAATTTTTGACTGAGCCCCTTTTGTTCCAACGGGAATTCGTAAGCACTCACTTACTGCCACTTACACCCGCGGGCCCCTATTTGCCTATACCCGAGCGCATCTCCGAGCTTCTGGTTCCCCACCCCGAGTGGGAGTCTATTCGGGGATACTCCTAGATTTCGTCCCGCTAAATGGGTATCCCCTCCTAGAGTCTCTCTTCTTAATAACGATACGCCCCCCTCCTCTCCTTGTACATAATACTCTCCTCATTTGTTGTGTTGTACATGTGATTATTTTCCCTCTCGGTTGGTTTCTTTTTCCCCCCATGTTCTCTCTCACGCTCCTTGTCGCTTTAACGCCATTGCTGTTTGCGTGCCCAGCCACCTCTCCTTTACTGCTCTTTGCTACTTCCTCAAATCGGGGTTGAACATCTTCGTTGAGATGCCCTCCGAGGTTATCCCTTCGCGCATCTTTAACTCTTTTCCTGTGTCCTGGACGTTCTTTCTGCTCGTATTTTTCCCCTTCCCCAAAAACTTAGCTCCACAAACTTCCGTCAACTTCCCCCGTGTTATTCAAGGCTTCCTTGATTGGTGTTCCAGCTTTACGCGCCATTTGTCAAGGATTCCGTCCCCTAACCTTAGATTCTTACATGCCTCAACAGTGTGTATTAGTTTTGA
>Ga0179593_1307516_pt1 | contig 14847 bp, 16 predicted proteins | sample CZODoug2_1_08_16_FD_185931 | JGI IMG/M metagenome (GOLD analysis project Ga0179593, IMG submission 185931) | Vadose zone soil fungal communities from Angelo Coast Range Reserve, California, USA - CZODoug2_1_08_16fungal (PacBio error correction) | ecosystem: Environmental > Terrestrial > Soil >... | reverse complement strand
TGTCAAGCCATTCTTAGCCTGTGATATTGCTCACCAAGGATAAATCGGCGTTTTTCCCCAGATGACATTTTCCCCCCATCCCGCCCCCATAGACAGTTGTGAGTTAATTCGGTGTCGCCAAGGGTGTTACGACCCCCCGCCGATCGGCCGAAACCGCTCAGTCTTCGATCTTTTCTCTCGTCATTTCTCCATCACTTGACGCAACCCTTGGAGGGGTTATCGCGGTTCCCTTGAGAGGCCATGGCCGTGTATACCGACTTTTCCTCCCTTCCCGCGGAATTAAGGAAGGTTTTTCGGCGAGGAGTCGACGATTTCCCCGTGAGAGGTTCTTTAAGGAGGTACTGAAGGGAGTTCACTCTGTGTTAATTACCTTTGGTCCCTGTTTCCACATCCACAGACCACGGCAACCAAAAAGACACGGCGGTTCCTAGGCTGATAGTTTTTCCTGTAAGGATTCCCTGGCTTGCGCCCGAGACCAGCTGGACGGCACCCCAGGGCCTCGCAATAGTCCCTCCTCTATTTGTTAAAGAAGTTTCCTTAAGCGGCGGTAAGCCTAGTTTGGGCAGTTCAAACCGAGTTTTCCCGACTGCTGACGAGTCCTCTCCTATCGGCGGAGGAGGGCGATGAGGGCCGTTCTCCAGATCGACCCCCACGAGCTGCTGATAGGTTAGATGTGTTTTGGTTCGCACATTGAAATGGCGGACCGCAGTGTTTGCGTGTGGCGCTTTACTTTTTGGCTGTCCGGTGGGTTCCCGACTTAGTGTTCCGGACGTGGTCGGTGCCCCCCCCGCTTTTGACCCCGAATCCGTTAGAACGGTTTGTTTTTGGCCCGTCCGCGTTATTGTTTTTGAATTAAACTCTTGCTGGGTCTTCCGATGCCGCTCCCTGAACAGTTATCCTGACGTGTCCGTCCCACTCTTTTTTTTTCACGGACGGGCCCCCATACCCACGAGATCGGGGCGTAAGTCAATCCACGAGTATTGCTAGTGGTCTCGGCTAAATCGTGCGACGGCTTCTCTTGTTTGTCCTGCTGCTGTTAGAAAAAAAGTGTCCCTCACAACCCTCGGACCCTTTTCACCGCTTGAGCACGTCGGCTGAAAGACTCGGGATGTTTCCACAAGTCCTTCTAAAATAACTCGTTGCCTTGTTATAAAAGGAGCATGATGTCAGGTACATTTCCCCATTTTTCCTCCATCCGCTCCTATCTTTGCCCAATTACCACAGGTGAGATACAATAATGCAGGCACCGAAGGGATCTTTTTCTCTTGCTCTCCGCCCGCTGGGTTGTCGCCCCACCCCGGACCGTTTTCCGCGTCGACTCCCCCATTTTCTTACCCTCACATGTCCTTATCCACTACATCCAAATCGGAGCGGTCCAGGCACGGGGGGAAAGGTACAGTGATGCGAGCCTCACCCCATGTGTCTTCTCCCGGCGCACCGTCCACCCCCAAAATTTTTCTTTAATTCCAGGAAAAGCACCACGCCAGCCCATGGCTGATCGGACGCCGCGGTCATAAGTTCTCCACTGTCATTCTCTTGTGTTACCATGTGACAAGTCATTTTTTCGATCGTGGATTTTTTGTGGACCCCCCCCTACGCATGTTTTGAGAGCTTTCCATCATGAGGAGTCCTGATCAAAGCGACTATCCCCCCCCTGAGCCACCTATCTCTACTTAAGCGCGAGTTTTTTCGCTGCGACGAAATGGTTTGCTGCCTGAGAGCACGCTACTCAGGTGGGGGGTTCCTCATTAGGTTATGGTTTGGTTTCCCTCGTCGAATTATGTCAGGATTTTTGAAGGTGTTGGTTCTTTCATATTCAGGTGGTTCCGATGGCCAGGTCCCCACACCACCTGGAACTTTTTCTTCGGCAGGCTCCAATTTTTAAGCCAGGTGTGAAACGGTCCCTTTTGTTTCGGCCGTTTTTTTGCAAAAAAGTTTTGCGATGGGTTGGTTTTTCCCTGGCTCGTGACCCGCCGGTTTTCTACAGCAGATAACTAACCCCGTCGCGCAAGACCCCTTCACCCCTGATGGGAGTTTAGTACCCTATTCCCGTCACTTGTTGCGTCGTTGTTGTTGAATCGTTTCGCACTTTTATCGCTGGAACCGTACACTTGAAGTCTGTGCAGGTAGTTAGGTGGGTTTGAGGGAAACCTTTTTTTTTGCGATCGATGTGCGGCACCGGACGTCCTCAATGCGATGTTTTCTGTTATTTTCCCGGCCGCTTACCATGGTTTTTTTTATGCTTGGCGCTTTAGATTACTGTTCTCACCCTCAACTAGTTCCTATGTGTTTAAGTGTAGATCGGCTGCCTTAGCCCTGGTGTATTGGTTGATTATGCGATTGAATCGTTCGCCGGTCGCCAGGATGGTTTTTTCGGTTGATTACTTCCGCTGATTAGATAAGTTAAACTCTCAATTTCCTTCAGCTTATGTCCTTACAGTACAAACAGCTCTCGGGCGTCCAGTCTCCCTCAAGCAGGGGTTACCGGAGAGGTACTCTCAGCATTCAAGATTTCCCCCTCTGGAACGATGACGTCCTCGTGGAACCTGCTATCGGTCTACTTCCTCTTTTTTCTATCAATGGACATCGGTGGAATGTTTTTGTCGCGTGGAGACTGGGTTTTCGTGAAGGCCCGTCGGATGCCAGAATTTTCTGTCTCTAGTGCTGGACTGAGTGTTCGTCACGTTCCGCGGAATGGTGGCGACCCCATGCTGGTGCTTTTTCCTTGCCGTCGAGGGGGCGTTTCTTTCCGGTTGGCGGGCCTCTTTCTAGACAAATGTTTTTGCCTGCGCGGTCGTTTTCTTGAGGCCGAGGGTAGTGCATCTGATTCTGGGCCTGACTTTTTTTCTCCGCCTCGCCCCCTCATTGTTGTTGTTTGTTTTAGCTCTGATGACAGGCGGGCCCCGTTTGGTTCCCTTTCATTCCTTAGACACCACGAACCCCGGCCGCCGCCCGTGGTCTAAGAACTTTTTTTGCAATTTTTTTCCCCGCAGACTTGCGTTCTTTTTTTCCAGGCCTACGGAGAATTCTTTTTCCCTGCTTGGCGTCTCGTGACTTCGCGGAGTCGGCACCCAGACAGTCAACAGTCCCCATTCGCGGCAGTTATATACTTAAAGCTCGGCGCATGTCTAAAGGAACGCTTTTTTTTTTTTGGTGCCGCCCGACAGCACATGATCAAACCCACAAAGCCGTAGTTCCCGATTGTAAAGGATAGAACATTGGTTTTGCGTATGAGCGGTTCGAGGATTCTCTCATTAGAGGAAGTCGGGGAGGAATTACCATAAATGACCTTTTCCCACCATGTTTTGCGTGCGGTTAATGACGCAACGTACTTGTTATGTGTTGGTGTAACCTAACCTCAAGGCAATTTAACTTTTCTCTCCTCGGCCGTTTCACAGGTGGCTTGGGGATCGGCTGGCGCTTCTACTCGAAGAAGTTACTCTCCCGTTTTCATCCCCGCGCTGGAGTAAGACCTCGCCTTTCGCGGCTGTGAACTCGGTTATCTCAGGGCTGTGCAAGCACGACACTGTCGTTTTTTAGAGTTGATTTTCCCATCGCTTTGTTCTCTTTTCGCCGTCCTCTCGGCATGAACCCGAGGGGGAGATGAACCTTGACTATGCTCGGTACGTTCGACTTTTCATGGTGTTAACCGTGCCCCTTCAGGCGCTGCCTGAGGAAAGACTCTTGTGGCACCTGTTGCCTACGTGATCTTTTTTACCTCCGCTCAATGAAGCTGTCCGGTCTTGCGGAGTGGGCAAGGTGCGTTTCTTTCTTATGAGGGTTCGGGTCCCGCGTACTCACTGGTGCCCACCCCAATCCTGTCATCATTCATCTCCACCTGGTCTCCGAAGTTCTTACCAGTAGTAGTATGTTAAGATTACAGTGACTGAGGCAGACTATGCATTCAGGTGGTGTTATTTGCTCCTCGCTGAGTCTGCTAACATTCCTTTTTTTCCGTCCCCTGACGGTACCTCCTAACGTGACCTTCTGACTGCCACCGGGTTGTCTGTGAGTCCGCGCTTAATTCCCTCCTGTCTTTGTTTCTAAATCTCTTTTTTTCTTTCGACCGTAGTATAGTTGCATCTGTTTCTTTTTCTTCCTGATTTCTTGCTGAGATGCGTAGGCCCGGCATGTTTTTTTACACCTCCGGCTTTCGGATCGTACATGCATTGGCGTGCGGAACCACCATCCCTTTCTTAAAGTTTTTTGATGGCCGTTTGTTCTTTTTTGTTTTTATTTTGGGCCGATCGTGCTTTATTTGTTTTCGTGATGTGACCCCACGTGAACGACTTGTGGCCCTTTACACGTTGAGTTCGACTTGTTTATGACGTTGTATGGCGATCGGTTGCGATGATGGTGAGTTGTTTTCCCTTTGGGAGACGTCTTACATGAACGTGCGGGTGGCCATAGGGCGCTGCGCGTCTTCCTGTGTGCCTTCATTCTGCTCACCATTGTTAGTGACGGGAGTTGTGTCTACGATCGCGCAGGATTTCACGGTGTCTTCACCTACTTAATTTTTGACAGACATCTTGTCCTGGTTAGAAAAGCTCGGCTCCTTTCTTTCGGCTGCTTGAAGATAATCATTTTTTCTTTTTTCTTATTAAGTGCATTCGCGGTTTTCGCGGTGTGTCAGAGGTTTTTTTTTGTAGACCGTGTGCTTCTTTTCCCCAGTATTGCCTCTGCCTGCAGAGAGCCCTTTGCACGATGCGACGACTCTTTTTCCGTTGCGTCTCGTCGGTGTTGCGAGAACCCGCAAATTCCAGCGCTCTTGTGATGGGTGGCTCGGCTAGTCAGCCCGGTGAGAACTTTGACTGCGTCTTTGGAAACTTTAAGTACCCTTATATAGGTTTTCCCAAAATTCTTAGTGTTCTTGGAACCCTCCCGGGAGCATTTCCCTCTGTTTGATGTCCCACTTGAGAACCCCTCGCCCAGCACCAGAAGCGACCCTCGTCGCTGTGTACCTAAGTGTTTTCTTTCCGCCCGTCACAAATTTTCTCATTGCGTGACAACCCCGAGCTAAGGTTCTTCTTACCCTTTGGCGATCGTTGCCGGCACTTTTCCATTGCGTAGCACCGCGTAGCCCTGTGAGTAGTGGCTTCGGCCAGCGCGGCCCAAAAAGGACCGCTCTTCGTAACGAAGCATTTGTGCCCCATGCCCTATGGGCGGTGTACCCAGTTTTCAAGTCTTGGGCGGGACTGGAGGTTGTGGCTGAAGAGACACTAAAAATTGCATGGCACTTTCCCGGCCACCTCAGCCAGTGCTGGTACAGTCACAGCCTGCGGTTGTCCGAGGCCTTTGTTTCTTTTACCCATTTCATGGCGCCCTCAATCTGTAGCACCCAACCTAGTACGCCCCCAAGATAGTTCCCATTGTCTTGTCTCCCTTTCTCGACATTCGTCGCAGAGGTAGTTTCTGGTTGATGTCGTCGGCTTCCAAGTTTTTTGGCCTTTTCTGGGCCGTCGAGTTCCCCAATACAACGCTTTGATGAAAACTCGCTGGTAAGACTGACAGTATGCTCCTCACCGTATGAGTTCCCCTCTCGGGTTTTCAGTCGCGCGGACTGTAGTCAACTTAGGACCTGAAGAACTCGCAACCCGTTCAGTAGGGGGTAGCTGGAATATCTGTTTATGCTCTGGGTTCTACGTAATAGAAGCGGTCCGAGCTCCCTCGAGGTTTCCACATCGTCGTACTTTCCTCCTAACTCGTTGTTGAGCCTTTTTCCCCTTGACTCTTCGCTCATGTGATTACGACCGTCTTTACTCGTACCCCCAAGGAGTGCCTGATCCCCCTGACCGACCAACTGCGACCCCTCCTCCCAGAACTGCGATGCTTCAGAGGCCTATAATAGACGCTTTCTCCCCCGAGGACGGATGAACCCGGCGTCCACTGGGTTGTTCTCCAGTCTTATTCGCGGTCATTAAGTACATAATTCGACCGTTTGTCTAGTATACCCGCGTTTGTTTGGGTGGCCCTGAGCCTTCCCCCGCTGTTTTTCCCGACGCCTCGACCCAGTCCTGAACTGTTTGCTTCTTTCATCGGTTCGTTGCTAGTCTTTTTATATCCGTCCCCATTGAGGTTCTCCTTACTTAAGGCTTGCCACCCGGGATACATTTTCCCGCTCACATTTCGACCCCACCAGACTTCACTCTCACGCTGCGCCCTTGTTGAGTTCCCACCCCGTCTTGATGAGGTGATGTTTTCATGGCGCGCTGGTCTCTGGCACCCCGTTTCCACTAATATCTTCGGATTCTTGAACTAAAGAAGAAATAGCCTTCTAATGTGCCACACTTCGCTGTACTGGCTTTGCCGCTTTATTTGGTCAAGAGTGGCCCTCGTTTCGGCAGAGAGATGGAAGTCTTTCTTTGATGTTCGCGGTGATCCAGCTTTCTTCGTCTAAGGAACGTCCCGCCAGAGCGCGCCGAGCTCCGTGAATCGTTTTTCCGCACTTACTTCACTTTCTTTTTTCGGTCGTTTGCGTTTAGACGCCGTTCCAGGAGGGTGGATTCATTTCAGACAGGCTTGTTCCTTTTGTCTATTCTCTGCGGTCTAGCGGCTCAATCCGGTGCCGATCGTTCCATCGAATTTTTCTTGTTGGGAAAAACGACTGCGCCTGGCCTGGTTAGTTGGATAATTAAGCTTTTGGCCGGCGTGTTCCCCCTAGGACTCTCACCGTGTACCGTGATTCTTTGGAAGCCTCGGCCTCACATTTCTCGAGGACCTTTTTTCTGTCAGAGCCCTACTTTTCTTGGTGCCGGCAGCTGGTCTCTCCCCCAAGTGTCTGACCGGTCTTTCTGAGAAGAACGGGTTTTTCTAGCTGCGCGCCTTTCTACAACCATCGCACACCGCGCCCCCGCCTTGGACGTAAGCGACGCTTCTTTCTGTATCGACGGAGAAAACCTAACGTGCCCCTCCTCCCCTTTCGCCACTTCTATCTTTGTAATGGGCGTACGGCTTCCATCTTCCATCATCTCGACGTCGGGTTTTCCTTTTCCTCAGTTGGGCAGGCCCTCCTTTTCCTGGAAAAGCAGTGGAGGCTTCCTCTTCCCACTAAGAAGGAGTGGGTTTCGTCGCCACACCGATTCTTAATTCTTTCCCCAATTTTAACACATGTCACATCATCTCCTATCGCATACAGGATCCGTTCCCCAAAGAGGTTTTCCTTCAACTTGATGCAGCGCCCCACGTCTCCGTCCCAAGGCGCGGACACCCTGGGCTTTCACAGTGCCCCCGATTTCATCCTTTCGACGGCCTAACTTTCCAATCCCAGTGGAAGGAGTCCATACCGCCTGTTTCAAAAGTCGAGTTTTCCTTCCATGGAAAGACATTTTCCTCTCAAGGAATGTAAGCGTTGCTTCCTTTTTCCAAATTAGTGCCGAGCTTCTTCCTCCTACTCAGGGAGTAGAACTCTCCCCTTTACTCAGTTACTTGAAAAAACCCCCCCACTTCCCCTAAATCTATCAAGAGATTTGCGCAGTTTTCTTTCCAAGAGGAGTGATATACGTCATTTTTCCCTGGGGCTTTCCTTGTTTTAGCCTGTTTCCCTCCGTCAGACAGGGGGACTTCTTCCTAAGAATGGTGTGAGTGCTTTCAAGCCCTTTTTCCCCGAACTGGTAAACGATCCGGCCTCCGTATTTTTTTTTCTTTTCCAAAATTAGTCGTTTCTGTGTACTTTGCCTGGGTGGGCCGGAACCACGGTGGCTTTTTTCTCAGAGGGTTGTTGGACCATGCTGCCGCGTGGTAAACGTTAATACAGCTCAAGTTTCCCAGCTCCCCTTTTCTCCGTTCCCCCCCTACGGAACGCGGTCTTTGGGCGATTCCCCCCTGCTAGTCACTTCCTCCACTTCCCCTTTTCTTATCAAGCGCAGTTTATCCGTTCCTTGAATTTCCCCATTCAATTGCCGTCTTTATTGATTGTAATGCCCGTTTGCTTGTAAGAGATGCGCGGTATCTTCATTCGCGACTTACTTCTCTGGGAAGCCTCCGGTCTTTCGCTTTTTTTAAAAGAGTGTCTTTTCTCAAGTCTCCGACGGCTCTTCCACCAGTGAAATTTACTCCTCCTTGTTGAGTTAGGAAACTGTTTTCTTGGTCCTTTTGATGGAAAACGGTCGCCTTCTGCTCTAGGTGCCTTTTTCGGTATACAGGCTTCCCCCCGTCCCCGTTGATTACCGTCTTTAGCCGGAGTTTAATTCCCATCTCTCTGTTTCTCCCTTTCCATTCTCACAGTAAGCTTTTCCCAGAAGCCCCGCGTTTTCTTGAGAGGTAATTAAATCACGGAATAATTCTTCCTGAACGGATAACTCTCTCTTCTTTCCCCCCATTGATACTTCATCGTCTTCTCCCACCCCCTGATACATAATTTTTTTTTTCTTCTGGTCCTAGTGATTTTTTTGGTTTTCATGGGGATTTCGTATGCTTTCGGCCTCCCTTTTCTTTTTTCTTGAATGACGGTTATTTCCCCGTCACCGACGGTCCTTTTTCATTTATGGGATCATAGTCCCGCCCTCTCGTCTTCTTTCTTTTGATCAAGTTGGTCCGTCGCTTTTCTCTTCCCTGATGTTGCTTGCATCGACATCTATATTTCTTCTTTCCCTGCTCGCAGTGGAATAGTTCTTTCGGTTGCCTGAGGTCTTTTTTTGCATTTCCTTCTTTTCCCACTTCTCAGATTTCATATAATCAGTTTTTGCTCGATATTCTTTTCTCATCCTGACAGGCCGGGCCACAGACTCCCCTCTGACAGTGAGAGACGCCCGCAGCCCCATCGTCTGGCCGTGACGAAGGCCCAAAATGCTTCCTATCACTTTCCCCTTGACCTCTAACCTTGCCCTTACTCCTTCTCAATGAGTATCCTCTAAATTCCGAGTGAGAGGTCGATCCTCTCCTCTTTTACTCGATGAGTTTACGATTGTACCCCTTCTTATTTTAGTTTATGCCCCTTCTTCCCATCTTTCTTTCTACGGTACAGCAAGGTCCCCCTTGGATGATCAGCGGCCCCGATGTTTTTTCATGTGGTTTAGCCGCCTTCATGCCTTATTCCCCTTATTTTATCATAGTCTCGATCGATCTACTTTCAGGTTTCCTCCTCCCCACGTTTCCCCACCTTGTGTAGTGTTGCTTCCTTCCCGGAAGACCGAGTCTGGTTATTATTTTCATAACCAAGCTAAGGCAACTTCTTTCCCTATCTACTGCTCACCTTTGCCAGGACCGATAGGCTTGTCTGCGTCTTCCTTCCTCCTAGGCGCAAGTGTTCCCTTTTGCCTTCCTTCTAAACTAGAACAGTCTTTTTTATGTCCCTTTGACGGGGTATCTTGCCTTTCTGATTCAAATCGAAAAAAGCCCTTGTTTACGCTTTAGTTTGAGAAATGGTCCCCTATTTTTTTTCCTGGTGATGTCTTTTTGTCATCTACCCTTCTTTGTCCCCTCACGAAGCACGCCTCTCTCCCGGCGTCGAATTCAAGGCTTGTTTGTTGTGTCCCTTTTCTCCCTTATGCCGGTTTTTTCAACTGATTGAAATCCTCTTTTCTCTTTAGCGAGTGTGTAAAGCCCTCCCCTCTCTTCTTTTTCCCCCTGGCAGAGGCCGGGCGGGGATCCTTTTTTTTCTTTCCCCTTGCTCGGTTAAAAAGTCACCCTCTTTGAAACAAATCATCCGATACTCTCGTCCCTTGGTTTTCGCAGCCCACCGCAGTGTTCCCTTGATATGCGGGAAAAGTTTCCTCTCCGTCTTGGGGACTTTTTTAGCGTTGTTTTTTTCCTAGACATGAGAGCTTAACCCGTCCGACCTTACTTCAAAACGTGTTCCCCAGATTCTAACCCTGCCACTTTCACCCCTTAACACAAACCTTTTTCTCTCTTCCCTTTCTCCAGCGGACATTTTCCTTCCCATTTCCGGCGCACCCGCTCCTCATTTCTCGGATATTTAGCATGTTGTACTTCTTAGTCATAGTATTGTTTTCTCCCTCTCTTTCCGGGTGTTCCCCTTGCGCGGGCTGCGCTCCATCCCAGGCAATTTTTTGTTCAAACGTCTTTCAACCAGATCGGACGCAGATGCCTTTGTCCCCCTTTGGTCCCTCCCACCTTTTCCCCTAAGTTGCTTTTCTTCAAGTTCTCGGTTTGACGATTTGCATCTCTGGTAGTTAGAGTCGGATTCAGTCCCCCTTCTCTTTCTTCGAGGTGCCCCCCTCATGCGGTTCACTCCTCCCCTTTGATCAGAAAGTGCCTCCTGGGCTTTCTCAACGTGTGTATCCTCCCCCCCCCCGAGTTTCTTTTCCCCCGAGAAGGGCTTTCGATTTTGTTTGTAGATAGGTGTCCCTCTGGTTGGGTCGTGGATGACTTATCCGCCCCCTCCCCCCCGTTTCTGTGGTGGAGTTCGCCAACCCCTCTGCTTTCTCTCCCCTTATGATTTTTCTCCGCTTAAATGCCTCTTCCACTTTTTTCTACGTTTCCCCCTTTTTCTTGCTCCTCTTCTCGTGAGGTCTTCGAAAGTTGTTCCTCTCGACGAATGATAAATCCTTCTCTTTTTCGAACGGGCATTTTTCCTTACCCAATTGAATCTCCCGCGGAGGCTTTTGATCTTCCCCTTCTCCAGAAGTGAACATATTTTCCTTGGCAGAGGTTGAGCCTGTTTTTTTCCTAAACCAAGTAGATTCTCTTTCTCCTTTAAGAACCATATTCCTTCCCTCCCCTTTCAAACGAGCAGATATCGGGACTCCTCCCCCCCTCCCAATATTTTTATGTTTTCCGCTCGGTTCTTCCCCCGATTTTTTCAACAGGTAAGGAACGTTTTTTATCATGTTTCGACGTTCCAGTGAAATTGAGTCCCCGACCTCCTTTCAATGTCGGGTCCCACGAACGTTCTGATTGTCATGTCTGTATTGCGGTATTGGTTCAGTCGCAATAAGAGAATCAGTTCTCCCGTTCCAATCAAAAAGTCTCTCGGGTCCTTTTCCCCTCCCCGTCGCGGTTTATCATCTCTCTTTCTAACCAAACAGAACAGAGCCTGCTTCTTTCTGCTCACGTTGAGCTCGGCCTTTTTCTCCGAAAGCGTAAAGTAGGCAGCGTGCCCTTCTTGGTTCTTAGGACACGTGTGTCCCCTTCCCCTTCCCCCCCCCAAGCGCGTAAGACCTCCCCTGGTTAAATGAAGTAGGTGCGGGCCAACCGCTCCTCCTAAGGATGTCCCCCTTTTGTTGGCAGACTGCCTTTCTAAACCCGACAACTGAAGCCTTCCCGAGGTAGTCCCGCCAGTAAGCAGAAGTTCACAGCCCATGGAATAGTGGGAATATCTCTTTTTCTAAAAGTGGGATCTTTTTGCTCCCTTAGCCACTTCCCCTTTTACCCCCTGTAGAACCTGGTCTCCCAGTTCAGTATATTTCTTACATCTCTACCCTCCGTGATCTTTTTTCTCCTTAGATAGAGTTTTTTTCTGTGCACCGTCCAATCACTGTGACTTACTTCCGTCCGAGAATTCCCCCCCCTGGTTAGAAGCGCCAATTCCACGAACAAGGAATTATTCTCTCCCTTCTCATCTCGGAGCCCTTTTCCTTTTTCTCTTTTTCCCGCATTCGCTAGGCCTCTCTTTAACCCGCTGACAGCCCTCTTTCTCCCCTTCCCCGATGTTCTGGCCTTTTCTCGTTCCTCGTGGGGGAGCAATAGAAGCTTTCTCAGGAAGACTCCCTTTTCGATGGAGACCGGTTTTCCCCCTCTTCTTTCTTATGTTTTCTACCCCCTTTTGTTTGGAGAGCTTCCGCTCGTTTCCCTCCCGTCGCAAGTTCTTCTCCCTCCAGAGGATTTTCTCACCTTTCTTACCCCTCGGCTTTCCTCCCCCAGATGATTCCCCCTTGTCCCCCCCTCCGAAATCTCACTTGTTCGCTGCCGGCTGTACTTTTTTCCGATGACTTCTCTTCCTAGCGATTGGGTCGGCGTCCCTTTCCTTCCCGATAGCTGAGCTGCTTTTCTTCCGGACTCGACGTGTCCTCTTTTTCAGTTGATGTTTTTTCTATAAATTACTTTTGCCTGCATTCATTCTACAACGAAGTCAGCCCAGTCTCCTTTATGACGAAGCACCTTCCTTCTCGGAGTGTTTTATTACTTTCTTCCCTTCTTTTTTTTTTCTCTTTGGGTACGAGCTTCGCTCCGATCGCCCATGCTGAGGCATTTCTCCCCTTGCGAATAGTCCACACCCCCCTCCCTTCTGGGGAGTCCTTCTCTTTCTGCGTCGTAACACTCCACTCTACTTACTTCAGCAGGGGTGAGAGACTCTTGGCATGAAAAAACAACAAATTTTCCCCCCCCCCATCTTCCCTCCAATAGCTTTTCTCTCTCTTTTCCAAGAAAAGAGGATTTAATTGAAGGGACTTTTAAAATCTAGTGAAGATTGTTTAAGTTTCAAATCTCGGAAACGCTGATCCCCCCCCCTCCGGGCTCTTTTCTATGGAAGCTTTGATGTACTTCTTCCTTTTATGTCTACTTCGATATTCCCTCCCTATATGGAAGGTGGAATATCGTTTCCCACACGTAAGGCTGTCGCTTCGAAAGACTGTGTGGTTCTTTAGGAGGGGTCTTCTACTGGGTGGAGGTCTATTACTCCGTTAACCTGTCGTGTGATTCCTTCGAGACGGTTAGACGTCTTCCCCAGAAATCTGCTGACCCGATCCTTTCATCTGATGGAGTTGTGTCCTCAACAGTCAAAGTCGTCCCCCCGTTCATTGGTTGTAAGTTACACTTCTTGAAGTACCGGAAAATGCTTAATGCACCGCTGCGCGAACCGGATGTCCTCAAAGGTGGAATATTCCCCCTCCCCGATATCGGTTTCAGGCCGGTGTTCGCTTTCCCCGTTTAACGAGCGCTGGGCTGTCATTTCCCAGACCATATTTCGACCTTTCTCTTTCTTAGAAGACGGTGACTTGAGAGTCACCCTTGTTCGCAAACCACTCGTTCGCACGCGCCAGGCCGGGATTCTTCTCACCGTCGTCGGCTTAGCTCCTCGGGAGCTTGAAATCTGGACGCGAAACCACTGATCCTGGGTTCGACCCGGAGAATGATGTGGATGCGTACGAAGGACAGATAGACTACCCTCCCGATAATCGCTGCTGCACGCATACGTCCCCAAATTTCGGCAGCATTTCCTTAGGTGAGGATGGTCCTCGAGACTTTATATTGTGGTCCGTAGAACCACCGCGACGACGGCCCCGTCGCGACGTTATCAAAAAATTGTGAGAACCCCCAGGTTGTCCATTCCTCGTGACCAATAGAGACCTCCGGAGTTTTATTTGCACAAGAGGTTGACGGATATACTACCGTGCAATGATGGTACCTTCAAAGTCCACGGTTGTGATGAGAATCTTTCACGCGTTAAAACGTTTTTTGATCAACTGCACCGTCCCTCCTCCTGGACGACGCGAGAATCCTCCTCCCTGATCGCCTAAAGGGGCCATCCTCGCCCTGGAGATACCTTCGAGAAAGTGTCTTCCACTGCCCATATTTTGCGACTCTCAGACGCGTGAAGCCTCCGGATGGAACCCCGCCGTGCCGAGTGTTAGTCTCTCGCCCACGTCATCAAGGGACCTTGCTTACCTCAACGCGTCCAACGCGCGTCCCACCCTGCGAACGATTAATAAGCCCTTGTCGTGCAGACTTTTTCTATTTTTGTTGTAAGAAGCGCACGCTCGGTTTGGGTGGCAGTCAGGTCCGTTTGGGGTTTCCTCATTCATCTGGTTGGCAAAGTAGAATTGTCTTCTCCCCGGTGAAGCTGTCGGATGATGCCAGTCAACCACCACCGGGAACCCTTCTTTTCTGTCCTGGCAAGTAATGTATTCTTCTCAGTCGTGTAAGTAGACGGCGGTAGGATTCAACCCTTTGGCGAGTGTTCGATGACCTTTTTTCGCACCAGGTCTTTATCGTGACCTAATCCCGCTCTACCGCACAGCACTTTTTGACCCACCGTGACGCGCCTTGATGGGGCGAATCCCCGTCCCTCCCGTGGCCACGTTCGTTTAGTGGGGCGGCCACGGAGCCCCGACTGTGCCGCTAGTTTTCGATTCTCTGCAGGTGACATCGCCTTTTATGTCGACGAGTCCCTTTAAGTGCCTTCTTCGGTGAGTCACGCTTCTCTTCGACGTCGATCGACAGGTCATTCTTCATTAAATCTTTCGATGGGAAGCCTCGGTCTACTTGGATTCCCCGGTCGAGGGTCTTCGGAGTTTTTCTAACCTAGTACTTTTTTCGGAACGTACGAGTCCTCAAGCGCTTTCGGATTTCTCTCCCGTGATGAACCCGCGCTATTGCAGTTTCTCCCGCTGCCTGTCGCCCTTGATGAACCTCTAGGTTTTTAGGTTTGCCTGGCGAGTTCCCTCGAAAGTTCCTTAGCTTGTTCCTTACGCCGTCATACCCATGTTTGAAGGCGTTTCCCCTGAGGGATCACGCCCGAACGTTTTTGACCCCGTGAGAGGTATTACACTCCCACTGGTCACGTGTCTTCCTCGAGTTCTTGAGCCACCCTGATCTTCTCGGTTGTTTCCAAGTTTGATCATCGGCCTTCCCTTTTTCTTTCACCAAGTGAATCTGCTGAGTAGGAGTGGTTGTGGCTCCTGGTGCGGTCCCTTCCCTGTATTGCAGCCCCGTTGGTGAATGCATGACGCCGCTGTAAGTCCCACCTTAGATAGTGCCGCGGAATGGTCCTGGCGACCTGCTGGTGATAGAAGTGAGCGATGAACGCCGTTCTGGCTCGTCGTCGTTCAGTCCCGCTGGAAATGTTTCCTGCATCTTTTGTTGCTGCGGTCGACTCCTCCTTTTGTCTGAGGAGGGCCGTGGCATTCGTGGTTTCCTTTTTTTGCACTTAACTTTTGGCATTAGCCT
>Ga0179593_1715355_pt1 | contig 14848 bp, 7 predicted proteins | sample CZODoug2_1_08_16_FD_185931 | JGI IMG/M metagenome (GOLD analysis project Ga0179593, IMG submission 185931) | Vadose zone soil fungal communities from Angelo Coast Range Reserve, California, USA - CZODoug2_1_08_16fungal (PacBio error correction) | ecosystem: Environmental > Terrestrial > Soil >... | reverse complement strand
CCCCCTCTTTCCGTCCCCCATCTCCTAATAGAACAATGGCCCCCCCATCTCTTAGATCCGTCCCTTGGCCCCTCAACTTCCTTTTAGCACCAGGCCAAAGAAATTTTTTTTGACCCCTTTTTTCCCTTTTCATCTTCCTAGTGTTTCCTCAGGAAATTCTCTTACCTCTAAAGTCCTTCCGACTCCGTCTCACAGTTCCCTTTTTCTAACACCGAGCTGCGGCAAGGATGGTAGCTTCTCAACCCTTCCTTCGAGAGAGATCTCCCTCCCTGCAAGGGTGCTTCCCCAAGAACCCCCCCCGGTGTCGTAGGCCCAGCTTTTAGACCATCTTCCCCCCTTTCACACCCTTTTCTATTCTGCTGGTTGGACAGTACTCTTCCATTTTTTTTTCCTTCCACGCTTTTCAAGGGCTCCATTTTCTCATTTCAGACTGCTGAACTACCCGCAACATCCTCCCAAAAGCACGGAGACAAGATCCTCTAAGGCCTTCTTCCGCTCCCCAGGAACAGTTGTAGACACTGACGCGACGCGACCGGGAGACCCCCCGAGTGACGCTGCAACGAAAGGAGGAAGAACCCCCCCTTGGGGACTTCACGCGGTGTGGGTCCCCCAATCGCACATTAAATTAGCCCTAAGGATAATCTGAATAATGGGGATTAATCTCCCATTTTTAGTTTGAATGCCAATTTTACCCCCCTTCTGGCAGCTCGACTTTCTTTTCGTTCCTTCCCGGCCAATTTTTTATTGGTCAAGGTTACATCCCACCCCGTGTTCCGGGAGAGGGCTGTCAAGACCTGCTTATGCTATTGAAGCAATGGCGAAATTACTTACACACGTCGTAGAGTGTCAGATCCCTTTCTTCCCCCCCTAAATCTCGGTGAAACCAACAACGCCCCTTTCAGAGGGTTTCCTGAGGTACCGCCTCCTTCCCCTTTTATGAAGGCCATTCTTCCGTACAGATTTTGATTTTTCTTGTTGTTTACCTTACATTCTAGATGTCTACTTCATCCCCGTTCTATAGTTACTTGGATCTTCTGGCTCTTCCTCTGGTGGCAATCCAGCAACGATAATTTCAGAACCTCCTTTTCTTTTCTCAGAGCGTGTTAAAACTTGCCGCCTCACTGCTGGCCCAACTCTTTACCTCGGTGTGAGGTTGCGTGGCACCTTCACGAGGTTTTTTTTTCCTTTGATCTCCCCCCCCTATGGTAGGAGGGATCTAAAAGTGCCTTCTTTCTTCTTGTTCCCCATTCTGTCTCCTTAAGACTGTGGATTTGTTGCGCCCCGGAGCGAGACGGGGGCCTTGCCATCACGTTTGAACGATGTTGGATTCCCCTGTGACAACTATTCCCGTTGAATATCAATTACCCCCTCTTTCCCCGTCTCATTGTGTAGCGCCGGTTTGGAGAACTTCCTTATTTTCTACCCCCACAAGTTGAACTAAAAAGGAACCCCATTTTCTTCTGGCCTGTAACCATGTGGATGCCCTTGATTTCACCTACGCCTCATAAGCTTTTTTTTTTCCCTCCGAAACCCCCTTCCCTCTTCCAGATGTTTTCCCCCCTCAGTTTGGCATTGGAGACCGATCCTTTTTTTCCCATTCTCATTTTGGCCTTGGGGTTTTCCTTTTTTCTTATGCTTTTGCTGTTCTCGACTGAGTGCACCCTGTCCTGCCTTTATTCAATCGTTTTGCGTGGGAGAAACCGTGCTTGGTGACCCACCTGTTTCACTCTGAAGTTGAGTTTTATCCACTCACGAACGTTGCCTCCTTTGTTTTTTAAAAGTGATCGGTTTTGGAGAGCCATATCCTTTTTATTTTTTTTTATTTTTTATAATCCTCCCCCTCCCTTTCATCTTTCACGAGTTATGCCCCTACAATGGAGTATCTCCTGTCTAGGCAGTGTACTTTCTGTTTTTTTTTTTTTTGGCCTGCTTCCTTGGTAAGAATTTTAGTCACTGATCTTGACAGGGTGACCAATAAACAAGCCCGATCATTCCTTGCCGTAAATCTTCCAGCGGTATTTCCCCCCCCTTCCTTCACGATTTTGTGTGCTCTCTTACGTACACAAAAAGTAGGTTTTCCCAGGCCTCCTTCCCACCCCACATGTTCTTCCCCTTTCCTACTTGTTCTTCTTTTCTTTTCCCGATCCCTTCCATTTTGTACGGTCCAAAATTATCTCCCACTCCTCATCTTCTTTGTTGTGAGAGCGACGTTTCCCTACTGATTTCCAGTACAAACTGGAAGTTTGCACTCCTCCCCGCCAACTTCTCCTTCCGTTTACCCGCCCCCCCAAGTTTGCGGTTGGATTCAGATGAATAGCGAAAACCTCCTGTTTGGGCCTCTCGCTCGTCTACATACATCGATCCCCAGTCTTTGTTAGATTAAGCTCCTCTCAGATTATTTCTAGTTTCCCTTGTGTCCCTTCACAGTATGGAGCCTCCTCTTTTATTTGTTCCCGCGGGCCGGGGGGGGGGTTTGAAACACTCGCCTCACCCCACACGGAAACGTAGTGTCTATCCCATCTGAGATTTTCCCCCTCAGGCTTCAACCCGGCCAAAAAGGAATTTTATTTTTCTCATTTCTCCACAAAAAGAACCATTCTCTCCAGGCGCCCCATTCTAGCCTTCCCCCACCAAGTTTGTAGCTGTATTTTTCTCTTTGCTCGAAGATCCCAGTACCGTTTTGCAAGAACCAATCTTTTTCATTGCAGGAGACGGAGTTCCCATTTTCTTAGATGACAGTTTTTCGACAGTCTCAAGAAAATTTCCACTTCACACCCTGAACACTTTCACCCCGGGGTACCATGACCATCCGCCCATCACCCAGCAACTGACACTCCTCATTTCCCCCCAAACGTTTCCACTATTTCACTTCACTACCTCTATTCCAAAATTAGCGGGCCTTCTGCCAAACGAATAGTTACACCCTTTGGTAACATAGTCTTGTTTCTGGAGTTTCCAAGATTTTCCCCGATTGTGTATGACACAACCCAGCCCCCCCACCCGGACCCGAAATACCCCGATTAATCTCTGGTTCCGTGTCAACTTTGGTCTTTAGTATAACCCCCCCACGCCCCTAGCGAACTCCCCCTTGCCCACCCCTTCCGATCAATGAATTTCTCTCTAAAGAGCACACTTTCCAGATTCAATGAATAGAATGGTGCCCAGCTCGGTATAAGTAAAAGCCTCACGTGATCCGCGCAAGGCCCACGCTCCGCGAACAATCGTAGTCCTTTTCTTCAACAATTCACAACAAACGAACGAAAAAATAGAGTCACCAAGAAATTTTAGTGGTCAACTCCCCCTCGAAAAGGAAACAGGTCCTTTTTAAGCCCCCAACTGAAATCCCACCATCGGAAATATTGTTTCCTCTGCGGCCATCGTTTGCCGGCGTCCCTCTTAGGAACGCCCTAGGTGATTTCAGTTTTATAATGAATCCCCATTGCGCCGTCTGATCACCTTCCCCCTTTTGAATGCGCGGATGATAGTCCCCCGAATCTTTTTTCTCCTACTCGCTGAACACCCTTCCCAGACGATTTCATCCCCCGCTCTCTTCCTCATCCCTTTTGATGTCCCCCCCCTTTCTCTTCCTTGTGCCGCCATTTTCCCCCCTTTCTTTTTGACACTCTTACATTGCCCGCTCTTTTATTCGGCAACTCCACTATCTTTTTTCCTCCCGAGCAACGTCACAAAGAGTTGGTCAAGCCTTTGAAACTGTCCACATACCACCTTGACTCCCTTCGATCACGAAATTTGAAGAGTCACCCCAATTCGTATGTCACTGGCTCCCCCCCTCCCCAACGAGGCCGTATTACTCTGCTACCGCCTTTACATAGTATTGTCTCCCCAGGCCTCTGATCGGAGGCACCCAAGCAAAGGCCCCCCCCCCCCTGCAGACCAATTTTCCCGAACCCATGAGAGCACATCTTTTCACTTAACTAACCCTCCCCAGTACGCTCCACACTGTGTCCCCCGCCAAAAAATGCCTGCAATGTCTGTCACCGGGCTTTTGGCCTTGAAGCTTCTTCTATCCTTTCATGTAAGCCCCCCACCCTTTTACATACTTGCTGTAAAACAACCCTCGACTTTTTACGTGCTGTGTGTGCATATTTTTTAATTTTAGCACTTAGTGTCCTCCCAGGAACCCCCGTCATGGAATTGCATCAACTTATTTTGATGTTAGAACGAGTGCTACTCTCATGCTCCCACATTCGGTTTTATTAAGACCAGATTAATCGACTGTAATTTCCCCTCCATAACATCCTTGTACTGTAGAATGCTTCGCAGCCTTTTCGCTATCAGGGATGGATGGTAAACGTCATCCCCCTAAACCGCTAACCTGGTCCCTTAGTCCTGTTGCTCGACACTTCACCCTACCCAATTCCCCTAACAATGATGAGCTCTCTGAAATTCCATTCTAGTTGCCGACCCAGTGCCTTCTCCTTCCCCGTTCGTTTTTGTTGTTTTTAATCGATCGCGGGCAATGGCTCTACGTCCTTGCTTTAAATGTTCATTTCCGCTGGTAGCCCTCCTATTCTGCATATTCCTCCTTATTCCTCACATGCAACGAAGTTGCCCATTGCAAAGAGAGAGGTGAACAGTTTTCTCCGTCAAAGGTATCCTTTCCCCCCCCGTACCCTATCTTTACTCCGAGAATAATTCCGACCCTTTCCCTCCATGGAACTTACCCTTCCGCGGTGATTCTCCTGTCCCCTTTCTTCAAAAACACGAAATCGCTTCTCAGACGTTTCTTACCCATCAGCAAGGGCTGGCCCCCTCAAACAGGCCGGGCCGGAGCCCCCCCACGGCCAGCACGACCGCTAAGAGGCCCTTTTCCCCCCCAAATGCTGCAACACCTCCCGTCCAAAAAAAAACAGTTTTTGAGAAGGCCCAGGAGAAGCAGGTGGGTTGACAGACCCCCATCGTCCAAGGTCAGTGACTCGTCACTCTCACCCGAAAGATGACACAAGCCTCAAAATTAGTCGCCCAACCACCCCCCCCCTACCCCACATTGGATGTGTTGAGCCTCTCCCTCCTCCGGCGAGTTTTACCTCAACTAGCCCCGCCCCCCATTCAGCACGGCCCCCTGACACCAGGGGATTCCTTCCGACCCCTACCTATGACACACTTAGCGAAACCCGGAGGAATGCCCCAACGGGCGCTGTGGACAGCAAGACACCAAAAGAAAGTACATCCAGATTGACCCTGGCGTAACGAGGTTAGTCAAGGCTCCGATTCTTTGAGCATGAAGGGGCCCCTGTTAATGGAGATGCTCAACATTTAGGAGGCCTCCCCTTCCCCCAGGTGTGTATGCCTCTTCTAACTATGTACACCCTTTTTGTTTTTCGTCGGGGTAACGCTCACGTCCGCCTCCCCTATAGTTGAACCTGGAAGACAGGAGTGCCTCTCGTCCTTTCCTCCCAAGTAATCCGTTCATAACCCCGTCCCTTTTTTTCGACTAGAGTCGTGTGATCAGTTTCCACATTTTTAACCTAGGAAGACTGCTTTTTCCTAACCTAGCTCCTGTCTGATGGACCTGCTCTAGGCGAACATGAGCGAATCAAGAGTTGGCCAGAATAAAGAGTACTTTGGACAACCCCACGAGGGTCAGAGCTTTTCATAGATTCCACTTAATCAAAGAGAGAATACAACGGCTGTGCACTTTTGCCATGAGTTTGATGGGTCTGTCCTTTTACAGCGTTCAGTTGACCCTGCCGAGGAGGAGAGGGCTTCCCATTTTTTGGGTGTTGATGTTTGACGATTCCCTTTCGTTTAGAAAAGACGCACCCCCAATAAGGAGAGGTCATGAGACTTACCCTCATGTGAAAGACGTGATTAACCGGAGGAGGCCACCAATCTTCCGCTCGGAATTATCATAGTTTGACGATCTCCCTATTGGCAGATAATTTCTTTTTTTGCTGATCTTTTTTTTTATGAGCTCAACAGCTTGCCCCCCACACCCCGTTCTTAAGGCGGGTGGGTACCTTCCCACTGTTTTTTCTCACCCATAGAACGAGATAATGCTTCAGAACACCATCGATTTTGTTCCCTTTTTTCCTAGCGTTTGGCCAGGAGCCTTTACTTTTTACCTATTTCCCCTCTCCATATCCCAAGAGTGGCCGTGTGGCCCCCCGAAATTATTCTCGAGTCCCTTTTGCGTGCAAACCTTCCTTTGCAATTTTTGACCCCCTGTGGCTTTGGCGATTTTCTAAACCCCCTCTGCTCCAACAGATTGGTAGCCAAGTTCTTCCTAGCCTTCAGTTGGCCTTTAACAGGCGTCAATGACGTTTTTGTTCTTTTGCGAATTTTTCTTTGTGCGACGCATGACCTTTTTTTTTGGGCAAGGAGACTCGAAAATCACATTTAGATTCGTGTAATTCCAAGTGGATTTGCCCCCTGATTGTGTCCTTGGTTGTAGGCGCTGATTCCGGAGCCATGGGCGTCACGATTTTTTCATCCCCCCCTTTTCAAACATTGAAGTCTGACCCAGCCTCGACCCTCCGAAGAATCTTAGAATATACCTGTCTCCCACCGTACCGGATCGATGTCGGGTCTTCGACCCACTGTGTTGTAATGAAGCTATTTGCACCTACCACTTTTTCTCCCGTTTCTCAGTGCGTTAGTGGAAGCTTCCATTTTTCTCCTTTCCCTAGAGATTATATTTACCTTCTAGTGTATGTTGTTTTTTCATTGAGCTGGGTTTTTCCTTTCCTCACCCTTTCCAATGTACGGAACTTCCACGAATTCAGCCCCTCTGCAATACCTTTACGGACCCTTGTCGTGACAATGAAGATGCATGTAGACTCCAACCTACTGGGTTGTCTCCCGTCTCCTCACATACTATACCGTTGGTTTTCTTACTGAGCTTCTGCCGCCTCGGCCTTGTGGCGAGGTGAATACACGTCGGAGTTTTTTTCCTGATTCATGAAGGGTCCCGGAACAAAACAAACCTCTTCCTGAACACTGCCCCACGGCCCCGGACCCACTCCGCGAGACAGATGATTTGGCAGATAGTCTATTGGCGTATGCAGAACTCGTTTTAAAAAGGGGACTTCATATTGTCTAAGTTTTTCCCCTGAACAATAAAACTGCGTACCCCACGTCAACTGCAAAACCCCCCCCAAAACCTTCTTGCATTAGTGCAGTGAAGGGTAGAACCCAATCTTTTTCTAATGGCTACCCCGGCTGTTCCCAGCTACAATTTTCCCCCGCTCCAGAAAAATTTGTATACCCCCCAACGGTTTTCCGACAGGCGCGGAACATCAATTTCCTCCTGCCCATCTTCCCTCTTTCTAATGAAGAACTTTCACTTTTAGCTTGCAATGCCAACAGATCCATGCTTTTCTCCCAAACCGTGCTGTTTTGATGGCGGAAGCATTCATCGGATTCTGCTATGAACACATCCCCAAGGATTGCCGCAATCCCCCCCCCATTCCCCCCCATGGTTCCCCAGGTCTAGTTCACATGTCTCTTCTAACTGATCCGAAGAGGCGAAAAATGCTCAACCCTTCTCTCTTAAAAGTCGATCTCCGACGTGATAATTTACCCTACATAGTTCATGTGTGAGCCTCTCTTTTCATCCACATCGTGACGTGGATCCCTTAGCCTTCCCGCATTTTTTCTAAAACCAGGTTCTGTTCTTCTGCAAATCTCTCTTTCCCCCCCCCAGCCCTAACACCTGCCCGATTTGCCCAGACCCTCCGCAAGATAAACAACTGAACGTTGGCCTTTTCCTCATCAATCCCCTCAGGGACCGATCTTTCCCACAGGTTTTTAATAGTTTCCGGTAGACCGGCTTCGGTCCTCCCCCCTTGTATGCTTCTCGTTCGGTTGGATAATGCTTGAGCCTATCTGTTTCTATCAGCTTCTTGAGGCGCCTTCATTTTCCCCCACTCTCTCCCTCTTACTTGCATCCTGGTCCAATTCAAAACACAGCCTTCATTCCATCGTCGCTTCGCTCCTATCCTCAGGCTGGTGATACCGAGTACTTTTTCCCATTTTTAATCGAAACCCTCGTCCTTCATCAAGATCTTCTCTCATCCTCTACGTTCTTCTCCTTTTCACGAGAAAGGAAAAAGAGTGTTCCCCCCCCCCGTCCTTGCCAAATAAAACCCTTGATGACTCGTTTCCGGCACTCCCACTTTCCTCCTTCTCCCATACGTACTGTTATACATTTGCCTCTTCCACACGCAACCAGGTCAGATTTGAAATTCCCAAAAGATCACCTCCCCCTCCGCTCCACCTTCGTCTGTTGATGCCATTTGCTCGGATCTTCAAGTAAATTGGGTTTAGACAGTTCCTGCGCCCCGGACTCGAGAACCCCTCTTCCCCCTTCGATATTGACGACAAAACCCTTTAGCAGACGTTCAGACCTTATTTGAGTGCATTCAGCTTCTTCTTGAACTACCCCCCATAATTTTAGAGGTACTTGTACTTAACCCCTCGCGCGGTTTGTTGCCCCGACCCTTTTTTCCGCTCTTCGTCTGAGCCCTAACCTTCCCCCCCCCCTTTCCTTTGTGTGTTAATAACACTCGATGGGTTATGCGTCAGCAGTTTCCGCAGGATCCCTGTTGGTGAGAAAAGACCAGCTTGTATTCTTGGCAAGCCCTCTGTGTCCATTTAGAATTATTGGAGTTTTTTTCTGACCTTTATTAGTTAAGACCCGAAATGGTCAACGATCCCCGCTTCCCCTCCTTTTAAACATTTCCAATTAGTTAGGCCTTTTTGCTCGATACCCACCTTTTCAGCTAACCCCCATAATCCACTTGGAGCCAGGCGGTGTGCCGCATGTTTTTCCAACTGGCTTTTTATCCCCTGCCTAGCGACATATATTCCTCTTGTTTTTTGAGAGATATTTCAGCGCGGCCATCGGATACTCCCGAATTCCCCTTCGGCTGGCTCCTCATTCGGATGGCATTACTTTTTCCCTCAAATGTTTGTGCCTCAACAGTGAAAATTAACATGAAGCTCCTCGGTCAGAGACCAGGATGACTCGTTGATGTTCCATTCTCATCTCCCGTAGCTTTCCCCTTCAGATCATGCGCAACGTACAGATTTTCTTTCCCATTACCGAGCGCGGAAAGGGTCGGGAATTCACCCACCAGTTTAAGAGCTTCCGAGCGCTTCCCATACCCTAATCATTCTTCCCATCTAAAAAATGATCAGGTTGCTCGGCCCTTTTTTCCTTAGGAACAAAAAATTCTGCACAACCACTGACTCCTTCGGTTTTCGACAAGTACATGCTTTTCAAAGGCGCACTGATTCACGCATCCTACATGACCTATAAGTATTAAAAGAGGCCACGCGACCGCTGTAGTTTGGCCGGAGTGAATTTCGACGGTGCGCTTTTCTCTGCTGTCTGCAAGAACTGGGCGGGCACAAAGGGAGTCTCCCTCCTCTCCTAAGACAGTATGACAGCGGTCCAGCCGAGTTTTTGAAGTACCCCAAGTTCCCCTATGTTTCCAGGCAATGTACTGTAATTTCCATTCGATGCCCCTTCCCCCATGTATAGCGTGCCGGAGCCGACTTATCACGGGTGGTTTCCTCCCTTCGTTCAAAAAGTCGTGTCGGGCGCTGTCTTCCGCAGATTTTGAAGCTATCTCCATCTGAAGGATAGTGACGATAATTGTTTTTCTCATCAAGTAGTGGTGAACTCAAAGGTCTCTTTTTGCTTTTTGAGAGCCCTTTTCACTGTTTGACGACAGATTTCCCCCTGAACGCTAGTATTCTACTTTTTCAAGTATTATTTGTGGTGTGATCCGCCTCGGCGCAATGGCAGGAAAACAGACCTTTCCCCAGAAAACCTCTTGCTTTCATCGTCAGCGTCTGAACAATTCAGATAAACGGCCTATGGTAATGGCTCCCTTGATGGGTGAGTTTACCGCCTTCCTATTAAGTTGCACCCAGATTGTTGCTGGGCTGAAATCGTTCATTCGCCTCTGACGACCCCTGGAATTGTTGCATCAGACGCGCCTTGTTTTTTTTAAGAGAGGTGATGCCCACGTGCACGATTGTGCCCCGATTCTCCCCCCAAACTTCTCTTGACTAGGGAATCGCGGTAGTCAGACGCCTTGTAGCGTCTCCCTCATTATTTCGATTGGTTTCTCACGTGAAGCCTCCACCGCTTTCCCTTCCAACCCTCTGAATTCTTTGGATTGCGCATCATGTGGATGATTGTCTCACCTTCTCTCGCCACTTTTTTCCCCCCAATCCGTATTTATAATGTTGCACTATCTGTGAGCCAGATACTTTTATTTTTCTCGCAAGATTTGCCCATTTGGGGCTACTATTTTCATCCTTTTTTCGCGCTCTTCCTGAAGTTGGGGATTCCCCATTTTCCGCTGGGGCACGAACTGCTTATGGGGAACAGTCTTCTCTTTGACCCAGGCTTCTTCTTCCCCCCCTTCATCACAGCCTTGTTTTTTGAAACGTGCGCTTGATTTTCTCGCATCATTCTGGGAAATCCCTCCTTAGACATACATCTTTTTCTATTGACGGCCTGGAACTCTGCCAGGAGTTGTTCGTTTTTCCGGTTCCTGGCACGTTACGAAATTGAATCTTGCAAGACTAAGGATGCAAATCGAACCCCGGCGAATCCTCGAGCCGAACCGCGCTCTCTTCCCCTTGGAAGCCTACAGGAAGAGAATTGAGGGCGCTACAGGCCCCCAGGATTGGTCTACATTAATCGTCCCTTTCCCTCACCCAGGGCGTCACGCGACGGGGCTTCTTTCGACAGACATACATTTGTAGTTAATTACCGTATCCCCAGATAGAGCTGGTCTCATAAGACTCGTACCCGGATGGTGATCATCTCAGAGCACGACGAAGACGTCCCCTTCCACCTTACCCCCCCCCTCTCCCCCAAATTCCCCCCCCCCCTCCCCCCCCCCGCCTCTCCCCGCACCACCGAGACGAAAGGCCAAAGTCTTCCCCTCAGGCCCTAGCCATTGAGTATACCCCGCCAGGACCCGACCTCCCCGCAAGCCAAGTGTGAACGCCCCACTCAGGTACGGGGTAACAATGGTGAGGTTGTGAGCGCTACACCAAAATCCCTGAAGTACTGTTGGGCGGACGCCGGTCCCCGAGAGGCAATTCCCCATCAGAGACTTTAACTTGTCGGACTAGTCGAGGATCCCCCCCCCCAGCTCGCGAAGACGTCGGACTGGTGTCTGCATAATTAAAGTACTTGGCTCTACCCCGATTCAGGACGCGGGGAACAGGGCTGCGGCCACGGGAAAATTTGAGGACCTCTATCCGAGGGATTCCCCTTGAAATTAGAACCCGAACAAGGATTTTTGTCTAAGTGGTTGCCCCCCCCTCCCTCAAAGCGACCCATTCCGGCGCAAGTGTCCCCCCCCCCAAAAACGTCTTGCCGGCTCCGGGTCGAAAACTGTATCTTAGAGATGGCTCCGGCTGTCCCTTGACTTCCCCCCTCTCAAGCGCCCCCCACGTTGAACAAACAATTTAGTCCTGTTTGGTTGTCCCCAACGATCAGACCCCCCCGGCCCCCAACGTGGCATATTGCGACCCCCTGCCCGAACTTCAAAAGTCTTGGATCCTCCCTTCCAGCTGATACCCCATCGCTGGTGTGTTGCTGCGGAAATCAGTTATCTAGTTCTCCAATCCCCACAGGATGCCGAATACTCCCTTCAGCCGCTGCCATCTGGGAAAGACGCGGGCTTTCTCACCTCATAGCTGACTTCGAAAACCTTGCCTCCGATCCAGATCTTAAAGATCAATAGTTGGGACCTCTCGGGTACTCCAATTCTCTAGCCCCTTCAAAGAAGATGAGCACAAATCTTCTGCCCCTAGGACGTCCCACATCCCTGCCACTTCACCTTGCCTTTTTCCTTCCCAGAACTTTTTGCACCTGATCATACACTGAAAAAGACTTCCGGGTACACTCCCCTCATCTCCCTCCCTTGTTCGCCGGTTGGTCGGCAGACGAGACGCTTGGAGGAATAGCCCTCCACCTTCCTTGATACTGCATTTCCGAAGGAGTCGCAAAATGCCACTGTTTTTGGGCCTATTAGGACAATCTCAGCCGGACCTCCTCTTACCGTCCCCCACCTTGAGCCTAATAAAGGGATCCCCCACCTGCCGCTAATCTTCCCTGTACGATGAAGCCCCTTGCATGATCGGAACCCAGCGCCTTCATTGCCCGATAGTTTTTCCCCCCCCCATCCCTTCCTTAACGTCCCCCTTCAACGAGTGTGGTTACCCTCTTGAAACCGTCATCCTCTTCCTTGTTATTAATAACGATCAGTTCGCCGCAATCGAATTTTTTTTTTGGACAGCACCTCACATCAGGGAAGATTTTTACCCCAACAGACTCTTGCTAAAATCGAGTACCTTCTTTCTGGCCTTGTCCCTTGTTCGAGCTCAGCACGTACACCTTTGTTCCACAGAAATTCCTCTCCCGACCTCTTATGCAACTCGACGTAGCTAAAATTTTCTTTCCGAAAAAAAGCCTATTCCTCCTCTTCGTCGCTTGGGAGATCTACTCCTTGAATTCAGGCCTTTTAGCCCACTTAGTCTCCCTCATTTTTCCGCGGTGGGTTTTGCCAGAATTTTTCTCCGGTCGAGCGTTTTCGAACGCAAACGTTCTCAGGTTTCATCACCATTTTCTCCGAGCTGCTCGACTGCGCATGGGTAGCGGTTGGTTTTGCCTGTTTTTTTTTCCTTCCTTTCTTTCCACACCCCACAGAAGTCAAGTGTACTTTTCGCATTCTCCTTGCGTCGATGTTTATAGGTAGGCCCTAATGGTAACCGGCCCTACAAGATTCCAATTGCCCATTCTGGCCCTTGTTGCATCGATTCCTCCTGTTGCAGAAACAAACCTCCTCCCCTTTCTTCGAGCATTCCCTTTCGTCCGGTGACGTCCCCAATGGCCCCTTACGGAAATCTTTCTCGTTTCCTTCCTACTCTTTCTCCTTCGCTGGCCAGGGATACCGTCCCCCGAATCGCACTGCCCCTCTTATGGTCCTGGGGTCATATCATCGCACTGAGTATCGAGCAACGTTAAACCGAAGTCCTTTTTTTCGAGAGTTATGATCCGTTTTGACCGGTGTGATGCTATACCCCAGTAAGCACGCTTCGAGATCTTTCTAAAGCTACAAGATTTCTTTTTGTGCCATTCCAGATTTCATCCTTCCAACCCCACGCGACATGTTTTCTATACTCCGATTCGGCCATACATCAGCAAGGTGTATTCCCCCAGTCCCCCTCAGGTTGCACCACTACGCTCGACCTCGGCGGAAAAATCAAAAACGTGGAGACTCTGCTTGTTGTGTTTTTCACAGTACTGCAAACCCTTTTTCCTGATCCCGGTCCGGCTTTCCTACTCCTCTTCCTATCCCAACGCCGCCAACTATTCGCAGGGCCTTCTGTCGCGTGGGGCCTTTCTCCGGTGAGATTTTCTCGAGCCAGGAACTTCTCCTACCTTTTTTGACCGACAGCGCCGGCCATCAGAAGGTTCCGAAGATGGTTTAGTCAACCTGCCCGATGTTGAGTTGATGGGGCCTTATGTAGCCACATTCATTTTTTCCCCTCCTTTCTTGCCGGCCGGAATAAAGTGGTTATGGGGTCCCCCTTCCCCCCAGAGTTTGAAGGCGCGTCCGCCAGATTACGGATCCAGATCTTTTGCAGGCACCGATAACGATGCGAGATAATCCCTTTTAATCACCAGTCTCTCTCGGAACGTGATTCCGGCCCTCAATGTTTGTCCCCGCCGTATTTCCCTTTCTAGATGAGTCTTAAAGGAACGATCTTCCAAGTATTAATTCATCCTCTACGAGGCAGTGCGGCCTTCCATCGCTTTAACCACGATGCGCTGCTCCTGACGCACGTCTCGGCCAAGTCTCAACGTCTGAACTTCGTCCTGAGGGGATTGAGGGGTGATTCCTACCTCTTTCTTTATTTTTTCAACCTTGTTTTGGCTGAATCGGGCTGCCGTTACCGATTACTTACTTGTGCATAAGACGCGCTTTGCGAATCAGCTTTTTTTACTCTTCGACATTCCTCTGTGATGCCTTCCGAGAGTCCCCTTCCTTCCTATGGAATTATCCCGGAGCGCTGATCGCTGTCCCTCCTTTGACGCAGTTCTGGAGTGGTTATCCGTTCCCCCACCTAATTGACAACGGGACCAGCTGCTTACTCTTAGTGCTTGCCCCGGGGCTCTTTTTATGTCACCCCCTGACAGAGATCCTGCTTTCCGAAGACCCTCTCTTATTGTATAATGAATTCTAATCTGTTGGCATGAGCTACTTTTGCAACAGCCCCTTCTTCATTGCGCAGAGTGGACCCCCGTGGGGGCTTGAATTCTTCTGAATTTTGATTTACCTCGCCTGGAAGTGCAAACCCCTTTCTTTTTTTTCTTCCAATGGCGTTGGTGGCGGGTGAAAATTGTCTATTTTCCTTAGCCCCGTCTCGCAGAGTGGCACCCTAGTTTTATCCACACGGCCTTTTCCCGAAGTTGTTTTTGGAAAAGTGACGAGTTTCCCCTGTAATTGTATTTTCTGGAAGACTCCCTTAGCCAATCCATCTTTCCGAGTTCTGCCTGTTGATTGCCACTGGCGACTGCTCTGCGTTTTAGGTGCGGGCGCCTTGGGTCATAAATAAGTGAAACCTTTATTCCTCCCTTGAAGGATTGCAATCGCCACCCAGTTTGTCTCCCGGTAGCTTATCCGCGGCCTCCCCCACCCTCTATGGAGGGCGCTAGTCACCCCATGTTTTTTTTTCCCATGCCGGCTTCCCGATGTGCACCTCACCCCTGTTGGCTTTTTTGTTTCGTCCCCGGAAAATTGTGTACTGATTGCACCTTCCATTTTTAACCTTTTGACTCGAGCCCAAG
>Ga0179593_1324367_pt1 | contig 14848 bp, 20 predicted proteins | sample CZODoug2_1_08_16_FD_185931 | JGI IMG/M metagenome (GOLD analysis project Ga0179593, IMG submission 185931) | Vadose zone soil fungal communities from Angelo Coast Range Reserve, California, USA - CZODoug2_1_08_16fungal (PacBio error correction) | ecosystem: Environmental > Terrestrial > Soil >... | reverse complement strand
TCCCCTTCGTACCGGCCCAGTTAATAAGGGAAGTCGAAGATACCTTTCTCTTCTTCCCCCCCCCACTCTTATGACCAATCGCGATTGCTTCTTCTTTTTTTCACGCCTGGCCCGCAAATTGGTATGCTGGGACTGTTGAAGCTCATGACTCTTTCCATCTCGCTCGATCGTCGCTTTTATTGCCCTTTTTCTTTGCAGGTCCCTTCCCCCCCCCCCCCCCCCCCCCCCCCCCCCCCCCCCCCCCCCCCCCCCCCCCCACACCCCCCCCCCCCCCCCCCCCCCCCCCCCTATTTCCCGGGTGTATTTTTTTTCCCGATCCCCCTGTTCCCTTCCCCAAAGTTATAAATTTCTTCCGGAAGAGAGTAAACCTTCCTTGGTGAAGGGGACAGAGTGTTCCTTTCCCGAAGATTTCTGATGGTTCCCGAGCCTTGTTGTTATCTCTCTTCACCAGTTAGGGGGCATCGTGACATCCTTGAGTAATAATGGCATCGCCCTGGCTGCTTTTCTCTTTCGCTGGACCCCTCTTGGAAAACCCTGCTAACGACTGCTAGCAGGCGCAGCGCGTCCCCGCGGTGAGGCAAGAGGTCCCACGTCATTTTCTGCCTACCCTTGAAGAAAGAACAATTTGGGCCTTCCCTTTTCCCCCCCCCGCGACTAATTCCCCGGCCAACCATCTTACGGACGCCTGACGGATCGAACCAAGGCTCCTCCTCCCTGCCTCAGTCACCCTCTCCCCTCAAGTTTCTTTGTCGCTTACTTTTTGCCCGAACTTCCTTTGATCGAAAAACTAGACCACTTTCCCTTTTCGCGCTCATAAAGCCCCTCCCCCCCCCGTTGGAAACCCCCCCTAAAAGTACATTTCCCATTCAGGACGGCGGCTTTAACTCCTAGACGGGCGAAGACTTACGGTTATTTTTCTCCCTTGTCCCCTCGCCGGTCTGTTTTTTTTAGGAAAATGAGAGAATTGACGGTGTCTTTTACGAAGCGTTCCCCGATGCCCAGTATCCGCCCTTGCCTTCCCCGCCCTTGGGCTTGGAGAGATTTGTATTTTCTTTCTCGAGCTTCTTTTTATGGACCTGCGATATTCCCCCTTGTTCTTGCTCATTTTTGGTGCTATAGTATTGATTATAATCATTTTATTTCACTTTTCCTCTAATTGAATCCGTTCCTCTGCTCTCCTTTTTTTCGTGCGAATTTGCCCCTTCCGACAACGAGATATCCAAGGCTCCCCAAGAAACCTCGCCCAAAAAAATCCCCTGGCCAAATGCGGATTGTTGGGATTTTGAAATCCTTTCCCCAAACAGCGGAATCAAAAGAGTTTTCGTCCCCTCAGTTGCGGCGTTTTCCCGGATGTGTTTCTGCGGACAGTTCCTCCCAACCTGTCCCATAGTCCTTTGCTAGATCGGGTAGACTTGGATGGATTAATGACGACTCAGTTTCTTTTCTCCACTTTCCCATGTGCTCCTCGGTTTTTTCCGTTTTAATGGCTACGAAGCCCTTTCTTCCGCACGACATCAGGGTACCACCTTTTTTTACGTGTTTGAGGTCTTGACCCAGCTTTCGTTGCCCCCCCCCCCTCCTTCCAAACCTCTTCGGGGGGTTTGGGCCCCCCCCCCTAGAGGGGCCGCCTCCTCCCCTTTGTTGTGTTTTTCCGTTTTCCTTTGGTGTCCTATAGTGCTCCCGTTGCTTGGAAAAGGGCTTTGGTCCCCAATCATTCCTCTGGGCGGTCCCCCCCCCCCCCCCCCTTAGTTACCCCCTCTGTATTCCCTTTCCTTCAGTTCTATTATGGCTTGATTTCTGACGCCCCCCGAAAACCCGTCTGCACCATGCCCTGGAGCCCTCCTTCTTTTAAGACATTCCCATTACGCCTGATCTAGCACTATCGGCAGAGGAGCCCAAATTTTTTTTCAGTGCCTTGCTTTCCTTCCCCTTTATCCTGCGCACTCTTCTCTGTTTCTAAAATGGAGACCTGTTTTATCCTTCGCTATTTACACCATCCACCCCATCTGCCCGGCCTTTTTTGATTTACCCTTTGCGTTCTCCATTTCCTCCTTTCTTCCTTTGGGCCCGGCTTCTTTTCCAAAACCCAGGATCCGTCTTTCCGCTTCATTCGAAATCCCTTCTTCAAGAAACATCCTTTTCTGTCCGAGTCCTCCCCCCCGCCCCCATGAGTGTCCCCTTTTTCCATATCTCGATCCTTAGGAAAAACGAAGGACATAGCCCCCCCTCCCTCCTCTATTTCCGCGACCCCCCCTCCTCGCTTTATGCAAAGCCAATTGGGGCCTGCCAGTTTAGTATAGTCCCTTGCCTTAGTCCTCCAAAGCGCCCCCCAGAAGGAGAGCCTTGGCACCTCGCACCCCCCCCCCGACCGCGCATTAGATAATTTTAAGACCCGTCGGTCTGCGGCTCAAGGCCTTTCCCTGAACGTTTAGTTTATTTTTTTCTTTTGTTCCCTCGTTTGTCTTTTCGCATATAGGATTTCCTTTTTTTGTATCTGAAATCCCCTTTTTCTTCCAAAGAGAGTTTTTGATTGAATTATCGAGCGTTTCCTTATGCTGCCCCAGCTCGATTTTTCTCCCCCCGTGTTAAGGATTAAGTCGGTCCTTTGTTCTAGTTCCCCCTGTTGACTTTTCCGCTCTTTTTTGTTGGCCAATTTTTTTGAGGCCCTCTTCTTTTAATTTCTTCGACCTTTCCCTGTCATCTTTTTTCTGAACAATCTCTTTCCCCTGAGAACTGTTCCCCGATGAGGTGTGAACTCACGTTTTTCTTAGTTTTTTAGTGCTTCGAGATCCAGCCACCCTCCTCTTTTCCGACGAATCTTTTCTAATCGCTCCCCGATTGCCAATAGTTATGACTTAGGTTTCGAGAAATTACAGGTTCACATTAACTCCCCACGTCCGTTTTTCCCCTTCTTTTTTTTGTTTTTTTTTTTTTTTTTTTTTTTTTTTCCCGTCCCCAGGCCCTTGTCCCCTTACACTCCCCTTGACTTTCTCTTTTTTTTTCCTTCCCACTTCTTCCCTTGCATTTTTTCCCCCCCCCCATCACAGGCATTTCCCTTCAGGACTATTACTCAGCGCCAGATGGATCTCTGCGTCCTCTGATCGCGTCTTTTCGCTGCTCCCCTCTTCGCTCACCCCCTCAGTCCCTAAATCTTGGATTTGCTCATTCCGGCTCGTCCTCCATATGTTTCCTTCTCGCCCGATCGTTCCCCCACCACCCGATCGCGGGTACATGATCGTCACTGGTGCCTTACGATGGTCAGTCTTTTTCCTCTTTTTCCTCTTGTTTTGATGGTGATTTCCTTCCGTCCCATTCGATGGTACGACGCGAATAGTGTCCCTGACCAACAACCTCTTATCGCTTCTGGCGCGTGATTGCTTCTTTAACCTGCGGCTCCCACGGCCCCTCCCTTTATTGCCGTTTTGCTGCGCTAGTGACTCTTTCCTGCGACGCGCGGTTCGTCTTTCCATTTCTGCTTGCCCTCCCTTCCTCCTCCATTACAGGGTGAGGGTTGAAAGGTCCCCCTTTAGACATTCACCCACTTTGTCCCGGTCCCCCTTTCCCTTTTCCTCCTTCCCCTGACGTTTTCCTGTTTTGGGACCTTTTGCATTCCTGTGCCCTTGAGTTTGACTATTGGGTTTCCCGTTTGCTGTATCATTCTTCTTAAAAACGAACTTCCTTCCCCCGAGTGGGACCTTTCCAGTATGCGGATCTTTCATTCTTTGGTGGGAGCGCTCCTGGCGCACTGGATCTTTGGAAAAAATGCTCCTACAAAAGAGCTGTCCGAGTTCCCTCGTCTTTTCCTCCCCCCCCCCCTTCTTGGGGGAAGGACAGTGTTCCGTCCAATTCCTATTCCCCTTTCCCCTCCGATCCAATACCCCTTCACGGTCGGGACCCGGAATCCAGATTATTTAAAGTCCACCCCCTGCCCAGTCCCTATTAACCCGGTTCCCCCTTTGCCCCGTCTAATTGATGACGGCCATCCTAACCTCCTTCTAGACGCGTCCCCATCCCTCCGTTTTTTCGTTTAGTCTTTTGTTAATTGCCTTTTCCCAACAGCGACCAGCCCTCCTTCTATCGCGAGGGCCCCAAACCCCAACAAAACTGTCCTATAAATCAGGAAGGAGTTCTTCAACGCCCCTTTTTGACGGTTCCTCCCGCTGAAAAGGTTTTCCCTTTATCTTCAATTTGCGCTGTGAGTTTTTCCGCCCATGCGGCGCCCGTTTTTTACGACTCTTGCCCCGAACTTCTTAAACTTTTTTCCTCCTTGGCTTTTTCAAAGGACAGCGATTTTCAGATTTCTTTTTCTCCACGACTATGCTTGTTTGAGGTTGTGTTCTACTTATCGAGATCTTAAACCCACCTTGTCTTGCCCTTTGGCCTGCATAGTCTCTCTCGGATTTTGATTTCAATCTCTTGATTTTTTCCCCCTCTCCTTCCGCTCGGGTTGGTTTTTTTCCTGTTTAGACTTTTTTCTCCAACTTATCTCACCCCCCCCCCCCCCCCCCCCCCCCCTCCCCCCCCCCCCCCCCCCCCCCCCCCCCCCCCCCCCCCCCCCCCCCCCCCCCCCCCCCCCCCCCCCCCCCCCCCCCCCCATTCCTTTCTCAACTCAAGCCCAAAAACCTTCCCCCCCCCCTGCGTTATTTTTTTTGGCTGTGTTTTCCTCGCCTCTTTAAAACACTCCCCCCCCCTCCCCCCCTTTTCGACCCCCTAGTGCGGAGGTGAGCGGATTTAGGACCTTTCCCCGGCCCTCCGCCCCCCCAAATTGTTTTTTCTGAATAAGAGCGTTCTATAGAATTGCTTCGTTAATGCCTCGACTCGTCTCCCCCCCAGGGCAATATCTTGCCCTTTTTTTTCCATCTTGTCACTAAGAAGAAAAAGACCTCCGTTCCCCCTTCCACGTTTTTCCTCCAGAGGGATTGACCCCCCCTTTGCGGTTCCCCAACATGCTTCCAAATCCCCTTCTGACTAGCCCTCTCCCCCCCCTGTCCTAATCTCCCTTTTTGGCGACTAGGTCTCCCTTTTGCTTTTTTGACAATTGCCTGGTCACTCACGATGTTTTCCTCCCCTCCGAGGGCTTTCCCCCACCCATTCCTCATGACACTGTCCCCCCTTATGCTTTTTCGATGGGATCTTCCTTGCCCGATGTAAAACGCCCACCCCCTCCCCTCACCTTGAATTGAGAATAACTCAGTTAATTCCTCCCCCATCTCCCCACTTCTAATTTCGATATAGTCTTTCTATTCTCCCCCTTTTGGCTATGAGCCCCCCGCTTTCCTCCATCTCTGCACCAGCCGCTCTGGTTGGTTCCCTCCCTCTTTGTGTCCGAGTTTTAGCGGAGATTTCCCCACCATCCCAAAAACCCGTACCCCTCTTTTTCCTTTTGCCCGGCTTGTTTTTCCCTGCCTATCTTCTTTCCTCCAACCACCATTTCTCCCCCCTGCTCTTGGCAGGCTTAGATTGACATCCTTTTGAGTGTTCCCTCCCTCCTTCTTACTCCTCCTAGATTCCCCCTGACATTTTGGGGCACTTTTAAGACCTTTATGCCACCGAATACCCTCTGTCTCTTCTTTGCCGCACATAGGAAAGATATCAGACTCCCTTCTTTTCGGCGCCTTGCATCCTTTGTCCCTTTTCCAGCTAAGGACAATGCCCCTTGGCTTGGCGAACAGCGTTTTCCATTCAAGGCGAAGCCCGTCCGTCTGTTCTCCCCCCTCTCTCCTTTAACAGTCTTCAGATTTTATTTTAGGTTTCGTGAGGCCTAGAGATCAGGCCGGGGCTTCTTTGTTAGAGCAATAAAGTTTCTTTCCCTTAAGAGAATTGATTTCCCGGTCGAGTCTTTATCATGAAGGGACACCTCTATGCTTTTTTTCGATCCGTTTTAGTAGTGTCATTTTCTGTTCCCTTTCCCGTACGACGATTTTTAAATTGCCCTTACAGTTTTCTTCTTGCGGCTAAATTTACATGGTGATTTCCTTTTTGACCCTTCCTATGCCCCCCCCCTCTTCTTTGACTCCTCCCTGACTGCATATTTTTCCAGTCCCGGCTGCTGCCCCCATAGCGCTCCGCTCCCTAGTTGCCAGTATCCCAAGAGTAAGCAGTCATTCTGCCACTCGTGCACTTCCTGTGTTCTCCTGAATGATCCCTTCAAAACTTTGACATTCTTTCATTCTCTGCCTCAACCCCTCGAACTAAAGGTTTCCTGCACTCCTCCAATTTATTTACATTTTGAAAGGTCAAAACCGTGTTCCATGCTCCTGAGTCCCCCCCGCGGCCCTTTCCCTGCAACGACGCTTAGCATCCAGGACTACGATCGTTTTTTTCTTCGCGTTTTCTCCCTCTTCCCTTGGTTCCTTCCCCCGTAATACATACCTTTTCTGTGCTACCATTTCCCGGTCCCCGCGTTGAAGACAGCACTCGTTTAGTGCATCGCCTCCCCCATCCCCCCCTCTCTAGATTTTTTCCTTCAAGATATCTTTCGTCCCTGTGAAATTGGGTACGAGTTTTTGTAAGGATCTCTCTCTTTTTCCCCCCTTCTTTTGTTGTTCTGCTCCTGTCCTTCCCCTTCCCCTCTCAGTTTCCTCGAAGACTCCTTTGTAATTTTACCCCCCTCCCTGACTTTCGATTTCGTTCTCTACTTCCACGAGGCCTGTCTGTCGCCACTCAATGGACCTTCGGCGGTGGATGCAGCTCCAGTTCCGATTTGATCCAGCTCGACGTCTCCTCCTTCGTGCGCCTTCAATCTTTCAAGTTTTTTTCTTCCTCGTCCTTTTTGTTTAATGAACTAATGGTTCCCAGTTAAACACGGTTTTGTTTCCTGCCCTTCGATTTCTTTGATAGTACACCATTTTTTGGCACACCCAGATTCTTTGATTCCTGAGGAATGTTCCCTTTTATGTATAATCCTGACATCCTTCATCCCCACTTTGGGAAATTAGCTCCCCTTTGAATTCTCTAATTCTTTTTCTTTTTCTAATTGATTTTCTTATCTGATAATTTTCCAGCGGCCGCTCCAGCCAAGACTGCAGTCCCGGCGTCCCTCGGGCTTCGGGGGTAAGCGAATTTTCGAAACAGCCCCCTGAAAAATGTGACTCTGCGACACTTCCTCACCATCACCTTTTTTTCCCAAGGCCTTTCCCCTCCGCTGAAAACGTCACCCCATTCACGAGTCCTCCTTTTCCCCCTTTGATCGAAACCTGCGATAGTTCTTCCCCCCTGCTTGACTGACCAACTTCTCTCTCTTGAAAAATCACCTCCTTCGGTTACGTGTCCTGACCCCTTTAATTCACCCCCCCCGCCCGAAAACGCCTATTTCTTCCCGAATATAGGCACCCCAAAAATCAACTGCTCCTACTTCACTACTTTTCTTGAACGTTGCGTCCGACGAATTTTATTTCCTGCCCTTTGTCATCACTTTTAATAGCCGCGTTTTTGCTTTTTCCCCCCGTCTGAATTCATTTTGTTTTTACTCCTTTCTTCCCGTGATAAGCAGGACCCCCTTTTTCCTTGTTTCTTTCCCTTCTGAGATTGAATTGCTCTTTCCCCATTCTCTCGCTGTTTTCTTAGGGGTTTGATTCTCTTCCTCTCACCCCCCCCCCTTTCCCCTTCCTTGGGCGCATTTTTCTCATCCTGATTTCTTCCTCAGATTGAAATCGCAAGCCTTCATGCGCTGCATCCCTGTTTTCTTTCCGTAAGAAACTCGGAGCTCACTTCCCTATATCACCTTCCCCTTCACTACTCCAGTGCCAACTCGCAACAAAAGCGTTTTTTTCCCCAAATTGTTCTTTTTTTTTTCTGCTTTTTGTGGAAATAGCCCCCCCAAGCGTCTCCGAGTTCGAGCTGCGTCTTGGTGCGCGGTGGCTTCCCGGGGACAGACCTCACTTTTCCTCCCCTCGCTATATGAGAGTCGATCGGAGTAGACAGTGTTTAGGCTTCTCCTCCCCTCCTTCTGTATCATTTTCCTTCCTCATCGCTTTTTTTGACGTTTAAGCGGCCAATGAAGCCATCATCGCAGCATTTAAACGTGTCCTACATCTGTACTAATTTTCTTTGATAACAGACTTGACCCCCCCCCCCTGCAAATCCTTTCAAAGCAGAATGAGACTTCTTCCCTCTCTTTTCCTCCTCCCCTTTTCCGTTGTTTGTTTCTCTCGCTTCTCTTATTCCATTCCAAATCTTACCCAGTCCAGCTTGTTTAATAAGATTCGCTTGAGTTCATTCCCCTTCAAGATGAAACCCCTTTTTAAAACTTCCCTGTGTCTGTACTGTATTTTCTTGGATTGACAGAGGTCCAACGACACCCCCGAAAAGTTCCCTTCCCCTAAGTCAGTCCGGTTCAAGTTCGGCCCATATTTCTTCAGCTCTCTTTATTCTGGCGCCTCCAGTTTAGTTTCTTTTCCCTCCGTCTTTCCTCTATCTCCAAGACCGACGATCGTGGTCGTCCTCCCCGCATAGTTTTTGATCACCCCCCCCTTCAAACCAAAATCCGCATTTTTTTCGGCACTTTTTGCGATTTTTTTTTCCCCCTTTCCTTGCTTCTCTCTTCCGCTTTTCATGACCAGAAACACCCCAGGGATTTTTCTCCCCCTCCTTCCCTTTTCGTCGAAATCCTCGCGTGGTTTGCCCAACCTTCCCCCCCCTTGAGGATAAGATATGATGGAAGAACCAGCCAGGCAATACCAATTTTTTGCAGTGTACATATAGAAGAAGTCCCCTTCGACCCCTCCTGCAACAACGACAGATATATTATTTTTGACCTAGCTCTTCCCCTTTGACTGCGCATCATTGGCTTTTCAACTTTTGTATAGGGCACGCCGTAAATCTTACCCACTCCCTTCCCGCCCCTTCTCTCCTTGCCGAACAAAAGGAAAGGTCTTGAGGAATCCTCTATCCCTGCCCTCAGCTTCGTTCTTCTCCAGGTAGTTACCAATTCCTCCCTCTGCTTATTAGAAGTTCTATTTGATGTGAACTACCGTTGATTGAGCGATCACCTTCTTGTTGTTTATCTCATTCCCTTTCTCACGTAAGCGTAAAAGTAGTGGATTTCCTATATAGCGTGGCTTACCCTTCTGTTCCCATATATTTTTTTATTCACTTTTGTAGGCTTAAGTTGGATTTTCTTTGCAGTTTTACCTTTAAAGTTAAGAGATTGCCCCCTTTTTGTTTGCGGCCCGACGCCGACCATTTCTTTTCTCAATTTTTTCTCTAAGGCCTTTCCCCTATTCTGACCCTTATGCACGAAGCTTGTTCAGTTGCAGTGCCTAAGTTAGCCGTTTTTATCTTTATTTTTTCTGGATCTAGCCTTCTTAGCCACATTCCCCCTCACTTGAGTTTTCTATCCAAGACCCCTTGAGCCAAAATAATGTCCGGAATGTGTCGCAGTGATCCTCACAACTTACCTTTCCCATCTACATCCCGCGGAACTCACTCTGTCCCCTTACCCTTCCCCGGTGGACTGCTTTTTCACTCCGTTCCCCCTTTTTCGTCCTTTTTTCCCTAGTCCCCTTTGTGTTAACTAGTCCTGCTCTGACACCCATTTCATTTTGAAGTCCTTCCCTACTCTCAGCGCCTCTTTCTCGTCTCCTAGCTTTTATCAATTCATGAGATGCATCAAAAAGAATTCAAGCCATACTTAGATGGTTCTGGACTTTTTTTTTTCCATCGCTTAGATCGAACTCCCGATCATTTTGTAATCTTACAACGATCGTCTCTGTTACCTTATAGTTCCGACTTCATTATCTCCTCTTATTTGAATCCCCCCTCCCTTGTTGTTGCTTTTCTTTCTGGATCTATCTTCCCTTTTGTTTCCCTTCCAAGTATGTCTCTCCTATAGTTTGTAGGTTCCCCCCCCCTTCTCGATTCGATTCTCTTGTCCCTCCAATTTGATTATAGCTAACTTTCCCCTTGCAGCCCCCTACGGTCTTTTTCTTCGGAGTGGGATGTTTCTGCTCCCCGTGATTCTTTTCCCCGCTCCGTTCGCGATCGTAGTTCGCTGATACGGTCTTTCCTGACTCCCATTCCTTTTGGATTTTTTTTCCTGCTAATGGGACCCCACACACGTGTTTCCCTCTCCCCCTCTCCACTTTCAGCGATTCTGACGCCGGATACCCCCTTTTCTTTTTTTCTGGTTTTCTATAATTCTAATTGTGACCATTTCTCCGATTCCAGTTTGCGGTCTCATTCTGAACCCTCCCTTCATTAACGTATTGTTTGCCTGGTGCAAGCGATCTTTTTCTTTTTTCTCTCCCCTCTGGATTTTCTTTCTAGATCTTTTTCATGGCTTCCCTCGGTCCAACCCCCCGGCTCAGCCCCCCCATCTAGAGCCCTGACCCCCACTTCTCGGTTTGGAAGTTGTCCCCTCCCAGACCGTTTTACAAAAATGTGCCCCCTTCGCCTACAAGGATCCTCACCCCCTCTTTGCAAAGTTTATCCAAGCGCGGACCTTCTTAAACTTGCAACAAAGTCAGACTTTTTTGCCCTTTTGCTCGTCCACGGCGTTCTCCTTTCTTTTCCTTTCCCTCTTCGCCGCGTCCCAATAAAAGACGTTTAGTCGCTTTCCCTTCAAGACCTTTAATTCTCCCCCCCCACCAAAACGATTTTTCTTTCCTTGTCCATCGCTCCCAGAGAGGGCAACAAATCAAATAAAACTCCCGCTTCAGTACGTCTTCTTTAAACTCCTTCTATGGCGAAGTTCCTCCGGTTTCCTTTCTTTCTTAATTTGCAGGTATGTGGGTTTTGAGCGTCCCATTTCGCTCCTTGCTGATGTTCCTTCCCGCTTTTTTATCACCCCTTGGACGGCCTTTTCTTAATTTGCTCTTTCAGACTCTTCCAAGAAGAGTTCCCCCCGGTCTTCCTTTGTTCGACTTTATTGAGTCTCTTTTCCCACAACTTTTTTTATTGCTCCCTTTCTTGGTACCCTCGTCATCCTTCCCCCAATCTTTCATCTGATCGCCTGCACCTGCCGCGAGTCTTCCCTTCTCCCTGTTTTCTTGTCTCACTCGCGCCATCACTTCTCCATTGAAAATTTTCTCCCCGCCGGCAAACCCAATCGCAAAAAATTCCCCCCTTTGAAATTTTTGCTTGGTTTTTTCCCATCCCGTAAACAGCTGCTCCCCCTTCTCTTGCGGCGTTGTCGGATGGAGGAAAGCTGGCTTCCTCCTCCCCCCACACTGCGGAGAAGAAAAGACCTCCGAGCGGCTAGTCCTTCTTAGCCTTTTTTTCTTTTCCAAGGAAGAGTTTATTCTCAACCTCGTCAAGTTGAGAATTCTTGGTTTGCGTTTATCGAAATCGAATCCCCACCTTACGCACGGCACTTCCTTTCTAACTTTTTTTCCTCCTTTTTTTCTTGGACCCCCCCCCTTTTTTTGTTCCACATTCTTTCTTACACAGCAGTTTAAGTCCTTCTTTTTCCCCCCGTTTGCTAATTTTTTCATTCTTCTTTGCCAGGTGATTGTTCCCTGAACAGAATTTTTCACCCTCTATTTCTTAAATCCATTCCCTTGTTATGAAGTTCCTGACTTAGTTAATGCTGGGTTCTTAAGTGCCCCTTGATGAAAAAACTCCCCCTCAAACTCGAATGCCGTCTCAACTATTCTGCCTCCCCTTTTAACGCACTGCCACCTTCTCCCCCTCACGTCCAGATCTCCCCTATTGTTACCAGTTCTTTTGGAGGATGGCCCCGACTCGTTTCATCCCATCCTCTCACCTCCCTCCTTCGAAACCTTTGCGATACTTTTTTAGCCCCTTCAGATTTCCCACCCCCCAATCCCCCCCCCAACATCCCCATTATTTTTCCGAATTGTTTTCACCCATTTTCTTCTACCGGTCCGATTTTCTTCCGTCCAACCCCGGTGATAGAAAGTTTTTTTCTTTCTCCCCCTCCTCATCAATCTTATGAAAGAAACCAAATCAGTTTCTTTTTCCTCCTTCCATCTTTCCTGCCAATTTCTTCAAGCACTTCAAACTCCTGAGCAAAGGTCCAACTGAAGTAACACCTTATCCCCGCTCTATTCCCATTTCTCTTTTTAAAATAAGCCCCCGGGGGGTCCCCTTTTCCGACAACCAAACAATTAGTGATCCCTTTCCATCTCTTTTCCCCCCTTGCGAAAAGCCAAGGAGCGATGTCCGCCAACCACATCCCTGCGCGCATTCCTATAAGTTAGACGACTGTCGTGTCTGCTGCCCTTCGAATGAGTTAAAGATTTTTCTCCCTCAGTACTGAAGTAGGCCCTCTTTTTGATTTTGTTTTTTCCTTTGATTGATATTATTCGGGGGGATTTCTCTTTAGCCCCAATTCCCCGGCTTCACGTAGCGCTACTTCTTGATTTAAAGGCATTGTTTCACTATTCCGTGCACCTTATAGTTTTGAGATAAAGGAGTCATTTTCCTTATGTCCCTTTCCAGTTTTTTTTTGGAAATGCAATCTCAGCTTTTCCCCCCCATTCTTTTCTTCCTGCGTCTCAATTGCAACTTTTTTAACTTATTGAATTCCCCCGTCGTCCGCTTTTTTTCTGATGATAGTGACTCGCCTCCTTTTTTTCTTTTTCCGTTTTATGCTTTTCCATTTGGCCCACCCAGTTTTTGCTGATCCTAATAGATTACTTCTCTTAACGATGCCCCCGTTAATTCCCGTCTTTTCGTGCAGAATGCTTCGACCATTGGACCTCCTCTTTTCTCACTTCCCGGCCCTGGCCCCCCCGTCACTTTTGTGCTACTTTTATCCTTCACTCCCTGGAATTCCTTCACTTTTCTTTACTTGTGACCCTTTGTACCTCGGCCCATGAGCATGAAACCCTCCGTCCTGGGACGCCCTTTCTCCTCCGCCTATATTTTTTTTTTTAAGGCGCTTTTGCGTTCGCGATGTATCAATTCCTGGGTTTCACTCCCCTCCTTCTTGTTCGTCTATCACCTTGCCTCCCCCCCCCCCCCTACTTCTCAAGAAGTTTCAGCGCCAATCTCCCTCTCCCGGCTTTTGTTTTCACTTATCCTGCCGAGTACCTCTGCTCTCCCGGAGGAAGACTCCATTTTTTAATTTTTTTTTTTTCTCTCTTTCTTTTTCAGTAAGTTACTGCCCTTCCTCCGTAGGTCTTACCCCCCACTCCGGTCAGTATTTGATGCGAGATTTCCCTCCCTCTATTTGCTATTCAAGGCCTACATGATATTCCTCCTTCCTTGATGTTGCTCGGCGGTGGGTTTTTTGATCCCTTTCCTCTTTTTCCTTCTAGCGATTTATCTGAGCCTCCGCATAGTTCACTACCCCACTTCCCTTTTTGCATGTTGACGCGCTTAACCCTTTTTTTTCCCCTTTCAACAAGCTCTAAGTTCCGGTTGCATTCCCCTTTCCTTGTTTTCTCGGAACTGATGGAATTAAGGCCCTCTTTACAGCTCTCCTCGTCTTCTCCCCAGGTCACTTCGAACACCACTCGCTCATTAAAAACTAGTCCCTCCACTGAAGCGGAATTATCTAACGGCTTTCTCTTTCCTCCTCTCTAGAGTGAGCCTCCCTCTTTTAACACCCCAAACGGCAATAATGTCCAAAAGATTCTGTTTCCTGCGAGCACAGGATTTTTTTCCTTTTTTTACTACGCCCGGCCTGCGCCTAACTGAAAAGCCTTAAACACCCTCCATTCGCCGCCCCACCCGGTCACACAAAAGAAAATGGGCAGCAAATTTGACTTTTTCCCTTCTTGACACTTCAGGTAAAAGGTCAAAAAGTCAAGACGGAAGACTTTTTTCACAACCCCAAAACACACAAACCCACACACCTTGGACACCCCCCCCCCCCCAAAAACCCCCCCTCCCCCCCCCCCCCCCCCCACCCCCCCCCCCCCCCCCCCCCCCCCCCCCCCCCCCCCCCCCCCCCCCCCCCACCCCCCCCCCGTTTTTTCCACGCCCCAACTCCCACTTGGATCGCCCACGGCTCCCCCTTATTCCCTCATGAAGTTCCCTTAGAGAAGGGACAAATCCCCTACTCGTTTTCTTGTGAAGACACTTTTTTATGCTCTACCCCAAACAACAGACCTCCCCCCTCTGCCTTTTCTTTCGCTCTCCCTCCGATTTTTTCCACCCCGCCTTCATTCTTCGTCTTAATCCTTAATTTCGCAGACTTAAGCCCCGAGTCTTCGCCTGATTAATGTTCCCTCGCCTTGTGGGTTCTTCCCCCCCATGGCGCCTGTAAGATTTTAAGCCAGAGTCAGTGTCCCCTTTCTCCCTCCCTTGAATCCCCTGGTTTCACGTTTTTTTTCTTTCTATGAAGTTATCTGCTTTTTTCTTCGGTTGGCCTTTTTTCATCCCCCCCTCTCATTTCCCCCCAACTTGGTATTTTTTGGCCCATCTTTATACTATCCTCCTTGATTTTCTTTCAACTCCGCGTTCTGTCTTCCTCTCATCTGCCTGTTTTTTCCAGTGCGATTAAATTTTCTTTCTTCCACTCGGTAATTCAATTGACTATAGCCATGAAGGATCCCTCCCTTCAACCCTTTCCCTCCAAAAAAGGAAGGCCTGCGTTTTTTTTGTATATTGTGGTAACTAATAGAAATATAACCCCGCGTTCCAAGTTCTCCCCGCGTTTGGCTTGGTGGCATGTTCGCGTCGGCCAGTTTCTCGCCTTCCCCTGGGCTCCGCGCCCTCTATCTCTGTCTACATTTTCGAATTGGCTACGTTGCTTTTTTCCTGCCGCCAGTTTCAAGTCTGTTCCAGGTTCCCTCGGCATCGGTTGTTTTCGTTCTTTTTCCTTCGAAGACCTTTCCGGACACGCCCGGCATTCACCTTTTCATTAAATCTTTTTTTTCGGGATGGTCCCCCCCCCTCTTCTGGAAAACAGAATGTATATGACAACTTTTACTCCCCT
>Ga0179593_1522648_pt1 | contig 14849 bp, 17 predicted proteins | sample CZODoug2_1_08_16_FD_185931 | JGI IMG/M metagenome (GOLD analysis project Ga0179593, IMG submission 185931) | Vadose zone soil fungal communities from Angelo Coast Range Reserve, California, USA - CZODoug2_1_08_16fungal (PacBio error correction) | ecosystem: Environmental > Terrestrial > Soil >... | reverse complement strand
GCGGTCGGCACTCTTTTTTCAAAGATTTTTTGCAGCCGTTGACTTCCTCGTTTTCTTATCGGGCGAAGGTGAATTAAGGCTTTTCAGACTACTTCCACCTCACCTTTCGATCATTTTCGTCCTACTTTTTGTTTTTCATGCGAACGGAACAAGTCACAGTGGTAACTGAGCTAATTTTACCCTCTTTTTTCCATCTTGGGTTAACACAATTTCCAGGGCTATCCCCGTGCGTTTTGCTTAAACCCCCCCGGTCTGGTCGATGGAAAGTCCCTTTGCGTTGGGTGTTGCTGAATTCTGATTCCCATATGATGCTTTGTAATGGAAGACCTTCCGATCACCGCGCTCGTCCTACCTCGCTCCTCAGATAAGTGTGTCTACCCACTCCTGGCACCTCCCCCTGGCGAATAGGGAAGGAAAGTACTGCCTTGAAACGTTATTGAACTTTCGGGACTAGAGCTCCCCTGGTAACTATCATTGAAAGGATTTTCGAGTCGATTCCCTTGGGCGACCCTCGCCTGCCTCGAGGTTTTTCCGATGTTTTTCTTTTTCCCGCCCACCGCAGGGTGGAAACAACTGCACCTTCCCAGGGATTCCTCATCCCTTTCTGACCCCGACACCTTTCTTTCCCCATTCCCCGTTCTGATTGGAATTTTTCTCTCGCTGATGTTTCTCGTAGTCATTTCGCTTCTTGTCCCTCTTTTCCCTTCAGCTGTTTTCGATCTGGACTTCTTCTAAGCACCCTCCGGGCTCCCTTGGTTACGTTTATCTCTCTGTACCTATTCCCCCTTTCTTCATCTTTCCCTCTTTCAGAGTCTTTCTTTTTTTCTTGAATTTTTTTCTTGAAACTTCGATCGATTTGCCCGCGTCCCGGTTGATACAGTTTGTGCACTTAGCCTTCCCCCTCCGTTTACGAATGTCCCCCGACCTCCCTAGAACAGTTCCTTTCCGTCGGTTTTCGAACCGGACCATTACGAGCATGGTCCTTGCCACATGCCTTCCTGTTTTTGAAACACACGCTATAAGTTCTGGCGACATCCTCGTAGACTTTTCTGTAGTCTTCAGTCGCTATTTATCGTTGTTTCAATGACCTAACTCTTTGTTAGCCTCCGAAGCAGTCTGCGCTTCCGGAAGTTTTAGTTTTTCATCATGTTTTGTTTTAATGCACCTCAACCAGCGTCCGGTTGCCCCTCCCCAAAAGTTTTTTTTCACTATAATGAGGGAAACGCAGCATGTGCAGCCTTTTTGGGTACTCCTTTTTTGTTTTCATAGACCCCCCTTGAGTAACTTGGGGTTTTTCCCTAAATGCGGTCGCAGAGTGACCCGTCTTACCCCCGCGGCCAACTCTTCGCGTTCATCCAATATTGATCTAGATTCCCCGTCCAGATGCAATCGGTTTTTCAATCCTTCATCCGGACTTTCCCCTGCACACCGTCCCTTTGTAGACCCCACTGATTTTCTTTGGGAAGCCGGTTGTACAGTTTCCCCCCCTACTTGAATTACAAGGTCGGGTGGGCCGGATGTCTCGGTCTCTGCTTGATTTGGTCTTGTTCCTTTTTCTGACAGTACTCCAGTCCTGCCCTCTTCTTCGTTCCCGTTATTCAATGAAGTATTGGTCGTGACCGGCCCATGCTTTTGCTATTGTCTTCGAGTCCTTCTCATGGATCAATTGGAGATGCCCCGATCTCCCCTTCACGTCACCGGCATGCTGCTGGTCTTCGCGACCGCCCCCCCGCTTACGATCCGGGGAACGTAGCGATCTTTTTTTTTCCCCCAAATATTTCGCTGGATTTTCTTACTGAAAAAGAGAACTACGCCGCTTTCCCCGCTGGACGCTGTCGAGATGAGCAATAGATGGTTATCATTCCATGTGCCAAAATTCCCCGCGCGCCACATTTCGCCTTTTTGTTGTTAGTGATGGGTGTTTTGCCGCGTTTGGCACTCCCCCCCGAGCTGCCTTTATTTTTTACAAAGTCGTCAGCTGCAGCGGCCCCCTTTCGATGGGATGGCCCCGACACGTATACCTTTTTCCCAAAAGTTCTTCTCCCTCACTTTCCAGTCACTGTCGCTGACGCCCCCAATACCCCAAATCGCTCGGGTTGATTCATTTTAACCTCTGTGCATTGCTCCAAGTCTCCGTACCGGGGATGCTGTTATGACCTCCAGTCTCTTCCCGTTTGATTTAATCCTGACCTGCCCGTGTGGGTCAGGGTACCCCGATTTTCCGATTCGCCGGTCAGCGTCGCGGGTTTTTACAGTACAGCTGGCCTCGCCAACACTCCTATCCTCTGATTTTTTTGCTTAATCCCATCGGACCGCCGTTTTGCATATTTCGTCTTGGCCAACACCGGGACTTGCTGTTATTTTCTCCACTGGCTGGGCCGTGTTTTCGCAAACTGCGGAGGATGTTTTGGCCTGCCTTTTTTTTTATGTTCCCCCCAAAATTATAGATTGTGCTTTCCGATTTTTCAAAAATTTATCCCAGCCGGCGTTTGGATGGTTCCTTTTTGTCCCAGAACTTTTTCCGCCTCGCGAGAAAGTCGCTCCCCCCTCCCTTTTACTCTGGGTCTGTTGTTTTCACAACCCCCGTATACCCATGCTTCGTCTGCATGGCTGCATTTCGTTGCCCACTTTTTTTGTTCTAGGTCAACCAGGGAGAAGAAGGTTTGGCTGGGTTTCCCTACCCCACACAACATTATTCACAAATCTCGGTCCGCCCCAACCCGCGTGACTTAGGCCTCCACTCGTCTTTTCCTGGAGGAAAGGTTATTCCTCCCCTACATCGACCTGCACCAGCATCACTGAGGATGTCGCTCCCCTTGCGCGCTCCCGCCCTTTTGTACCCTGCTTGTTCCGAATCTTTGAGTAGGGTCAAGTCGATTACCGAATGGACTTCTTTCCACTGGAATTCTTTTCTGACCCCGGTGAGAACGTGAGGGCACCCCCTTCTTTCGGGCAGTGCATCAGTAAGATCGATCGGACACTTTCTCCTGGCCTTTCCCACGCCCCTGTCCCCTTAACCTTGGCTTTCCTCCACTCTCTGTCCTGCGTGCGTTAACAAACCCACCGAAAACATCCCAGCACGCGGGTTGACGTTGATCGCTGTGACCCGCTGCCCACTGCCCGGTCCAATCCGATACTTTCTTCCTGCGAGGCTTTCAGGTACCACACCGTCGTGTGCGATGGCGTCCAATAAAGGTGTCTCGCTATTTTTAAGTTTTCGAAGGCGACCACCCACCAAACTTTTTCCCCCACAAACATTTTTTTTTTTTTTTAAACGGTCCCTTTCGACAATTAGTTCCCGAATCTATTGATTTGAAATACGTTCCCCTTGATTTCCTGTTGACTCCCAAGAGGCCGAACGTTGCTCCGACTTGCCCTGGATTCAGTTCCTCAATTCCTTTTGCGTGAGTGGTTCATCTGTCGTCTGCTGTCAGGAGTTTTGACTAACTCGATTAGAACTCCCCCAATTATTGGGGCCTTCCCCTTGCCCTCTTTTTTCCTCGCCGATCAGACCCCGCAAGGTACCTTCCCGAAAATACTTTGTTGCTTCTCGCACTACCACTGATCTCCCTTTTGATCTACAATCCACCCTAGATAAAACTGCTCAAGTCCCTTCGCTTTTCCTCCTTGAGCGCAGACCTCCGGGATTTTTCGGGAGAAAATTATTTGCTAGAATGTCTATGCCTGATTTGAATGCGGCCGTACTTCGATTTTCACATTTCTTTTCCCCCGTGTTCTTCCCTTCAGATTCCCCGACGGCCATTACCCTTTCACACTTGAGTCTTGTCGTCACCCCAAACAAAATCGTGGTAAACCTTGCCGCAATGCTCGTCAAACCACCATCTCTGACGGAACTTTTTTCCCCAACGTCCCCGACTTGACCAGAGCTTTACCTGTTTTCCTCCCCCCTTTGCATTTCATGCACCGACCATACTGACACTTTCCGTGCGACCAATGTCGCTTCCCTGCCAAAGTTTGGCGTTGGTGGTTTCCTCTCTCTCGCGTTTTAATTCTTCCTTTTAACGACTTGACTTGCCCTGAACGCCCCTTTAATTTAACGAAAGGAACGGTTCCTCGCACATATTCACCCCGAACGCGACTCTTTTTGTCTGCGAGGGCGCCTTTTCCCGCGCAATGTATAGAACCACTCAAAACTTCGTGCGGCGTATATACATTTTCTGGACGCTCGAGAGCTGACTTTTCAATTGATTTGCCCCCCCTCCACTCCCGTATTCATATTCTTCCAAGCGCTGACGAGATTTGCTGGCTCCTTGGCCTTAGCTCGACTTATTCTTTTTTAGCCTTTCAACTTCTTTTCTCCCTACCAATCTATAACGTTACACCACCCCTCCGCACCCCACCTTTTCCTTCTGAGGTCCGATGGAAGGATATGCGGTGTCTTCTTTTCCCTGTGCTTATTTCGTTTGCATTTTAGATTCCCTGAGCACCTCGGTTAGGTCCTCCTTCCTGTCACCACCTGCAATTCTTACCCTCAGGAAGGAACTTTGGAGGCTTTTCCATTCCCAGTACACCACGGTGCGAGAACCGTTCCTCGGATCGTGCCGTATCGACTTTCTATTCTTCATATGTTTGATTGGCCAGTCCGCTCTCTCCGCCTTTTGGTTTTTAACGCAAAGAAACCCACTGCGCGCCTCTTGTGTTGGTGCCCAAGAACAAATGACCACCCCGGCGTTCTAATTTCGGCTCGAGTCTTTTTCGTGCAGATCCTTTCTTTTCGAAGTTGTATGATTTCTCCTTTCCCCCCTCACATGTTTAATCAGAGTCCCCCCTTCCTTTCCGAGGATGCATCTACGCTATCGCCTCGCAGCGATCCCTAGGACCAATTATGGGTGCTATTTTTACCTACTATTCCGCTGGTTCGGCATAGGGTGAAGCGTTTTCTTTTTTTTTTTTTTTTTTTTACCCCATCTGGGCAGCCCCGTTTTTCCTGGACCGAGGACTTCACATGTTTGTTATTCCACGGGTGTACAATTATAGTTTTATCCTTTGCTCCCCCCTGCACTTTTTCAGATTTTTGTTGTTCCTCCCTCTCGTGTGTTGGGGGGGGTTTAAAGGACTCCTCTCGACTTTCGGATGCGATCCCCCTCTCCGTTGGTCGTTGAGAGACCGCCTACCTTTCCCCCACTGAAGAGCGGCCAATCCTTCGTTTACCCATCCAAAATTTTCAATCTTAAGCAATTTGGAGACCAAGCCGATGTACGAATCCCAATTGCAAAACCCACCACCTGCCTTTGTCCTCGTCTTCTTTAACGCTGCCTTGGGCCCAATCTTTTCTCAATTTTTTCCTACTCTTGACCCAGATTCAAGAACTTCGTATATACCTTTGTCCCTCCTAATGACCCGTCACCTCCTCCTTTTCTCGAGGAGTGCGCAGTCTCTCGACTCTGCATCCGGATTTAGGTCCTGGCTCGTAAACCTTCGCGCGATCAAGCTCGAGTCCTTTCCACGATTCTTTGCACGACCTAGGGATGTAGCCGCAACAGAGAATCTTCCCTGAGTGTGTCCCTTTTCTTCTTTTCCCACCCAGAGGTATAGTTCTTTTTCTGCCTCTCGTACTTTTCGAGAGCGACTGCCCAATTTCTCTTGAATGAGTTTTTAGCCCCTCTTCTATCTCACGAAAAGGCATCAGGTAGAACTCCGGATGTCAACCCAGTGGCTTTCCCTTTCTATCTGACATTTCATAATCCCCGACTTCCCATGGTTTGTCCCCTCGACCTCGCAAGAGGTTCTTTTCAGTTATCTATAGCAAATTCGAAATCGGATTAAGAACCGCCGATGACTCACCGTTTCCTTCTAGAAGTCCCGCATAATAGGCATGCTTGTTTTTTCCTCGGCGTTGCTTTTAGTTTTGTTGTTTTTCCTTGCTCTTGTCTCTCCTTTTTTGAGACCGATAGCCTCTCTCATTCGAGATAACCTTTAGCCCAATTTCTTCAGTAACGGAAGAGTGATTCCGTCTTTGAATATGCACACAAGTCCGAACTTGACCGGGCTCAACTTCCTCATCTGAGAGGCCTTAACGCTTATATACTTCCCCGCGCTCTTTTTTTATCATTTATTGTCCGGCACTGCTTTCTCCTTCTCCCCCCTATTTGCGTGTTTTTAGATGTTACGTTGTACTGGTCACTTAGTTCCCCCGCTTGCTTCGAACCACAGTTTTTCTCTCGTTCGTTCTCTGGATGAGATGTTAACCCCCACCTCCAGGAATTGGCAGTGAAGGCGGATTTTTTTCCCTTTGGTGGGGGCATTCTGTCAGCGGTGCATTGTCCCTTGCCCTTCAACGTTTCCAGTCCAAGTCGGAGGAGATCTTTGTTTTACAACGGGTTGGGGCTAAAGTCCAATTCTCGTCCCCCCGTAAGGGTTTGTGGATTGAGAGCTTTTGTCCGGCCCCATACATTTGTGAAGGCCTAACAATCCCTTTCTTTTTAATGGGGGGCATGAAAAATGTGGCTGCACATATGACCCTACCAACGGCCCCAATCCTGCCCCCGGACCCATCCCCTTTTCACATCATTTCCAAATGGGGGGCTACGGTCACCCTTCTTCTGTATAGTTCCTTCGTCCTCTTTCTCCGAATTTATCTCCCCGGTTGGATCCTCCAAAGATATGCTCTGCTACTCGTCCAACTACCCCCCGGTTTATTTCCCCCTTTTGGTCCAGTTGCGCCCGTTCGCGATATGGTCCCAATAGGGCGACCCCTGCCAGTTTTCTGAAGACGCCGGCTTTTTATTCCTTTGACCGCCCCCCCCCCGAACGCAGAGACATTGTGCTACACTCTCTGAACTCGACAGTGCTTTTGGGTGCACGCGTCCCCTTGCTTGTTCGTTTCTTTCCGCCAGGTTGGAAAGTGAGTCACTCACCTTTTTCCTTTCCGTCGTTGTTGCCCCTTATCGATTGAAGATTGCTGCCTTTTCCCCTTTTTTCTTTCCGTAGTGGGTTGTTCCCGCCCCACTTCTTTTGTTGGAATTTCGGGCCCCAGTTGGGAATTAATCCTGCGACCCGACTTTATTCCCCTCGTTTTCTTTTGGTATTGTTTCCACTTTGCTTCGCCGGCGCCGGAGGAATGGCGCTGCAATTTTTCCGGCCCATTTCCTAATTTTTTTTTCGATTCCGACTCACCCTGTGATGTTCCGGTTAAGTCCTCGTTAGTTGGCGCGAGGCCCCATACCCCCCCCACTTCTCCCTCTTGTTTTGAGTTATGCTCCCTTTTTTCTTCCTGCCCCATCTTTTTATTTTTTTGTCGAAGAATCCGGTCGTTTGCTACCCCTGCCCGCGGCCGGCCCCCCCCCCGGTGCCGTAGTGGTTTCATTCATTTTCCCCCACTTCCTTGGGAATTAACTCCATTCTTTCCTTTCCCGCTTAGTGTCCACTATGTCGATTCCGCTTGGTTCGCACCACCCGCCGATCGCCCCTTTGGCCTACCCCTCCTCGTTGACCTTTCGTTAGACTGATATTCTCCCCCTTGCAACCTATAAGTTTGTCCCATAGCCGCAGTCTGATCTGTTGACACCTTTCTATGGTTTTCCTTTTGTTGTCATTTTGATCAGCCAAAAGCTGCCCGGCTTATTCCTGTGGTCCAGCCCGTTTTTGACTATCTCGGTCACGCCATGCAGACTCCTTCCTTTGTAATACGGTGGATCTCATAAAATAGCCCTTTTAAGCAGAAGTTTGTTTTTCGATGAGGAGTAGGCACGCTTGTCCCCCCCCCCAACATACCTTTCCCCCCCAAACAACTCTCCGTCAGAAAATCTTCACCAGCATTGCTCTCCTGTTTTTTACGGGAATGCATCCTTTCTCAGGATTTTGTCGGTGTAACCCTCTTTTACTACATCCTTCTAACTGATGATGACTCCCCCGACGGTGTACTGTTTCCCAGACTGGGGGTATTTACCACCTCTTTTGCGTTAAATTTTGAGGAGAGCGTCCTCTTCATTTTCTCCCCGGTCTTTCGATGATCCATGACGTCACTCCTACGACGCTGACCTTGCCCCCCCTCGGGTAACTTGCCCTTTTTTCCCCTTTTCTATGACCCTTAGGATCGGTGGTGTCCCTTTTTTCACGCTGGTAACCGAGAATGACCGTCCCCCTTCCTTAATCCGTGGATGCCTCCGCTGGTCAACCGTCCACCGTTATTTTTTTTCCCTCTCCCTACTGTAAGTGCTTCGGTGCATTGACGATCGCTTTGTTCCCTCCCCTTATTGCGGAGCCAGGGATATCGCCTAACCCTCTCCCATCTTTATCCTGCTTGGCCGTCTATGTCTTTCGTGGTTATCATTTCCTTTTCCAACCAACACCCCCCCCACCAAAAAACAAACCCCCCCCCCCCCACCCCCACCACAACCAAAACGCGTCGAACCCCTCTCTTTCCTCATCCTCCCTTGTTGGAAGAGTGTTTTTTTTCTAATTTTTTTTTTTTTGCTTTTGTAACCCGAGCTATCATTATCCCCTTCGTACGCTGCAGCGGCAAGTTTTTCCTCTTTCCAGCGATATCTTTCATTAGCACCCGCGCCCGTTTTGATTTAAAACTCAGTCGTCTCCCCTTCCTCCAGTTCCTAGTCCTTCTACCCGCAAAAAATAGATCGACGTGACCCTTTTTCCCGCCGTTGGCATTGGTCTGTCCAGGTCAGGATAGGTAAGTATAGCGCCTTCTAGCCAGTCGAATTTCCCCCTTGGCTGTTCCAGAGATCTTAATGCGTGGCGAAGTAACCCCTCTCCCTTCCTGTTTAGACGGCCTCTTCCCTCGGCTGGGTTCTGGCATTGACCCCCGACCAACCCCCCGACCGGATGCTCCCAGAGCTTCGACCGCCCCCGCCATGTTTGTGGGCACCTATTTCATTTTCTGGCAAGAACTTCTGGACACCGTCGGTGCTTTTTACTCTGAGTTTTGATCGGTTCTCTCACGATACTTTCGCCTTTGGGCCTTGGCGGTTCTAACCATTGCCCCTCTCCTTCCCCCCTTTTTCCCGGATCTACCCTGAGATCCGGCGAATAGGAGGGCCTCACGGTCATTTTTGGTAAGAAACACTCTCCCGCCCTCCCGTTCGGGCTTAAAAGCTGCTTTGGCCTCCTATCGATCAAAACCGACCAAGGCCTCTTTCTGCTGGCGGTTTTCATCACTAGTGGGTTTCCTCTTTAACACCGGGGATTTCCTGCAGGGCCATTTTTTCAGGGTGAGGATATCCCACACCTTTTCTTCCCAACCTCTCTTTCTTCAGCGCGGCAGATTTAGGTCTCAAAGCGGCGCCCCTTATTCAATTGTTCTCTCAACCCCCTCATTGCACACCCCTCTAACCCTCCCTCCTGCGATTCTCCCCTGCGCGATTTGTGTGCGACCCCAAAAATGTGAGACCTCAGTTCGTTTTGGGAATTAAAGTTACTCACCCTTTTTTTGCCTTTCGGCAAAGACCTTTTTTGCGATCAGGTGCTCTTTTCCCCCTGCTTTTTCGCGGGCCCCCGTGCCGCCGTCTCCCCTCACCGCACCTCTCCTCTCCCGTTTTTCATAACTGGAACGCCACAGGTTTTCCTTCCCCCCCCACTTTTCGCTCTTGTCTCGCTTACAACCCCCCCCAGATACCGTAACCATAAGACAGCACTCGTAAGACCTGATTTGCCCAGCGTCAATGCCCCCCTCCCTCCTATTGATCCTCGTGCATAGTTCCAATACAATCGGTTCTTATGTTAGTGTTTTCTTCCTTTTTCGATGCCCCAGTGGCCGTCATTACCCCCGGCTGTTTACCCACCGTCCCCCTCCACTAGAACTGAAAGGCGTTGCCAAAATAGGTGTCCCGCCTCCGATGGCTGTGACAATAGCTATAAGTTATGTTACGGACTCGCGCACAGAAAGTTTCCGAAACTTTTCTCTGTAAATTTTCCTCGCACTGTTCTATGTTTTCACTAGAGTGCATTTTGACCCCAGTCTCTCGAGTCTTTAGATTTCGGGGTATTGTTAAACGCCCAGCGTTTTCTGCCCCTTCTTAGTCCGACCCCCCTATTTTGAACCCCTCAGAAATACCACATTCGCCTTATGATAACCCCACCCACAAGGCCCCCTTATCCATCGATTTTTTTCCCCGGTAGTTGTCGGCTATTCCCCCAATTCTTGTATCTACAACCCCCACCGCTTCTCAATAAAAGTTCAGCCACCCCTTTTGCGGTAAGCAGTGCGCAGTACCTTGTCTTTTTCTTAGTTTTCCAGTTCGTTGCTTAATTTGGGATGGCCTATGGGTTCGTGCGTCGTTTTTCTCGTTTAGCCCGTGGTTATTCCCCAGGGTTCCCCTTTTTTTTCCTACCGAAACGAGGGTTCTTCCCCACCAACTCTGGGAAACACCCCGCAACAGGGCCCCCCCCCCCAAATTCCCCCCTTTTTCCGATAAGTCTTTAGGCCAAAGTTTTTTCCATAAAACTCGCTCTCCCGCGTTTTCCGTGACCGTGAAGACCCCCACTTGCACCCTCCCATACCGCCCAACTTTCTCAACCAATGCCGACTTTCAATGCAGTTTTTCTTTGTGTTTCAGAATCCAGTGCCTGAGTGAAGAAAGTAACCCTTTGCCCCCCCCTTAGCATGCCCCCTCCCCCTTTGCCTTTGTGAGATACCCAAAGGGACGGAAGAGCATATTGAAAAAAGACCCATCTCTTAACAATGAGTGCGCTCCCCTTAACGCATCCCCACTGGAGCAGAGACAATCCACCACGGTCACCAGTGAGCCTTGCGTATATCGCCTTTTCTCGTTGATTGTTACTGACCTGGTAAATGCCTCGGCATTTCTCGTCAGCTCCCTTTTTCCGCTTGGTTTAATTGGGACTAGCTCGATCTTCGCACTCTCTAGCCGTTGATCACAGGGGCTTCGAGAGCTCCCAGTTTTCACACCACACCACTCATGTGCAAAAGAGAAAGAAGCCGAGGATTTAGCTGCGCTCTGTCCGGAACCGGTGAGAGGATGGTCGGCCACATTAGCCTTACGTTATTAAGTGCATCTCTTGCATCACCTGAACAGTTATTTGGGCAGAGGTTTTGAGACTAGCCTAGCGCCCTCGGAATGCGTTTACGGGCCATAACCCTTTTTTTAGACCGGAGCCCGCCCCCCCAGTTTCCCTTTTCTCTCGGCCCGTTCCTTACTGTCCTGTTTTTCTTGGGCAGCTCTCCGAAGCTGTGACATCGATACCAGTGACCTCGTGTTTGTTGCCTATCAAAGGCACACCTTTGACCTTCTTTTGCAAGACTATTCGTTTCCCAGCACTACATGCGAGCGCTGTTTTTGAATGCCTTTCCGTTGAATTATTGCAACGCTTTTCTGCATAACGAGCTTGCCCCCCTGCCCCTCTCCCTTTGCTTTGCTCCATGTATTGCCGGGCCCCACTGACGAGCGTGCACCGGAGGGGAGGGCACGGTTGCAAGTTTTTGAGTTTTAGATGTAGTGGGTTTCGCAGACCTTGGACCGCTCACAGGAATTAAAATGGCGTGTCCATGTGGTCTGCCACTCCGTTGCCCCTTTTGTGCCGACAGGTTTCTTTTGTCTTGCAATTGGGCGAGGGAACTCTTGAATTTCAGGCGTTCCTTTATCGTCTTTTCACTTTGTTGTTTTGGGAGTCTTTTTTCAGAGGCAGCCCGTAAGTCGAAAGAGCCGGGCAACGGCAAGATGTAATTCCCCCCCCCGGTCAATGGCTTCCTGGTCCAAATTTTTTCGCCCAGCCCGATGCGTACTTTTACTCCCATGTACCTACGACCCCCTTTTCCGTTCCTTGGTACCCCCCTTTCAGGAGCCACATTTTGACAATTTGTAAAGTATATAGCAACCAAGTATGAACCTTGTCGATATAGTTACAGTTTTCCCCCGGTTCTTTCATGACAAAAGACAGAATTTCTCGATCCTGGGTTCCTCTCTTTTCGGTATCTCGGTATTGCACCTTGGCACAATCGTTCACCTTTCGTTCGAGCCGACATCTTAAGACAAAACAGGTCGCATCCCCCCCGATCTTCCAGACATAGGCTTTTTGGACGAAGTCCCTTTGCCTGGCCCAGTTGTGGTTCATTGATCTTGGCAACCAAACCGATTCGCATCGTTTCATGATTTATCCCATACAGGTCTCTCTGTGCCCTTGCCCATACCAAGAGAATGCCTGCGGAAAGACAACTCCTTCTTTCGTAATTTCCGGTCCTAGGTTCGAAAAACGGTTTCTGGGCCTTTTCAAGGCTAACCGGCACCATTAATCGTACAGGCAATATGATTTTCCCATTCCTATGATGACCCAACCCCTAATTTTTTTTTTAGGGAACGACGAAGGACATTCGCAACAGCGCCAAGAGACTCTTTACTGATCACCCCGTGGTGCCGAATAGCGCGGCCACGGTCCCCCGGCATGCTTCTTTAGGAGTTGCCGTGGTTTTTTTAAGTCTTGGTCTTTTTTTTTCCTCCCTACCTTCTCCAGGCTCTTCTCTGCAGCTGAACAAATGTAGCATGAGCGCTAAAATGCGGCGTCTTTTTTTTTCCTTTCTACACCAGTCCTTTCCCAGTACAGGGTTTTCCCAAAAATTTTCAGTTCCCCCTTCTAGGCCCCGTGTGTTCAGGAAAGAAGCCCCCCAATGGGGCTCTATACGCAAACGCTCAATTTTTTTTCTGTGAGTCTTCATACTTTTCTCTTTCTTCCTTAGACTTCGACTAATTCCTTCCGCTTGCTGTTTCCCCCCACCATAGTTCTCGGTAACTTTCGTTGACGTTCACTGCGATTAGTACTTTTTCCCTTTTCGTTTCCGAGTTCGACGCTGATTGTCTTGCTGAAAACCACTTTCCCCTCCTTTCTGTGGCGGATTTTGGACTTATGTCGTTTGATTTGCACTGTTTCACGGGTTGTTTCCCCGGCCTAGTACCCCGGTCGGTATTTGAGAGTCAGGTGTCCGGATTGGCCTAAAGTTCTCTTCCCTTCAGTTGTTTTTCGTTTTTGCGTGTGACTTTGTCCCCCATGTTTCCAGGGTCCCATTTTTCCCGTTTTTTCCGGTCCATGCGGTTTTCGACACCCGGAATCGGAAATCCCAAGGCCTCATCCTAATGCACCACTCCCTTTATCTTACTCCCTTCGGGGACGTTTTTAAATGCGGGTACTCATGTTTTTCTACGCTTTTTTTCTGTTCAGTTCTCTCGGGGGCATGTGATCCCAAAAGAATTCGATCCGTGCTACTTTCATTGCGTAGTATTATTTGAATTGGGTTCTTACCTCTTGGATGTTTTTCCCAATTTGTTGCTCAGCTGTTTTGTAATTCAGAATTGAACTGCTCTCACGCTGATTGGAAGCCCCCTCACCCTTTCTCAAGTCCTAGACCTTGCCCTAACCGGACCCTTTTCCGTGGCACGGCTTGCAACGTCCCCTTCCCCCTTTTTTGATTTCTTTCTTTCGGTCCCGCAACACGTAGATTAATGGTAAGTGCTCCTAGTTCGGAAACCCTCTCGTTCCCTGACCCTTTGCCTATTTTTTTTGTGTCAGCTTGTTGGAATACACACTTTTTCCCTTTCCTTTCCCATCCTTTTTCCTTTTCCCGACAAGAAATATTTATCCATCGCAACGCGCTTGGTCTGAAACTTCTTTGTCAGATGTGCATGGCGCTTTTCGGTTCCATTGTCGTCCTCCAGTCCTCCCCCCCTTCGTGGTTTGTCTTTCCTGTTACGTTCTCTGTTAGTTGTAAGAGAAGGTTCAGATACCTTACTTTTGGCATGTGTAGTTACTACTTACATTGTGGTTCGTTTTCGCTCGATATTTTGAGGAAAGTTCCCGGGCGGCCGACTTTTTTTTCCAATTGCTTCCCCGGAACTCCATTGATCATGAAGTTAACCTAGTGCATTCGACCCCTAGCACCTCGCCGGATTTTTTTTTCTCCCCCACAGCCCTTTTCTTGCAGGGGGTGGCTACATCAGAAGGTTTCTTTTAGGAGTACTGTTGCCTGCCCGTCCTCCCTGCCAAGATACCTGGCCCGCTTTTCGCATCAGCCGACATTTGAGCGCTGTCTTACGGGATGTGTTGACCCTCCACTTGGGGTGACTTTCAGCCCCTCCCCAACCCCCTTTTTGTTATCGGGCTTCAACAAGTGGTCCTCTACCTTAGGGCCACGCAAGGACACTCCGTTCTGGGTCGGTTTTTTGCTTGAAGGTTCCCCACCCCGGTTTGAGTCCACGTGTTACCTGAATGCGCGTGGTGCGGATTTCTTCCCTTTTTTTTTATTCAGTCCAAACTGCCCCGAGGTCAAATTCGGAGCATATTATGATATCGAGTTTCCTTCCCGGCACGATGCAATTGTTTTTTTCCCCTCTTTATGCACATAAGCTATGTCCCCCTATTTTTTCCCCCCTTTCAGTCCCCCTGCTGATGCAGCAGCCAGGTTCCGCGTTTCCAGCTTCCATACATTTGTCGATTGCTATGGCCTATCGCATGCTGAGACCCCCCCTGTTGGATGATAATCGGAATGAATTACATCCGAGCTACGCTGACCTTCCCACCCCTGGCTCGGTGTACGTCCCTGCTGGTAGTTTTTCTAGTGTTCTTCCCTTCCCCGGTGCTTTTTCTGTTTGCTACGATTGAATGATCCCTTGGACACGGCCCCACTTTTTTTTAACCTTGAGCGAATTTCTTCCCCACAGCCTTGGGGGTCTTTTCCTCCTACTCCCCTTCACGTTCTACTTTTTGTCTTGATAGTCGGTGCGCCGGAGAGAGATTTTCCAGCCCAAAATTTCGCTTTTTACTTGTTCCTTCATCACAAACTCCCCCCTTTGGACGTCTAAGATGAGCTCTGATCTTCTCTCCTCTCTTTGTTTATCCCCTTTTCCAACAAAGAATTCGTCTCCACA
>Ga0179593_1466126_pt1 | contig 14849 bp, 17 predicted proteins | sample CZODoug2_1_08_16_FD_185931 | JGI IMG/M metagenome (GOLD analysis project Ga0179593, IMG submission 185931) | Vadose zone soil fungal communities from Angelo Coast Range Reserve, California, USA - CZODoug2_1_08_16fungal (PacBio error correction) | ecosystem: Environmental > Terrestrial > Soil >... | reverse complement strand
TTTTTAGTATCCCTCTTTTCGACAGATTTTCCCCTTTTCGTCCGGTTGTGCCCCCTTTTCCCTTCCACATGTAGGTGTGCTGTCAGGCCAATCCGTCTTTTTTTTTCCTTACGTCATGCACTTCCTTTTCCTGCGTTCGGGTGGTCCTTCTCCTTTTTAAGTACAAAGGTTAATTTTTTCAGGTCCATTGCCCTCTCTTTTGCTGGCACTTGCCATCTAACCCCCCATCCCCTCCGTCGAGTGGTGCTCGTGCCATTTGCTTTCCCTTCGTATTAGGCAGATTCCCACGTCCCCTCTCAAGTGGAAACCCTTTTTTTTTTGTTTATGGGTTCACGTTTGTTTTCTCTCTTTACCTTTGGTTTTGCCCCCTTTCTTTGACAAAAGACCCTTTTTTAACTTTTGACGTTTGTTTGCATGTGCGTCCCGTGACGTTTTTTTTATCCCATAGCCTTTTTTATTTGCATGGCTCTGGGCAAATTTTTTTTTGTCGTGCCTTTCCTAGGTTTCCCCTGGATGGTGCAGTTCCCCTGCTAAACGCTACCCCCCCCCCTTTTTATGGTACCTTTTCTTGATGTCGCAGGTCTGACGCCGTTAAGTCCAGAACCCTTCTTTTCTCTGTTAATCCCCCCAGTGGTGGGGAACTTTGGCCTGCAGTCGTTGTCAACCCAACCGTGTTTGTTACATTGGTCTCATTTGGTATTGACGGCAGACTTTTTTTTTTTGTTTTTCACAAAAATGCATCTCTGTCGTTCCGGCTCACAGGCGCCGTTTGTGATATCCCAAAAATTTTTTGACCCCTTTGTTTTCCACAGGTTGAAAACGATGAAAGTACCTCATTGGTTTCAGTTTCGTGGTTTTGGCTGGAGTTTTCTTGAAAAGTGTGCCCCAGGGAGGCGTTACTTACCACTTGGTTTTTTCATGGTTGTTTCCCCCCCTTGAGCTTAGTAGGAAACATTCTGGCCAATAGATGATTGTCGCTGGACTGTTGCTAGCACCACTTGTTTTGATGTTTAGTGCATTTGCCCGTTGGCTTTATTGAGAGTGTGTCGAATCTTTTTTTCTGGTATTCCCATCCTTTTTTCTACGTTGACACCCCTGTTCCCAGAGTGAAGGTTGTTGGATACAAGTATAGTGGTTTACATGTAGTCATTCGCACAATGTGATCGGTCTCCCTTCATCATTCGTTCCCCGTTTAAGTACTGCGGCGGGCTACGGTTTAAGTTTAGAGCGCGGGGTGAACCACCCCTCCAAACACCTGAGTACGGGCCATTGAACGGAAGGGCTCAGGTTAAAAGTGGGTTCTTAATTGTTGTTTTTTTTTTTAAAAATTTTTGTTGGTTGTGAACGTTGGCTGGTTTTGTTTGGGGGGGTGGGGGGGGCTGTGGATCCCCCCTTACCCTTTTTCAGTTTGGACTGCCCAGGTGTGACCGCTCTTGTTTTGGGGAGAGTTTTTCACGCTCCCGCCCCCCCCCCCCCTCTTCGCATTCTTCGGTTGTGTAGCCCGTTCCAACCCCCCAGTAAGTTAGATTGGGGACATCTCGGTTTTTTCCCTGGTTGTGCTTGTTTCTTTTTTCGTTTTTACGTGGTTTTTGACTGATTGGATCTTAGGAAGTCATTTTCCTCCCCCCCTGAGAAAGTTACCGGTGTTTTTCATTCTTTTTCCAGGCTGAGGTCCTGAGGCGGGTGTCTGTAGTCGCGGATTTTTGTTCGGATTAGTGTTTTCTGATTTTGTTTAGTTTGATTGTTTTTTTTCTTGTGTTTGGACCTGATGTTCATCTTTTGAAAAGTGGGCCTCTTTTGACCTTAAGTCGCTTTTTTGATCAACTCTGCCGGCCAATGGTGTTGATCTGGAAGTTGTTCCTTTTTTTTCCCAGGTTTCAATTCCCCTTATGGCCCCCCACCCAGGTATTTTTCGTAATCCCCGTGGTACGCCTGAGTAGCGTGCTCCCGAAACCAGCTTCGGGTCGCGGTCACACTTGTTTACCTCACCGAACCTTCATTGTCCCAGTCGTCCTCGGGGTATTTACCTTGTTATGGGGAATTGACAAGCGACGGGTCTCTTTCCCCGAGTGGGAACTTTTCGTCGGATTTGATCTTTTTTTTTCTTTTCCGTCTCCTGGCACCCCCCCCCCCCATGTCTTCGGTTTCCCACGGGACCCCCATGGTGTGAGGCGAATTTTTTTAGTGGGGGAAGAGCTTGTTGCGTGCAAGAAACCGTCGCTTTTTGCGCCTTTGTTGGTGTCCATTGAACATCGTGTTTGAGTTACGTTTTTTTCTGTTTTCACATTACGTGTATTCTGCCCCTCTCCCTAGTTGAAATGTTGATCGAAAATGATTCTCTTTTGGTCTTAAACTGCTGGGGTGGTTTACCCCTTTTGATAGGCCAGCGTCATCCTCGGACACCAGGTCCGCAGTTTGCCACGTACGTCAAAAGTTGCAAACTTCTTTGGTTTAGTTTGCTATGGGGGGCGGTTGCTTGCTGGGCCGTTGCGCATTTGTTTTTAGCCACAGTTTTTGGCTTGTGGGTGCTCTTTCGTTCGGTCCCTAAGTGGTACGGACGGGCCCGCCCCCGCTGCCGATTCACCCGACACGGTGTGACACGGCGGGCCCGGGCTTTGCGTTTTTCAAACCCTTTTCAGGTAGGGGAAACGTGTTTGGGTGCGTGGCACTGATTATTACAGCGTACCCCTGGGGACAAGGGACAACTGGGCGGTTGTCTTCGTTTTACTCCACGTGTTTGCCGGAAACGCCCACATGACACTAATCGTCTTCTTTTGGGGACTTCACTGCACTCCTGATCGTCTGGGCAGGTCTTAGTCCTGGGGTCCTCCCACCCTCCCAACCTTCCCTAGGCATAAAGTTATTCTTTCCCCCACGGCTTTTTTCTAAATTTTTGCACACCTTGACCTTTTCGCGTTCAGCGTAAGTTCTCTTTAAGTCTCCTGGTTTTTTTTTTTGGTAGTATGGGACCGCCATGGTGTTTCCTCCCGCTACTCTTTTGGGTCGGTGTCAACCGAGTGGAAGTTGGTTTCTGACAACAACCTCTTTTTTTTTTTTCTTTCTCTTTTTTTTTCAACAGGTTTTTTTGATGCGCCATCTTCCCCCAGTGGGGTCGGCCCGACTCCGTTTGGGGAGGGTTGAAGAGTTGACCCCTGCTTTTCATCACACCCCTTACCGGTCTCCAAGATGTTCGGTGCTCTTATCCCCCACATGTGGCATTTTTTTTCTGCCGGAAGGCCGGCGGGGCCTTGAGTCCTACCCACCACTGCCCCTCCCCTGTGAAGCCCTTTTCCACAGCCTCGAACCTCGAACACTGTTGGCCTTCTAGTTTGAACCTGTTTGGCCGTATTGTTACACATCGATTACCATCCAGAGGTAATCTGCACGACCCCGCAAGCATAAGATTATGGACCCCCGGATTTGACCGTTTGCCCCCCCCCGACCCAGTCTTTTGAAGAAGGTCCGTTGAGGCGACATCTCCATTGATAGGGCATGATATGGCCATCACCACCATGTCATTACTCATGCTAGTGGAGGTCGGGGGTTTTTTTGGGGAAGCAATTCTTACCCCCTTCTTCTGTGTGGAGTGACCTACTCCCTTTTCAGGGCTGGGTTTTCCGTTACCCAATTTGGTGGTGTTTTCGAGGCAACAACCCCTTCCCCCTGGTGTCACTTTCGTTCTTCCTGTTCTGCTTTTTGACAAACGATTGCCCCCGGCAAGCGCTTTTTCCCTGGCCAGAAGACCGAATGTTTAGTCCCACTATTCCCCCAAACTCTGGGGCGAAGCTGTGAACCACTCGGGTTTGGGCCTTACCCCGGGAGTTCCCCAACACTCTGGCTAAGTTCCTCGGGATTAGTGCCTGGGGTCATCTTACGGAGGGGTCCCGACGGGCAATCCCCCCCCCTTGTGGTTATCGGCACGTTTTCTGGAGGGTGTTTTATTGATCTGGCCCCCATGAAACGTCGACATGCGGGATGATGGTTGTTTGGCCTGTTTGTGGCCGCCTTTGGGCTTTTAAGGCTTCATAATAGGACTCTGCCGCGCTCTGTTTTTTTTTCGACACCGCACAGTGCGGCATGGATTCCCCCCCGATTACACTCCCCACCCCCCTGTCGAAGTTCTCCGGCGGTGGCTGGCAGGGTCCCCGGTCCCCCTCGTGATGACTCCCTCAACCCCCCCTTTCCCTTTCACCCTTAACAAGAACCCATGTTCACTGGGGTGGGTTTTTTGGCGGCTGTTGACCTGTAAACCTTCGCACCCCCTCCTTCAATAACATCCTTGCTGGGCGGCCCCCAGTTCAATATCTCCTCGTTTTCTAATAACTTTTTGTTTTTTTGTTGCCGTATATTCATTCGACCGAACCTTTTGGATGATGTTGTGGACTCCTGCGCGTTTTCATCCCCTAGTTTTGAAGGCTGTTCGAAGAAACCCCAACAAAAACCACCCCCACTTTCCCACAGTTTCGGTTCCAGTGAAAGCCCATGTACTATGGCGTAGTAGGCCGTCTCCGATGGGCCAGACCCCACTCTGGTGCTTTTTTGGCCCGACAATGATGACTTAGCTTTTTTGTTTATTTGATATTGTTCCGGGTTCGCCATGTTTTCCTTTCCATTCAAGGTAGGGGATGGCATCCCGCCAGCCTTGTCGGAGAGGCGATGGCTTTTATGTTTTGCCTCCAAAGCAAGCACGGCGGTTCCCCAGTTTTTTTTTGGCCCGCCCACCTTCTTCCCCCCGGCAGGGTTCGCCGTTCACCGGTGGTCCCCCCCCCTCCAACAAGACTTACCCCCTGCGCCCCCTCCCCAGTTTGCGAGCCAAAGGCCAACATTGGCCGTTTTCCGCTTACATGGCAGTGATTTCCCTCCAGCCACGCCCTGTCGGTCCTCGCCTTTCAAATTGTACTTGGGACACGTTGTTTTTGGACTGCTTGTGCGCAAACCCCCAAAGGTACTGTCGGAGCCCCCCCCCCCCCCCGCTTTTTTCCGTCAGCTCTTGAAAGAACTCTTCCCCAATGTTGTCTTGGTTCCCATTTGGGCCCTGGATTGAAGTTTTTTGACGCTTTCTTAGTAAGAACCGGGAACCCCCTGTTAAATTGACTATTTGGGGTTCCCGTCCCCCACTTCTATGTTTTGCGGTTCCCTCCCCCCACCCCCACCTAGGTTTTTCAAGGCTACGCTAGCCCGCTTTGTTACCACCTTGGTTGGTCCCCCGCAGGCGCCAGCCACGATTTTCTTTGCTTGTTAATGACTTGTTCCTTCCTCCCTTCCCCCGACATGTTTTGACGGCGCCAGTCGCTTTGCTTTTTTTAGCCCCGGTGGCTTTTATTTAAACCAACGGGATGGACCGGGTTTTTTTTCCCCCCTTTCATCTCCCTTCCCCCCTTACTTCAACCTCTTTTTTTTGAAGCGGACCTTCTTTTATATTTGTTAACCTAAGTAGTTTTTTTTAAATTACGGAGCACCGTTGATTTGAGAACTTATCTCTTTTTAAGTAAAACCAACCATCTTAGTTTTTTTTTCCTCGGAGTGGTTGAGTGGGGAGGTTAAGTTTACGGAGTTGTCCCCTGCTAAGCCTCCCCACCCTCGTTCCACCCTTTTTGTACCCCCCCAGTCCCCGTCCCGTATGTATTAAGCTCCCCCTCACCACGGCTTGAGCCCTCGAACGTGGTGACTTCCCGCCTTTGAGGGCGGATCCGACTTTTGGTCGGTTTCCCGTCCCCCCCCCCCCCAAGGTTCATAGATTTTCGCCGTCACCCCCCTACAAGGTTGGTTGCGCCGGGGGCCCAGTCACTTGACCTCACGTAGGACGGGCTATTGCACCCAAGCTTTTCTTTTGTTTTTCGGTTCCATACTTACCCAGTTTAGCTTTCCCCCTTATCCCTTTTAACTTCGAGTCATTGTGCTTCTTTCCTTAAACCAGCCTGACGGCCCTAACTTTTGATGCGTTCTTTTTCGTTTTTTTCTTGGTCTTCCCAACCCATAACTAATAATTGATGGTCTTTTGATCAGTGAGTCTTGTTATTTCTTTCTAAGGTCCCCAAAGAAGGGATTTGAAAGTAGTCCACGTTTCCTGCCCCCCTCCCGCCCAACCTAAAAAGGGAGAGTAACTTGAACCTTTGGTTCTCCCCCTATTCTCATACTTCATACCAGGACCCCTTTACAATTTCCCAAAATTGCATGCCGTTGTTGCCCGAAAAGGTTTGCAAAGGGCTCGTTTTGGAAAACATTAGTTAGGTACCAATTTGAGACGGACTGGTGTGACAAGGGCACTCTTCTCTACGACGATCCCATTGGGTACAACGCGCCCCAGCAACAGCCACCGCTTGCCGCTGTAGTTTTTTAGAGTCTTTTTTGCGCCCCCTTCCCATCGCCCACCGCGAACCCTTACCTGAAACACCCACCTGCAGTCCCCGGGCTGGACCACTTGTTTTTTGAGGATTGGGTGACGCTTGCCGATTTGAAGGTTCTTCAGTGCTTTTTCCCCCCCCCAACATTGCCCCCGGCTATCCCCCCGTTCTAGGCGTGGCAATGTTATACACGGTTGAAGAAGGCACACAATACACCACACCCACCTGGTTAACCACTCTGTTAAACCACACCTTTTTTTTTTTCCGGCTTACGTTGGCGGTTGGCTTTTTCCCATCCACCACATCTTTTTTTTCAACACATAATTCGTAAACACATTTTTTTTGTTGACCCCTTCCTCCAGTCTGGTGTCCCCCCATTATGCCCGGTTAAGGATCCCTCCGCAAGGTCCACTCATTTTTGTTTCACATATGAACCCCGCTGCTTTTTTTCGAAAGGTAAATTTCCCACCCACTGTGTGCCCCTAACCTAATCGGCCATAAAGTTTTCCCTTTTTTTGGAAGTTGTTTCTTTTTTTGGGTGGTGCTAACTGAATGTGAACATGGACAGAGGACACCGCGCTTGGGCCGCATCTTTTTTCAGGCGTTTGTGTGCTTCACCAACTCCCCCCTTTTTCCAAGAGTTCCCCGGGGCGGTCGTTCCCCCCCTTCTACCCTGTCTGTTTGAAAACCCCCATTTTGTTCGGCAAGCTTCGATCCCGGCCATGCGGTTTGGTTTCGAGGCCACTAGACTTCTTTCCTCCCCCCCCGACACCCCGCTTTGACCCAAAGCCACAACGCATCTTTTACAGCTCACCAACTACCGAACCTTAACTCGCGAATTCCCTTCCCCCCCCCCCCTCCCCTCCTTTTAACGCCCCCCTTGTCTCGAGAACGTTTTTTGCGTTTGTTACGGTCGGTATCCCTCCTTTTCCCTCACAAACCTTCACACTCACACCCAGGCCCCGGCAGACACCAAAGCCAACCTTTTTTTTTTGCTTGGGCCGTGGCCGCCACGACGGGTTTTCTTTTTTTTTTTCCCCTTGCTAAACCCCCCCCACCTCTTCGTGTTGAGTTGGTGGAGACGTTCTACCCAATGCGGTTTTTTTCCCCCTTTAAAACTTTCACCCCCATGGGTCAGCCTTTTTTCACACGGTATGTGCCCCGCCAATTGGTACAACCTGGAACAGAACCCCCCCCCCTTTTTTTTCCTCCTTTTACCCAAGGTGCCTCGGTTCACATGGATTCCAGGCGTACCCTAGTTTGGTCTTTGAGGGGGACCCCCGGACTCAATGCAAAGGCGCTTTTTTTTAGTACACGCCACATCTTCTCCTTTTCCCTCTACAGGTCCCCGTCATCCTATCCCGCCCTTACCTTTCTCGACCTAACTTCCACCTGTCCCCCCCCCAGGTCTTTAGATGTTTTTCCCCCTTCGTCTCTTAGGAACCTCCTCACCTCCCCCAGTTTTTCACATAAACTGGCAAATCAGCCCGGCTTCGTCTGAGGCCGTCCTGGCGCACAGCCTACCTTTTCCCTCCCCCTTTTTGCCAGACAGACAAGCTTCCTCGTTTTTTGTTTTAAGACCTGTCAAACCCATTTTTCTTCCCCCCTTTCCCCCCATCTTCCCGTTGCTGGCCTCCCCCCGCCCGCCACGCTTTGAACCCGTTTTCCTTTCCCATCGTGGGCCAAATGGCCAAACCCCAGTTTATGTGAATATCAGTTGGTGACGTTGTTCTTTTCGAGTCATTTGTGGTTGTCTGTTTTTTTTTTTAACAGGCTGCCGTTTCAAGGACCGTTAACAACACACAAATCACACTTTTTGTTGTTCTTTCTTCCTCAATGCTTTTCCCACTTCCAAAAAAGATGTCAACGAAGATTACTTTCTCACAACCCTTTTTTTTGACTAAAGACAGCAGTTACTGTTTTCTTTTTTCGTTTTTTTTTTCGGTCCTTTAATGGTGACAACCTCTTTCTTTAACCAACGTCTTCCTGGACATTTTTCCTGGCTGAAGGCACCTACGTAATTAGACTGATCTCTCCTGCTCTTCTGCACTTCAAACCGCCGTCTTTTCGCATGTCCCTTGAATTTACGTAGTGGCCATTCGTCTCCCGACAACTCCCCCCCTCCGTAATTTCCCTACCTCATAGTTGTCCATATTTCTTCCAAAAGTCGGGAAAACCTCCCGGTTTTTGGCTTTCTCCTTTCTTTTAAGTGGATGTTTTCTTCAACAGGACCCTTTAAGATGGCCACATTGAATTCACCAAAGCCTAAGCCGATGAAAGAACTATTTGATTTCCTCCTTTTTCCCCATTTGATTTCATTTTGCCTCACCCTTTCAATGTCCTTTGAAGGAAAACCCTGAATACAAGTAAGGGTATCACCCCTTAACAAGCCATTAATTTTATCTCTTTCACCTTGTTTCTTTCGTCCCTGGACCCTTTATATTGATTTATTGACCCTACCCGCGGGTATTTTGGGTCGTTGCCTGGGCGAATACACCTGTCCTTTCTTCCCCCCCCGGTCAAACAGGTCTGTTTGTCCGGTAGTCCGACAACACCCTCCGTTTTTTTCAATCTTTTGGGAGGCGGGTAATCGCCGTCCCGACTAAGTCCACCACGGTTGAAGGTCCCATTTGCCCCCCCAATCCTCCTTTTCCCGGCCTCCTCACAGCCACGTGTCCCCGTCGATGGTTTTTTTTTTCCGTGGGCCCCGTTGTTTGTCCCCCCTTTTTTCCCCTCCCCCTTTTTATCCCCCCGCTTTCCCCACACGATCGACGGTTTTTGACACTTCGGCTGGTTTCCCATGTTGTTCTCTTCCTTTTTTTACACCCACAATTTGACAATACTTTCCATCACGCAACAGACCGTTTCCCCCCTTAGTTGTTGACCTCTTTCCGTAGCCCTTTTTTGATCAAGCGAGTTTTTTCTTATTGGCATGGCCTGGTCTGGTGTTGAAGGTCACGTTTTTTTTCCCCTTTCTTTGCACTTCTTGGTCGTAACCGTTTTTCGAAACACCTCCCCACCCCGTGTTCGGTTTTTCACTTGTGTTACTTTTCTTTTGTTTTGATGCCCTCTAAGGCATTGGTGCTTTTCTCCTTTTGTTTTTCTTTTTGAAGGCGTCGAACCCCGTGCATTGGGTTTTGTTAGAGGTTTGTTTCCCCCCCCCGGAATAACCCTGTGGCCCCCTGCCCCGCTCTTTTTTCTCCGCCGCGAGTGTAACCGGTAGTCTCCCCCATTGTGGACCTGTGGCACGGTTTGCTTGACGCTTCTTGTTCTTTCGTCGGCGTTTGGCTGGGCTGGCATTCACTTTTGCCCCTTTTTTTTCCCTTGTGCAACATTGTCGTTTATTCCCCCTCCCCCGATCTCTCTTTTCGGCAAATTTTCTGGCCCAGCTATTGCGTGCTCTTTGATCTACACTCTTCCCCCTTTTTCCTTTTAGGGGAACTGGATCTCTTGTCGCCACTAGCAGTGTTCCATCCGTATGTGAAAAGTTTGCACTTAGTGGTCGTCCCCTTTCTCCTTCCCCCATGATGCAGGCCTTGTTCTTTTTACCCCCCTCTGACTTGTGTTCCGTTGTTGTGACCAAGCCGTTAACTCTTTTTCCTCTTGAGAGGTTTGTCCATTTAGGTCCTTTTTTAAGGATTTTTTAAAGTTAGTCTGGCAATGGCCATCCGGCCCCTCCTCGGGTGTAACACTCTTCTTGACGTTTTTGTTTTATAGTCCCCCGGTTTGTTTGGCCGATGGAGTCGTTTTTTTTTTGTCCCCCCTTTGCGTTGATTGCCCCCCCCCCCCCCCATTTTTCCTTGCAGATGAAGTATCCCCTTTTTTCTCCGTGTTCCGGGATGCCGGTTGTCTGTTATTGGTGTCGAAGTTAAAACCCCCTCACTTGCGCTGGGACAGTCTACGTGGTCTTTTGTGTCATTGGGTTTCTTGCACGGTTCAAGGGTTTTCCGTTGTTTCTTTTTTTGTTTAGTGACTCATGATCATTTTCCCCCTGTTTTCCCCCTCTTTTTCCCCTCTACGGCTGTCTTGAACACAATATTTTTTGGAGTCTTTCCTTTTAGTGTTCTAGGTATGTTTTTGCTGCCTTCACGGGCTCGTGTTTTGTGGATTTCATTTTTTTAGGCCTCGGCTTTTTTTTTTTTTTACTAGTCCTTTTTATGTAGTTTGAGGCCCGTTCCCCTTATTTCTTGTGACCACCCCTTTGGCTGCGACCTTCATTTTTTCTCCTTCATTCTTGCACCCTTTCCGGGACCAAGGTGTTGCTAGTAGTTTCTTGTCCGTTGAACTGTCCCTCCAACTGACCAATTTAATGGCACACCTTTGGGGTTTAAAGCATCCTTTTCGGTGTTGCGGAAACCCCAAGAGCGTTTTTTTAGATTTGTCATGTTCACCGAGTCCTTGAGTAACCCTAACCCAGTTTAAGTTCCCCGTACTTCCTAGTGTTAGTTTCCAAGGTTTTTTCTGGTTTTTTGGCCCTTCTTCGAAGGGTCGAGTTCCCACTGCGCCCTCTTTTATGAACTGTGTTCTTTACGTCTTGGAATTTCTCCGGTACCCCCACCTGACGGGTTTTCCCACGCCATTTTTTTCGTCTCCTTTTCTTTTTCCCTCTTTTTTTGGGTTTTGGACAAAGACACCCGGTTTCCCTCGAAGCCCTTTTTCTGAGTGGTACCAGTCCGTGTTGAGGACTGTTTTGCTGGGCCTTCGTTCAGTATGTATCTTTTTTTCCTCCCCCCCTCGAAGGGGGCCCTCGCAGTTTTTTTTTCCCTTGTGTTGGTATGCCCCAACTTCCTTGAACTTCTTTCGGTTCAAGCTTTTCCCCGCTTTTCCCCCCCATTTGTCTGGGGGTTCGTCCCCCCCCCCCCAAGGAACGGTTGTTTGTTTTCCTTTTCCTCTGTGGTATCCGGTTTTTTGGATTGCTTTGGACCGACGCCCTGGATGCTAGCTCTGGCTTATCTTTTTTTTTTTTTTTTCGGTACCGGTGTCTAAAGTAGTACTGTGCGACGAAGGTTCGCTTCACCCCAGTGTCCCCCTCCCCCCCTGTTGGAACGGTCAATTCCACCGGGCCTTTTCTGTCCCCCAAATGTCAGGAAAGGGGGTTTTTGAAAAGTTGGTTTTTTTCTCCCCCCGATGAGCCCCCCTAGGTCAAAACCCCTTTGGCATGGGCCCCTTTTGGGTGTGGCCGTCCTTTTTCCATCCAACGTCAAGAATTTCCCTCACACGGTGGTTAGTGTGGCCTCCGTTACTCTCCCTTGCTCGGCCGGGGTATTCTTAGTTACTTTTGGTGAATCACTCACCCCCCCTACCGCATCCTTATGGCTCCCCCCCTCTTGGCTGTGTAAGTGTTCCAAACCATTCACCCCGCGATTGTACCCTTTATACGTGGTCATTCTACTTTTGGTTGCTTTCTGTTCCCCTCCTTCTTGTGTTGCCTGCAACGTCTTTTTTTTTTCTTTTCGGGGCGGTTCAACGGTTTGACGTCCTTTTCGCAACAACTTCAGTTTGTTTATTTCCCTATATAAGTGGTTTTTATTTTGCCACCTGACTTTCCCAGGGGCGTCTGTTGTCTTTCTCTTTCCCCGAGCGGAATAACCTGTTAGACGGTTTCTTCAGTCTTTCCTTGTGTATCTTACTTCCCCCCAGCTGTTTTTTGACGTTGGTGGCGCCCGATTCTGGACGTCTTGGCGGTTTAAGTTGTCCTTTTCCCCCCGCCCTTCCCACCCGGCAGCCCAACTTGACCACCATGGCCTCGGCCCCACCCCTACGGAGGCATAGTTCGGCCCTTGGTCGCCCTCTGGTGCAACGTTTCCCATTTCCCAATCGCGGTACCCCTTCAGACAAAAGTTTTCTTTTTTCGCCGGTTCCATCGAGCCTAATTGTACACCGGGTATGACTTTTTTATTTTTTGAACCTCCTGGTTCTCCCCCTCAAGTTGCCCGGAAGGTTTCCACTTTCCTTTTTACCCTTGACGTTTCAGAGCCGTTTTTTATCTGCGACATTCATTAAGACTCATCCTTGGCTTTGAGGGAAGTCCCCGGTGGAAAACATCTCTTTTTTTTTTTTCCAACTAGCCCCCTCCACCTGTCGATTTTTTTTCCTTTTTAATTTCTGGACGACCACCAAACCCCCCTCCCTTTACCCTGTTTCCCCGTTAGGAGCAACCCCTCTCCGCCGGCAAGACGTGGCCCTTTTGTAACTTCTTGAAAGTTGAATGTCGTAACGTCCAATTTTAAACCCCCTTGGGGTTTTTGCCCTGGCTTTTCTTACCTAATACAGTTCTTTTTATCACAACTCCTTCAACCCCCCTTGTCCTCCAAGTGACCTTCCCCGAGGCATTCCCACATTTTTCGTTTGCGGCTTCTTTGATCCGGATGGTTTCCATCCGACGACCTTCCCCAGACATTTTTGGCCAGCCATGGCGGGGCTTTTCCTGCCACCCTTTTGTTTCAAGTTAGTCCCTTGACTTTCCCCTCCTGTGATTGATTTTTTCAAGACGTTGTTTTATTATGTGGCATTTCTGCATAATCGGTACTTTTTTTTGATTCCTGATTTTCCTCTCCCCCTCCCCGGCGGAACGAAACCTTGCTGTCACCCCCTATAAAACTCAAACACTGATTTAATTTCTCAGGTGGCTTCCCAGGGTTTTGAGAATCTTGTAATTTTTTTTTTCCTCTTTCCCCCCTTGCGAAATCAAGTAACCGGGTACCTTGGTGTTTGGGTGGGTGATTCCTACCCAATCGTTTTCACACTTTTTCTTTTTCCTACCCTGTTGGCAATTCATCCTGGCGGATTATTCTCTCTTTTTACCACCGCACTGTGTTTTCTTCTATTTCTATTCTTCAAGCCGAAACTGATGTTTGTCTTCCCCTTGAGGGTTTTTTGAAGATGGTTTTCACTCTTTTTTCCTCCTTTCCCCACCACCACCAAGTGTTGGACCCCGGTCTCTCTTTCCTTTATTTCCTCCCTGGGTGATTTTCCGTAGAACCGTATACCCAGAATGTGAAGTCCCACAAGCTTTGTACCTTCGCATCGTTTAGGTGTTCTGAGGGTGTTTTCCATCCCTGTGGTTGGATGAAGTTTGAACGGTGTTTCCTCCCCCCGAAAGTCAAGCTGGATGTTCGTTTGTGAGGCCGACTTTTTGACCGCCTCCCTGTTTAATTCCCACTTCTTTCCCCAACAGACGCCACCTGCTGGCCAATGGTCCCCGGTTTCTCCCTTTCAATTTTGCGCATATCTATAAAAGGACTTGGCCGAGCTTTTTGCCCTTTTCAGTGTGCTTGGATTCCCCCCCCCCTTCCCCCCGTTTTCTTTATACGCCCTGTTGCCGGCCCCCTTCCTGCCCTTTCAAAGTATCCCACTGTTGGTGGTCAAGCCCTTTGCGTGGGTTAAGCCAAACCGTCTTCTTCCGATCGTAGGATGTGACAACCCCGTTTTGGCTGTTTAAGACATTCACGGGTTTACGATGGTTCCCTTCCCTTTTCTGAAATTTGCCGTCTCTTTTTCTCCCCTCAGGCCCGGTCCAAAACCCCGTCCCTTCGGTTTTTGCCCTCTTGTCCCACCGCCTCTTCTTTTTCTCAATGTTTCCCCCCCCCTTCCATGTCGAACCTGGGCTTTTTCCTGGTAAACCGCTTTTTTTTTCCCCGGGGATGTACCGCCGCCCTCCCCCCCCCCTTTTCTTCTGCGTCATGTCTAGTTTTCTTTTTATTTTTGCCGTTCGAGAAGGTTCCTCGTCTTTTTTCGACTGGCCCGGCGGCGTCACCGCGAAAAAAAACGGTTTTTCTATTTGGTTGTCTTTTCCTTCTCCTCCGTTTTTTTTTCTCCCCACATGGTGCGCCTTCCCGTTTGCTGTAAATCGTTTCCATTTTGTTTTTCGCCCCAAAGGGCTGGGATAAATTGTCCCTGGAGTCGACTTACTTTTCTTCAGGGTTGCCCTTTTCGTCGCTTTTGTGCGGTCTGTTTGGTGGCAAGTGCCTTCGGTACAACCAGACGGAATAGTAGCCCCAAGGTCCTTTTAGCTCCACTTTCCCCAGCCTTTGACCGTCGAAGTGGTGTTGCTTTCCTCTCCTGTTTTTCCCTTTTTTCCGTCCTTTTTTTAGTTTCGGTCCCCAGACCCCAACACTTCCCTCTTTGCTGCCCAATCCCCCCCATGATGGTTTGTGTGCCTTTACTTTCACCGTAAATCCTAGATTTCATTGTCTGAAAACACTATTTTCTTAAATCCTTAACCCCCAGTCCTATGTCCGGTTTCTCATTAACAATAGATTGTCCCCTTTTTTCCCCCTTCCCACCCGCCTTGTTTCCCCTTTCATTTCCACCGGTTCTTGAGGTTCGGTTTTCTTTCCCATTATAATATGACAGGCTCTCACGCGAGGCCCTTCTCAAATAACAAGAACTTTCTTTTGATTTTCTCCTTCGTAACGTTCTTTGCTATCCCCAACCTCCACCAGGAGGTTCCCCCCTCTACCCCCAACTTGTTTACCTTTTTTTTTTGTTGATTCCGTATCAGAC
>Ga0179593_1453438_pt1 | contig 14849 bp, 12 predicted proteins | sample CZODoug2_1_08_16_FD_185931 | JGI IMG/M metagenome (GOLD analysis project Ga0179593, IMG submission 185931) | Vadose zone soil fungal communities from Angelo Coast Range Reserve, California, USA - CZODoug2_1_08_16fungal (PacBio error correction) | ecosystem: Environmental > Terrestrial > Soil >... | reverse complement strand
GTGCTGAACCATTACGCCCCGTAGAGCTTTTCGAATCGCGGAGCAGTCTCGTCCGTTCCACCCAAGTTTCCCTTTTTTTTTTGAACAACAGCCCCTACACTAGTGTCGCATATCCCTACGTTTCCCTCCTCAACTCCGTTTCTCGCGTTCGCCTTTTCTTTGAGCTACTCTGCTTTTTTCATAGGAACGGCCTTCTGAGGCAAGACCTCCCTCCTGCGACGGTGTCCGGCTTTCTCCTGACTTTTTACACTTACAGCCGCGGTTTGTAGAGGATTGTTTTTCCCCCGATCTCCAAATCTGTCCCCCAACCAAGATAACATACACCCGGGACCCACCAGTTTTCTAGATGATTCCACCATGTCTACCCTGAGACACGTCATTTTGAAGTTAGTTTTCAACCTGACCTTCACACACGGCTAGCCGCCACCTTTTTTCATTCGGGCTTTGCGCGCCCCCTTTTTCCTTTCTTCCCCCTTTGAAAAAGCATATATTTCCGTGGTTTATAGCGATTTCCCCATATAATTACCCTCCAATTTTCGCCGCTACTTCCCCACCGAGCCATCTTTGCTCTTCCCCCCCCCCCATACTCTCTCGGTGTTCGAATTCGGAAGATTCTCAGGGTATTCGTTTTACCCGGTAATCCGTCCCGGATCTGATTCACTTTCGGCCCTGTATTATTACCAGATTTGCCCCAGTGCTTTCCCCCCAGTTCAGATTCCATTTACCCTCAGAAAGCATCTTCATACATGGTCTTGATTCTTAAAAGTCCTAAGTAATTCCCACTTCGGTGGGTCATCGGTCTTTTCTTTCGTCCGGTGACGTTAGCCCTTTTTCATGTGTCGGTTGATGGCCCCATCTTCTATAGTGGCCACTTTCTGGTTTTTAAAATGGCCCTACCCACATCCCTCCATAGAAGTTGGGATCGGTATTTTTGATTTTTGAGAAACCACCTTCTTCCGGTCTTTCCCCCAGCTGTGCTTCATACGTTAGCTGAAGTCGCGATACCGGTGTCAGATGCCCCTCCTTTCTCCGATTCCACAACCTCCAAAAGATGTTGAGGCTGTAAGCGCATCATTGTAGGAAAACTTCCAGGACATAGTGGAAGGCACCTCCCTCCTCCAATCCACAGAGCCCCTTACTACGGGACGTTTCCTGAATCTATCTTTTCTCCCAAACGGTCGGATTTAAAGAAAAGGAACAATTTTGGTATTAGAACGACCCGTCCCACAAGGCCCCTTTTTTTCGATCTTTCTATTACTCCAAGCCCTTTTTCCTCCCTTGACTTGCCCTTGTCCCCTCTGATTCCTGCAACCCTTAAACTCTAACATACCCAGAACCGCCCCGGTTTTTAGGTCTCCAGATCCTCACCAGACAACCCTTCTCCCTGCAGGCCCCCGACTCCCTCTCTTTCAACAATGTGTTACGGGTAAGGTTGGTTTTGGCACTTCCCAAAAATTTAGCGATTCCCTTTGTACACATCCTCTGAAAAATCTCCCGCCCCATACCTTAATATTGCTTCTTCCACTCATATCTCCCAAAACCCTCCCCGGACTTCTATGCCCCTTCCCAGAGTCATTTTTTTTTAAAAAGCACTCCAACTTTAAGCTCTGTCTGTCCCTGTCTTAGAATGTTAATATTTCCCTTGTTGGTTGGTGAGAGAGCACCCGCCCCCTTTTTTTCATCCCGAGTTCCCCTGTGCATTTTTTGAACCTTCGGCCCTTTTGTGTTTCCCACTGATATGCTGCGGTTTTTTTTTACTTTTGGACCCCTCCGCTAAGGAGTTCCCTGGTTGTCAGATGATGTTAACGTCCTTTTGGTATGTCCCTTTTTTTGAATACCCCCTACCGCCCAAAGAATTTGTCTCGGCCTTGTTCCTTCCTGTTTTTTCTTCCCCAATTTATGGTCTTTTTTGATACGTCTGGGATTCGTCATCACCGTGCGTTTCTCTCTTCTTAGTAGTTCCCTTGCATCCTCCAAACTTCTACTTCTTTTTTTAAACTGATGGACATATTTGACAATTGAAGCGCTTGTACATCGTTCACTGGTCAACACCCAAGAGTTTGGACTTTTTGGTAGACAACCCCGGTGTCAGATCCATACTCTTTGTCAAGAGTATTTGATTACGCCCTCTGCTTTTTTGTTTTTCTCTTTTGCGGGTCGTACCGGTAACGAGGATTTACTTCCCCCCCTTCTTGCTTCCAATGATCACATCCCCTTTTTACTGTTGTGATTGCGTAATCCGCGTCCCGTTCCCTCTGACTCTTATCTCTCCGCTCTGGCCCTAACGGAACTCCCCCACACAAACCCCCCCCCCAACCCCAACCTCCCGAGTTCCACTCCTCTTTTATATGCCCATTCGAAGTAAACCCCACAACGTGCTTCTGTGGAGTTTTAACACTGACGCTCAGGTCCCCGTCCTCGATACCCGGATTTACCGTACAACGAAACTTTTACCTTGCCTCCGTTTTCACTCCCCCCCAGCTCGATGTGGTGAATCCTCGGGGAATTGTACGCCTTCCACAGCCTGGAGGTAACTAATGACTTGGCCTGATGTTAAATGTTTCAATTCTTGCACATTTTGTTTAACGCTGGGCGTAACACATCGATGTGTAATGAATGACCTCTGATTCCCCTGTTTAGTCCTCCCATTCCATAAGCTCGACTCGAACACTTATTCCTCCTTTCTCAGCCACTCTCCTACTCTTGGTGCGGGCGCGCAATTTCTTTTTATTGTTTCGTGCATTACGCTCTCATAAAAAGTCATATAGGCTTAGCCTTTTCCCTCGAAATGGGCGCCCGCAACCTTTTTCACCACCCCAAAAATGCGTTATCTTTTGTAGTAATGGCGGCCCGTTTTTGGGAAACAATCACTTTCACCCCTCATTGTTCCCTTTTCAGTGGTTCATCATATCTTCCTTTGAGGGTGGCTCATGGCTTTCCGGCCATTTGTTTTATTTCCCTTGGAATGCTTTTAAACATGGAGAATTTTCACCGCGTGTTGCTTCTAAAAAGTCTCTCTCAGCCGGCACCCCATCCGTCTCGTATTGATCCTCTGCTCCCTCCAGGCCGTGCATACGTACTAAGTCTGGATGCTAACCCAGATGAAACGCTTCCGCTCAACGACCTTCTTTGAGGAGTGGACCTTTTCGAGATTATATGCCCCCCGGTGGGCGGGTGACCCATGATGGTCTTCCACCCCACACTTGACATTGTTCCAGTCCTACCCGATATGGCTCGATCCTCCCTATTGTTTCCTCTAAGTTCCATCTCCTCCTCCGTGTTTGTTGTTTTTCTCATGTGTTAACCCCATTCCATCGAAAAAAAAACCTCTTGATTCTTCGAACCTAGAGTCGTCTCTTCTTTTCTGGTGACCTCAAATCCCAGTTTGGGTCTCCCTCCAAATTTTTCGTGCCCTCCCCTCTTGTCCGCTAGAGAATTTCCCTCCACTCAACTAAGGTCGTTCTTTTTTGCGTCTTGAGCATCCCCCTATTGATTGATTCTGAACGCTGAGTTTTTGCATAACGTTGATCCCTTCACCTGTTAAGGTGAAGAGACTTTTGCACTAACGCTTCTATTCGAATAGTTGTTTTCGACTTGCCCCCGATGGCCATCACGAATGCCATTCAAATAACTTTCCCCCCCCCCCCTTTTTCCCTGTGAAAAACGCCTCAAACTGCTTCCCATTCCGGGTTCTAAGGTTTTCCCCACCCCTTTTTCCCCCTTTACGTAAAACCGGCTAGCAGAAATTTGGGTACGTAGGGAACACACCCCCACCAGGTTTTAGCGCCCATTTTCGTTAGGCAAAATCCCGTCCTTGCTTTTTTTCTTCAAAACCTGAAAATATAAGTCCCCACTCGAAGTTATCTTTACAGACCCCCTTTCCATCTTGAAGGGTGCTTACCACTCCAGTCCTATAGCCTTTGAATTGAAACGATCCCCTAGCTTCCCCAGGTCTCGTCTCTTCCCCCGGAAGAACTTCTTCTGATTCGGCATCCAACGTCGGTTATTATTCGTTCTGTTTGAACCCTCTTCACCCCTGGTCCGTTTTCTGCCTTTTTTCCCCCGTCCCCTTTTTAATTCCCCCCCATCCTGACTTCCATACGGCCCAATTCCCCCAATAAGTCATTCAACATTTTTTTCATTGCTTGGTCTGTTTTTTGCCTGCAAACGTTTTCAGTTCTTTTTATCTTTTAATCCTAGATTTAACCTTGTTGGATTTGTAAAAATTTCTACACCCCCCTACCACCTGGGACATTGAAGTTTTTACCTTAGTAGTTCCTATGAGCAACCACTCTTCCGATGGGGAATCTTTGTGGACTCCCTCTGTGCCTCGTTTAGAGATAATCGGAAGCTTCCTCACTTCGTCCCCCTTCTTTACCCCCCCCCCCAGTACCCTGCTGTTTGATCCTTCCCTGACTGCATCATGCTTAAACCCATCGCACTTCCTGACCTACCCCCCAATATCCCCCCAAACACCTCATCAGACCGGCGAATCAATATTATACCCCCCCTTCCTCTTTTTAACGCAATCAAGGACCCCATCTTAACAGGGCCATCAAAGGACTTAGTGTTTTGGTCTTCCCCCCGCGGCTTCTATCCTCCCCCTTTCCTGGAAGTAAGCCTTTCGTTTCTTCCACAAATTTCAACTAAAACTACTCCGTCTGTCGGGGTTTCTTCCCCTATCGATGCCAAAGCAACACATTTCTACCACAGCCTCACGGATCTTGACCAGATTCCTAGAACAACGCAAAATTTGTTTTCTTTGTTCGTCTCCTGTTTTCCCCCCCCCCCAACATGTCTTTACCTAGGAGCTCACCCCCCCCCCCCACCCCTCCCCCCCCCCCCAGTTTTTCCCTCATCTTGCACCTCACAGACCTACCCTCCTGTGATAATGTTCACTAAAGCTACCAGCACCCGCCTTCAGATGCCATACCCCGAGTACAGTTTTAACCTAATGCCACTCTTTTCAGCTCGTCTGGCCCCGGGGCGGCCTATCTCTTTACATAATAATATTTTGTTTTTCTTAGATTCCCCGCACTCATGACCCCTGGCATTGATTCAACCCCTTACTGGGGGTAATTCCTCCTCTTGTGCCCGTTCGTTTCGGATATACTCAACCATCTTTCCGGTCTGGCGGGATAGTTCCCCTCTTGATGGTACCTCTTTTTATGTTCCTGTTTTTGATCGCCCCACCCTCCCCCCCCACATTTTTCCCATGTCCTCTTCCTGCCAGTAGATGTTCAAAATTTTTTTTGGAGGCTGAGTCTTTTAACCCCCTTTCTTTCCGGTAGAGGAGTTCCTTTTGAATCTCCTCCCCATAATGTCCTCCTGGATTCGGCACGTCTTGGAGGACCCTCACCTTCTTGCTTCCCGAAACCCCACTCTTTTTCATTAATACAACCACCTTCCCTTATCTGTGTGAACCCCCGTTGGAGTAAAGTTCTTACTAAGAGTATGCTTTTTTTTTCCTATGGTGTCGGTAATTCCGTATTTTTACATTCTGAGGTTCAAGCGCCGTTTGCTTGGGGTTTAACATAGGTCGACTAGGTTAAATCTGTTTTCCCCCTAGCATGAATCTCTGGCCTAAAGAGTTTTCCCCCCCCCCCCAACCAATCCCACGGAACGTGGTGACGGTACCCACATAACCTGACCTTTCACCACTTCCATTCCCAGTTGGCGGCGTTGTTTTAGATTTTCACCTCCGCAGGAGGTTTCCACCTGCGATAACAGATGCTCCCCAACGCACCCACTCGTTTTGAATTCCTACACCCCGCTTCAACAGCTGCCAGAAGATGGTTCCTTCTCTTTGCACTGTCCGACATGTCCTTTCAATGCCTACCCCTTCTGATTTCATTCAATCGGACCGGTGTTTCCAATCGTGGGGTTACCTTGAGGGCTTCTCATCAGATGGTTGTCGAAGACCGAATGCCTTTCTTACTTTAGCAGTTAAGAATCTTTTGCTTTCTTAATTCTTTTCCTGCCTTATTTGTTGATGCGCCCCACTCTCCCCTGCTCTTTTGCGGAGCGCTACCTTGGAGGTTCAGGTTTGGCTCGTCCTTCAAACTAGTTTCTTTCCCTTTGGTTGCCCCGAATTGCTGTGCAAATGTCCCGAGTGAAACCACAAATTGCTCTCTCGTGGTCTAATTTCCTAAAAGTTTTCCCCCCCCTCACAACCTGTGCCTTGGTTCATTTGGCCCATGTTAATTCCCCCTAAGGGTCTTAGGTTATTTATCATTCTGGTTGGATGGTTTTGTTCCCTTGTAGTCCCCCCCCTCATCTTTTCAACTGGTGATTTACCTTTCCCCCTCCTTGTACACAGCTTCGGTCCTTTCCTTGCTCCGAAGGCTTTCCCCTTTGACTCTCTGACCCACCTCTTTCAAGGCCCGGTTGACCTGATGTTGAGTGTAGTTGACGCGATTCTTGCGTACAGAGGGCGGGTGCTTTTGTCTTCTCCCCCCCAAATTACTTTTGCTTGGCACCGGCCCCGTACGGGCTTGGGGTCCCGTATCTCTAATTCCGATGGAATTGTTTGAACCCTTCTTATCATCCGTTTTTTGTTGATATGTCTTTGGAACAATTACAGGGCCCCCCCAGTTCTTGCCCAGCTTTCGTGTAGCTCGTCGGTTCCCTCCCAACCTTTTCTGTCCCCCCCCCCACCTCGGACCCCGCCCCTCATTATTCGATCGCGGATGCCTCTTTTAACTACGGTCGTCCGCCTTGCCTTATGCGCGCTTTACTTCTGTAGCCGTTCATCCCTGTCGGAGCTTGACACATTGATACAACGGAAGCTTTTTCCTGCTGATCTCTTTGCCCCTCCCTCCAGCCCCTTTTTGTAGAGGATGCCCCCTTTCCCTCATTCTCTTCCATCACCCCCAAAATGACACAGAACCCCCGGAATCCCCTCTCCCTTATCACGGGCACCCTTTCGCCCCATCCTTTGTTTTAGTGTGCCACCAAAACTTCCCCCCTCACCCCCAACCTACCTGTGGACTTCGCGTTTTTTTTTGAGGCACATTTTTGGTGCCACGGGAGTCTCTCTATGCTTTCTGTCGATTGCAATCAAAATATCCATGAACAATAAATCGGTTTTCTGCTAGCCCCTCCCGACCTTGTAACGTTTTTCTCAAAAAATTCCGGCTCCCCCTTATCATTTCTAGACAGATTAAGGGTATGTCCTTGCTCTACGGAATAGCAGGAGACTTCCCCCTTTCCTTCGAACCATCTCTTTCAAGACTGGACTTGCCCCTCCTTTCCCACCCAGGGTTTCGACTTTTTCATCATCACTTTGTTTTCGTTAATTAGGGTTTAAATACAGTCTGAGGATTTCTCCTCCCACCATCTTACCATTCACCACCGTCTCGAGTGAGTGTCCGGAATTTTTTCTTACGGGCCACATTAATTTTTTTGTTGTTTTTCTGTACGACCTTTCAAGCTTTTGTGCACTGGCCTGTCTTTTGCTTGTAAACGTATCACCTTTCCCCACGGTCCGTTGAGTGGGAAACTCGGAGGTGCGTGTTCAAGGCCCCAATGCTTCCGCTGCTTTGCCCTCCGTGACCCTAAGCTGCCTTAGCGATTTACCCTGTTTCCCCGTTTCCCCCCTGCCCCCTCGCCCCTCCCCCCACTCCAAAAACGCTGTTCGGCTTGCCTCACGAAGAATGTAGTCCCCCTCCTCGTCACCTTTTTCCCCCCTCCGCCAGCCCCTCCCGTCAGACTCCACCACCCGACCTCCGCGGCGGCTTCAGCCCTATTTCTCCCCCCACAAACTTATAATGACTCCGACCCCATTTTTGTTTTTTCTTTTTGTAGACAGGCTCCAAACGGCTTTATGTGTTTCTTTCTTTCAATTTCTTCTTAAGATGCCCCCCTTGTTTTCCCAGCTACCATCGACCGTTTTGGGAGCGCATTGCCACCTGCACTCCACATCGCCCTTTAAATTAGAAAGGGTTCCCCCCTCCTCCCTATTCCCCGCTTCCCCCACACAAAAATTCCCCCCATTTCAGGAGTACCGTGTCCACGCGTAACCTTGTAAGGTTTTTTCCACTAAAACAGGTCATACCTTAAGGATCCCCCCCCCTTTTGACCCCCCCATCCGCCTCCTTGAAACTCTTTCCCCCCGCTTTCTCCGAAACCTCCCGGTTCCTCATTATTGCCTGTTTTACACCACGAGTAAGTTTTTAATTCCCTCCCAATCTGCGCCAAGGAGTTATCTCTTCTTTCCTCCCCTTTTTTTCTTCTATTACGCTCACCCACTTCCCTGGGCCGACCTATTATGGCACTTTTTCCACACTGACTTTGGGCCTGTTCCTTTCCGTGCTTTTTTTCCTCGTTTATTGAACAAGTATCTAATGAGGGAGGGATAAGTAAGTGAGGGGCGCTAGTAGGATGAATGTTTTTTGTTTTCTTGCACCCCTTTACTCACACGACTAAAAAGGTTTTGGTATGGGAATAGGGTACTGAATTCTATTTGTATCCAATTATGTGGGCACGATTTCTTTTAGTTCATCCCCGTGCGCATTGAACGTTCGTTAGTAGTCCCCCCCCCCATTTTCCATAGATATGATCATAGTCGAATGTGAGTCCGTTAACCGGCTTAGGGATATGAAATCCCTCCTTTCGAACGCCGACGTTGGCTGTTGCTACAAAATTGTGTCCGTCTTCACTGCTGACCTTTTCCCATTCCCTGCTAAAAGAGCTCCGGCTCTCTCCGATTTTTTTTTAGATGGTTTTTTTCAGGGACGAGCTAGGTTTCCTCCAATTCTCGTTCCAGCTATCACCCAAGCGTCTCTTGGCCTGTTCGGCTTGCGGAACTGGAGGTTTCCATCTTCGCGATTACTGCTTTCCCCGTATAAGGCAACATTTTTACCCCAGCCCTTGCCTTCGAGTGGTGTCTTCAACCATCCTCTGTTGTTTCACAACGGACAACAGTTTCGTGAGTGTTTTTCTCCTACCAACCAGAAGGTGAGTTTCCACCTCTGGGGTCCTTTTCCCCAGGATTTTTGTTCTTACACGAACAAGTTTCCCTTACATCCCTCCTAGTCCCTCACATTCTGGCCTTTTGTGATACTTAGGGAGAGCAGAGTACATCCCCCCCCCCCCCCCCCCCCCCCCCCCCCATGCGTGAAAATGCTTCATTAAGTTGATTTTCCCCTTTTCAATCGGAACCCTGGTGACTACCACGCTGGACCTTTAATACATTTGTGAATCCGTAACTGTATCTCTTCCTTCTTCCTCCATTCCCCTTACCCGATCTATTCTTTACCCCCTGAATTCTACAGGCCCGGGATTGTGGTAGACCCTTTTCTTTCCCTCTTTGTTTGGTTCGGGCGGCGCTACTTGTTCATTTGAATTTTGGTCTCTTCTTAAAACGTCTACGGTCTTAGTTCCCTTTGTGCCACCCGAATCTGTCGTCGGAGCGCCTGGAACCCCACACCCTTCCCCTATGCCGTTTCAGTATGTCCTCCCCCTTTGCACCCCCATACTATCACCTGTGTCTGTTAGGACCAATTTGGCTCATTCTGAAATGAAAAGTGACTTTTTTTCTTTTCCTGTGACACATGTCTGGATGGTCTTCCCCCATATGGAGAACCACCTCTTTGGTCGAACTTTCGCGCCATACTGAAACAAGAGCTCTTCTGGATACCTGTCTTTCTCACACACTCGTGGCACTCGATCACCTTACCTTCGGTTATTTCCAAGACGAAGGACGGACTCGTTAGGTTCCTTGACTAGATTCTTTCGTCGGGAGGTTTTACTTTTTTTTGCTTTGACCCAAAAGTGCCTTTGGCAAAAGGAAGAGAGTTCCTTCTTTGCCTTCTAAGTCTCTGGGAATTGTAAGTCCACACTCTCTCCCCTTCCTCCCTTTTTTGTTTGATCTAGCGTTGAACAATTCCCCGCGGGGCCAACTTAGGCTCCCCTTTTCCCCTGGACTCCTAGGTATCTTCCTGTCCCATTTTTCCCCGTTGGGGTTCCATCACCGTCTCCGCCCCCGCACCTGCATAGCCCCGAATTTATAATCCACTCGTCCGTCTGCCGTTTTGTACAATCGATACTTGACTCTATTCCCCTTGCCGTTTTCTTCACTGAAGACATGACTCCGCTTACGGATGTTAAGTTTTCGCTTTCCGTTGTGCCACCTTACCTCGTTGATGCTGTCCTTGCCCATTTTTGCCCGTCCTCAGGCCCCTCTGGAAAATCCACCCCTTGCAGGTCACCCTAAACGGAACTTTTTTCCTTGCCATTTAGATTACCCCCTCATAACCTTTCCCATTCATTTTTTGGTGCGGGTTTACCCACAACACGGTTCTTCCCATTATAAATGCTAGCGCAATTTTTTCACTTCGGGAATTTTCCTCCTCCCGTTCCTGGGACCGGCTCAGCCTCTATTTTTAGCGTGCACATCTCCCCCCTTTCCCCTCAGGTAGGTCCCGCACCCAAAACCTTCCATCTGTTGAAAATAAGGCCCCTATGCCTTTCCCTTTCCTATCTTGGGGTAGGCGATGTTCCAGGAATAGCAGGTATTAGTAGTTCCCCCCCTGATGGTTCCTTCCTTGCTGCCCGCTACCTGGTTCGATTCGCACAAACAATCCCAAATCCTTTTCCCTTCCCCTACAGGCTTTCTTTCCCCCCCTCCCCTATCATTCCCCCACATCTCGGGAAGTATGTTTTTTTTTTCGTGAGATGAGGTGCAGAGGCATTGTCACTCTTGCCCGTTGTAAGACAAACTCGGTTTAACGACGGCGTGAACCGTTTCTTATTGTACAACTTGAAAACATAAGACTTTCATGACCAATTTCCCGGTCGTTTATGTCCAGAGCACGAGACTCGAGTAGTTTTCCCCTCCTTTAATCAGATACCTCGCGGTCTGGAGTCTAATCAGGTTGGGCCCCTCCCCCTTTCGCTAACCCACTCCCCCCCCCCCCGATTTTTTTTGTTGATCGTGCTGGAAGAACGAATTCTTTTTCTCCTTCTCCTCGTTCACTTCTTGCGGACCACAGCCCGCCCGACAACCCCCTAGTGCCCCCCCCAAACGATCAGCCGCGTGGAATCCTTCTACTAAAAAGTTCCCTTGGCTTAACTAGAAAGGACCAGTAGTATGCTTTTCTCCAGGGCCAGTCCAGGCTTTATGTGTGTGGCGCGGATAAAGTTTCTATCCATCTCCTTCAACCGAGATCCCGACTTGTCTTGTCTCTCCCCTGCCAACAATTTTAAGTACCAACTACGCCGCTAATCGCGTTGGGGAGGAAGATCCTCTCTCCTAGCCCCCTCACAACCACCACCCCCATGCCAGTCGAGTCATCCCTCCCCATTTGTTAGGTTCATTCCCGTAGCAGTTGCAATTAAAACAAAAACAGGTCAGACGAAGATCATTTACCCCAGTCCTTTTGTTCCATGACCCTCTTGACACTCTTGTCCAATTTATATCCTTTTTTTGAGAGTTCACCAGTGCATAGGCAAGGAACACCAAAAGAAGTAATTGTTTCCCCCCCCTCCAATTCCTCTTCCTGATATGTCCCATGGCTTGAGTGGTTCCCTCCCCCCCCTCCCTCTTGTTGTTTTTTCTCGATAACACGCCCTGGTGCTTCTTGAAATAGTTCGGATGATTTTTTCCCCCCACACCTGACCCGCTAGGAGCCGGCGTTTCCTTTTGAATCCATGTTCCCGGAGGGTTGATACTTACTGTCGATTCTCTAGTCGTCGGTATGCCGGTTTTTTTTTCTTGCAAAATTGAACGCCCAAAATTACGGTCTCTTTTTTCTTCCTCCTAGCTTTTCCTCATTTTTTTCTAGGTTTTCTCTAGTTAGTTAGTCCCCCGTGAGATTTAGCGGCCTTATTTGTGTTTCCTTTTTGCAGCGATAGACAGCTTCTTCTCCCCTTTTCGCTCCGGAAACTTTGTCATTACCCTTTCTCTGTCCGCAATCACAAACATACCCCTCCGTTTGGTGCTTTCCGGCAACCCACACTACTGGGTCCTTGATTTTTTCCCCTACATACGTTGGAGAGAGATATTCCGCTGCTTTATGCGGTTTGTTGGTGGTTTCTTTTTTTTCTTCCGGCTCAGAGTTAAGAGGATCAACCCCCATTCTGCGGGTCTCCCTCCCGATAATATTTTTTCCTTGTGGGTCCCCTGCCTTTCAGGGAGGTCCGTTTTTTTCCCTCTAGCGAGCATTACTTCCAGCACTTTGTTTTCCAGTGACGGGAAGGTGGTGATCGGACACCTCAATCCCCTAAAACTTCCCACTCCCCTTGGTGGGTTTGACAGGGACCCTCGCCCAGTGCCGGTTCCCAGGCTGATACCGATTCCCTCACCGACAAGACTTTTTACCTGGGCCTTCTGTTCGTACCACTTTGTTTTGCCCCCCTCTTTGTGAATTACTTTAGGTTATATCGATTCCCTCTGTCGTTCAATTCTAATTCTTGGCTTATGTCGGCGAATCGGAAACACTTGGTTTCGCGGTGCAAGTAAACGCGGGTAATAAATCTCTTTCTGGACTTTTCAGATGAAGGCAGATTCCGGATGATCCATTTTTCCCCCTCTCGGTGCCTCTTTCGAATTCTAAGAGTCTCCGTATTTGGTTGCACCCCTCTTTCCCCAAGAGGTGACCTTTTTTTCGGTGACTCTCTTTTGAGGTTTGTTAGGTTTTTTTTCATCGATCCCCTTGAATTCATCGACTTTCTTCCTTTTGCAACCGCTGGAGGCGCGTTTCAAAAGACGCCCTTTCCCCACCCTGCGTATCCCTTTTTTTTTGAATCCCGTTTTTTCAAATACTACCGAATTTTTTTCCCTTTTATGCCCATTTTGGGAATCATAGATGCCATTCACAAGGGTGAAGTGAAATTGTTCCTAATGAATTTCTTGTTTGGAAAGATTGTTCTTGTTCGGCCCATTCGAGAATCTTTCAACTTGTTTCTTCGGGTTCCCCTTTTCTCCCTCTCACGACCAAGCGTCGGCGGGAGGATTTCCATGTCTTCCTTTTACGAACCCACTTCTACTCTTTGCCCCCCGTGTGCTCACCCAGGTCACCAGGAGACTAGCTACCGGAGTTTATTTATTGACCTTGCGGATCTAGCGGCTGGAGTTCGGGGGCGGAGGTGTCTTGCCTGAAACAAAAGTGCCTGTGTCCCTTTTCGATCGCTTCGCTGGGCCCCCTTGCCGCCCCTACGGTGTGTCTGTAATTGTGAAGAACTAGATTTCCTTTTCTCATAATTCCTTTTCGTTCTTGTCTGAAAATTACATTTCGACCACCTTTCTTTTTCTCTTCTCCGCGAGCGGGCGTGTCATGGTTCCATCACCGCAAGTTTGGGGTTCTAACCCTCTCCTTTTCCCTCCTGTTCTATCTCTTACCTACCTTCCTTTCTTTTTTCTCTTCGGCCTTTTCCCGTATTTATACCCGGGTAATTGATCGTTAGGGAAGTGTAGGATCTCTTCCCATTGATTAAATCAGTCTCCGTTAAACTGTGAGCGCGATTTTCCACTCAGCCCCTCCGGGTTTTCTTCTCTTTATTTGCTCCCTTCCTTGCCGACCGCAGTCCCAAGGAACATCCAAACCGACTTCCGACACCTTACCACCTCTATCAGGATGCCACCATTGACCTTTCCAATTTCTGTGTTTCGTAGTTTGACCCCAAAACGTTTTCCAATTACGACACAATGAGCCCTTTTTGTGTTTTCACTTACGGGTGTTAATTTTGAGACCTCGTTATCTCCAAGTGTTCCCCCTCATTCTCCTTAACCCCATTGTTCTCTCTCTTGCCAACTAATGGACAACCTCAAGAATTTGAGACCTTTTCCCCCAACTGTAAGGACGAGGGGGTTTTTTTGGCTCTTAACACTCACTTTTTCCTTGTATCATAACAGTTTCTTCTCGGGAATCCCCTTCAGTCGTGCGGATTCTCCCCTTTATTCTTCATGATTCGGCTCGCCCTCGGGATGTCAGACCCTTCCCCCGCGTTTACCAGATTCACCTTCCTATTCGCCATTACCCTTGCAATGAAGTTAGGCAATTCCTCCCTTTGCTTTCTTCGCCAAAGGCCCCCCTGAAGGACTTTTCCCCACACCTTTTGTTCAGGTTGTTTACTTTCTGTAGGAAGCATGTAAGCGTTTAGTTGTAAGGCAATGATTTCCCTCCCATCGTCGTTTGTTCCCCCGGTATAACCTTCTCCAAATCCAACCCTGGCATTTTGCATTTGGTTAACTCTAGTTTACCTTGGTCCTTGCCCCCAAATACTTTTGGAATTTAATTTAATGCTGTCCTTGAGAGCACTACCGTTCAGCGGTCCCGCCACGCAATTCCCGCCCCAAGTAAAAAAGCGCTTTCTGATCCCGTTAGGAATATACTCTTCCCCTCAGCCTAAGATAACCCCCCCCTCTCCCCCCCAAAGAATAAGATGCGACCTTTTTTTCAGACTCCCCCCCCCCTTACGATTTTATTTTCCTATCCAGGGACTTCGCTTAGCAAGCCGTCCACGTCTTTTGTGTGATCGTCAAGCGCCTTCATTTCATCTCTCTCAAGACGGGTGTGAGCCCCTCCCTTTCTTGACTTTTTCGTGTCACCCATGAAATCCTACCCCTCCCTTACCTCGCACGGGTTGGGGCTACTTCCTTCTTCCCCAACCAGCCACAAATTCTTTCCCTACCTGCAGGAACAGAGTCCAGAGCCACTTTCAAAATTGGACCCTGTTTTTCGTGCAAAACTCATACTACCTTTCTCGGTCCCCTACCACCGTCCCTCATGATACCTCTTCTCACCCCCTCTTTATAATATTTTTCAATCCCCCTGTTGCTTTGACAAAACCCCCTGTTCCTTCCACCGAATGCCAACTCGTTTGTTTCCCCTTTTCTTTCGTTTTTT
>Ga0179593_1371707_pt1 | contig 14849 bp, 17 predicted proteins | sample CZODoug2_1_08_16_FD_185931 | JGI IMG/M metagenome (GOLD analysis project Ga0179593, IMG submission 185931) | Vadose zone soil fungal communities from Angelo Coast Range Reserve, California, USA - CZODoug2_1_08_16fungal (PacBio error correction) | ecosystem: Environmental > Terrestrial > Soil >... | reverse complement strand
TGAAGTAACCTATTTCGAGTCTTAATTTCTCCTCCTTGTGCCTCCCCCCCTTTTTTCCAGTTTTTGCCTTTCTATAAATGGAATGGGAATTTATCTTTGATCTATTCGCGTATCATCTATGTGATTAGCTGTAACCTTTGTGCTTGGTCTTCTAAGCCGACACCTTATTTCCCTCTCTGTGAGTTTCAAATTCGACCTCTCTCGATCATTTCTCCCTTGCTGATTCTTGCGCAAAACTCCTTTGCCACTAGTTCTTATAGTTTGCTCCTTTTGTCCCGCGTTTTTTACACGTTCCTCCTCTGCCCCCCCCCTGATACTGAATAATTTCACGTTTCGTTCGGTCTCTTTTTTTTCCCTTTCCCTTTTTCCTTTTGAAACTCTGTCCCCTTATTGCAATATCTTCCCCTTTTTGTCTGCCCCATACCGCTTTCGCTTTCCCTTGTCTTCCTGATTCTCTGCTTCCACACCTCCCTCCCTTTCCCCTTGCAGATGGTGGTACATTTGACAATTTAATTAGTGTCGCTTTCCTTTTTTCTTTGTCTTGGTCTCTTCCCCCTTGCCACCCAATCGTTCGTTGGCGATGCATTTCTTTGTAGCTATCTTTTTCGCCGCTATACACACTTTGCACCCCTCCTCTTCCCCTTCCTCCCACCTCTTTCGTTCTTCTTCATACTTTTACGCAGACGATTTCCCCTGCTGAACAGTGCAAACATTTTTCCGCCCTTGCCCTTTTAATCTCCGAATGCAATTCTCCCGTTTCTCTCCCCAGTTTCCAGTGCATTAAGAACCTCAATTCGCGTGAACTGGCAGTCCTGTCCTTCTTTATTTCTGCGTGTCTTCGAGTACATCCCCTTTTCAAACCCGAAATCCGGCTGCGAGCGTCCCCGTCTATGTCGCTTTGCCCTGATAACGGGCCCCCTGTCAGCACGACACAACTCTTGTCCGCCCTCCTTCCCTTTCGGCTCCACTTCCTCCATACTCTTCGGCTAATACCCCTAGCCGTCGCCCGCCCCGTGCGAGTCTACATCCCACCTTCTTTCCCCCCCATCTCGCGAATTTCATCGCGCGTCTCTTGATTGATCACCGTCCATGACAGAGAGTCTCATCGCCGCTCTACTTTCTCGTCTTGCTCCACCATTTTCTTGTGAAAAAAGTTCTTCGACTTTTCCTACCTCTTTCCTTGGTAAGAAGATGAGAACTTATGTTCTTAACCACGCCTCCTGTAGCGTCCCACTGCTGAGTTTGATTTTTCTTCCCTTCTCGTACCCAAAAGGTACCTTCTTTGCGCCCCCTCCCCCGACCGATTGTCCCCCATATGAAACTGGTCCTTCCCAGCAACAACCCTGCTTTCACCCAACTTCCCGTACCACTTTGACTCCCTTTTACCCTTTTCTTTATCCTGCAACCAGCGGCCTTACTTTTCCCTTTCCCCCCCCTTTTCTGAATTCACGCTTCTTCTTCCCAGAGTAAAAAAGGGTGTCGACCCTTTTCGCCGCATCTCGGCGAATTCCTCCTCCGCTTCACCCCACTTTCCCACCTTTCACCACCCCCCTCCTTCCTTTCCCCCCCATCTTCGCACCTGAAAAATTCCCGCGGTTAATACTCGCCCCCTCCCCCTCTTCATTTTATACACAATAATTGAGCAATGACCAGCGATATCTCGGCTCTCTTCCTCCGCCCCCCCAACTCCCTAAGGGAAGACCCGTTTGACCAAAGCAGGATTCTCGATGTCTCAGCGCCGCCCTCCCTCTTCCAACCATCCACCCCTTCCTTCTCACCCCAGGAATTCAGTTGTCTTTTCCCCTGCACTCGCCACTTCTCTCCCTCTTGGCCCAAAGAGAAAACTTGCCCGCTTTCTTTTCGAATTGCCCCCCCCAGTGCCAAGAATTTGTTGCCCCGAGACGCCTTCGCATCTTCCCCCCCCTTTTCGTTCTGTGAATACACTTATGCCAGTGCGCGATCTTTCTCCTTCTCCCTTCTCAGTTTAGTGGTCACAGTTCCCTTCCAGGCCCATTTTTTTTTCAATCCCTGCCACACGCCCCTCGTCCTTTTCCCCCGATACATACCGCGAGCGGGGTCCCCCTTTTTCGCCCAAAATCCCCATACCGGATCGTTCCCCCCCAATAAGAAACTTGAACAATTTGCTCCAGGCTTCTTGTCCTCCCATTCTCACCCCTCGGTATACGTCCCCTCCTTTCAACTGCCCCGTAAGCTATTTCGCTTCCTTCAATTGTGTCGCGCACCCCCGAACGAATGTATTTCCAAACGGAACATCTCTGTCTAGGGCTTATTTCGAACTCCCCCCTTGGTTACCCCCACCCCACCTACTTTCCTCCCCTCTGTTTTCTGCCCCCAAACGTTCTTCGGTGGGATAGCGTTTCCGGATTGCCCGGTTAATTACTACATTGCCTTCAATCCATTACCTTTCTTTCCAGAACGTTTGTACGTCCGAGGTCTTTTTTTACCCCAATTCTTCCAGGCATATCTCTTTTCCTAAGACTTTTTGTTGTTGACAGATCATTGAACTAGATCACCACCCTCGAGGAGTTCTTTTTTCACCCCTCGACTTTCAGCGCACTCCAATTCCAAATCCCCCCCCCTCACCTTCTCCGAGCCGACCCCAAGAAGTAGTTGTTGCTAACAGACTGGCCTGAAAACTCGCCGCCCCCATCCCTTCGTTATCCCCCTCTCTTCAATTCCATCCCCTTTTCAAACTTAGGCTGTTTTTTTTTCTTTTACTCCTTATTCGATACTACCATAGCTTGTCGTTTTTTCCCTCCCTGGCGTTTCCTGGCCTTTAATGGGTTTTTTTTTTTCACCTGGGGAGACCACCTCCATGGCGCCCGTTCTCTTGGCGTTTTACCCCTCTTTTTTTTCCTTCGACAGCGGTAACCTTTGGTGCTTTATGTCACCTACTTGCTTTGTTTTGAAGGTGACGGCTTGTTGTCCTTCCCTCTTTTTTCAACGGGAAATTTTACAGGGTCCCATTACTCCAGGAATTTCCCACTCAGCTCTACTTTTGCTCATTGTTAGGACATCTTTTTTTTCTTCATCCCGGCCCCCCACGTTGTTTTGTTTGCGCTTCCAAGCAGTTCTTGTCCTCTAATTTCTTCACTTTCCTCTCTGTCCCCTCCGCTAGCGGCGATTTCTGCTTTTGCGCGCCGGAGTTTTCTCTAGGGATAGTACGAAATTTTAATTCTAGCCCTTATGGTTGCTACACATTGGCACTGTAGTCCTTCTTGGAGTCTGATTGGACATCTGGATTGACGTCGACTTCCTGTCGCTTTTATGGATCTTTCACCTTTACGAGTGGAGAAGAATAGAACTGCCTTTGACGCCGATGGCTTTTCTCTCGGGCCCCGCCGTTTTCCTTACTTTTATTCCGCCTTTTGAATTCTTGGCGATTAAATGGCGGGCTTGTTTTTCTTCTTCGCTTTTTGCCGTTGGAACAAGTTTGTGTTAAGAAGGGTCTTCGCCGACTATTTCTTTCGCTTTTCATTTTGCGTGCGAACCTTCTCTTTCACTTCTCGCGGGTGGGAGCGTACTTTTTCTTCACGATGTGCAGCACCTCCCCTCCGACCGTTTTTAGCAGTATTCACCTTTTTCGTCCTTGACCTTTTGGGGGCATCAGATTTTGTTTTTCCTACTTTGCCAGTTGCCTTTTGGAAAATTCGCTGCCTTTGCTGGAGTGGGGAAATTGACGGCCTCGTGGTTGACTTTTACCAGATCCCGTGCAGGTCCCCTTTCTCCGTCGTGGTTCTGGTCCAGAAGTGATCAGCTTTATTCGTAATCGTTTCGAACGATATTTACGTTTTTCTGTTTGTGCCTCCCTTTTCTTGGATGATGCCATGTTCGTCCCGCAGATATCGCCTTAAATGGGCCGTTATCAGTGCTGGCGCTCTTCTTTATTTCTTTCCCTCCGATGTGTGTCAGAATTACGGGTCAGTTTGACCAGTGTTCCCTTCCCTGCTTTAAGGCTATTTTATGTACGTTTATTTTTTATGTTTATCCCGGGATGGCGCAGAGAAGTTTTCGTGTCCTGTCCGGTCCTTTTTTTGCTTCCTTGCCACAATCGTCGGCGCCTTCCACTTCGCCCCACATATAGTCTTATTTTTCCCCCTTGATTTCGAAAGAATTCAGAAAAACTACAGACTCTACGAGGTCCGTCCTTTTCACTCATTCCATCCCATTGACCCTTGTTCTTTGGGTTGTCTCCACTTTTTTCTGATCCCTGTCGTTTTCCCCCCTGTCATTCTCACTGCTTTCATTATCCAAGTCATTTGCTGAGTCGAGTCCCATCGATCTTTGTGAAAAACCTGCAACGTCGCCGGCCCTTTCGTTGCGTTTCGCGGTGTCATCCCACTTCAAAGAGTCTCCACTCCCTTCTCTACTTAACCCGAGAATTGCCTACTCCCCCCAACGGGTGGTTATTCTTACCCCTCTACCCTATCAGAAATCGCCACGGCGGCCTAGCGACCCATTTAGGTTCCCCCTCTTCTCCCCAACGTGGTCCTGTAAATGTGCCCCTAGTTAGGTACCCTCCATAGAGACCGAGAGCGGTATGTCTCCAACCGAAGGGGTCCCGTTTCTCTTACGTTCCCGAAGCGTTTTTTCTCCATCTTCTTGACCCCCCCCCTAGGATGCCTCCTCCCTTTCTTACTGGGCCGAGATAATTTTTGCCGCCGTCTTTCCTTGGCTTTTCCCTTCTCAACCAGATTTCCCTCGTTGCTCGTTATCCCTTTTTTTGGCGTTGAGGCCATCTCTGCTCATGACGATAGAGAAGCTGGTTGATTCGATGTCCGTTGGAGACCTTCCCACGCCCATTTCCCTCGTGCCTTAATCGGCAGGTCCTTATGACCCCTATGAGACCCCTCCTACACTTTCATCTGAGAATTTCCAAAAGGAACCGCGTTTGGATTTTCTCCCTTTGTTCGTGTTCACCTCCGCTCCCGCCCTAGGACGTACCAGCCATCTATGTTCCGTCCTCTCCTTTTTGTTTTCTAGAACTCTGTCTGTGAGGACATTTATAGGTATCCGGTACTTCTTAGCCGCTTTCCTCGGCCATCTTTTCTTTTCGGCTGTCTTCCATCCCCCCCCCCCCCCATGTGTCCGTTATTCTGCTCTTGAATCTCTCTTAGCTTTTCCTCGCCTATGTCATTGACAAGAGATGGAATTAATTTTGTTTGTACGGATTCTGGTCAAACCCTTGGATCCCCTATCCCTCCTTCCTCTCATGGTTAAATGCTGAGTTTTAACCCCCCCCCAACTCTTTCGGGAGATGGAGTTTACGAGCGTTGCGAAGGTGTTTTTTTAATAAAACACCTTCTACCCCCCCGTATTCTATGCCCCCGAGAAACCTGGTTACTGAGTCCTATTTGTAATTACTCGATTTTTTCTGATCCTCCCCCCCCCGCAATTAAAAGCGTTATTGAATTTCTCTTTTTGTCGCCACCCCCTCTCTGAGTTATTTTTCTCCTCGTCCGTAATCCGGAGACACCCTCCTCTCAATTCCTCGCATTTGTCCCGTTTTTACACTGGAATGCTATGGCGCGGTAGGGAGAGGAGCATGTGTTTAGTATTGTCACTTGATACCGCCGTTTTCGTTTAATGATCGTGTTAAGCTTCCCCGGTATTTAGAGCTTTTAGTTTTATTAAAGCCCGTAAGAAAATTCGTCTGACGACCCGCCCCCTCGTGTGGTTACTTTTTCGCTTCTATTTTCTGGTCACTCAGAAACCTCTTTTCCGAAATTTCGTACCCTTTACCCGTACCTTCCACATCCATCCCAAATTTATTCGGTAAAAAATCAGAGAAATTGCACTTTTCCGATAATTGTCTTTACTCGCCCCCCTTTTTCTCGGGCACTTTTGTTTTTTCTCTTATTCCTGTAAACAGGCCTGTGTAAACCCTCCCTCCTTATTCGCCGTGTCAGGCCCTTGGACCTACCATCTTCCTCCACATTTTCCCCCCCTTTTTTTTTTTGGCCAGCCGCGCTTTCTTTGATCCACTGGTTCCCGAATAACATAACGCGGACGCAATAAAAACGCACTTCGCCGGCGTTTTTTCCTGTGCTTCCCTTCCAGCCCCCCTCTCTGACATCCATCAATCGTTCATCGCCCCTCCATGGTCTTAAACCTGCCCCTATCTAGGATAATAGATAGTTCCTTCCGTTGATTTTCCTCTCTCCCAAGTGCCAATCTTCTCCTTTCCTTATTCCGCGCGAACAACTCTGAGCATTCTTTTCGATAACAACTTGCCTGTCTTTCCTTCCCCCCCGCTGTTAGCGACTTCTCCTATTCGTCAAACCGCTCGTCCCCGGTTTTCCTGCTCCGCACCTCCCCTCTTTTCCCTTTCACGTCTTCCCATCAAAAAACTCTGCTTTCTGCGCAGCTACCCCTCCCTTTTCCTCTTGATTCAGTAGTGGATCCACCCCTCAGCGCGTCCCTTCCTTCCCCCGTCCGGTTGACCTTCCTTTCCGGAACCTCCTTCACCAAGATCCTTTCCCTGACTAATTCGCCGCACTTTTTGTTCCGGCGCCTCTTTCCAAACACAAGTGTTCCGAAACCCGACGCGGCACCCCTCCCCCATAAAAGCAATCCCTTCCCCCCCTTCGGCTTCCCCTTCCCCCTCCCGCGGCCTTTACACCCGGTAATTTTTCCCTCGCATTGTCTTTTTGCTGCTCTCCTAATGTCCATTGCATTTAAGAAATTAACTGACAAGCAGTCTTGATCTTCATCCTGCCCCCGATTTCACCCCAACTCTCCACCCCCTGCCACTCCCCCTTCGCCCTTCGTCTACGCTCTCCCACCCCTCTGTCCCGTCCAAATTTTTTTTGACATTCCTCCCTCTCTTTGCGAAGGACTCTTACAGATGTTCAACTCATTTCTTCCCTCCCCTCTTGCCCCCCCCTTTCGTTCTTTTTTCTTCCCCTTACTCCTTCCGCGTTCGCCTCTTTTCTCCTCCTTTCGGTCTCTTGCCACCTTTCCTTTCCCGTTTTTCCTTCAGACAGCTGGTCTCCCTCACAAAAGGCCCTAAATTCTCAACGCCCATCTTCCTTGCCGCTTGAATCCACGGGTTTTTCCTTTTTAACCTTACCCCCTTACTCAGCGGTCTCCCCTGGTGGTTCCCCCTCCCTATCCCTGTTCACCGTAAAATTGAGATCCTTTTGAAATTTGACTCCACGTGTTTTGGACTTCATTTCAGTCCACGCCTCCTCTTTCATTCGTTCAGAGATTCATTCTCCCGCGGAAAGGAGTCCTCCCCCTGTTTCAAACCCGCCCCCCACATCATGGAGTATGTTTTCCCCAAACTCCTCTTTTGCTATCTGTTTTTTTTCGTCCGTGCCCTGTTGGCTTTTTTCTAATGTTTCAAGGACCACTAGTCCCCCCTTCTTCCTGATTCCTGAGGTTACCAATTCCCTTTGCTCTCCTTCTTTTTCTCGTGTTTTTTGTTGATCGCTTCCTTTGCCTCATTGGTAACTCAGAACCCATTCTTTTCCCCATCATCGATGCCCCTTCCCCCCTTTCCCTTCACCTCCGCCTTCACTGACAAAACGCCTGATCCCACGCCGTCTTTTTTTTGGTAGAAAAGACAGGGGACCTGTGGTTGGATTTTTTCACTGTCTTCGACCATTTTGTTCTATCTTTTTCCTGATCCACTTTTTTTCCCCCCCATTTGCTTTGTTGGGCTCGTCATTTCTGCGATCTCTTTCGGTCCAATTTTCTGGTACGTAGAATGAGGAGTTGCCGACCCGGTCTGAACCGCCCTTGCGCCTCCTTCTTCCCCGTAAGTTTCCCCCGGAGTTAAGAAGACCGTTTTCCTTTTTTTTCTTCCCCTCCTGGACCGGCAACAGCTCCGCGGATGGCGCGGGTTGTTTCCCTGATGACTTTTTTAGTTTTGTTCGGATCCCGATTGGTATGCCTGGGAATAGGACCTCCTGAGAGCCCAAGTCGCCACATCCTTTCGACCTTCCGTTTTTTTCCTTATTGGTGTTTCTTCACATCCCCCCTCAACCTTTTCTCTTGGGTCTGGGGAAAGACTTCGCTTTTGGCCCCCCCTCCTCAGAACTCAGATTATTTCCTCGAAAGAGCTTTTGCGTTTTCGATTGGAGAGGAGACATCATTGTGTGTGCTGAGGTAGTTACGCCCTTTTTTTTTGATTGGGGTGCTACGCCGTTTTGATAAGTGGTTCGCTTTGCTGTCCCCACCGTCTAGTCTTCGGCGAGTTTTAATTTCTAGTCACTTCCGATTGGGCAATCTTTTTTACTCCTTCGCTGTAGGAGCTTCCAATCATGAGTGTTACATAACTTTTCTCTGGGAGTGTTCTTAATGAATTTCCTTTTATTCAATTTTGCCCTGCTGTTTTTTCTCTGCTGTGTTTCCTTGGAACACGGTGTTTGTCCTCAGAGGATTCGATTTCGAGCCGCTGGCTGGAACTTCTCATTTCCTTTTTTCATGTTGCGTTGCCGCCTGGACGGTGTACTTCCTCCTGCTTGTTACGTTAATTCTTGGACGTTTGTGTTTGTCTTTTTTGTGTGCACTTTAAGTCATCACTGCCCTCGTTCCCTGTATTCCCAGTTGTCGCATTAAGAGGGCTGTCTCCGCGAGTTGCTTTGTTCCAGTGAATTTGGGAGATTTTCCGTCTTCCTGTGCTGGATTCTGTGCTGCCCAGACGTTCTTTTTAACGCAGAAGATACCTCACGATCCTCCTGTTGGCACACGTCTGTGGCCCGTCCTTGCGTTTGGTTATCATAGCATTTTCTGTGTCGAGGTAATCGTTCTGCCCCTTCGTATTTTTTAGTGCAACGGTTGGAGCGGATAGACAACAGTCTCCGGTTTTTAAGGTTTGTTGTCCGGTCCAATCAGGGCCCCTGGTTTCTCCTAGTCGTTATGAACTACCCGCGTATATGGCCTACATCGAGTGGGTGATAAGATTACTTGATGAAGATGTTGGGTTTTTTCCCCCTTCCCCTGAAGCTCACGTCTCTGCGTCAGGGTTCTTTTTTCTTCGGCCTCCGTTTATTGCGCTCTTGGATGACACGGATTGTATCTGGCGCCATGGCAACGTTTTGAGGGACCATTGTTCCCCGTTTTGGTGATACCCCTGTCCGCAGTTACGCCCCACCGGCGTGAGCATTTCTAAAATCCCCGAAGTCTTGGTTTGCCCTGTTGTTGTAGAATAATTCCTGTAGACCCTCAGGAAGGACCGCTCGCCTTCCGTCGGCATTCTATATGAATCCCTTTGAAGTGACAGATGTCGCATTTGGTTGATTTCATCCCTTTTCATTAATATGTCGGTGGCCCCGGGCCCCCCTTCGCCAAAGCGGTCCTTTGGAAAAGATTTATTTTCTCTTTAATGCTTTGACAATAGCTTACAAAATTCATCCAAGCCTTGCGTCGCATGTCATAGTCTTTGTCGTGCTTCTAGGTGGAAGACCTCCCCGCGCCAGTTCCGTTTTTTCTTGCTTCCACCTTTTTTCTCATGCCTAGCGCCACAAAGGAGATTTCTTTTGTTTGTCAAGGCCCCATAGTTCCGGACCACTTCCGCCGTGAGGAAGTCTGTGAAGCGACAACATCAGGGTCCATCACCCCGGATTTGTTCATGTTTTCCAACTGTTTTGCTCCGCGTTACGTTCTCGAATATAGAAACCCGAGTTTGCTTGTGGGGAAAAAACTACTTTGACAGCCTGGCTCTTCTTTCCCGATTGTGCTCTCATGAACCTGAGAGAGGACCAATAGGTCCCGACCGACCGTTCTTCGCATTACAGTGTGTGTGCTCCTTCTTTGCCTTTTTTACGTTCCCCAAACCCGTCCCGCCACTCCCTCTTCGTAAAGAGTTGCGTGTCTCATCTTTTCGTTGGTTTTTCGGCAGCTATCTCTTGATAGTACGTCTTCTTTGAATGCAGGAGTTTTTTACTGCTACTGAGCCCCACCCAAGGTATTCCCCCTCCCCTGATGTCTTGACCGAGTTTCTCGCGATGTTTCAAGTTTCATTAAATGTCCCCCACTTGTGTTGATGAATCCGTGCTTGCCGGAACATGGCCTAGACGTTTTACTCCCTCCTGCAGAAATACAGATTCCCAGCCCTCTCTCTCTTCGTTTTGTTGTTGGACTGCAATTTTCCTTCGCTAGTTACTCCGGTCGCCTCACCCGCGTGCAATCTTCCCGGTCTTCCATCATGGTCCTGTTATCTTCTTTCTTAATATCCCTTTTACGAGATCTTACTCTGACTTCTTGATGAGTCCCCGAGACCCTTCGTTCTTTTCCGTCGCACTGGGTATTCGTCCCCATCGCGCGATCCCCAATATAACTTCCTTGTCTTATCCTTTAGTTCGATTCAACGCACCAAAGATGTGCCCCCAGTCACTCTCCCTCTTCTGTTTTCTTTTTTTCCCCGCGTTGCCATCTAGAAATCCGACCCATTCTGTTCCAAAAATGTATAATGATACTGAGTTTACTTCTTTTTACTATTTTTTTTCTTAGCGCCAACTCCTTCTAAAGCGTTTATGTGCAAATAGTTCAGTCTTTTGTGCCAACTTCACCCCCTCTTACTTTCGATAAGATAATTACCTCTATGCCCCCCCTGTGACGACCCCTGCGCATGGGTTTTGGACGACATGTACACTTGCTCTTTTTCGCTTCCGCTTCTATGATTTTTTATTGTCCCCTCCCCTCCCCTGATACTTGCTTGAGGCCTCGTGTTAAGCTATCTTTCGCGCTTACTTTTTCAACCTTTTTCCAACCAGTCGAACTCTCCCTCTGTAGCTGCCTTTCAGAATTTTCTGCCCCCACTCGAGCCCCCCCCTTTTGCGACATCTATCGAATCAGTCCCCTCCTCCATCCACTCCCCAGTTTCTTCGCCACCCATCGCGCCTGCACTTTTCAGCGAGATTATTGTGGGTCTCGGCTAAGTTGTCCTTTTGCCATTTCGAGTAAAAACTACCTTTCCCCCCGGAACTCGGTATTTTTCCCACTACCTTCTTGGTCTTATTCCTGTTGCCTTGATCCCCCCGCCCAGACCCGACCCTTTTCACCGTTCCTCCTTCTACAGTAAATAGGTAGCTAAATTCCTTTTCCGTGCCCTCTGTCTTTTCCCGCTGTTTTCCCCCCTATTCCTCCACAGATTAATCCCCTAATGTCTTCATTCCCGCGACTGTGTTCTTTCTTCCGGTTCTTTCCCCCCTTTCTTTACAGTGAGCCAAGTTCTGACAACTGTGGTCGTATATCTTTCCTCCTCAAGCTTCACAAGCTGAACTTCCAAGATTGCCGACGTTTCCTGCCAGCTTTGAGTGGCTCTCAAATTGTTTTTTCGCATCCCTCACCCTTGAAACCACGACACAGAGAGATGCCATGACAAGTCGCCAGGAGCAATGGTGTTTAGTCGTATGTACCCCAGATTGTTGCAGAACAGGTACATGCAGGAGTTTTTTTCCTCACGTCTCTTTGCCATTTCCCCCCTGTACCGCGTCAGTTTTGCCCACAGCGTCTCCCACTTACCTTCCCCTGCCGGGTGATGAAGTACCGCTTCGCAATCCGCTCCAGTCTGTATTACCCCCTTTCTATCCCCTCTAGTCGAATATCCCCTCGGCCCCCCCCCTTATTACTCCCCCCTTCTTCGCCACCCTCGCTCAAGGAAACTCCCCCCTTCGGAATCATCCTCCCCAGCCCATCGGGCACACATTCCGCTCTGCATCGGTCTTTCCGCATTTGATTGCTGCCCCCCAATCTGATGCATTTCCCCCTCCCCCCTCCTCGGCCCGTTCCGCGCTCTTTCAGCCCACGTTTTCCACTTCGTTAGCACACCCTCTCCTTTTCTTTCCGCGAGCAACAATGCTCTCCAAAGAGCATTTATCATTTTCTCTTGCGAAGTGCGACCCTTCATTTTTTCCTAATTTCGACCCTGCTTTGCGCGCCACTCCCGTTTCACGACACCAACACTTCCTCTTGTCGAGAATGCTTTCGCCGTTTCTTTCCCTTTCTTTTCCTTATACAGTTCCCACATGGGTATTAACGCCCCCAACCCATCTCTTCCCCATCCCCGCTTTCCGTTTTAGTATTCCCCCTCCATTGCCTCGTTTTTTTCAAGACTCCGACAACCACAATCCATTCTCTTTCGAAATGGCGGTGCCCCCTTCTTTTTCCCCCCCTTCCTCCTGCCACTCCACCCTCCTTTTTCTTCATTGCGAGAGGCCCCAACCTAAAGAATTTTTGCTTATCGGGCCGCTATTTCGGACGGGTCATTTTGGTCTCCTTACGGATTAAACAAGACCCCTCCTTTTTTTTCCCCCTCGTTTCGCCACCGTCACTGCTTGTTTTCGAGTCTGCCTGGGGTCCTTGTCGAAGTTAGCCGTGTCCCCTCCTTTCCCTTCGCGTATGATGGTTGTTACCCCCAATTCTGCATACCTCTCCCTACTCAATCCCCCCGTTGTTTTTCTAGTATCCTTTTTTTCCTCTTTTACCCTTTTTATCATTGCTGGGAGTAAACTCGTTGCCCGGTTCACTCCTCCCCCCCCCACTCCCCCTGCACCTCCCCGAAAAAGCCGCTAAGTCTTGGGGAGAACGACCTGTCTCCTGACCCTGGGATTAAACTGTTATTCACCCCGACCCAATGCCCTTCTCTCCTCTTGCCGAATAATCAATTCGGCGGGGGTCTCGCACAAGGATCCTTCCCCCCCCCTTACTTTGTCGTTCGATTCGTTTGGAGGCTATTAGGATGGTTGTCTGTTTCTTGTCCTCTGGCGACAGCTGCTGCACATTTTTTTCCTTTTTTCGTCAGGAGCCGTTTTGTACGTTTATCCGGCCACCCGCTGAGGCGTTGGAAAGGGCGTTGACCATCAGTGATTGCGGGGCATCCGCTTTTTCTTGACGAACGGGATAAGTGTTTCCCCGCCTTTCCTCTCAGTGTTTTTTCGCTCCGGCGCATTCTTTGCTATACGCCCCGTGTGGTCGTATTGGGCGACAATGGTTTGAACACACTTTTCTTCCCACCTTTCAGCTACGTGCTTCGCAAAGCATCTTGGCGAATTTTCTCTTTTTTCTCTTCTCAGTTCGTCCTTTCCTTTGTGTGGAACTTTGCTCTCCTTTGTCCTTGATGGGGGAGGCTCGTGGGTGGCTCTTATGCGGGACCGTTCATCGCCTTCCCGTGAGTTTACGTGGCGGGAATGCTGCGACTTTGGGACCGAGCCGGAAGAAGTCCTAGTCTCGATGTCTCGGGTCTTCCTCCCTATGTTTCCTTTTGCGTGCCGCGTTTTATTTTCTGCTCGTATGGCGGGCCTTTTTCTTGCGCAGGTGGTTACCCCACGGTGTTTCCTTTGGAGGACTTTCTTCGACGAATGTTTTTTTCCTTTCTCCTGCCCTTTCAGCTTTTTGATTCCCGAGTGAACCTCTCCGTTGCTTCCTTGGCGCGACTCGGTGGTGCTCTCCGAAGACGCGTCCAACGGTCGAAGGATGGTTTTGCTCGCAGCGGTTTGCTGGGAAGAACCTTTGCCAGGTCGATGTGGACTCTCCCTCTCAGTTTTTTTCCGGTTTGCAAAGACTCTCGCGGTCATCTCTTTGGACGGAACTTCGTCCTCTTCTTGTTCCGAAGCTGATAAGCCCCTCTCTTTCATTGCGTTTTTCCCCCAGATCCAGACGCGTTTGTTTACCACCCCTGTTTCTTCCTTTGTAATCTCTAGTTTGAACTCTCTCTCGTCCTCTAATAATTTTGTTCCTTTTCAAGACCCCGTACGCCGTCTATTTCGTACCCGTCGAGTTGTCCCTCTCCGGTCGTCACCGCGGCGCCCGGCGTTTTCTTTTTTCCGTTTGCTACTTCTTGACTCCCCCGACCTGCTTTTGGATCGTCTCCCCCCTTACGCTTGCGCAAGAGTCCCCCTGCGTTTTCCGCCCTCACATCTTTTCGAGAGCCGCTCCCCTTTCCCCCTGCTCTTGGACAATCGAACAATGACTCTTTTTTACCTTGGGGATGTAGAAGCCTCCTTCGTGCAATCCAAGAAGGCCCGATTGGTCCCGATTTGAAACTGGTTAATTTCATTCATCTGCTCGGAAGTTGTCGACGGAGGGTTCGACCTTCTTGCAGTTTTTTTCCCTCGGTCCCCGGATTGACAGCGTTTGGAAAAGTTATTTTCTGCTTTTTATTGCAGGGAACTCGCGCGGAAACCCCACGCTTTCCCTTTTTCTTAAGACTCTTTTTTCTGTCTTGCGGTTGGAAAAGCCCTTTCCAAAGCCCTCTCCCAGCCCCCCCAGCGCCCAACTTTTTCCTTTCTTTTTTGTTCCGTCCCATCACCCACAGGGAAAGGCCGCTGCCCGCTCCCCCCCCCTTCCATTTCCCCCCCAGTTTACCCCTGCCTGTCGTTCCAGTCTCCCTCCCTCTACTGAGCGCGAAGAGACCTTAAAAATAAAGTCAACGGGTAGTTGGCTCCCAAAAAAGAAGAATCAGGCACTAACGTCGATCTTGTTCTTGTCCTCCCTCGTGAGCACACGGTCCGTTTCTCCGAACGCTCGTGCCATGTTCTCCGACCAGTTGTGGTGCGTAGGTTTGGCCCTTCTTGACAATACCACGTCGCAATGTCCCGTCCGCCGAGCCTGCTTGCATCCTTCTTTGGCCAGCGCCCGTGCTATTTCCCCAATGCTGCCTAGCGGAATAGAATGTTTTGATATATCCGTTGTCTTTCCTTAGCAATCACCCCCTCTTATTTCCACGCTGTACCTTTCCCCCGGCTCGAGCGCTTATTAGATTCGCCCCTTCGTAAGATTCAATTCCCAATGATGCGAGACGCTGCCGCCACTTCCCTAGGGATTCGGATTCCCTTCCCCCCCCCCTGGTGTACCTGCCGAGACGCACTTCCAAATTAGCG
>Ga0179593_1628963_pt1 | contig 14851 bp, 21 predicted proteins | sample CZODoug2_1_08_16_FD_185931 | JGI IMG/M metagenome (GOLD analysis project Ga0179593, IMG submission 185931) | Vadose zone soil fungal communities from Angelo Coast Range Reserve, California, USA - CZODoug2_1_08_16fungal (PacBio error correction) | ecosystem: Environmental > Terrestrial > Soil >... | reverse complement strand
CCCTTCCCCAGCGGAAATGGATAATCCCAGCCCCCCTCCTCACCTCCTTCTTTTTTTTCCTGAGCTCTCTTGCCCCCTCTTTCTTACGCTTCGCATCGTTTCTTTTTTTGGAACACGAAGAAGCCCCCCTTTGGGCAAAGACCTCCTTCCCCCTGGTCCCCCTCTTTCCTTCTTGCCTGCCCCCTTCCTTCTTTTGGAGGCAGGGCGAGCCGACTCCCCCATAGAAAATTCTCCCTCAGATTGCCCCTGTCCCAGTGTGTACTTTTTCTTGTTGTGTTGAGAGAGATATCAACTTTTTTCCCTATTTCGTTTGTAGGGCAATTATTTCTTCTTTTCCCCCAATTAACCCTTGCCCTTTCCCCTTTCCATTAGATTCCTTCCCCGTCAACAATTTGAGGCCGGTTGTCTTTTTGCACACAACTTCCAACTTCTTCCCTCCTCTTTTCCCTTTTTCCTCCTGCGCCTTCCGCTGCGTCCCTTCATTCCTCACACAAGATATGTTTCCCTCGCTAGGTTCAGAGATCAAATTTTTCTTATCAATTCCGAATGTTCATTGGATGTTCTTTCCACGCCTCACTTTTCCCCAACCTTTCGTTATACATCATTTCTTTTCCTCTCTTTAATCTCAGTCGTGGATCTGTTCTGCGCACGAAGTTCGCCGCATTTCTACTTCCCCCTGCTCCTTGACCCTTTTTTCCAATCTGGTGTCTTCTCAGTTGCAATCTATGGAAGACGAAGTTTTAGATGTCTCCCGTAAACTTCTTAACCTTGGTTCTTTCCCTTTCCCAGTTTCTTTCTGCTCTTGCTCGTCTCCCTTTTTTTTTCATCTACATGCCGGTAAATGCGTCCCCATATTGATGCTGAATCCAGTATACTTTTTCTTTCCCGTTTTCTTTTTTTCGATACCTCCTTTACCCCCGTACTCAATCGTGCAGACCCCCTTCCCGTCGGGATGGATGGCAAAGACCCTATGCATATTCATTCCCCCCCTCCCTCCTTAGCCAATCCAAAGCGCTTCTTTTCTTACTCCCTGATGTCACCAACTGGGCAAATATGGCCTCTTCCTCTTTTTCAGTAATCTCATCCCTTTCCCCCCCGAAGCCCCTTCCTCAAGAGAGACCCCAATGATCCCGGTAGAAATTGCCATTTCTTTCTCACCCCCCTTAGTTTTTACTCTTTTTCTTTTTCCTCCATACGGTACGCTTTTCCTCTTTCCACCAAATGAAATCGAGGCCGCATAGCAAAGGGAGTTCCCCTTTTCTTCCTCCCTGATGGTTTCCGCCCCCCCCTCTGACACGAAGTTCCTTCTTTTTCTCAAGGAGAAACTGTGTTCTTTCTTAGATGAAGAATGCGCTCCCTTTTCCCTTTTCTCGAAGTCCCTGTTTATCTCTTTTTTCTTTTCTCATGTTTTTTTTGTTTTTTTTCTCCTTTTTTTTACATTGTGAAGCTTCCTTTTGGCTTGAGGAGCCCGGAATCACGATCTCATCCCCCCCTTTTATGTCCCTCTTTCATGTCCCCCCCCTTCTCTCTCCGGTCATTCCGTCGGGATCCTACTTCTTTTTTTGCGGTTACTACCAAGTACCTTCCCGAAGAAGGAAACTCACTTTCTTGGTGTGTCATAGTTTTATTTTCCCCCCCTTCGGCCACTTCTCGAGCGCAAGGATGATGTTTCGATCTCTCAGACCTTCCCCGGCTCTCTTCTTTCCCCAAATCATTCTCATCCGTATTGCTTGTTCTCTTCGCCCGTTTCTAATTAGAGTTCTTCGGAGCGATCTTTCCCTTATGATATACCAGGACCCTATCCGTCAGTCTGTCTCTCGTTCTTATTTCTTAGTTGGGGCTTTTTCTTTCTGGGCCATCTTAGATGATAAGCCTGATTTTTTTTATCTTACAAATACCCTTTATAGTCCATTTGGTGCACCTTTTTGTTGTGGCTTTTGGAGTAATTCCCCTTTTCCTGCTTGGAAGTTCTACGTCTTCTCTGCAGATGGTGGCCATGGCCCCCGTCACTTCTTTCCCCCCCCAACCCACAGTTTACAGCCCTCTCCACATCTTCCCACCTTTTTTTTTATTCCTATGTACAGACTACTGTTCCCTTTTTTCTAAGATGGACTTCACCCCCCTCCCCACAACCCCTCCCCCCCCCTTCCAGGAGACCTTTTTCCCCTTGCCAATTGGAAGTAATGAAATAGTTTTCCTACTTTTTTTGATCCCCCCCCCCTTTCACCTCTATAGATCGAACTCTCCTTTAAGACCTACAAAGGCAAACCTTGGCCGGATTAATAGTACTCATGCTTGGCTCCTTTCTTCTGCCTTTCCGAACTCCTACTTTTTAGGGGCCCCCCTCCCTCGTCACGCCGGGCCTTAAGCTCAGCATAAGGGACTGTATCTTGCTCTTACTTCGTCCTCTTCTTGCTCCAGGGTAAATGTTCCGCCATAAAAGGACAATATTAAAGTCCTTCCGCAAACTTGGAGATCAGAGTTTTTCCCCTTTCCCCCACCTTTCGGCTCCTTTTCATTATTTCTCCGTTTTGAAATTCTTTTTTTCTTTCCCCCATGAAGGCTGGAAAAGGGACTTCAGGTTTTCCAATTAAAAGTATAAAAAACAAAACCCCTTCACCTCTATGACCCATTTAATACCCTTTTGTAGATTTCACAACTCCGAGGACTTTCTGAAGGCTAATGGTCCGATAACCCTTCCTTAAATAGATTCTTTCGTCTTCCCTTCACATTCCATCACTTTTACTTTTTAAGGTTCCTCCATGGTGATTGACGAGAAGGATGGTTAAGACGATAGGAACTTGTTTCCCAAAGGTAAAATATCTTTTTTTACCCCCCTCTTTGAGAGGTCCTTCCTTTCTCCCTTTGTAGAATTTTTTCCTTCTGTGGTAAGATTCTAGCGTGGACTTTTAGGAGGTGGGCGAGTATATGGTCCTTTAGACTTTTTTTTCCCTCTTTTTCCTTTTTTTCCTCATCCCGTGTTATTTTTCCTTCCCCTCGAGGATTGACGCTTACTAGTTGAGGATTATATCTTCCTTTTGGCATACCCCTATGTTTCTTCTTTCTCCCTCGTCTGGAGCCCTGTTTTTCTTCGGCAACGATTTAACTCTTTAGTGAGGGAGAAATTTCCCCCCCAGCCCCCCCAACGGCCCACTTTTTCTCCTTTTCTCAGCACTTAATTATTGAATACTCTTGGAATGGAGAAGATTTACGGCAATTTTTTCCCTTGAATGTTTCCCTCATTCCTGCTTTTTTCCCCTTGCACATGCCAGAAAACCATAGGTCACCTTTTTCAGTAAGAAGAGGTAAGGGCGCTCCTCCCCTTACCTAGTTCTTCCTAGATTGCCCCCTCCTTAAATTCCTAGCAACCCTTCCCTTTCCCCCGCCTTGGGCACAGAAGTTCCCCCGGGTATGCGCTGCGAATTTTTAGCCCGAGTATCGATCAACGAATTTAGTTCCTACTTCCTTGTCGTTTGTTTCAGTGCTCTCTTCTTCCCAGGAATCATAATTTCCTCCTTCTAATCCTCGGACAATTGAGAAAAAGCGCTTTCTGGGGGGGGGGGGGGACCTTCTGATTCTTCGCTGTCACCATATTGTTTTTCTTTCCCTTTTTCTCATCTCGGCGCTCCTCCTTTCCCCCCTTTCAGAAACAGCAGTTGACAAGGATCTTGGCAAAAGACAGTGATCAACTTCCTTTTTCTTTTCCGCTTTTTCGTTCGCTCCCCCCGTCCCCTGCCTATACAAATTTCTCCTGAAGTCAGGGGCAGAGCATCACTGTCCTCTCAGTACCAACCGACCTCACCTTTTCAACTGTTGGTTCTTTCCTTTCCCTCTCCGGTGTGTTTGTTGAGAGTCCACAGGGGAACTGTGTATCTTTTTCCGTGTTGCATCTTTTCCCCCCCCACTATGCGAACTTGTCTATTTTCCCTCCCCGACGGTCAACAATTTCTTATTTTGAACAAGTACCACCTTTCTTTTTCTTGGGAAAGTCCTCGCTTCCCTTTCCCTCTCCCACAATATGGCCATCCCCTCCCCTTCTTTTCAGATATCCACAGATCATCGATTGTCTTCTTTTTTCAAGTATTCAAGTAGGATTCCTTTTCTCTTACTGCTCCCCCCTTACCCTTTCATTTTTCCTTTCCTTTCCCTTTTTCCCCGAAGTCGTGGGATCTCTCTCCCTTCGCCCCTCAGTTGCAAGCCCTTTCTCTACTTTATGTAAAATGACTGACTCCTTTCATGGTTCCCTTCTCTTTTTTCTTCCCCCCCCCGTACCTTCACTATGGAATCCCGTCTTTTATGTCTTACAATATCTTCCCTTCAAAGGTTAGGGATAATGGTTCTGTCATTCTTCCGGTCCTTTCTCGTTTACTTTCTCTAATTTTTCCCATATACAGTTCCTTTCCCGCCATTCATAAGTATGCAATCTCCAGGCGGGAGATGAACCTGTCCCTTTTTTCTGTCCCCCACCCATTTTTTTATTTTTCTCCCCTCCTTCATCGTTGCCGACCCCTCATTTCAGGGAGTCATTCTCCCAGACTAATAAATCTTTTTCATCTTTTATTTTTCACTCGTTCCCCCTCCTTTCCTCCCCGCGCGGCATCCTTTTTCCGTACCAGGATAGTCACCAACGGAGGATGGACTCCACTTCTACAAAGAGCGGCGCTCCCTTCTTCTCCATCTCCCTCCCTTCACCTTTTCTTCACCTCTACTTTCCCCTCGCGTTTTACAATGCATAAAGGCTTCCGCAAAAATGGGATAGTGTCCTCCTCCCCTTTTTCATCGCCACCTGAGGCTTCCCTCCTCCACGGTTCTTCAACCGCCGGGAGTTCCTTACTTTGAAGAACTCTGGCCCCCCCCACCACCCGCTGTCCCCCTCTCTCTTTCAGGTTATCCTTTTTTTTGTTTTATGTAGAATTGGATGTTCCCCTCGGAGAAGTACTCGCGTTTTCGCTTTCCCCCCCTTTAGGTCCCTTATTTTTCATTTTCCCTTCTCGGTGCTAATGTTTTTTTTTTATTACTTCTTTCACTTTTTGTGAAGATTAATTTTTTTTCAAGGATTGGGATTGAGGGAGACCTTCCCTACCCTTCTCTATAATTTCCCCTCTTTAGTCCACCCGATCTACACTTCTACAGTCGCGGATTGCTCCCTGTCATTTCGGCCCCCCCCCCCCCTTAACCTGGTATCCGCGCCTTTCCATCAAGTCCCCTTCTCTCCTTTTAAAAGGTGGTATCCTTTCCACAACTAACGCGGTTTTTTTTTATCTTCCCCCCCCCACGCGGCCTCTTTCTTTCTCGGCGGATCCCCCTTCTCTAATCCCCCTTCAGAAACATGTCTGAGACGATGAATCCTTTTCTTTAGCCATTTTTTTTTCTTTTTTCTTTGTTCAATCTTCTCTTTTCTCTTGCGCGATGGTAGCAGACCTTCTCTCTCAACAGGGACCCTTTCCGTTTCTTTAATTATTCCCTTTTCTTTTTTCCGGCTCTCTCTCTCTTTTTGACTTTATGTGTGTGTGACCTCAAGCCTGAGATAGGAATACTTCTTCTCATCAATTTTTTCTTCTCTTTTTTCCTCTTTTTTACCTGTTGGGTTTTTCCTTTGGATTGCAGACAAAAGGGCGTTTCTAAAGCCACTCTGAGAAACTTTTCTTTTTTCCCCCCCCCCTTCTTTGAAAACTCCACCCAAGCCCCCACTCCCCTTTCACCACAGTGAACTCTCCCCCCCCCAGTTCTCTATTGAGTAAAGACTCTTTTTTCTCATCTAAGATGGCCCCCTTCCACCACCAGCCCCCCCCCCTTCAACTCTTCCCCGGAGACAACTTGAAATAAATATTCCTTTACTTTTTCTCCGCCAGCCCCCTTTTTTTTTTTTTTTTTTTACCAATCGATCTCATCCTCCTCGCCGATGAGCAATCGTTTCTTGCCAATAATAATGCGTGCTTCCCTTCTTCATCGTACTTCCTGCTGTCCCACAGTTCATAGAAGGTGATTATATATTTCCCTTCGATCCAGACAGAATAATTGGAGCTTTCTCACATAGTGTCAGTCACGCGGGTACTTTTCCTTCCCCCCCCATGTTGCCCCGCGATGAGTAAGTTAGTTATGGCGATCCCAGCTTACCAGCAGAAAGGACAATATTCTCTTCTCCCCTTTTTAGATCGGTGTTCCTCCTTCAATAATATGTATGTACATGTATGTAGTTTGAATGCAGGGATCATCAAGCCAATCCCTCTGGTTCTTTCACGTTTTGAACAAGTTTCCCCCCTTTTTCCTCAAAGTATCACACCCCCCCATTCGCAACGAATCATTGCCCCTTCTTCGGGAAGATGTTTCTTCAGACCCTCCTGAATTTTTCAAAATCCCCTCCCCCCATTTTTCATTGATATACTTTCCTCCCTCGGATTTTCCGGGGTCTCCCCCCTTCCCTTTCTTCAACGTCACGTTTGCGTTTTTTCTCTCCTTATTCTTTTTTCTCCAAGCTAACCGTATGCAGGGACCCCTCCAGTATAACAATCTCCCTGATTGACGGCCTTTCTTTCCCGCTTTCTTTCATTGATCTGTGTAATCTCTTTGTTGGAGAGGGCTTCCCTTGTTTTTTCTTCAGTTGTGAAGGTTTTGGTGCCCCTCTTTTTTTCCTTTGTGCCCTATCAAGTGTTCGATGGTTTCCCTTATGCTCCCTTCGTTTTTTCAATTGATCTTTTCAATTCCGTAGCTGGGTCCGTACCGATGTATGAGCTTTTTCCCTGACGCATGATGACTTTTTTTTTGAGATGGAAGCTGGTCCTTTTCTACTTCGGCAGTTTTCAACCTCCCCCCTCCTCTTGGCATCGTGCCGATCCTTCTTTTTAATATGAATACATGCTTTGAACGGTAATTGGTCCCCTCTTTTCTCAGCAGAAGAGCTTCACCTCTCACATGCCAGAACAAGTGATCCCCTTTCAGTGTATGTCCTTTTTATCCATACGAGCGTTTTTTCTTTCACTTGCGCAGGTGGTTCTAACCTTCTAATGGTTAGCAACCCCTCCCTAAATGGCAGCAGGGGGACCGCTCTTGTTCCCTTCCGAATCTGGCGATTCCCTCTCTTCCTCTCCACGACTGTAGCTCTCCTTTTCTCCACGACTGAAGTAGTACTAGGTAGTTTGATGAACGCGACATCCCTGGAATGTCTCCTCCTCAGTCTTTGGATATCTGAAACTCTTGGCTGCCAATATTGTTCTTTTCTTCGGCGCGAGTCTTTTTCCCCTTCCCTAATGAACCCGCAGTTTGCCTTTCCTTTTGGGCAAAAAGAAAGTGCCCCCCCCCCTTTTCATGTTGACGTCGTTTTTTCTTTTGCCCCCCTTTGCGCAGTCCGTCAGGGTTTCTTCAACAGATCCTTTTTCTTTTGCCAAACGACCTCTTCTTTCTGCAATGTTGGTCAGCGTGATATCTCTTTTTGAGAGAGATCTAACGAGGCCCCCTTTTTACTGGAACTCTTCACGTTTCTCCGTGGTTTTTTTCATTCCCCTTACTTCACCCCCCATTTTATATGCACGCTACGGCAAAAAGAAGGTCCGCTTCCTTTCCCTTTTTTGCCACCTCTCTTGTTCGTGTGTCCTGTGAGAAAGCCTTTTTTTTGAGCGTAATGCATTTGCCTTTTCCACTCCCGGAGTTTACCTCTCCCTTTTCCCATTTCTGGATTATCTTTTTCTTCTTTCTTCATTGGGAGGTAGCGTTTCAGCACTTGCGGGAAAAAACCCTTTTTCGCTCTCTAAAGTCTTTCCTCCCGAGTCCCATGCGCCCGTCCCTTTCTCCCTTTCATCCCTGGCTTATAATTAGGTCCCTTAAAGAATTTGTAGCCTTTGTGCTACCTATCGTTGCCCTCTTCCGCCTCAAGGTTCCTTCCCCTTGTCTACCCTATTTTCAACGTGTACTCAAGGTTATTATTCCTTTGGCTCCAGCTCTTCTTTAGCATTTTTACCTCCCCCCCTACAGTTTCCTTTCCTCATTCCTCATGTATTCAATATTTTTACGAGAACTAGTGCCGTTTTCTTTTGCATCCCAGCTGTCTCTCTTTCCCCTTCCTTCTCTCAAGTCAACTTTTGGCTCCCCCGTAATAATCTCTTGATAGGGAATTCCCACCTCATCCATCCTTTCCCGTACCTTAGCATATTTCAATGTTACAAACAGCTCCTCCCCCCGCCGAACCTCTCTCCCTTCCACCATCGAAAAGGATCCCCCGATGACATGCGAGAAAATATGGCACCCCTTCGCGTCGGACCAGAAGTCTAATTCTAACCCCTGAAAGTCACCTTCTCTTTCCCACAGATCATTTTTCCCTCCTTATCCGCTTTCGATTGCAAATCCATTTACGCTTCGGGTCGACCCTGTTCTTTTTTATGGTTCCCGATTTACTTTTTCTTTCTTCCCCCATCCGGGCGTCAACTCCTTCGGGTCCCCCCCCCCCCCCCCCCCCCCCCCCCCCAATACCCCCATGGTTCACTTCTTCAGAGGGGGTACCCTTTTCACCCACTATATGTAAGGTATCAAATTGTTAGGTTAGCATTTCCCCCAGTATTCCTCATTCCTTTTTTTGATCACTTACGAGATTAAACGCTTAAGATGGTTCGCCCCCCTTTTTTTTTTTTTTTTGTGTTCGATTTTCACTCGATTGGATGAGATTCTTTTCTTCAGCATTCAATGCTTCGAGACTAAGGAAGCTTTTATCCTCTTCCGTTAGCCTTCTTTAGTCCCCCCCCTTCCGATCTCGACATCTTTCCGGTTTTAATATTGTCTTATGGCTTGATAGCATGCAGAGGAACGTTCTCCCCCCCCCATGCAGGGTTTTCTTCTACTTTGCCTTAACAAATTACCAGAGTTCCTTTTTTGTGGCCACATCCTTTTATTTCCCTCTAGACTAGCCTCCAGAACTTTCCGCAGAGTCCTATTGGCCATACGTCCCCTCCCCTTGTTCATAGCAGTAGTGTAGTTGCTGTGTTCTTCTTAAATTGCTCATATGCGCCTCCTTTTCTATTAAGAGTTCTCTCGCCCTTATGAGCAGTATGCCCCCATTTTTCCTATTTATGTAAAGTGTTTTTCCCTCTATTTATGTTGATGTGTGCTTCTGCTTCAGCGCGAGCTCTCTTACCCCTCGTCTGTCCATAAATTCTCTCCGCTGTGTTATAGTTATCAATGTGTTTTTTTCGGTGGGAGTGAATTTACATACCTGTTTTTCCCTCTTGAGGCTTCCCTCCCCCTTTTCTTCCCCCCCTCTGTTGCCATGGAAACCACCCCCTCTTCCCCACAGCAAAATCCTCACACATTGATAACCCGGTTCCCTTTCTTCACCAGTTTTAGTTTCCTCTTCTTTTCCTTTTCCTCGACTCCCCCCCCTCAAGCACAAAGCCCCCCTCTCTGAAAGGAGACACTTTTCACCCAACTTGGCATTTCATATTGGTCACGGGGCCTCTTCTTCCTCTTGAATTTATGATACCTCTTCTATTAGATCGCAGTTCCTCTTACCTCAAAGCACCACCCATTGATGAAAACCACCCCCCCCTGTTCCGGATCAATCTACTAATGATTGGTCCTTTTCCCGGGAGGAGAGTGCCTTTTATCCCTAACCCTTTCGTCGGGATTTCCCCAATCTTAACCTAGGTTCCCAACTGGTCCTTTTGATCAGCGAAGGACTTCTTTTTGCGCTTATGCGAGCGCCTTCCCCTGTCCCCCCTATACCCGGGTTATTAGTACGCAAGATTCCATATTACAGTAAACCTTCTTTCCTTTCTCACTTGTAGATCGTCTTTTCCAGCATGTCATAGAAGGGACACTTTTTTATGTATCGTTAGCTGAATGCAGGGATAATCCCTAACTTTCCTTGGAGGGACTCTCCCCCGCACCTCGTCCCCCTCAAAGTCTACACAACACAAAACTTCGAAACCTGCCCCTTCTCCCGGACCTCTTTCCCTCAGCTTCCCAACGCCGCGCGGAATGCGCCGCATTTCTGGTCCAAAATTCCCGACAGAAAAACAGCCTTTCGCTGATGTTTTTCATGAGTAAAAACGATACATATTTCTCCCTTGTCTTTTTCGTGTTTCGCCCGCGCTGACTGCTTTTCTCCTCCCTTCGTAGCCCCCTTCATATGAGTGAACCCCCCCCTCCTATACAAGTGGTGCGACCCGTCCTTCGGATTTTCCTGTACAAGCGGGATCCTTCTCCCTCCTGTGTCATCTTCCTCTTTCTTCTCTTTTCTTAGTCAGGAGGAGGGTCCAGAACGACGCGCATTTTTGCCGATTTCTCCCTCTTCCCATTTTTTGCGTGAAAAATAACGTTCTCTTGGGTAATGAAAGGTTTTTTTGGATTGGGCTTAGTCGCTGTTTTCCCCCCTACTATCGAATAGAAGCTGTAAGTACAAGATTCTTTTGCCATAAATCCCTTTTTGAAGTTTTTCCTGAAGCTGTGATAGCCCCCCCCTCTTCTGATGCAGAAAAACCCCCGGCACGAGTTCCCTCGCTCCTTCTCAGCACTAATTGATTTTTGATTTACCGGCAACTGTTTCCCCTGTACGCCTATTCCCCTCCCATTGACATACCAGCCTGGCACATGCAAGAAATTTTGGTAAAAAGTAAGAAGTGCCTCCTCCTTACGTTGCGCCGGAAACTTTTCTTTCTTGTTGGGATAATTACCTTGAAAACCAGGAGACCATGCAGAACTCCATCGGGATTAAGGGAGCTGTTTTTTTTTCTGCAGGAAGATTTCCAAGATTTTTTTTATTGCGCACGTACACTATTAACTACTTGGTTTTTCGAAGTGAGGATTTGACTCTCATCAGATTCCTACGTGAAATCCCTTCCCTTTCTCTTCTCCCCCCCTATAACACAGCGAGGATTCTGTTTCTTTACTGAAAGATGGTGGCCCTGCCATAGCTTCGCTTTTTTGCGAGCTTTCTCAATCGTATGCCCTTCAACATCAGTTGCACTTCCTCCAGACATGATCAAATTTTTCCCCTCGGCCGTGATTGGCAAGTGTCAACGGGCGAAGTGGTTGCGGGGTCTACTTCACACTCTTCCCGACCAAAAGAAAGCTCTCCCAGGTCAACTGTTGGTATCCCCCTTCCGTTGTTGTTGTTTTCCTGACCCTTTTTGCTAATCTTTTGAGTTTGTCTTTCTTTCTTTTTTCATCTGGCTAGACCCTTACTTCACTCACCTTTGTATATATGACACTCCTTTTTTTGCCAAAGAAGGTCAAAACTTCTCCCCTTTTCCGACCCAACTCAACCCTTCTTTTTTCTTCGGTTCCCTCCCCCTCTCCTAATAGCGACGAAGATTTCCGAACAACCCTGTCTTTCACCGGTAGTTCCCCCCCTCTATTTCTTGTTATAAATGTCTTTGATTCTCCTTTTTCAAGTATTAACGTCCAAAAAATACCGAAGAAATGCCCCCTCTCAGTCTTTCATTACTTTACTTTCTTTTTCCCTTTCGTATCTGAACTCCTTTCGCCCCGCCCCCAGTTCGCAGCGCTCCTTTTTTAGTACTCTGTACCACTTGCTTCTTTTTTTTTTGCTAACCATTATCTTGGTTCTTCTCCTTTCCCTTGCAATAATGTCCTCTCCTTCTGTCTTACCCATATCTTTTACTACACAGGTTATGATAATTTTGTGGCAGTCTTCTTTCGTACCTCGCTTTTTCCCCATCCGACAGTTGCCGGTAAATCTTTTCTCCGTATTCAATATAGTGCTGTTTTTCCTCGTGCAGTTTTACCGTATTTTACCCCCCCTTACCCTTTCAATCGTTGGCGACCCTTCAGGGCGTTATCTAGCGGATCTGATGTTTAAGATCATACATCGGTCAGCTTCCGTCCCCTTTACAACCCCTCGCGGATCCTCTTCCCCCATCCGAAAACTGGACTCTGGGGGGAGAAATATGGACTCTCTCTTCCCCTTCCAGTCCCTATCAGCCCCTCCTCCCCTCCTCCTTCCAACCCGAAAAGTCAACCGTGAGATATTCCACATTCAATGCTCCTCGTTCTACATTGCCTCTTTGTCGAAACAATGGTATAGGGCCTCCTTTTTTCTACTGTAGTTCTCCCTCCCACTTCCCCTTTTTTTCACCTTCGCCTGGCGGACTCTCACATGGTTGAAGAAAGTGATTTAGACCCATTCCACAACCTCCTCTTTTCCTTTCCGGAAAACCTTTTCTTCTCATGGATTTTGACCGTTTTTTTGTGACGAAGTCTTTTGACGAGATTAAGAAGGACCTGACCTTACTGTCTTCCTTTTTTTTTGCTTTCGCCCCTCTTTCTTATATTACGATTGGTCCCTTCTCTTAGGGCAATCTTACTTTTTTTACTCTTCTTCTGATGGCATCATTTCCCTTTCTTGGGCTTGAGTTTTTCGGACTACGTAAGATCTCCCCATCTTGTCATTTCTTCAGGTTCAAGTCCCTTTTTCTTCGACATCCGTCTTCTCTTTCCTTCCCTTTTCTTGGAGGCCCCCTTTATCGAAGATTCTTTCCGCGAATTAAAATGACGGTTTTTTTTCTTATGCTTCACAACCCCCTCGTGGATGGAAATAGGCTTCCCCCGATGAACAGTATTATGTTTGTGTCGTTCATTTCTAGAAATCTCTCCCTCCTTGAACATTTTCTCCAAGAAGGAGTATTGAGGCCCAGCAATGTAATCGCCTCCCCGCCCCCCTTCTCACTTCGATCTCTTTTCTCCCTTGGTAGCAGAACCAGTTTCTTTCCCGGACCCTTTTCTTTTCCAAAGTGGAAGTGCCTTCTAGGGGACTCTTTTTTATGTTTGCTGTGTGCTTCTCCTTTGCTTCCTGCATCGTTTTATTGATCAGCCTGAGATAGGACACCCCCTCCCCCAATAGAGAACTCCCTCTCTCCCCCTCGTCTTGGTACCTTTTCTTTACCTTTGTTTGTCTTTCTTCCCTTTTTTGGTTGACTTACCCCTTTTCTTCTCCTTGAGTGCTCTAAAGAAAATTGCCCCTTTTAAATCCAAAAAAGTATGGAAATGACCTCCACCCCAAAGTCACCACATTGATAAACATCTCGTCTCTATTGATTTTTCACTTTATGTTTTCCTATCTAAGGCTCTTTTTATTAACACAAACATAAAGTCCCCAAATCCTCCCCTCGCCAGAGACATCTTTCCCCCATGTCAAACTCTTTAGTAATGATTCTCTTTTTCTTAACTCTTGAATTTGTTCCCCCTCGAGATGAGCACTTAATCTCACACCTCATACATAATGCGCTTTCCTCCCCTCAGGGGTTTTGGTTTTTTCTTGCTTTTCTTTTTCGTTTCTGAGATTTCTCTCTTTTTCCCTCTTCCTTTCGATAGGGAGGGTCCCTACTCTTTTCTGTGAATTCTCAGCCTAAAGGACTGATACCCGGCAGGAGCGGTTTTCTTTGCATGCGATCGCCTTTCATGTATTACCGCCAGCCCCTTATCCTCTTACAGATCCAGAAGTCTTCTCTCTTTAATGAATGCCATTTCGCATAAGAAAGGTCCCTTATGTACATATTTTCGAGCTCCCGCGTATTTCTCTGAATGCGGTTCCTCCTCCAAGAAGTGAATTTTCTTGAACTGAATGCTTCACCCCCCCACCGATTGACCACCCCTTTTCAAAAAAAAACTTCTTGCAATCGTAATCCCTTCGCTCTTAGCTCTTCCCAACTTTCCGAGCCAGCGTCATTCTCATGCGTCAACCCTTAAAACAAAGTTTCCCGATTCCTTCGGTGTGGTGCCCGGTTACCCCTCCCTTTTCTCACAAATCTTTCCTCTCCCGGCGAGGTGAAGCTCCCTTTATTTTTTTTGTTGGCTTCTTCCCTGAAACCGTTTCGACCCATCCCCCAGATTTCCCTTATACCAGTGGGAGACCCCTTCTAGAGGACGGTTTTCTCTTCTCGCTGGAGAATTGAATTTCTAATTATCTCGTCCTCTATCGCGGTTGATTTTGAGGGGCTTATGTTAAGGAGGTCTCTTTTTTCAGCTTGGTAGAATCCTCTTTCAAGATTTCTCCATGTCTTTCTTTGTGACCCTTTGGGGTGGTATGCCCTTTTATTTCGTTGATGGGCTTGTTGTGGTCCCCTTTTCCTCGCATCGAAGCCTGAGGTATTGTCTCTGATCCCTGATTGACGTTTTCTCCCACTCTTGAGCTTTCTTATCCCCTCAGTGAGTAAATAAGCCCTCTCTAGAAAACCTACGGGATCCTGATAATCAGCCACTAATATGTCCTCTTGCCATGTCTCATCCTCCCCCCCTGTGGTTTTTCCTCCTCCAGAGAAGATCCCTTTGCCACCCAGAACATTATCAATCTAGAGGTACCCGTTCCTGGTCATTTTCTGAGGGTTAGACATCTCTTGTGTCTGCCATAGATGGGCCCCCTGCTTTTTCAGGCCCAAGATAATGGTATCCCCTCCTGGGCCTTTATAAGACCTTCCCCTTTTACAGAAGCTTCTTCGGGTGGAGCGATGAGAACTGCGCTTCCACTTTTAACCTTAGATTATCGGCGCACTCCCCCTCTCACTACTGAATGTTTTTCCTCTGTTTTGTTTGGTCCCCCCTTTTTTTTAGCCCTATCCCCTCTCATAATGAATCCCCCATCTGAATGGATACTCCCCGATAAAAAGCTCCAACCAGGGGAGAGCCTTTTCTTTGGCCAAATTTTTCTTCTCTTTTTCTCTCTTGGCGGCGAGCTCCTTTGAACACGCCTTAAACAGCAGTGGATGGGTTTTCCAAAACTCTTTTCCGGCACTAATTTCCTTTTTGGCCTGTAGAGAATTTTCTCCGCATTCACTTTTGTTTTAAGTAAGGTTTAATTGCACAAGATCTTCCTCCTTAAGAGCTCCTTTTGCAAGGTCAACTGTTTTTC
>Ga0179593_1699036_pt1 | contig 14852 bp, 19 predicted proteins | sample CZODoug2_1_08_16_FD_185931 | JGI IMG/M metagenome (GOLD analysis project Ga0179593, IMG submission 185931) | Vadose zone soil fungal communities from Angelo Coast Range Reserve, California, USA - CZODoug2_1_08_16fungal (PacBio error correction) | ecosystem: Environmental > Terrestrial > Soil >... | reverse complement strand
CGTTCTCTTTCGTTTACTTTTGCCAGCATTTCGCGCCAATTTTTTTTCCTAAGTTCGTTCTTCAGCATCCTGAATGTCCCTTTCCTTCGACCGGGCGAGAGCTTTTCCTATTTCATGGCACGTTCACCCGTTAGAGGCAGTTATACTCCCCTTCGCTCTTCTACTGGAGAGAGGATCGATGAGCACCACAGGCATCTTCTTACCACTCGTTAATTTCGTCATTTCCTTCCCTTAATCACGTAAATTCATGAAGGCCTTTTCCATTTTTCTCCTTTCTTAATCTTTCCTAATACTAGTTTGCTGTGTTTTAGTTCGTTCTGGCCTCCCCCCCTCCCCCTTCCAGAAATACTACTTATTGATTTGTGGCGTGGATAACGATGCTACGAAATATTCATTCTCTCCCCTCCTTCTTGACCTCTCCTGCCAAGGAGCCGCTTTTCTCCCCTCTAGCCTTCATGCGCACAGCGGCTTCTCGTCTCAGCTTCCTGACAAGAAAGTGTTCACTTATCCGTCTTCGGCTTTTTAGGTCTTTTCCCTACCGGCGATAGATTCGGCGTTTGCAGTCCTCCCTCACCCCCTGCATTCCAGGCTTCGTGCGGTCTTTCAGCCTGACAGCTTATCAATGATATTAGCTTTCATCCATTGATGAGCCGAGTCCCCATAGCCTTCTAGCAGCGTGACCGGCACGGATTTTTTTGACAGTTTACCGCGTTCCCCTTTTTTTTTATCGAGCCCTCACGCCGGCTGACCCCCCCTCCGTCCTTGAAAAAGACACCTCAAAAGTCCATTCAATGCGAGTCACTCTTGCGGGCGGTTATGCACTCTAGACTTACTCGGTTAGGACCAAGTCGGCGATATACGTACCTCTTTTCGACCTTTATAGATGACTCCCCCAATGACTTGTTCCGAATGATAATGCCGTCCACCCGGGTTTTTCCTTTTGAGACCTTGCCCTTTAATTTCCGGGCCAGCTATAACTAGAACCTTTGTCTCTCATTTTCAAATTTTGAGTTTCGATGCCGAAGGCCTGTTTCTCCCCCTATAATGCGAACCCATTCTTTCCCCGTTATTTTCTCCATGTCGCTTTTCAGTATCTTGCAAAGATTCGGTTTGCAGTCCTTCGCAGAGCTTTCTCCCACCAGCGCTTCATGTATCCTTTTTTCCACTGCATGCGGTTTTTTCGAAGAACCCCTCCCGATCGCCCGAGACATATCACTATCTTGGCACAAGGCGGGTCTTCCCTATCGTTTTGAAAAACTGACAGTCTGCCACAGCCTTTTTCCGAACCGAGCTGCAATTCACCCGTATAACTCTCCCCCCCCTTCTCGAGGCGGCACGTCCTTTCTCTCTTTTTGCGGGTGCGACTCATTTTCCTCTTACTTTCTTGCTTTTCTCGCTGACCCTCTACTTAGTGAACCCATGTCCCCGTTCTAACCTTTGCCTCGCGATTCTCTCCCTCCCCCTCCCTCGATTACTCAGTTGCAACGGCTTTTCCTCCTTGTCCTTCGGAGCCCATTCGATCTCTTTTCGGACCCCTATCATGCCTTCCCTTTCGACCTATAGGTCCTCCTCATTTAAGCCCAGTTCGCTGACGTCGGTGCCCCCCCCCCCCTTGTTATGCCTTCTGTACGCCTCTCTCGATCTTTTTTTTTCAGCCTGCCTAACGGCATTTTTTTTTTTCAAGAGACCGCTTGCTAAAGTAACAAACCCTGTGCCAGCCGGGTGTTTCGCTTTTTTCACAACCTAGCTTTTCGGAGATTTCCGGCTTGCAGGTGTTAGTATTAGTTGTCGTGGCTGGATTTTTTCCTCTGCCAACGGGCATCTTGATCCCTTTTTTTCTTCTTCCCCCAATAAGCTTAATTTTTTCGGGGATCAGCCTCTTTTTTTTTTTGCGAAAGCTTTTCTTTGGCGGGGGGTTTCCCTGTTAGATGATAGAACGCTCTGTTTCCTCTTAAGGTCCCCCTTTGTGAGACAAAAAAAGGTCAGTTATTCCTCCTTTTTTTCGCCGTATGACGCGATTTTACCCCCTCTCAGAACTTAGAAGCAATCCTTTCTTCTTTAAGGATTTTGTAAATGCGTGCTTGCTTTACCCCCCGGTCTTTCCTCTTTTTTTCATTGCTTTTGACAATGCTCCCCCCCGATTTTTTCCATTCCCAAGCGAGACCGTGGCTTGCCATTCCCGCGCGAGGCCTGTTGCTAAACGAGGTAAGAGGATGTTCTGCGACCTTTTTTACACAGCTTTCTCGACTTCCCCTCTAAAAGCATCCGGCCCCAGCAAAGCACCTTTTCCAAATATTCTTTTGATCGAAAACCCCCTTAGTTCTTCCTTCTGGAGAGACAAGGCACCCAGTTCCTTTTTTCTCAAGGGTAACTCTTTCCATGGTTTTTTTCTATTATTTACTACCTGAAACCCAATGACGCAGACTTCTTTTCCCTTAGATGACGTTAGGATTATTCCCTTTTTTTCCGTGCCAAGAGCGTCGGACTTTATCCAAGCCAAAGGAAAGCACTTTCAGCAAAATCGCCTTTTGCCCACAATAAGGTGTTTCTTTCCTACCTCTCGAGACGATGGTCGCCCTCGAGCGGAATCTCCCTCACCCCCCTTTGGTTTGCTGCTTTTTAGATTATTTTTCCCGCACTTTTAGCAGAACCATCCTTCGAACCGCGCGTACTCGTTTTTGGCGACAATCTGATTCGGCCGTTTCCCTTTGAAACCTTCCCTACGGACGAGTGGCGTCGCGCAGCCTTGATTTTTTCTTTTTACAATGAGACAATTTCCCTCGGTATTGTCCTTTTTTTTCCCCGCCCGGCGACCGCTGACCCGGCGTTATTGTTTCTTTTTTCCGAGCTAGCTCTCCAGCCTTCGCCCCCAACTTCTTCTCTTTTCTTTTTCCAGCCTTGCAGACGAATGGCTACTTCTTTTTTCCCTCTTCCTCTATATTGCGTTTGTGAGATAGAAGTTTCCAGTTTCTTTTCGCCAAAATACTCACCCTTCGCAAGCGACTACTCGGCTGCCCCCATTTGTGCCCCTCCCTTTTTGAGACCTCGAGCTGCTTCCCATCCCAAACAACCTGGGGGGATAGTTTTACTTTTTTTTCTCCTGGAAGACTCAACTATCGATACCTCGTTCGCAGGCAATTTCACCCTTCCCCCCCAAGCTCGCCGTTGCTACGTTCCAGTTCTTTTTCCCTTTTCCCCTGGAAGAATCCCGAACATGAAGCCTTCCTTTTTCGTCTCCCCCGGTCCAGTCCCCCTCAGAGGGGCTTTTTGAATCGCCCCACCATGGCCGTTACTGAACTAAGCCGTCGATAACCAGTCCCCCCTTTTTGCTGCGTTCCCTCCCCGAACCTAGGCGACCATTTCTCACGTTGGCTGTACGATAATGCGACACACCCCTTCTTCGTGGCCGCATTCCGCCTTCGATTAACTGGTGAGCCCTTTTTCTTCTCCCAGTCCCGTTGTGACCCCCTGATTTTCCCCATCCTTTTCTCACCTTCCCTCGCCGAAATCTCTTCAGTCCGGAAACTCAGTCTCGGTTGGTCTTTTCTTTTTCCGGCCTAATCCCAGAGCGCTTTTTTCTAACCAAAGTTTTTACATTTGCAATATTGCCTCGATCTCCAGCCCCACTCCCCCTCGTCTGAGACGTATGTAGCCCCCTTCTCCCCCCCTTTGACTTTATCTGATTTGCTCTCTTGACTTGGGCTTGGATACGGTTCTGTAACTCACCATCGAGTAGTACCGCTTTCGACAAGCCCTGATCTCCTTTTCTTTAGTTTATCCAACGTGCGCTATGGATGCTTTCCTCTTCGAAGTCCTCTGTCCCCCCTGAGAATAGTAATAGGTCCTCCCCCCCCTTCCCCCACGACCCAGACTTTTGATTCGAAATTTGTATCCCCCGGTCCCCCCGCAACTGCATCGCATTTAAGCCCCCTCCTTCTCAAATCATTTCTCCTTCTTCGTCATAGATTGATGAATGTTTTGCGGGGTTTTTTCACCGCCACTGCAGGACAAATCTAGGCCTACTCCCTTTCGAGACAGCACCGCGGTCGCATCCCACCCCCCTTTGGGACAGGCCAAGCCTGCCCTCCTTCTTCCAAATAGGAATAAAAACACCCCTTTCCTCCTCATTCCATTCCAAGAATTTTCATCGGGAGTTAATCCCTAACTCATTCCGCAAATCTGAGCCCCTGTAGGCGACGTGTTTGCCCCTTCCCCAGAGAACCAAACCGTTAGCCCCTGATTTCTCATTTTCTACTCCCAGCGGTTTTTTTGAGGAACGAAGTAATCGTGGCTTGACTTCCTAGATCCCCCGAGCTCGAGAGAACCATCCGAGTTTGTTTTCCCTTCCTTCTTTTCAGAGTCCTTTGGTCGGCTTCATCGCGTTGTTTTTTCCCGGTATGACCTTTTACGCCGGCGTTCGACCCAGCCCCCCGGATCGATGCTCTGTCGTCCCCCGTCCAAGAATGTTTCTACTGTGGAACCACAATCAACAAGTCCCCATATAGGTTGTTTCTGGCAGATCGCGCCTCGATCCCCCCTTACGGACGGCTACTATCCCCCCTTCGTTAGAAGCTTATAACAAATTTTCCCTCCTTGTGATGCGTTTGCCGAACTAATATATGGGAGCCGTTCACCCCTAACTTCCAGGATATTCCGGTTTGACTTTCTTGCCTTTATCCGTCGGTGCATGGTTCCAGACCCCCAATGTACACGAGGCCCCGCCTTTCCCTGTCGACCCAAGTCTCTCAGATAGGGTGAGGTGAGGGGCCACCAGAATTTTCTTTCCTTGGTGCCAGTCATTCGAGTGTTTTGTTCCTTCCCTCCTGAGCCCACCCCCAAGGACACGCTCTCGATTATTTTATATATTTTTGACGTAGCTTTAAGACTGCCAGGCCTTTTTTATACTCAGCTGGCCTGAAGCACCATAGGACCTTCCCCCAATGCTCAAAATTGACTTCCTCGCTCAGGGGCGGGAGAATCTCCCGTCCCGTAGCTATGGGCCATCCCAACCTTAGGACCCAACTACCCCTTTACCGTAAATTCAGCGCTTTTTTCAGGAGGTCCATTATTTCTTGTTACTCGCTGTCCCCCTTTCTACCTTTTTTCTGCCCTCTCCATGACCTGGATGGGCTTGTACTACCGTTACTGTTCGTCCCTGCCCAATTGCTTCTAGGAAGGTCCCCCCACCCCCCTTTCGGATTATGGAATGGGTCTCTTCCCCCCCTAACAAGGATTGTCATACATGGATTCGATTTCTTCGATCGGCACGCCCATCCCTGCAGAACGCCTGGCGTTTTTATGCTTCTCCTCCTTACTACCTTTCTTGGCTTGCTTTTGTTTGTTTCTCCCCTCAACTCAGAAGAGGATCCTGGGCGAGGAGTGGGCTGCTGCTCTTCTCCGTGGCTCTCTTTCTGAGGGCGGCTGCCTCGCTGCGATCCCTCTCCCTTGCTTTATCGGCTACTCTTCGGGCATTCGCTCCCCCTGCGCCGGTCTTTAAAGCTCTTTCGTAGCCACTTCTCCCACCCGAGAACTGTGGTTATTTTTCTTTTTTTTAGGCCTTGCTTTTCTCGTCACCATTCACCCAAACACAAGTAGCGGCATGCCATGCCTCTTTTTGCCTTTGGCAACCACTGAATTTTAAGACCTCTTTTTCGGTCCTATCCATATGCCTACGCGGTCCCCCTTGCTACGCGGTGTAATTAGAAAATTCTTCCCTACTCGCGACCTCCGACCGCCGGCCTTCTTTGAAGACGACGCGCTTTGCGGCTCCTTCCTTTTCTTTCCTGTCAATTAATTGAGAGTCGACTCTCCTTCTTTTTTTTTATCCTCTTTTTTGTTTTGAGAGTTATCCCCTAGCTTTCCGGCGTTTCATTTTACTTTTCCCAAGGCGTAGGGTGTTTAATTCCTGTTCCGGAGTTCTCGCGTTTGTTTTCTCAGTCCTTTTTCCAGTTCGTTTAGAATATATTCTTTTTTATTTGACGGAACCCGTTTTTTCAAGATTTTTCGTTTTTCGCTTCCTCAATTCCTTAAACGTTGGACTCTTCCCCTTTTTGTGTTTAAGCCGATCCCCCCCTCCAACTCGCATCATTTTTTAGCTGACTTGTGGAGTTTTGGGCCGTCCTTCCCCCTCGTCTTCGCGCAGTTCTTTTTCCGCGACGCCGATGCTTTCCTTTCGACCTCGTTTTATTTTTCTGACAAGGCGATGTTGAAGCTACTCTTCTCAGCGCCGTCGTCTGTCGTTTCTCCAGAGCGTCTTCTCAATTAGGATTTTCTTTTTTCATGATTAATAGTTCGATAGCGGTTGGCGTTTTAGAAGCAATCCCCCATGATGCTTTCTTGCACACCCTCCTTGATTATGCACTACACATCCTCTTGACCTACCCAGGTTCTTCCTTTTTCGTCCCTTCCCATGTACTGTCCGCTCTCTCCCCCCCCTCCAAAATTAGTCGTTAGCCCCCAAATCACCTGAGCCTCTGGCACACGTCCCCACCACCCACGTCACCCCCCCTCATACACATCTCCCCCCCCCCTCGATTAGCACCGCACACCCTACACAAGGCGAGCCGCCCCAGCCCTTCGACCTCATACACACTACAGACACGACACCACAACCGCCTCATTTCGACAGACTTTCCGGTTCCTCTTTTTTGAGTCCTAAGAATTCCCCCTTTCCCTTAGTCCCTCTCGAAATTTTTAGGAATTTCAATTTTTTGAGTAGCCTCCTTCTGACCTTTTTCCTCCTTTGACTCCTTCTCTCCGTACTTCCGCTATAAGTAGCGCCATTTCCCCCGCGAGGTTAGTTGGTTGAATTTGATTTTTACCCAGAAGCTTCTTTCCCTTCCCACGAGGATGTTTTCCCCCTAAGAACCAGTATAACTCCCCGACTGGATTTGGACCCCTCATCGGGAGGTTCCGGTAAGTGGTCTTCCCCTTCCTCTCAATTAGCGGGCTCCCCAACTGATAAGGAGAACGTGGAAATCGTATCGGGTGCGGACTCAGCTTCTTCCTTCTAATTTTTTCCCCCCCCACCTATCGTTCAATTTCTGGTGACTTTCCTTTCTTGCACTTGAATTTTCCCTTACATTTAGTGACCCATTGACGTATACGCCCCTTTTTTCGTCGTTTGCTATAATTCCCCCCCTATCTCTTTTACGGTGGTTTCAACAGGTCTACCCATTTGACGTGGGATGACTAATCGATACCTTATTTCACGCCTCGCCCCTTCTCCCTACTCTCACGCGTTTAAGCCGACCCCGGCTTACTCCCTCTTCTCTACTGGCCCACGAGTTCTTTTTTTTAGCAAGATCTGAGATTTTTGTCGGTAAATCCGTCTAATGTCCCCGTCGTTTTTGGAAACGCGCGGAAGTATCCGCTTGATGACCATTACGGGTTTTTTCGGGTTTCCGCAACTCCCGGCGTTCGAGTTTTCCTGCCGCCCATGAGGTACCTTTTTTCCTGGCGGACTCACTATGACCCCGTTTACCTCTTTGCTGCACCTTGGGGTGTCCCCTGGATTCCTTTTTTTCTTTGTTACATCTTCTTTGGGGAAATGTCCCCTGCCCCTCCTCCAATGTTTTGAATCTTTTTCTCTCCGTTCTTTTTTTCCGACCGGTACGGTTTTTTTGAAGCGTTCTAGCCCCGCCAAAACAAATGTCCGTTCTTAATAGCGTGATCAGTTATCTTTCTCCCCCCCCCCTCCTCGCCCCGGCCTATAAGTTGCTTTCCCGATTCTCATGTTGTCTGGGCTTTTCAGACGGGTTCGCTTCCTTCTTTTTTTGTGCATTCGCAGATTTTTTTTGCCCTCTCCTGGCGCACGTTGCCGGTCTTCGACCTCGATTTCCTTTGCTCAACTGCGGTTTTTCCGTATGAAGCCCTTTCCCCATCGCATCCGACCCCCCTTCCTAACGACGCCCACATCCAAAACGTCTCACATTACGGATCACAATCTTTTTCTGCCCCTTTTTTGATTTGCTAGACTTGGCCCCTTCCCCCCTAATGGTTCATCCTTCGAGTGGAGGCCTTGGTGCTTCTCACGCAGCTCCCCCCCCCCCCCCCCCTCCGATGACTATCTTTCCATTGAATCTTTCTTTTTCTTCCTTTCTCAGGCGGCCATCTTTGTCACCTTCCACTTTCCCCATCAAACCCCCTGTTCCTAAATACATTGCCCCCCCCTTAATGCAAATGAAAAGACCTTCCCCTGAGCCAATGGGCGCCCCTTTTTTACCTGCAGTGCTCTCCCCAATTCGTGCTGATCCTCCTTTGAGCTGTTTTGTTGTCTTCCCCCTTAATTCGTACGCATCTGGGAATAGCGGACGGGCAATTGTGATTGAACCTTTCCCCCCTTTCCACCGACTTGGTTGATAGTCGGCCCTTTTTCCCCTTGGGATTCTTTCAACCCTTTAGTACGTAGTACATTAGAATTTTTATTATAACCAGGCTTTTATGTCTTCCGCTCTCTCCCCTAGAAAATTTCCCCTTTTATGTCCTGCTCTTTCGCTTGGCCGGGGAGATAGTTTTAGTTGTACGTTCTATCCTTGATTCTTTCTCTTTAATCCTAATCAGTTTTCTCTCTTTTTTTCTAAGAGAAGTATTCTACTCCTACCCTTTTTCTTTTTCTTCCCCCCTCTCCAGCCTCGGACCACAAGGTCTATCTTCGAATAAGTTTTTGAAGTTTCATGGATTATCACCATACCACAAAGGCCTTTTTTCTTTTCTTTCGTTCGCATTACAGTTCGTTCTCAGCCTCCCATTCACATGTTTCGAGGAGAAGATCTCCCTTCATTTTTTCCTTTCAAATTGGTTTTCCGAAACCAGATTCCTCCTCCTCCTTCATTTGACGCCTGCCACGCCCGACCCTCCCTTCCGACCTTAGATCCGTCCCCCCAGTTCTCCAAGCTGGGTGCGTCTTTCACGCTAAGTCAGGCGCCCTTAGTTTTTATAGGATTTTAGCTTCCGAGTCCCCACCTTTCTGTTGTCCCCCTTTCTCCCTTTGCGGTAAATTTGATACCCCGACCGCTTGTCCTAGAGGGCAAAGTAGAAACTGTCCTCTCCTGAACCCGTTTAAGTCGCCTTGAAAGATTAGGTTTTTGGTGTCCTCCTCTTCCCCCCTCACGGCAACCAGCTCCCCTCTTGACCATTAGATATTACAGTCCAGAATGAAGCTTTTCGATATCAATCTGTCTTTCCTTGATTTACTTTCCCCACCCCCCCCTTTCCCCTGATAGTGAGACGTATTTCCCCTTGCCCTTGTTGATAACGTTCTATCCAAGTCTCGTTCGCCGTTTTGTTTGAGTACCCTCTCGTCGGCTCTTCCATCTTCACGCAGACGCGTCTGCTTTCTTCTTCGTCCGCTTCCCATGTCGCATTATAAAATTCGTCTGAAGTTTTTCCCAAATCATCAGCCCCCCTCTCATGAACCCCTTCCTTGAAGGCGGAAAGCTCTTCTGTAAGTCCCCCCCCCCTCGTTATGATAAATACCTTGTCGTTTTGAGAGCTTATCGTCTTTAAGATTTTTTTAGTGGATCTCCAGATCCTTCTTCCCCCCCTTCAAGTTCTGATCCTACCAGGGTGAGAAAAAACAGTCCCCTTGTAGAACTTTCAACCCAAAGTTGGATGAATGTCCAACAGATAGAAACTCCCTTTTCACAGATGTGACCCCACTGTTCCCCCCCCTTTATCCCAAGTATTATTAGTTGACGGTTCGAGGGTCTAACAAATCCCACGAATCCTCCACTATTCTCATACTCGGTTTTTCCCTCCCTTTTTTTCAGAGCGGTTTATTTTTTCTTTCCCCTCCACCGGGCCCCCAAACGTAGGAGTCCTCCTTTCCCCTGACCTATCTTCCCTATCTTTTTTAAACAACGCAGTCTCGGAGCCGGTCCTCCCGCTGAAATCGTGCTATTCGAACTTGAACAATAACCCGTCCCCTTTTTTTTTGACAACGTCTTCCTTCCCTTTGCTTTAACTGCCAGGGACGTCCTTTACAAAGACGGAGCGCCAAAGGTCCTTCCTTTTCCGGAGTTTTTGCAACCAGGATCTTCCCCCGTCTTTTTCCTCCCCAACAGTTCCCAGCGTCCAATGGTCCCTTCTTCCCCAACAGCGTCAATCTCGAGTCTTCTTTCTTATTTCGATAGAGACGTCGCAAAGGGGCTGAGCAGTTCAATTTTTTTACTTAGATTGGGCCGAATCTTTCATATAATACTCCCCCGAAATTGTTTTATTTGAAAGTTCTTTTTACTTTTTTTGTTTTTTTTTTTTTTTCTATAGCAAGTCCAACTTTCTTTATGTGACGTGCCCCCCTCCCCATAGCCTCGGCCGCTTTCTTTTGACTGATGAGGACGTATAGCTCTTAAACGCGACTTCGGCTGGGCAATTTTTACACGTTCTAGAGTCCCGCCGCCTTCTTTTTCTCCCCTTAGTGGTGCCCCGATTTCTTGAGGTCGCGGATTTGGCACCCGCCCCTTAATGGTTCCGTGGCCTTGATTTCTTGGACTTCTCTCCTTCCCCAACAACACCCCCCACCCCAGTTCTCGTCTCCTGCTTTTCCCTTTTTTTTCTGTAGCGTGACCCCTTTTTCTTCTCCCCAATCCGATTAAGCTGATCGACCCCTTTCCACTTGACATTTTTTAGGTATTCCTTTCACCTTCAAGGTCTCTTTTCTTTGGTCCCACACCCTTCTTCAATCCCCTTGTTGTCCCCCCTCTTTTTTTCGCTATTGCCCCACTTTAGGATGCTCTAAGGAGTCCTTTTTCCCACCTTCCCCCTATCATATGAGCTTCCCCCTCTTTCGCCAGTGGGACGGTTTTTCGTTTTTTTTTTTTTCATTATTGTTTTACGAATCTTCCCTGAATTCCGTTTTCCCCACAAAAATCGGGATTCTCCTTTACGGCCTTCATGGTCTCGGCTAAGGAATGTCTTCTCCATGGAAGAGTCCCGATTGTGCAAAAAACCCACTTTTTCTCTCCGCCACCTTCTTTCTGTCCGCTTGAGTGCAGGCTCTCTTCTCCCCCTCTTTGCTGGGCTGTGTCTAAAACCAGAACTCAATGTAATGGGCGCGTTTTTATTTTAGAATTTCGACCCCGGGCCGACTTTCAGCCCCCCTTCCTTCTAATTTTTTTTTTTCAATGGAGGTCTCTGAGCGCTAACTCGTTTCCTCGCTACCTTCGTTTGCGTTCCAAAGCTTTTTCTCCCCCCTACACAGTCTGGACCTGCTTAGCACTCTTTTTGGCTTTTTGATGTGAGGATATTGATCTTTTCCTAACATTCCCCCCCCCATTCGAGTGTCACCCCCTCTTATGCTTTCTGCTGAGACCCCTTTCACTTTTGAAGACGTTGCTCCTTTTTTTTCCCATACCGCAACGATGACTACGCCGTGTGAACACCATCCGAAAGCTTTTCCTTGCATAACCCTTCTTCCCCCTCGTCCTTTTTTTCCCTCATGAGCTGACATCTCCAACGCCGACGCCTTTGGCTTCGCCTGAGTCGGGCAGTACACTCTTCTCACGCGCATTTCTTCTATATCTCACACTTTTGTTTCGTAGCTCTCCCCTCTTTCTCTTCTGCACGACTCGGCTCCCCCCTTTGTTGTTAGGGGCCCCCGTGTGCGGAATTTTTCCTTTTTCCTGCCGTCTTGATTTTCCTCTGGAGGGTTTCCTTCACGCCCTTTTCCTTGTGCCTTGCTGGCCCTCGGGGATTTTGCTGTCCTTGCCCCACCGCCTCTTCAAGCAGTTTGAAGTCCACCCTTTAAGGCCTTTTCCCCCGCCTCAACCTATTCTTTTTTGGCTCACCCCTTCTCCAGCCTTTATGTTTACTATCCCACTATTGCCTTCCTCCCCCAGCTTCCCTTCCACCGCCCCTTTATTCTCCTGACCCTCTTCTCTCGCCACCCTGCTTTCCTCTCCCTCTTCCTTTGTTCTCCCTTACCTACTAGTTTTGACTCATCAGCCTCCCCCTTTCTCCCGTTCTCCCCAACGCCGTCCTTCTTCCCCATGCCCCTTCCCCCCACCTCGCATTACCCACCCCCACCGCCTACCCCTATTTCTCCTCCTTCCCCCTCCCCACCATTGTCCCCGTTGCTCTTTTTTCCCTCTCTCTCACTAACCCTCCCCCCTCTTCCCTTTTTTTTCTTTTATTTCCGCCCTGCCCCCCTTCCTTACCTTTCCCGTACACCCTCCACCCCTCCCCACAAATTCAGCTTTCCTTTCTCAGACCTTCTTCATGTGTCTTCCCCCCTTTCTCTCGGTTCTTTTTCTTTCGTTTCGATCCGTTCATCCTCACATCACCACTCCCCGCAGAATCTGTGAGACTTCTGAGTGGGTTTACATCTTGTTCCTTACCTCTTTTTTTTGCTCACTCCGTCTTGTGGTCAGCTCTTCCCTCTGGTCGGTAGACGAGCCTGCCGCAGAAGTTATCCCGCGCCTCCTTCGCCCTCTTGTTCCAGTTCGCTTCGAAGCCACGCCCGCTTTTCGCCCTAGAAGTTTTATTTTGTTGAGACCCCCCTTCCCTCTCCCAATTTCATTCCAGACCGGGCGTGAGCTCGCGGCCTTTCCTGTTCTGATGAGGAAGATAAGCGGTCGTGGTGCGAACATCGCCCCCCTGCCCCCCATGATGGCTTGACACTTCAAGAGTTTTTTTTAGAGCCCTTCCGGCACCTTTCATCCCTTCTTCCTGTAAAGGCTACGAACTGTCTGACTTTCCCTCGAGAATCAATTTTTCTTTGGAACCAACGCCCTAATTTTTTCCCTCCCCCCCATTTAAAATTTGTCCCGTCTTTCCCTTGACAGGGGATAGCCGGGTTTGAGACAGTCCTCTCGGACCCCTCAATTTTATGGGGAAGCATCTCCCAATGGTTCTCCTTCCCCGGGGTTTTTTTGTTCTACCTTTCCTTCGGAAATTGACTGAAGACTCGCCTGTGAATCCGTTTGGACGATGCCCCTTTTCACTTTACGTTTATTCATGTTCTTTTTCCCTTGTGCACGACCAGTCCGCCCCCTAAGTCTTGATCAGAGATTTCCTGCTTGTCCTTTTGTGTCCTTTCTTTCCCTCAACTCTTCTTTCCAATTCCCTTTTTCCCCTCCGTTTTACATCCCCGGATCGAAGCCTTTAATTTACCGAGCGCCACCCTCCTGTACTTTTGGAAATTAGGTCCAGGGCGGCACAAGGCTATCATAGCTCCAGGTCTCCTGAAGGAAACAGGGAGAAACAGGCGTCCTATCTATTTGAACTTGGCGCATCCCCCTTTCCTGTCCTTTGGAAACCATCTCCTTTCTTGGGTTATCCGAGTATCTATAACCTCCTTTACCCCCTCCCCCCTTAGTGCCCCCCCCCTATCTTTCGTCGCTCTTGTCTAGAGCAAAACCTAGATTACTACGGTAACGGTTGACAAATTTCCCCTTTCTTCTTTTTTCCGACTAGTCTTTCCTCGTCTTTCTCTGGTAACCTCGCATCCCAATGTGACGCGGTGTTTAACTCCCCTCTTATAGCTCATTTTCAACAAACCCTCCCTTCTATTTTCTTTTCCATGATTCTTTTTTTCTTTGAGTTGTTTCCCCGTTCCAGCCCTCTATTTCTTTTTTAGTGAAAGCACGCGATTTTCCGGAGCCGCTTCTTGCCCTCTGGATCCGATTTTTTTCTGTTCGTCGCCCAAGTAACGGCTTTTTCCATCCCCCTCTGTACAGGACCCTCTAGTTTTCGTCTGTATTTTTGCGGCTTTCCCTAGGTCCCCAAATTTTCAATCCTTCGATGACCTTTGGTTTTGCCTGGAAAATAATTTCCCCTCGTTCTGTCATATCTTTTTCACTGCTATTTCTAACCTTTTTTTTATCTTCCTTTTATTTTTTGTTTTTTATCCCTTTTTTTTCTGTCTTAAGAGTGTAAAGACGCCGCAAACCCAATGTGTAATTTTTCCCAGACGCCTCATTAGTTATTGATCTCCTCCTCTTTTGTATTAAAGTTTCTTTTAGTTGATTTCTTTCCCGCTCTCTTCCTCTTTTAGATTTTTGCCGGGCTAAGCTCTATTTTTCGCATTTCACCTTTTTTTTCTGACCCCCCCCTCCTCTTAACCTTGGCTTCTTCTTCGACTTCCTGCGTCTTAGGACGGTTGCCGCGGAGCTCCCCTTCTTTTCAGAAAGGTCCCCCCCCCACGGCCCCCTTCACCAACGAAGAGGCCTGAAAACAAAAAACGTTTACCCCAAAATATTCGTCTCTGCACACCACGAGAGTGAATTCTTTGTGTTTATGTGTTTTTCTAGGTCTGGCGATCTCAATTTAAATTCTCGGAGCGCTGTTAATTCCCCTTTCTTGCGGACCGGCTTTGCACTGCATATCCACACCTTTTTGTCCCCGTCTTTTAATCCTCGCTGCCGACTCTTTTTTCCTTAGAGTCGGGGAAAATTCCTACACGTTCTTCTTTTTCAGACCCTTTTTAACCACAGTTCCGCCCAACGCGATGTTTCAAGCCTTTTTTTTTTCTCTGGAATATAGCACCACCCGTAGCCTTCCCCTTTTTTTTCCTTTTCTTTTGGAAGTTTCTTTCCCTCACTGGTTGGGTTGCCATTAATAGAGGGAGATCCGACTCCATGGTGTCTCTTTCCGCGTCGCGCCCTCTGATATCTCTTCTTTTTTCATATCGTCTTAATTCCCCCCTTTTCCCTTTGCGAAGCTGATCCGCGCTCGCGTCCTTCTTTCTTTTTTGACTCTTTTTTCCCCTATGCCGTTCTTCTTCTCCTTTTTTTTTTCACCCCCCCCCAGGGCTTTTTGTTTCGGCTGCTAGCTCTCCATTTCTAAACCTTGCCCTGGTACCTCTCCCCCCTTCCCCGTCTTTTTTTCCGGACATTTTTCTAGAGTCAGTGCTA